>Ga0306920_100010101_pt1 | contig 12636 bp, 18 predicted proteins | sample flu12Cox44000170_FD_204666 | JGI IMG/M metagenome (GOLD analysis project Ga0306920, IMG submission 204666) | Lab enrichment of tropical soil microbial communities from Luquillo Experimental Forest, Puerto Rico - flux4day.12C.oxic.44.000.170 (v2)... | ecosystem: Environmental > Terrestrial >...
GCGCAAATCACAACAGCGCGCGATCTGGCATTGCTCGCCCGCGCGATCCAGGACGATTTCCCAACATACTACCGGTATTTCTCGACGCTGACCTTCAAATATCACGGCATGTCCATCCGCAATCACAACCATCTGCTGGGCCGGATCGATGGTGTCGACGGGATCAAGACGGGCTACACCCGCGCATCGGGGTTTAACCTTGTTTCATCGGTGCATCGCGGCGACCGCGGAATCGTCGCGGTTGTGCTCGGCGGCACCTCGAGCAGCGCACGTGATGCACGCATGCGCAGCCTGATCGAAGAGCACATGGCCGAGCCCTCCTCCGACCGAGCAAGCCCCATCGCCCTCCCTATTGACGGGCGCAAGAGTGACGCGATCAAAACTTTATATGCGTTGCCCGTCGTGCGGCGTCATTGATACCCAGTCAGGCCGCCAAGATCGTGCGCCACGCATCCTGAGGATATGTGGCGCCGCGCAATCGAGCGTCAGCAGCATGGCGTCGGCCATGGCCAGACGGCAACGAGAAATCCGATCATGACGTATTTCATGACACGAGTCGTACAGTTGAACATCTCAGACATGGCGGCGGATGCCGCTGGCACTGCCTTCATGTTGATGACGCTTCCTTGATGCTTCGACGCCCAATCAATATAGACGCGCCCGAGCTCGCCAACGGTCATGCTCTCTGTGATCCATGCGCATCGCGTGGCAAAAAAGCCCTAGCAAAAACCCACAGGGCGGTATCAGGATTGGCCGCACAGAGCACCCACAAGTCTAAAGCCGTGCTCACGTGCGTCATCTTCGTGGGAGTGGTCGCCGCATTGATCGGCAGCAATCCCGACGCTGCAGCCCGGTCGCGAATGCCTTGCCAGTTCACTTCGCACCAAGGCGGCCCCTCATATTCTGTCATCACGCGGTACGCAGTTTGAAGTCGTAACCAGCGTAATCCCCCAAGGATCTCAACGTCCGCAATAGACGATGTCAGCCGGAACGGTCCAGGCGTCAAGCAAGATGCCCGCTGGCACGTCTGATCCTCACACTCTTGCCAGCGCCCAAAGTGGCCCTCCTTGTAATCGCATCGTCGATCTATGCAGCTCGAGCCCACCAACAACATGGCGAAACCATGACCTCGATAGCTCGCCGTCACTCCATCGACGAACTCTCAGAAACAGCCTCTGAGTGGCTTCTAACGCGAAATACTTTGCACTGATATGCCCTCGGTCAACGTCGCGGATCTGCGGAGGCAATGCAGACAGAAGCGATTTTCAACCCGCTGATTGCCATAACCGGCGCAAGTTAAAGCGTGCCGCCTTAGTAGGTATTTCGGTAAAGGCGCAAAGGGCCGCGATCAGCTATCAGACGGCACGATGGTCGGGCCGCTGTAAGGTATGCACGTCAAATGTACAAAAGCCCGATAGTCGCGCTCGCCGTTGCGCACTGACCCGCATTGCATACGGGGGGATGCGCTGCTTTAACGCCTTATTATTATATTATCATATAATAGTTCAGGAAAGTGCAGGTAAGACAGGGCTTTTCCCTTAGAGAGTCTTCAATGGGAGGGGAAGGGCGAAAACCGCACAAATAGCTCAATGACCAACACACCCACCATCACTGACCTTCGGCGTCAGTTCGAGCCGATGCTGATCGGCCCCAAAGGCTACTACGACACCCTGGAGGAATGTCGGGAGGCATGGGACAGGTATGCCGATCAGGACCCTACGCACCCCCTCTCACTTCCGGTTCAGGTGATGCGTTGCGAGCGATGGCTCGCCGACGTTAACAAGGTAGGGCGCGTGCGCCGGCAAGCTCTCTCAAGCTATGGCTACAAGCTCCAGGTGGAGCGGGCATTTAACTCGTACGTGTGCAACGGCGCGTTCATCATGGCAGCCATCCAGATGGGGTTCCTCGTCGAGCGGGGTACTCAGTGGACATGCGGCCGGATCAACGCCCTTTTTAATATCGGCGAGCACCGGGAGCTTTGGCAGGACGACTACCGCAATCAGCAGCTCGCTCGCGCTCCTGGTCCACCCGGTTGGGTAGAGCCGGGGCTGGATCGGTACGCTCCCCGATCATCCGATCATCCAATGGTCTGATGGACCAGTCTTCGTTAACCGCGCTGAAATCCGGTGACTACTCGGTATTTTCAAACCGACCGCGCCGACGTTTCCGAAAAGCGCTGACGTTTTGACGGCAGTTTTGTCCCTGGAACGTGCGCCCTCTGGTGCTGTTGACGTAGGAGATACGGAAACGTCGAGCCAAGAGAAGGAAAAATGCCATGAGAAGGAGTATTTGGTTACGGCACTGGCGCTCGGAGTCGCACTGTAAGGGAGTATATTCGGCCAATCCTGACAAGATCGACCACGACCAACCCGCAATCGCAGGATAATACCTACAATCCCAATACCTACGATCAACAGAAGGCGCGGGCACGCCGCCCTTCGCTGCTTTAAGCAAATCCATCGATGACCGAGCCGCAATACTTCTGAAAAGCTTGCGACAACGGCTTCCGCTTGGTCACAAGGAGAAGCGTCGAGTGCGCACGTATCGCGCACGGGGCGGTTTGCGGGGAGGGACAGAATAGTAGACCGCAATGAGCCGTTCGCGGTCGCCGCGGGTTACTGATTTTCTTTTCGTTGGAGATTCACCAACAGGTGGGGTTCTACAAACTTCCAACCGCAAGCGTTTTATTCCGGCGCATGCCTGCCTTGCGACCTCACCGAAGCGGCTCAAGTGAATTGTTCGCTCCCCACTGGGTCGCTTGCCGCTCCGGCGACGAACAGCTCCCGTCCACAATGCCCGTAACGTCGATAAACCCATTGGACTCCACTATCACCGACACGGTCCCAGCTCGCAGCCGATAACCGCACCGGCCAACTGGCCAAAAATTTGTATTTGTCTGTAACAAGATCGTCGATGCTCACCAGCTTTTAAAGGACTCTTATAATCGGTCGACTGATGCCGGGGCGCATAGTACCACGACAAGATTCTTGCCCTGGTCTGCGCGCTATTGGGCGGGTTTCGGGACTTGCGCTGTGCCCCAACAATCTTTAATCAAAGCCACGTACCGAGTCACTGAGGGGCCATACTTCCTGGGGATAAGCTGCGGCAGGCCTTGCAGCCACTCTGCAAGACCGAAGCGATGAGGGTGGTTACAGATCAGGGGACTTCCCGACGAGTCTTTTGCATATACCATTCAAAGAAAGCTTGCATAAACTCCTCTTTATCTACGCCGTTTTGCTCGCAAGCCATTGTCCCTGCTTGGCGCGGCTTTCTTAACTTTGGGCTGTGGAGATCGCGGCTGGATTCCTTTGGTCCGACCCGCGCGCCCCCACCTTCCACGCCACCGGGAGGACAGGACGCCACATTTCGCCTGGCCAGCCGCTCGACGTGCTTCAGTTTGAGCGCATTTGTTGTTACTCGCGATACGTGTTGAATCGTCGTCAGCGTGGACCAGCAGGGAAGTCGCGGAGTGCGATGCCCGACACCTTCGCGGTCTTGAGGCTTATCACAGCCTGACGAGTCGGCGCCGCGCCAGGTTGACCGAGTGTGAAATGGTTCACATTGTTGGCTAGATCCTCCTCCCGCGACTGCCGTAATGCCGCTATCGCCAAGGATGCCTTGAGATGCTGTGGACCGCTCCTCCACCGGCACTCGTGCGCAATCGAATTGGGTACTCTTGCTAAGGCTCACGTTTCGCAGGAGCCAGGGGACACTAATGGAAGCGGTCAGGATCATCGGTGTCGGCATGCAAAGTCGGTTTTTCAGGTCCACCGCATCAACGCGGAGGGTCCAAGAAATTTGTGGACGGAGCCTCGAATGCTATAGCGATGAGTGCCAGAGACTGGGATCATGCCCACTTAGCGCAAAGCTATCACGTAGCGAAATTGCGAAGCGCCTTGCGCGTATTGGTGCACAACGCACGTGATCGTATCGGGCTTTCGGATTCGGAGATGCAGAGAGTTCTTACACGTGCCGCGTCAGGAAAAGAGAGCGCGAAGCAGCGGTAGCGAGCAAGAACGACCTTGGATTCATCCGGAGCCGCTGGGGTGATGCGGCTGGTAGGGCCGAAATACGGCTTGGCAATTAAAGATTTTTTGTGATGCAGCACCCGAGACCCACATCGAGGGCAATCCGTGGGGCCAGAGCTACGCTCGCCTCCTTCGCTCCCGCCTGTCGGCATCCTGTGGTGGGTCGGAGACCTTATCTCATGGGCAGCGCTGGTGGACCGGTAAGGCACAGATTGAGTTCGAATTCGATGGGGGTGGGGATGGCAACATTGGACTGGTTTTGGGCGGTGTTGGGCGGTGTTGGGTCTTGATCCGAGCCTACCGCTACCAACTGTGACGCGGGTATGGTTGCAGACGCTGAGGGACGAAAGAATTGCAAGTCTTCGCATCGCCGGAGCCCGTACGGCGGATTTCGTGCGAGTGAACCTCGCGTATGCGGAAGCGAAGAAATACATCGTGGATTGATGCATGCGCGAGCGCGTCCGCAGTTGAAGGTCAACCTGACGCGCTATCTAAGGACTGGTCGTTGGCCGGCCGCTCGAGCCGTGCGAGCATCTCTAGTGACGTTTAAGGCATTCACCGGACCTCGATCACACCAGGTGGGGTAGCGATCGGCGGCCTGTACTCGACAGATGAGATCGCCACCGCAATCGCCGCGAGGACGGAGACAAGCAGCGCAGTCTGCCAGCGCCTTCGCTTGAGCCACACGGCGTACTCGATCACGGGAACACCTTCCGATCAGCTCGCGCCATGGGAAACAACACGAGATCGCGTAGCTGTCGAGTCCGCGCCCCCCGCCGCAGATCGTCCAGAGCCGGATGGCTTTTCCGGTGTGCCAGTCCCTAATATGAGTGAAGCAGGATCGCCGCTATTCGCACTCGCTTTGGGCAAATTCTGGGGGTTGCTGACCGACACTTGTGGTTGCGTTCCGTGCAGTTCTGTAACTGCCGCCTGGAAGTCGGTGTGCGCATTGAGTATGGAACCTATTTTATTTGCCCCCCCGACACCTTGCGTTGCTCCTATAGATATGAGTTGCCAATCAAGTTCGAAGCCCGACATACAAATAGCTATTCTTTGCTCTCTGATACGCTGAATCTCCCTATCTATCAACGCTATGGATTGCTTCACGTTATTTAGAAAATCACGTTGTGCCTGCGTGAAGTTGGAAGACATTGGCCATCGCCCCCTCAATGGATATGGCAGACCATTGTGCCATATTACCTAATGAAAGAATAAATCCACCTTTGGCCCAGCCGCTCGCACCATTGAATCGTCCGAATCTGGAAAAATCGCCCCGTTGATCAATCGGCCGGCCGCTGCGCCCATCCCCCCGCACGAACCGATCATCCAACGGTCGGAAAACATGCCACCGCGCATCGAAATTCTGGCGTTTGGCACAGGTCACCCATCGTGCCGCCAATGGTGCTCCGAGCCGGTCGCACCACACCGGGCTCTCTATTCTCAGCACCAAAGATTCAAATTCGCAAGCTCTCAACCGCGCGCATCTGTGGATACCGTGGACGATCAAACATCCTGTGACTTACCGGAGTTGCATCCATGCGTTGTATTCGTTCGGGTCGAGTGTCAATTGGCTTGGAGAACGCTGTCACACAGGTTGGCGATGTCTCTCTGGACGTTTCGATCGGCTGAGCGCGAAGATCCGCCCTGCGGCGGCCATCCTGCGCGACCTCGACCTCGCTGAGCTCGTCGACGATATACTGCCGTTCAAGGTTCGCAAGAATGGCGGCGCGTCGCTCGGCATCCTTTTGAACCTCCTCCTCGTTGCAGCGCAACGCGTAGCATGGCTAGACTCGGCGGATGCGAGGGGAGCATTCACTTCGTTCGTTGTCTAACGTTTGCTTAGATTGACGACCTCGAACACCTTTAGAATCTGAAACTGGTTTCCGCCAATCATCAACGCCATGACGCGGCAGGTCGAGCCATTTGGACAGATGTTGGAAATCTCCGGATCACTAAATGTACACGTATAACGGCCAATTGATTTTTCACGCCGTGCCCTACCCACGGGCGCCGAGACTTTACCATCAATAAAGAAACCAAGCTGAACTATGCCTTCGCAGATCCCGATGAAGGGTTTCCTCGAATCAGCGCCCACTGGCACCGTGGTCAGCAGCATCGCGGAAATGACGAATCCATATTTGTGCATTGGTCGATCTCATGCGGTCGGTCGCAGGGTTGAGCGCCGCGGTGAGTATGCTGTACTTTTGTTGTACGGCCGAATTTTAGGGTTGGGGGGGTTCGACCGAAATGGTGTGTCGGGGATCCGCCCAAAGCCGCGTATGCGGGTATATTGCCAGGACGTTTCACGAGCCGAGCGATTGGAGGCAGCATCCAAAGGACGTGGCCCTCTCGTAGTTCTTCGACAGGGTCAGCCCTGCTGTCACCACCCTGTCACTCGTGGAATATGGAGGGCCTCCGCAAGCTGTACACCTTCGGGCGATGCTGAGCAACGCGCCTGGGCTGAGAAGGCGGTTAACGCCATCTGGACCGGCCGCAGCGGCTGGTGTCCGGTGAAATGAAGTTCGTCGATCACAGAAGCGAAATGGTCGCCTTCCAAGCGCCGTTAGGGCGGTCCACCCAGGGCGGCGTGAACTCCGGACGCCAAATCCGAAAACTTTTCGGATTTGGTCCGGTGGAGATCCTCGAACACGATCAGAACGGGTTGTCGCGCTGCGTGACCCTCGACCTGGGCCAATTGGGCCATAGGTCATCCGCCGCGTCAATGCCAACGAACAACACGCAGTCAAAGGCTGGCAACGTAAAGACGTTGCGCCCAGCAAATGCCCTCATCGCGGACTAGCGAGACTCAATGAGTTACAAGGGCTGCTCGCACAACGCCTCTGGCCAGCTCATAAAGTTTCGCCAATGCGTCGCGCCAGTCCGCGATAAAAAATGAGCCTCATAGACAAGCATGCTTTAGGCCAAATTTCGACCCCATGGTTTCAAGACGCCGAGTAAAGCCCGGCCGTTGGTTGGACTAATCGCAGTCCTTCGCTCTCCCAAGATTTCTCAATGGGTCGCTTACGGCAAGCGAAGCTCGCGCTCCCGGGCGTTATCGACCCAAACCAAGCCATTTTTGGTCGGCGAGTTCTCGGAGCGGGCGGACACCAACCTGACGCCGACCCAGCCCTACGCCAAATGGAGCCAAACCGTAGGGGCTGCCTGACGCAGTCTCATAGCCCATATAGGCCGCCGCGATCGCGACGATCCGGGAGGCACTTGCCGAGCCCGAGACCGAGCACCAGTGCGACTGTTCTCGCCCTGGCTCATGCTTCGCCGCTGGTGCGCCCGCGCGCGACAAAGCAAACCGTTTGGTTTACGTCATGGTGGCAGCAGCGTCGCGATCCGTATCGGCCGCTTCAACCTGGTTTACGACGACGCTCCTCCACACGTCCCCGTGGATCGGGCACCGGTACGTCACCACGTCAACTCGGTCGCGGGTCGGATGAGGTTCGATTACGCTGATCTTCAACGCCCGCGCGCACCTCGGGCATGCGGACGCCTCCATGACACTCCTCCAGCCGCCCAGGGCGGGGATGATATCATGTTCGTCTGACAAGTGATTGACCTTGCTCAAATTGCCGAAAACATCGCAGAAACCGGCGCAGTCGCACGCTTGTTCGTCCACGCGCCAGCCCGCTTGCACCAGGAACGGTACTAGGAACGCACCTCTGCTGCTGCCTCCGATCGCAAAAGAATGGGTCTTATATCTAAGCTGCTTCGCTGGGCGCGTTCGCGAAACCAGGCCGCTACACACGCGATCGCGACGGCCAATTCGGTGGTGAGCATCAGCGCGATCGCCATGGCGTCGAGCTCGTCCATTGGTCGGCCTTTCGTATTGACAGCAGGAAGCGAACTTACCTTCGTAATGCAGAAACCAAGGCACTACCGCGTGCGTTTGTGCAAAAATCGGTTTTCAGCAACGCCACGTCCCCGTAGAACTACCGCACACACCGTGTGCATCCGACCGCATCGCGTCCCGGCTTACTCGCCACCGGTTTTTGCTGCAGCCCATTTCAGAAACTACACGACCTTCGGCAGCTCCGGACACCGAGCACGGCATTGGTCATTTAAGTTGCGCCGTCATCTTCCACGACCCTGGACAGCAAGCTCGATGTCGGCCGCGGTTTGGCCAGCGCGTCACTTGGATCACCTCTCGCAGGGAGCATGGTCACTGAAAATCAAGGAAGGGACTGTGATTGTGCTTTCGGGCGAGACAAGTGGTTCGCAGAGCTCTCCGGAACTTGCGTGGCCAATCTGTCGCCATCTCGCCTGACCAGTCGAATAGCTTTGGCGTCAATGCGATAGTTCTCAATAAGACGGTCGAGGTGGTAACGGCCGAATCATCCGCACTTATCGCACTCGCCGGTGCATCGTCACAACCGGTTATCACTCGCCGCCGAAGCGTGGGCGCCATACCTAGCGTCTGCCTGATAACATCTATAAATCGCCTGGGTCATCGGAACGTCTGCTTGCCCCCTAAACTTCCCTTCGGCGAGCTACGCCGCCCGGGTATCGTCCGTGCTGGTCACGGAACTGCTGGATTTCCTCATGGGTCATCTCCTCATGAGCAATGCAGCGTCGGTCCGCGTTCTCAATCGCGTGAAGGAGCGCGTCAAGTTTTGCTTGGGTGGTTTAGGCGTCTCATGCCTGACGTTTTCTGGATCAAAAACATCACTAAAGTGATAGCGCTCGAGGGCGGTTGCCCGAGGATTTGACAGGCGGGCAACGTCAACAATCAATGTCAGCGGGCTGCCACTGAGATTCGCGACGTCCGGATTGCCCAGCACTTCGCAGCAATCGCGGCCCTTAGCCGGCGGAAGGCCGGCATCGATATAATCTTATTGCCCGACTCGTGACCCAGAACCTCAGTCGCGGTGAAATTATGCGTCAACTTTTGGTCGAAGGGCTCACAGACGCGATTGCCCTTGACATCTGCCCCACTGTCTGCCCTCGATGATCGGGTTTCAATGCGCCCTGTTGGTCGTTTGTGGGCAGAGCAGCTCGTTATAGGTGCTCGCCGCTCCATCGTATCGCCGCTCTCCCCAAAGGTTTAGACATGAGCCCTTCGGACAAGATCGTCCTCAACAACAGCATCTCGATCCCGCGCCTCGGACTCGGCGTCTATCAATCGGGCCGCGGCCGTGCCAGTGAAAATGCGGTGACTTGGGCGCTGGAGGCCGGATATAGGCACGTAGATACCGCCGCGATATATGGCAATGAGATGGAGGTCGGAGCCGCGTTGAAGCGTGCATTCGCCACCGGACTTGTGCGGCGTGAAGAGGTATTCGTCACCACGAAGCTCTGGAACAGCGATCACGGCTATGACGAGGCGTTGCGCGCCTTTGATGCGAGCTACCGCCGACTCGGATTGGACCAGATCGACCTTTTCCTGCTCCATTGGCCCGTGCCGAACCGCCGTCTGCTCTCCTGGCGCGCGCTGGAGCGCATCCTCAGCGAAGGTCGCTGCCGCACAATCGGCGTGAGCAACTTTATGGTCCACCATCTCGAGGAGCTCCTCGGCAGCGCCAAGGTTCCGCCGGCAGTGAACCAGATCGAACTTCACCCATGGTGCCAACAGCGCGACGTCGTTGCCTTCTGCAACGCGCGTGAGATCGCGGTCGTCGCCTACAGCCCGCTCACAAAAGGCATGAAGCTCAACGATCGGCGCTTGGCTACCGTCGCACGCGAAGCACGGCGTACTCCGGCGCAAGTGCTCCTGCGCTGGTCCCTGCAAAAGGGCTTCGTCACCATTCCGAAATCTGCGAAGCGCCAGCGGATCATCGAGAACGCTGCGGTCTTCGATTTCTCGCTCGGCGCCGAGCAGATGGCGATGCTCGACAGCTTCAACGAGGAGCACCACGTGACGTGGGATCCCCGTACGGAGCCGTGAAGCGCTTCGTAATCGCGAGTCACGGCCCCTCGGTAGCCACCCGCTGGAGGGTCTCACGCCCTTCTCCCCTCCCGCCGTCCGTCAACGAGCCAGCGGTCACGCCTGGAACGCAGGACCAGCTATAGGTCGCTGACACAAACGGCGCGGTGGTCAGAGATTCGTCGGAAGTGTGCACCCCATGTCTCTGCGCATCTTGGGTGGGGCGGAGGCTGCGTGGGGTTGCCGGCACAAACAGATTTGCTCCGCCTACAAGATCGGCATTCAAATCTTGGCTGACAACCCTCGCAAGATGACGAATGCTGGGCGTCATGCGTGCGCCCAGTTGTAATGACATTGAATAGCTGCTGCCGCGGCATAATATGTTTCTTTTTGGGATGCGCCAGCCACACCACCGCGGCGGTGGCCCACCTCCAGCCAAGGGTCAACACGTAGGACTAAATGGGAATGCGTTGATGATGCGCCGACCCTCAATCATCGCCCCGCACTCATCCTGAGTCTCTGAGAGACCTTTGCCGACGGTACCCAGTCTTCCAACCACCGCGACGCGCTAGCTCACCCGCCCCGCCCGTCGGTGTCGAAGACTTGACGGCAGCTAGCACTCAGCTGAGATTTTTCTCGCCGCAGGCACGCAACGATGCGATCAACGTGGGGAATGTCCCAGAAACACAGTCGCAACACGTCTGGCGTGCAGGCGAGCCGTTGTTGTTCGGTGCCTCGGTTCTCCTGTGCCCAGACCGAGGACCCCGCCAACAGCAGCGCTGCCGTCGTGAGCGGTTGCAATGCACCTGCACGGAGAATACGCGCCCGCGATCCAGCGATGTTCGATAGGGCCCTCCCGTCGCGTCCGATCGAGACCCCCTCCTGTGCTAAGAATACGCAGGATTTTGGCGGACAGATGGTTTTGGTCCGGTGCGGCGTTTTGCCCGATGACCGAATTGTGAGATCATCGAAGGACAAGCGCTGAGTTCTGATCCTCACACTCTTGCCATGCCAGCGCCCAAAGTGGCCCTCCTAATCGTATCGTCGATCTATGTAGCCCGAGCCCACTAACAACATGGCGAAACCATGACCTGGATAGACGAAATGAGCGAAACCAACGCAAGCGAATACATACGCGCCGAAATTGCAGCATTGCCCCAATCCTCGGCGAATTGGTCGCCGCGTTCTGGCAAACCCTTACTGATCAGTGGAAACGAGAAGGGCGCTCTCGCATATCACCCTAGCTCGCCGTTACTTCCTCGACGAACTCTCAAAAATGGCCTCTGAGTGGCTTCTAACGCGAAACACTTTGCACTGATATGCCCTTGCTCAACGTCGCGGACCTGCCGAGGCAAGCAGACAGAAGAAATGTTCAACCGGTTGATATCTTGCCATAGCCTCAGCAATGCCAGCCTTGAGAACAGCGCAGGTTAAAGCGTCCTGCCTTAGTAGTATTTCGGCCAAGGCGCAGGGGGCCGATCACATCAGGAATGCCATCGAGTCAATGAAGTCGGCAGAGCCTCGCGTGCTGTCGATAAAATCCGAATCTACCGGACGCGACAGCATACGTGTCTCAATCGAGGATACCGGGAGCGGAATTGATCCATCAAACCGCGACCGCATTTTTAAACCTCTGTTCACGACCAAAGCACGTGGCATGGGAATGGGTCTTGCGATCTGCCAGTCGATCATCGACAGTCACGGCGGTCAGATCTGGATGTCCGCTGGTGCTTCCAGGGGCTCTATTTTTCACGTTGAATTACCCATCGGCAGCTCCAAGCGTTAGTTCGACGATCCAGAACCAAACGTTACAGCCAAGGAGTGCGCGCGAAAACCACCGGCAACCCTATAGCTACCGGACAGTTAGTTGGCGTGCCAATTGCGGAAATAGGTGTGGCACAGACCTCCGGCACTTGCCCGCTTCGACGTCAGCCGGCGAGGCGCCCTATTTGGGTGTGAGGACCAGGTCAAGAATGGACCTCCCCAGACTGGCGACTGTCGGACGGAATGGGGACCCTTTCGGCGGGCGAGATGTCGCACGATCTCGAAGATCGAATCGTGGCGCTTCAGGAAGATCGACAGGGCCTTGCCTCTCGCGCAAAATTTAGCTGCGATCGCGGCGATCCACGCCAATCGCCCTACGTTGCCTGTCATCCTGTGTACTGGCCATGCCGATCATGATCTCCTGAAAGAATTCAACGAACTACGAATCCTCCAGAAGCCGGCGGCGCGTCTCAATCTCGATCATTAGCTGGTGATGGGTTTCGCTGGCGATCGTATGCGCCCGGTCGCGGGCATCGGCCAGCGCCTTCTCATAGGCCGCCAATGCAGCAGAGGCTTGCTGCTTGAGGTTCTCCGCCGCGGCGAGATCGTCGCTGATATGCCGCCGCCGGTTCTCAGGATCGCCGCAATGCGGGGCAGCGCCACTTTGGCCACCAGCAGGTAGAGCCCAATGAACGTCAGCGCCAGCCAGAACAGCTGCGGGGCGAAGGTTTGCACTTGAAACGGCGGAAACGGCTCCTTGGGCCCCCGGGCGCCTCGGTATGGGCGTTGGTCTCGGGCATCGCAGGTCTCGGGGTATCAGTCGTGCCGGCCGCAGACCCACCGCACGAGCGGTGTCCAACGGCAGCGCAATTTTCTTAAAGCGCAAATAACAGCAGCAGCGCAATAACGAAGGAAAAGATACCGAGCGCTTCAGTCACCGCAAACCCGAAAATCAGGTTGCCGAACTGCCCT
>Ga0306920_100010102_pt1 | contig 12635 bp, 13 predicted proteins | sample flu12Cox44000170_FD_204666 | JGI IMG/M metagenome (GOLD analysis project Ga0306920, IMG submission 204666) | Lab enrichment of tropical soil microbial communities from Luquillo Experimental Forest, Puerto Rico - flux4day.12C.oxic.44.000.170 (v2)... | ecosystem: Environmental > Terrestrial >...
ACTACCTTTTTGCAGTTGGTGCAATACGCTCGGTCTGGTAGCCTCATCGCCCTAGCTCCACAAGGAATAGTCTTCTCACGGTCGCAGGCAGCGGTAGCCAGTATCCACTCGTAAGAATCACGAGAGGCAATCCGAGAATTTGAGTCATCATTGAGGGCGTTAGCTTTGTTTTGTGACGGTCCGGACCCTTTCAAGCAACTCGAACCAAGTCCGCAACGTGCAGAATATAGGCTGTATAGGCTGCCCAAAAACCCCAGTAACTTTGTGAGTCGTAAGTGTCAGATTATAAGCGTGAGAACTTTCCCGATTTAAATGCCCGAAAACAGTTGTTTCTGGGCAAGTGAAATCGACACCGTATCTGGTTGTTTAATCAATTACTTACAGGCGGTGGAAAGCCAGGGTTTTTGGGCAGGCAAAACGGATGAGACCGTCATTCCCTCATGCGTTAAGTTGACTCGGCTCGGGCACGCAACCTAAGATGGCGCCACCATGGCGGACTCTGGCGCGCTCCTCGGACAGACCGTCTCCCACTTCCACATTTTGGAAAGGCTTGGTGGCGGTGGCATGGGTGTCGTTTATAAGGCTGAGGACAGGGAGCTTGGCCGATTAGTGGCGCTGAAATTCCTCCCAGACGAACTTGCCAAGGACCCGCAATCGCTCGAACGCTTCCGCCGTGAGGCTCGTGCTGCTTCTGCGCTGAATCACCCAAACATCTGCACCATCTACGAAATTGGCGAACAAAATAGCAGGTGGTTTATCGCGATGGAATATCTGGAAGGCAAGACCCTCAAGCACACGATTGCCGGCCGGCCGATGGAATTGGAGCAGTTGCTGGCTGTGGCGATCGAAGTCGCCGACGCGCTGGATGCAGCACACGCGAAGGGAATCATTCACCGCGATATCAAGGCCGCAAACATTTTTGTGACCAAGGGAGGTCACGCCAAAATTCTGGACTTTGGTCTCGCAAAGGTTAGGGCAATAAGGAGCGCGACTGGTAACGAGGCGACGCTTACCACGCAAGAAACGGACCTTGATCGACTCACAAGTCCCGGCAGTGTCGTCGGCACTGTCGCCTACATGTCACCGGAGCAGGTGCAAGGGAAAGAGCTGGATGTTCGTACCGACATGTTTTCCTTCGGTGTTGTTCTGTATGAGATGTGCACGGGCCTACTGCCATTTCGCGGAGAGACATCGGCGGTGATCTTCAAGGCTATTCTTGATGCTACACCCACCCCAGCAGTGCGGTTGAATCCCGATGTACCACCGGAATTGGAACGGATGATTGCGAAATGTTTAGAGAAGGACCGGAACCTTCGTTACCAGCATGCTGCGGAGATTCGCACCGACCTGCTGCGGAGCCGTAGCCACGATTCCGCCGAGTCCCGAAGCACTTCGCAACGGCGGGACGGCGAGATCAGTCTTTTTCGTCGCGCTTTTTCATTTCTGGGAGAAACCCCGTACCGCCGCTGGGAAACTGGACACTTGCGTCTGTGCGGATATTGCTTGTTCCTCATTTACGTCGGGTGGAAGTTCAGGACGTGGGCTCCCAGCCAGTGGGGGCTTGTTCTCTTTTTCTCCGAGTTGGCTTGCGTCATTTTCTTGCTCTTTCTGTCTAGCTTTCTGTTGTATATGGGCGCCTTCAACCGAACCGGTCTCGCCCGCGAGGTGCGAAGGACAGCGCCTTGGATTCGGTGGATCAGTCTTACTTTGATGTTGATCACGTGGGCGATGGGAGCAATCATAGCGGCGTCGCATACCGTGCTCACTGGCCTCCTTTCAACTGCAGGAGCCATCATTGGGTTGGTCATGCTGCTGGTCAAGCCTGGCATCGACCGTGCGCTTTTGTCTGACCTGAAACACTCTCGGAACCAGAGATAAGGCCTACCTCAAGGTTTCCGTCTGCTATGTTCGAGTTCCAGCCAGTTGCAGTCTCTAGGGAAACTTCCCCTTTTATATCGGACAAGCTCGTTCCAGCACCGCATGCTCACTTTTACTTCCTCGGTCGTTCCAACCTCTCGACGGCTTCCGATATTCGAATCCGAGTAGAAGGATGGACCCGTTTACCGGCCAGATACCTCTCGACGGGATGCTGTGTAACTCCGGATTCACGCATGAGAAGCCGCAAGCCAAAACGCTGAGCTCTGAGTATGTGACCGGGCTCAGCGGCACGAGTGTTCTTGGTCTTGCCGGGCTCGTATCGTATCGGACCAGTGGATTCAATCACGCTTATGTCCTCCCCCTCCTGCGCTTTGCGCTCTATTTCTTTTCCGATAAAACGAAAGGGGAGCATTGCCTTAATGGGGCGTCGCTGCAACAGTCCACTTGTGCGGAAATCACAAGGCTTTCCATCGGGACCTAGCGACTTGGCTTCGCGATGCAAGAAATGCCGCCATATCACACCCGAAAGCGTCTGCGGCCTAAGTTGCTTCCCACGATAATTGCTGTACAGCTTGAAGGTCCTTCCACTGTGAATCTCCGTGTAGTCTCTTCCGAGCCATTTTTCAGGATGTTTGCTGGAAGGGGCGACTAGTGTGAAGTTTGGCGGTGCATCCACAAGGATCGGTGACTGTGCAAAGTTATACGGCTTAGCAGCCCCCGGATCGCGCTTCCGCAACGCCGCCAATACGTTTGGTGTCGTGACGCGGATCCTCATTATCGCAGGCAAAGCGGCAAACCACAGTTTCCTCGCGACCATGGCGTTGTCGGGAGCTCTGAGAGCCTTAAAATGGTCTTCCAACAGTTTTTCCCACGTCTCGGCTATCCACCGTGCGTAATCGGTTTTTTGGTCCTTGCAATGCACCGGCTTGTACCGCTTCCTTTTGTCAGGCACATAGACAGTTCCCAATCCGTGCTCGCTTGGCTTTATGATTTCCAACCGCCGGGCGCTGCCACGCCTATAAACAACGTACCGTTTAGCTGAGACCGCTAATCCATAAAGCTGCTGCTGATCACCGTTCTGGTCATAGTTGCACTTTTCAATTTTAAGGATGTTATCCACCGCATTCGGATCGTATGGATTCAAGCTGTTTAGCTGCTCGCAAATCTCTTCTACCTGTTTCCACGTGATCGCGTTCACTGTTGACTTGCGGCGCGGGCAGGGACACGGAACTGGCCCTCCTTTTTCGGATGCTACGATGAGCATGGAATCGGTATCAGTGAGCAAATACGAACCGCCCTTGTCCCTGACCATCTGTTCCAAGATCGCCAACACCAGCCGTCCGCCCGCCGTGATTAGGGCCGCAGCCGGTGGGAATTGCCAGCGACCCGGACGTTCAACGATGTGCGTCTGCTGTCGGAACCTATGCTCCCCAGAGAATACCTGGAGATTCCTCGCTCGGTTCTTGCCATATTCGTATTTGTTTAACTCTGCGAAGATCCCGTACAACGAATTGGCGATGATTTTAAGCAATAGGTAATGCGGGTGCTGTTCTGACAGTTTCTTTCTCTCTTCGATGATCACACGGATCATGGCTCAACTCTCAATTGCCTTCCGCGCAGCGGCCCAATCGCTACTTGGTGTCGTTGTGATACGGGCAATTGTAGAGCCCAAGCGCGGGGGTGCGCCCAAAACAAAAGTCACTAGAATATGGCGTTCCATCGGTACCGAAATACTGGATATGACCGAGCACCTCAATGGGTTCCATTATCCCCGGGCTGATGACTTGCTTGAAAAACTCTTCCGTAACCGCTTGATCGGAGAATGCATCATTGAATTCGACGTTGCCCGGAGGAAGTATGGAACCTTTGTCTGCATCGAGAGACTTCCAGACGATTTTTTTCCATGCATTTTCCCCAATCGCTATCCTCGCATCCACTTGACAGTGAATAGCTGGAGATTTCCCGTTGTTTTTGATCTTGAATTGGAACGCCAGCTTATCTGAAGTGTTCCCTGTGCTGTGAGGCGCTCGAATGAAGGGACCGAGCTGCTCGCTCACCCACACATAAGGACGTTGATCGATTCTGAACTGCTCCTTGGAAGTACTAAGGGCGAGCTGGTCGGTCTGCTGTACCTGGGGTGTCTTGGAACTGTGGAAGATGAAGGAATACACATCTGGCAGAGCGAGTACCCCGACGATCAAGCCCAACAAAGCCAAAAGGAACAGCAGCGTCTGATTCCGAGTTAGCGACCCGAATCTGTGACGCAAACTCGTGGCGTGCTGCCAGCATCTACCTTCACCCGCGCTAACGCTTCTCTTGCAGAGTTCACCGTTGTCTTTCTTAAATGTGCAGGTCCACTTGGTTGCTTCTAGCAGGCGGTTACTCATTTAAATAAGTCTACCAAAGGGGAGCACCTAGCAGATGCCGAGCGCCAGCAGTTCCCGCACGGGAACTTTTTTCCCGTCTCGAAGGCTAGGGAGCTAAAATATCCTCCCACCTCTGCCGGGAGACCGGCAATGTCCATTGCGTTTGAATCCAGCGAAGTCCAAATTGTAGAAGCTACGCGAGCGCCACTTAACCCACCGGACTGCATCGAACTTCACAGGCCCTCAAAAGTCGATCACTCATAGGTTAATTCACAGGGGCGTCGTTGGCTTCAGCAGCTGAGATTGCCAGTATGACGGACTGATTTTCAGACCATACTTGCGGTTCACTAACCCCATCAAAAACATACCAGTTTGCTGAATGTAAAATAGATTTTCGTCCGAGATTCTAAACAAAGACAAAGGCTTCCCGAGCGCCTTCCCGTGAATGATCTCGTGTCGCTGCTCATCGAAAAGTTCAATCTGCTTTCTGTCGAAACTATATCCCTTCATTGGAGACCAGCCCGCGGGCGGATCACACCTCGCAAAAAGACGATTGATTTTGGTCATTAACGATTCTCTTTCAAGGCTTCTGAGGCGCTCATCAATCTTCGTTCGCAAAAGGATGTCGTAAGATTCCGTTTTTGCCTGAAGCAGTGGTATCTGAGTGGCCTTCGGAGCATGTAGGGCGGTTACGCGACAGTAATCGAAAGCCACGCCATCCATCAGAGAGTGATAGAACACGAGCCCTGCCGCATCAAGCGATGCATAGCTGGTATCGAAGATCGATTTGGCAGCAACCTTGCCAAGCTTCTGATAGTCGGAAGGAAGACCGGGATCGGCAGGCTCCCCCGTCTTAATGTCTACCAAAACCCCACGCCACTGAGGGTCCTTGTGCACGCTCCTGAATAATTCGGTCGACTTACGTTCTAAATATTCGGTCGTGCTGGTCGCTAGTGCGGTAAAAGTCTCTCTGAAATTGGTCACAATAGCCCCGGCCTGAAGCCACCGGACGAAAGTTTCGTTGAAGAGTATTTCAGCCTCAGTCATTTGGGGCGACGGGAGGTATCCCGCTGAACGGAGAATATCACAGTCCCGATTTGAGTAACTGATCCACGGAGAAATGCTAGACTTGTGTTCCCACCTCTACCCGCAACCTACCTGCGGGAGACTCCCATGACCGAAGAACGGAAGTACGCAATCCTTTTTGCTGCGACGTTACTGTGCGCGAGGAAACTGAACCAGTTGGACTCGGACAGGCCAAGCCCGGCAAAAGTTGAGAACGCGATCAGCCAGGCTGCATTTATTCTGGAGTGTATAAAAAGGAAGTGGTCCGGCAAGGGTCCGTGATTCCACTCACCGCGCTGTTCACTTAGGGTTCGCGCTGGTCCTGGCCCTCGGACAGTTTGTGGATGTTGTCGGATGCCTGGCGGTCCTTTTCGTACTCTCTAAGGAGGGCACGAGTTCGGCCTATGGCGAGACCGAGGGGGTCTGTTCTGCGGCCTGCAGCGTGCCAGTCGTTGTGAATGCCGAGCAAAATGAACAGGGCGCAAAGAGCGAGGTAGTATCTGTTCGACAATACCGGGGCGACGAGTACAGCAACGAGGCCGCACCAGCCGGTCGCTTCGAGCGCGATCGAAAGGAGAGGGCCGCGCCACTCCACATCGGTTGGGTCGCCTAGCCACCAATAGAAGGACTCCCATTCTTCCTCGAGGTCGCCGAGGTCTATGGCGTAACGGTCTTTCAGGAGCTTAGCGGCAAGCCTGTGCCAGGCCTTCGTGATCATGTGGACTTCTTGATCTGGGTCCCCAGCGCGTCGGGCAACGCGTATGCGGAGATCGGAAAAGCGGCGACGGCTGGCAAAGAAGCGAAAGGTTGGAAGCCAGTTCAGGAGCGGGAGAAAGACTCCGCGTGTGAATTCCTCCGCGAGAAGGCGGCAGGGCGGGCGCAAGAAACAGAGGAGATACTGGATTAAGCCGACGAGGAGCATGAAGGCGCTGCCAACAATGAAGGCCAGAAAGAGCGCGATTGCAAGCTGCAGGTACGGTCTGAGGGGAATGTAGTGCTGGGCTCTCTCGAGGTGGTAGCCGACGAACTCGGGATTCCCGAGGAGGATGGAAATCGCGAAAAAGAGGCCCGGGATGAGTGCGGTCAGATAGGAAAGTGTTGTTCGGGGAATGGCTTTTGAGAGGTCGAGGTTGAGCACGGGGTGGCTCCTCGGAGTTCACTCTAGCCTCGAGCGGTGCCGTGCGCGTGTTCGTATTCGCGATAGATGTCCGAATAGATACCTGGGACTATATGAGGATAGGAGATAGGAGCGAGCGAAACTGCCCTCTTTGCACATTTTAGGCTTCAGCGCGCCCTCTCCTTGAGGATCTTGCAACAAACGCCTGAGCGCTGCTTTGTACCTGTCGTGATCTCTCCAATCACTGAAATCCGGGATGAAATATTCCCGAATCTCTCGTGCCGGCCCAGTTGGCCGAGGCCAGTTCGTCCTATCGGCCTAGTTGGACACTGCCGCCCAGCGATGCCGTCCGCCCTTCAGGCTGCCAGTTTTCCTGTTCATACCACTGCATCAACCCGTGGTGTGGCTGGCGCGGCACGCGCAAGTAGTTCAACGCCTGCGTGGTCGAATCGCAGATGTCGTCGAACTGACCGTTCGGGAAGGCGGCGGTTTCATCAAGGAAAATGTCCTTCCAGGGTGCGAGTTCTGGGATGAAGACCCGGCCGCACTCAATTAACGGTGTGGCCGCGGTCGCCCTTGAAACTTTATCGCGATCCGGTTTGACCGGCATAACAGGCAAGGTCGTGCCGCTGCGCAGTTCCTGAATCAGACTCTGGCCCGAGGCGGCGTCCTCAACCAAAACCACATTGGGATTCCATTCGGCGCAGAGCCCGATGAGTTTCTGTTTCAGGGCAGGGAATTCCGCTCGCTCGCGCCACATATGCAAAAGGTAAAACCCGTTGGTGGTGGCGCCCCAGATTGTCGCGACGGAGTAGTCATTCGCCTCGCCGGTTTTGAAAGCGGTATCGAGCGAGAGCACGATCCGCTTGATGTCGGCTGGCGGTTCGGAGTAGGTCCGCCACCAGCTTCTGAGAAAGACGTTGCCGGTGGCTGCCGATGGCCGCTGCTGATACAAACTCACAAAGGCCGCAGAGCCGATGACGGTGCGAATCTTTTCGAGAGTGGCCAGCGGGTAACGTTCCGGCCATAGCGCCTCGCCCGCCTTTCTGAACGGTTCATCCTGCTCTGCGATCGCGGGCAAGTTCAACACGGACCAGTCGTCAGGTTGCTCGCGGAGCAATCGCCCCCCGAGATCGTCCTGGTGCCAGCGAGTCTGAATGTTAACTATTGCGGCACCAGGCATGAGCCTCGTGTAAGCAACGTGCCCGTACCATTCGTGCAGGCCTTTGCGGATCACTTCGGAGTCCGCCTCGGCGCGATCTTTTAGCAAATCGTCCAGCAAAAGCAGATGCGCCCCGCGCCCGGTCAAACCGCTGCCGCGCCCAACCGCAAAAAAGGCGCCGTCCGCCGTGGTGGCGAATTTCTGCTGACCGCCGGAATCGTTCGCCAACCTGCATTTCGGGAAGATCGCGGTGTGGAGCGGATCGGCAATCGCATTCCTGACCTTGCGTCCGAAGTCGGTGGCGAGATCGGTTGAGTAACTGGCGCCGACTACGTATCTGTCAGCATGACGGCCCAGATACCACGCGGGAAAAATCTCGCTCGTGAGCATGCTTTTCCCGTGGCGAGGGGGCAGGAAGATCATGAGCCTCCTGATTTCCCCGCGCTCCACCGCTTCCAGCTTGTCGATGATGGCGCGAGTATGGTGCGCGAGTTCAAAGTTGGGATGAGTCGCGACGGCGTAGCACGCGAGGTCGTTCGCAGCCAGGCCGAGAATCTGCTGGCTCATGACTCGTCCTCATGGCGCTCCAGGTAGGTGCGTGCGATCCGTTTGGAGGTTTCCTCGTCCAAGTTCAACGCGACAGCAGCAATCTGCTCGGGTTTCAGTTCCCCGGATACTTTGGCAAGGAGTTCGTGGCACTGCCGTAATTCACGAATTGCGGAAATCGCGGTGGTGAGGTCTTTGTTCAATTCGGCCTGTTTTTGAATCCGGTACAAGTCGGCCTCGCGCATTTGCAACTTTGCTTTCAGGTTTCCCGCGTGAGCGAGCATCTCCGTCTCGTCGTACCGCCTCATTACCGCCAAAACGTGGTGCTTGTGCCGGCGAATCGTTTCCCGGGAGCCCGCCTTGAATTGCTGCTCGATCCAGCGGATGGATTTTCCGGCAATGAGGTTTTCATCGATCTTTTCGCGCTCTGGGTGCGTGCATATTGTGCATGATCCCGACATAAGTTATCTCCAATCTGGTATTAGGTTGTCGAAGGGCGCCCGCGTCGACGCCCCTCGAAGCCGGGGAAAAATGACCGCGAGGAACGGCCCCAAAAACCCCGGCAAACTTTTAGCTGCTCGCTGCTGCCTGGCTGGCGGCCGCCCGTTGCCGCTGCCAAACAATCTGCCGCGCCTGGTCGAGTGGAATGTGGCGGCCTCGCTTGTGCGTGAGGCCGAGGCAGGTCGGGCACGCGACCGTCATGTGCGGATGGGACCGCCCGGCGCGCCAGTCGTACTCTCGCGGTACTCGGTATTGATCGCTCATAACCAGGGCGAATCCGGCCCGTGGTGCCGGTTGAATCGAGGTACGAAACCCGGGGACTGAATCTGCGCTTCCTCGATCTCGGCGCCGGTCTTGCCGTTCGCCAACGCCTTACGCAGTTCACCGTCGAGGTCGTTCGGGTTGAACGCCGTCGCCTGGCGATCCTTGATGATTCCGCCTATCGTCTTTGCGAGTTCCGCGATCCGTCCGGTAAGTTCGCTGAGATCGGTTGTTTGGAATTGCCGCTCAACCGTGCTGCCATCGGCTTTCACCATTGTGAATGTCGCGCCGTACATGCACGGGCTGTCGACAATGGAGACTTCCTTGGGGTTTGCGGTGTAACGGACGTTGGCGCCATCGGCCCACCTCCGCACGTAGTCGCCGCCGATAGAGAACCCGGTGTAAATGCCTTCCGTCACCTTGAGCCATTCGGCGTCGTCCACGATCCTGGCGATGATGGGAATCTTCTTCGCGTCATCGTCAAAATCAATACTGATGAGCTTGCCGGCGGCAATCTTGGGATTGTGCTGGCTCCGCAGATTGCCGAAACTGATATCCTGGCCGGCCAAAGCGGTCTGCGTGACCGCGTTATCCGACCACTGTTGCACGTAAGGTTTAGATGTGGCGTAGTCGAAGATTTCACCAGCTTTGTCTACGCCTTCCTCGGCGAGAATGCCGTGGACCTCACGGCGCGACGCGTCAATTTTGGTAATTTGGGCAAAGATGTTCATCGGCTACCTCCGCTCCTGTCTTTCCACCAACGCAGCAATTCTGTCTCTAAGGGCCAGTATCTGCTGCCGCAACGCTGCCATGTCCGCGGACGACGACTTGGCGATGCTGCTCGGCCGATCCGCCGGCTGTCGCGGTACCCGATACCCGCCATTTTCTTTTTGATCGGCCTGGGCGTTCGCGGCGCCATGTGCCTCCGACCGCCGGCTATCAATCTGGCCGTCAAGCGTCGTAATACCCGCCAACCGCAGCGCGAGGCCTGCGCCATAGCTGCCGTCACTGACGTCAACACCTTCGCGTTGAAGGGCCGCACGGATCGAGGCAAGCAATTCCTCTTTCTCGTTGGCGGTCATCAATCGCGGGTCTTTCGGAAGCGACATGTAGTAGTTGTTCAACAACCGCACGAGGTCGTGGATGACTCCGTCGCCGGTTACGTGCCGAACCTGGCCGCTGAGGCCGAGTTCGCGCTCGCCGCCGCCGACTTTCTCCAATGGCATAGGTATTGGCACGCCTGCGCCGGCAACGAACTTCGCGACGCCGGGTTGACTGCTCCTGCTTTGTGGTACGAATTTGCTCATCTGAGTTTCTCCTTTTGTTGTGACTGAAAATTTGTTGCGAATCGTATGACAACAGGCTGACGAAATGACTTTGAGACAAGCTCCTGCCGCGCCTGAATTGGAACGTTTTGGAACGTAAACGCCGTTTGGAGGGTTTGTAAGTGATTGAAACTATGGTGCCGGGGGCCCGCATTGTATGTAACAGCCACCACATTCCCTTCCACTTCCGGATGGCAGCATGAGGGACCAGGCACAGATCGAGGAGTGCGCAACTCCGGCGATCCTCCCGCGAATCCCACTCGATAAAGGAACCGTGATCGCCGATTTTCAGAAGCCGGGCCTAACATTCGGGAGCCTGCTCTTTGACCACGCTTCGGGTTGAGCTACGGCGTTTCCAGAAAAGCGTTGACCAGTTGCGCGCATCGCTCGGGCTGGTCGATCCAGACCGCATGGCCCGCGTCTGCGACTACCTCACAGCGTGCATACGGCGCCAAAGCAGCCATTTCCTGACCTTCGGTCGGCGGCCCGAAGAAGTCCTTATCTCCCCAGATGAACAGCGTGCTTGGCCGTAGGTTCTTCAATTCTGGCCTGAGTCCATAACTCATGCTGAGGTCCTTCTCGCTAAGCAATTCATCGATCATTGAATTCCATGACGAGGCGTAGCCAGGTAGATTGGCCGAAGCATTGTCCGCCTCCATCAATTCAACACCTACCCTCTCAATGTGGGCAGCAATCACGTTGCCCCAGTCATGGCGAGTCTCATCCATGGTTATGTGTTCTGGGATCCTCATCTCTGGGCTCGCTGCTATTTTTCTCCACTGGCTGGGCGGCGAACTCCCAGCCGGCTCCCCGATCAACACGAGCTTAGTTACACGTTCTGGATGAGCAAGAGCGAAAACCAGGGCGAAGTATCCGCCCATCGAGTGCCCGATGACGATTGCGCTCCGCATCTCGAGGGCGTCCATAGTCTCTTTGACCAGGTTCTCGGCGGTCGCACGGAATGGCAGACCGTGAAAATCGATTCGGTATGTGAGTCCGTTGCCAGGCAAGTCCGGCGCAAAGGCATGGTAATTCTGTTGGAGCACAGCCAGAAGCTGAGCCCATGAACAGGCAGAGAGTCCCCCGCCGTGTAGCATAAGGACAGGATGACCTCGCCCGACTTCGAGAACATGCATCGGAAGCTGAGCCGACTTTATCTGCACGAAACGAGAATGAGCTGAAACGCGATATTGAGACAAAACCCGCCACTCTGCATTCTTGAAGCGGTCAACTTCGGGACCCGGCTTGAGCGCGGAAAAGTGTCCCGAGGACCGGTGGGCAATTTGCGAGAGCAAGGGTATGCAAGCCGTAAGCGCTTCCTGCCCACCGGATATCACAAAGGCTCTCCGGTTCATCGTGACTCCACTCGTGCATTCGGTCGCAAAAAGCTCACCGCTAGTTTCTACTTATCTGGGGGAGCCGTCCGGCCTGATGTTCTGATTGATCACGGCACATCAGTGAAGTGCGGGCCATTCCAGGCAAACCTGGCGCCATCAAGCCTTGTGCCGAGTCTCAGCAATTCGCTCGTAGTTTTCGATTAAACGCTTCTCTGCCTCTTCCCTTGTTCGACCCATGCCGTGGCTAATAGAAACTTGCCTGGCCATCTGGGTTTTCGCGAAAGCGAAGCACGACCATTTCCAGGTAGACTCCGAGGCGTGTTCTACAAATCGAAGTTCATATTCTTCGAGTTTCGGGAACTTCGGGTCGGAAGGACAAGGGCGAGCGCCGTATCCGTCGGTGTCACATCGACCGCACGCGTACGTAACTACGAAACCGTAGTCATGTTCGGAGAGCGGAACGTTGTAGTTCTGAGAAGTAATGGGCGCCTGACAAATGGGACATTGGTACTCACTGAGTTCTTCCTTCGTGTGCTTCAGTTCATCCTGAACGTCCAAGAGCTCGGCCCTGAGATCCGCAGTATGGTCGATTAGCTCCATTCCGAAGTTGAGCGGAATTCTAACTAGAGTCCCACGGTCCACCCACTGCACGCCCCTTCGTCGGTGGAGAACCTCAAGCAGATTGCTCTCAATGGCATTGAAAACCCAGGCAGACGATAGTCCGGTTTCATGGGCGAGTCTGGAAAGCTCAACAGTTACGTCTTCGTGGCGACCCTTCACGTGTGCCTTCAACACACTCGACAGTTTTGTCGCCGAGTCGCGTAATTCCGACCGCTCTCCCGCCCTATCTCTCCATAGCGCTTCCATCCAGCCACTTCCAGTCAATCGGTAGTGCACGCGGCCGTAAATCTCGCGTTCCTCCAGCCAGTGCTGGTCACAGAGTTCCTTCCACGTCGTACCCAGAACGTCCTTAAACGAATCGGAGTGAGCATCGAAGAAGGTTTCAGAAATTGCTCTGTCCCTCAATTCGACGAGGATCAAGCGAAAAGCAAGTTCTATATTCCTTAATTGGTCGGT
>Ga0306920_100010104_pt1 | contig 12635 bp, 7 predicted proteins | sample flu12Cox44000170_FD_204666 | JGI IMG/M metagenome (GOLD analysis project Ga0306920, IMG submission 204666) | Lab enrichment of tropical soil microbial communities from Luquillo Experimental Forest, Puerto Rico - flux4day.12C.oxic.44.000.170 (v2)... | ecosystem: Environmental > Terrestrial >...
TTTCGGACCGAGCGTCCAGCGCCTTCAGCGTCGCCGTGAGAGTATCGATTTGGCTACGGGTAGCGTTGAGGGAAGCAAGCTGCTGGGCACTCTGTGCCGCCAGATTCTCAGCGACCCAATGTTCATCAAGAGCATAGCCGAGACTCAGGCCCAGCACACCCAGGCCTGCACATGCAACAACTCTCTGCCACAAGGGTGTCCGTACCCGTAACCGGTGAGTCTCGGGGATACCTGGTGAACATTTAGAGTCCGTGACCAGGAATGGGCGATTGGATGCCGGTACGGGATAGCGTCGGCAGTTCGCCAACCTTCTCTCGGCATCACTCAGCATTGTTCGCGTCGCCTCAGTCAGGGCGGGAAGGTCCACCAGCCCTTCCAGAAACAGCTGCTCCGGGCTTTGCGAACGGAGACAATCGAGCTGTTCGTTCAGCTTGTCAATCAGTTTTTCTAAGGGCTCACACGGATCGGGTGGCTTCATAGCAAAAATCTCCCTCGCCCCCGTCTCATCCCCGCTCCGACGAAGGGCAGTCTAATGGGATGGAGGGTCGTTGTCAAAGCCGGGCAAGGACCGCCCAGCCTGCGGGCACGGATTTGCACAACATAATAGAGTAATTCGCGTTGGCGGGCGGGTCAAAGGACCATGAAGGAGAACACTACACAATCGATTCGCGAAACCTATGATCGCCTGGCAGGCGCGTACGCCTGCCGGTTTGTCAAGGAGCTTCAGTCCAAGCCGCTTGACCGCGAACTGCTCGACCGTTTCGCCGCCGAGGTCCGAGGACGCGGCGACGTCTGCGACATGGGCTGCGGCCCTGGTCACGTCGCTCGCTACTTGCGCCGTGCCGGAGTGACTATGTTCGGCCTGGATCTCTCCCCCCAAATGATAGAACAAGCCCGGCAACTGAGTCCCGACATCTCGTTTCAAGTGGGGGACATGGCGGCTCTCGGTCTTGAGGATGAAACACTGGCCGGAATCGTCGCATTCTACGCAATCGTGAATATTCCGCGAGGTTCCCTGCCGACAGTGTTCCAGGAAATGGCCAGGGTCTTGCGACCCGGAGGCTTGCTCCTGCTTTCATTTCATGTTGGCGACGAGGTTGTCCACCCCGAGGAATTGCTGGGCCACTCGATTTCGATGGATTTCTACTTTTTCCAACCGGTTGAAATTACCGGATACCTTGAGGCAGCGGGTTTCTCGATCGAAGACGTTGTCCAGCGAGGTCCTTATGCCCCGGAGGTGGAGCACCAGAGCCGGAGGGCGTATATCTTCGGCAGAAAGCGAGCACCAGAAGTTTTCCCTAGTTGTCCCTGCTAAGTTGGAGGTCTCCCGTACGCTGCTGGAATCCTGCACCAACCCCCACCTGGGGGAGGCTCAGACCGTATCGCCGTTCAACTCTCTTCCGTTTTCAAATGACAGCGGTCTCTGCGATTCGACGCAGAACAACCGGTCGACAAGGGCAGGAACGCTTGCGACATCGTTGGATTGCGGGTCAATCCGGCTCAACGTGTCCTGGCCTACTGCGGTTGTGGCAGCGATTGTCGCTGGGCCGACTGCTGGCCTGGCTTCGATGGGCCGGGCCGATTGCTATCCGGACCGTTGGTATTCGGTATTGATGCCAACTCAGACTGCCGGTACCGGGGCGAACTTACATAGCCGTGGATGTGGTCCTTGTTGATGGCATTGATGACCAGCTCCGAGGGTTGCGTACTTTCAGGAGTGCGGAACATCGCCGGCTGGTACAAGTTCACGTGTTTCTGGGAGACGGTCTGGTCCTCCACAGTAAGGTCAAGGTCAGCATATTGGTGCTTGACGTTGGCTTTGCGCAGCCGGACGCCAAGCGGCCCTTCGTGTTGGAACAGTTTCGATTTGGCGATGTCAAACTCGTAGTAATTCCGCTCACCCTTTTTCTCCAACAACACCAGTTCATCATGCGTACGGGCGATGGAGCTGGTGAGTTCCGTGCGCGTGTTACTGAGATCGCCGCGTGTGCTATCCAGTTGGCTGCGCGTATCGGCGATGGCTTTACCCTGCTGGTCGATAACCTTGCCTTGCTGATCGAGTTGTGTCTCGATTTTCTTCAATTGCAGATTCTCGGTGGGGCGCGGGGCAGGGGTGATGTAGTGCACGACAGGCCTCGTCTCCCCAACCGGCGAGGGGGCCACGGGTTGCGGGTCTGGACGGGCCGCCAGCGCGTTCACCTTGCTGCTGAGTTCGTTAATCTGCATGCGTGCCAGCTTAAGTTCGTCGGTGATTTGCTGCTGCCGTACCAACGCACTTTGGGCCATGCGGTGTTCGTAAAGGGAATAACCTCCGACTCCCCCTCCAGCAAAGGCAGCTGCGGCAACAGAAACAGCTAGCCAGGCTGGCAGAACAGATCGCGGGAACAGGCTGCTAAGATGCATAGTTCCTCCTCGGGGGGCGGGAGAAGGCCCAAGTTCAAGCAAGCACGTCGAGTTCCTTCCGACTACGCTGCGAAATTCTTGCGGAACAGTCACTTTCCGGCGAGGAGGCGGGATCGGGCGGTGCGCAATTGCCCGGTCCTTGGAATCTTTTACACGCTGTGCGTTACGGTGCCGGCATAAGCTGCTGAATTTCGGCTCTGTCAGGTCACTTATTATGCATAAAAGTTGCAAGTCATTTCGCCTAGCTGGCGGCAGCAGGCGTTGCTGAGTGAGGAGGGGAGCTCGCTTGAGGGAAACGATACACGCGCGCGGTGGGAAAAGCTACGCTAGCGCTTTCAGGCGTTGTTTTCGACAGGCCCACAGGGTTTCACGGCGACTGGTCGCAGAGCACATTCCGCGAGGGGATGGGCATCTTCGAGAGGTCTTGCGATTCGCGCTGCAGCATCAAATCACTTCGGAATATCCTTTTGTCTTTCGATATTCCTTCTGTGAGGAAGAACAGGATTGCCAGAGAGTGGCGCGCCTGGGGGGCGCAGTTCATCTGCTGCAATCGGCTACGCTAATCACAGACGATGTCTTCGATTTTGCTGACGTACGGTATCACCATCCCACCATCCATCGACGATATGATGTCAGCCACGCGATCGTTGCCGCCGAGGTTCTTCAGTCGATCGCGATGCAGTGTATCAACGCCGAGCTCGAACGCCCGGGCTTTCACAACCGGGTCCTGGTGCTCAACCTGTTCCATCAGATCGTCAAGGACCTGTATGCGGGTCAGCATCTGGATGTTTGCAGTACTGCGAACTTGCAGGTGACGACGCGCGATTATCGACGGGTAATCGAACTCGGCGCGGGCCGGTTCTTCGCCAACCTGGCCCGGGGTGCCGCGCTGCTGCGGGGTAAGGCGCGAGCGCATGTCGAAAGCCTGGCTGCTTTCGGTTACCACTACGGAATGGGACTATTCATCACCGACGACATCATAGACATCACGCAAGAGCGAGCGCTGACGGGAAAGACTTTCGCTCCCGATCTCAAGAACCGCAGAATGCGACTACCCATGATTCTGGCGCTCCAGTCGGGATCAAGAAAAGATGCTCGGTGGCTCAGGGAGTTTCTGCACAGCGAAGACAACTCAAGAACGGTACTGCTAGAGGCGGCGAATCGCATCCAGCAATCCGGCGCCCTGCGAGCCTGCCAGGCAATAGCAAATGACTATCTACGGCGATCCATCGAGAGTCTGGCGACAATGGAGGGAAGTCCGACTGCCAGGTCTCTGACCTGGCTCTCCCAGCGTCTGCTGAGGCCGGAACGAACCGGGGACCGGGACGTACACATTGTTTTACCGCTCGCATTCCGCCGGCCGCAACCAGCGCCGCCCTCATACTGATGGAAAAGTCCCGGCGGGGTCACCTGGCTGAAGTGCCTGAAGTGCACGCAGCGGATCAATAACTAATAAATGCATCAACGGGGCACGACGAGGATCGTGTGAAACCGGGTTTCCCTCGCCCAATTGGGGAGAATTCCCTCACGACACCGCTGGTCGGGTAGCGGCAATTTCCTAGTGCTTCTTGCGCTTGGTCGGCTTTTTAGGAGTTGGGCGCTTCCCATTTCCCGATTTCTTGCGCGACGGTTTAGAAGGTTTGGAAGGCTTCGGTGCTTCCTCTGAAGGTCCCAGTACCATGTCATCCGCCCTCTTGTCCGTGGAAGCGAGGTGAATTAACCGATTTCCGTGCTCCACAATTGAACTGTGGATTGACGAAAGCCAATTTAGGAAAGTAGTCGAGCTTTTACGCTTTCCGCATGTCCTGCGGCAGGGCTTTGAGCCGGGATGATGCTACTACGAAGAACGCAGAACCTGCAATGGAGGGCCGCACCGTCGGCATGATCCTCCCCGCCCTCAAGGGTGGGCTTGCCGCGTACTTCCGGTCATACTGGGGCTGCACCAGTCAATCTCAAAGTCCCATTCTACGGACTAGCTCGGCCGCTCTCAGATCGGAACGAAGATCATCAAACTCGGGAGCCGTTCTGAAGTACACCACGCTGACTTCACGTTCTTCGACTGCCCTTTCCAGCCACAGGAAGGCCTGATCCTTCTCGCCAATTCGGGCACAAATCGATGCTATGCAGTAGGAAGAATCATCATAGCCGACCATGTCGGGTCTTTCTTTCGCGGCCATTGCTAATTCAAGGCGTTTCCGCCAATAGCCGTCCTCGCCCGACCTTAAGTACGCCTCCTCCAACTCGGTTGCCGATTGCACCGCCTGTTCGCGGTTGGAAGCGGCCAGAACAGCCGCTGTCCGGCCTTCCGCCATGGCTTCCGGGAACTGTCCCTTTCCCAGGTAGGCATCCCGGAGCTTGCTGTGGGCCAGGGAGAAGTTGGGATCGATCTCGATTGCTTTTTGAAGTTCTACGATTGCCCGATCGTACTGACGCGCGCGCAGGTAGGTATCGCCACTCACGGTGTGGATGATAGGAGAAAGGGGGTCAAGTTTCTGGGCCTTTTGGGCTTCGGCAATCGCCTCGTCGAACCTCCCGACATAGGCCAGATATTGTGCAAACCACTGGTGCGCCGTCGGGTAATTCGGGTTAAGCACAATGGCCCTGCGAAATTCCGATTCCGCTCCCGCAAAGTCCCAATCATCATCGGCCTTGATGGCGGCCAGGGAGGTGCGCGCCTCGGCCAGGGAACTATCGATCTCCAGCGCCTTCAACGCAGATGTCTTTGCTTTCAGATACACTTCGGTTGGCGCCACGCCCGTATAGACCCAAAGCACGTGGTAGGCATCGGACAGTCCCGCATAGGCTGCTGCATAGTTTGGATCGATAGCAACTGCCTGCTCGAAATACTGAATGGCTCGCCGGATGTCCGGTCCGGTTCGCTTATTCCAATAGTATCGACCCTTCAGATAGGCCTCGTAGGCCTCGGGATTGATGGGTCGGCCTCCGGTTAGCCGTTGCCGCTCCTTGGGCGTCAATCTGATCTGAATCTCATCGGCTATAGCCTGGGCCACCTTCCTTTGCAGTTTGAGGACATTGTTGAAGTCGCGTTCATAGATTTTTGCCCAAAGATGAGTATCCGTAGGTGCGTGGATGAGTTCGGCGGTAATCCGCACTCGATTCCCAGCGCGCAGCGTCGACCCCTCGACCAGCCCGTCCACCTCGAGCTCTCGTGCAATTTGGGGAGCGGATTTGTCGGTCCCCTTGTAGCGCATAACAGAGGTTCGCGAGATGACTCTCAATGCACCGATCTGAGCCAGGTTGGCAATCAGCGCTTCTGTCATGCCGTCGGCGAAGTAGTCGTCGTCGGAGCCGCCCAGGTTCACCAGCGGCAAGACCGCCAACGAACAAATGCGCTTTTTCCCCGGGTGACGCCGCCGGGCGCGGCGGACCTGGGAAATATTCGACTGCGCGGGCGATCGCAAGCGTTTCAGGGCCTCCTCCAGCTCGCGGGCGGACTGGTAGCGGTGGTCCGGCTGTTTCTCCAGACATCGCAGAACAATTCTCTCCAGCTCGGGCGAGAGCTGCGCATTCAGCGCCCGCGGAGGATCCGGAATGCGATACAGAATGTCGTTGCTAAGCCGCCAACTTGGTACTGCCGTGAAGGGTCTCCGGCCTGTCGTCATCTCATAGAGCACAGCGCCCATTGCGTAAACGTCGGTGCGGACATCGACGATTTCACCAAGGAGTTGTTCCGGCGAAGCATACGGAACCGTGCCGCAGGCCGCCAAGGGGTCGGTAAGGCATTCGGCTGAGGCCGTCGGGCTTGCAGACTCGTAGAGCTTGGCCAGGCCAAAATCGAGAATTTTCAGACGGTTATCGGGCGTGATATGCAGGTTGCCCGGCTTCAAGTCGCGATGTATCACTCCCTGGGCGTGCGCCGCCGCCACGCCATCCGCCAATTGCAATCCCAGGTGAAGCGTGTCGTTTTCTGCCAGTGGGCCGGCAGCCAGCATCGCACTTAAACTCATGCCGGGGACCAGCTCCATAACCAGGAAATCGACCCCTGCCTGCGAGTCAAAGTCGTAAATGGTGGCGAGGTTGGGATGATTCAACCTGGACAAAATCAGGGCTTCCCTGCGAAAGCGCTTACGCGCGCCCTCATCGGCCAGCCTGGCTGCAGACACGAACTTGAGAGCAACCTCGCGCTCCAGTCTCTCGTCATAGGCGCGGAATACTTCACCCATGCCGCCCGCCCCAACCTGTTCCAGTATTCGGTAGTGCCCGAAGGTCGCGCCAATGTGAGCGGATGAGGTCATCAGGCGCCAATTCTAGATTTCGCACCCGTGACGGTCAACGCATTTGAAATCGCGGTCATCGATGCCGCTCCTGCAATTCTGGTTGGGTGGTTGCGAAACCTGCTCGGTTATTCTGCGTCCGGGTTGGGCCGCTCGGGAAGCCGGAAAGCAGCTTCCGGACACTTGAGCGGTCGCCGCGGATTCGGGCCGGGTTGCATCGGTCCGCGGAGCAAGCGGACCCGCTACCGGTTTGGCATGCCTCCCCGCTTCCGGGTGCCAACCCTGTGATTCTTGGTGCCGGGTATTGATCGGCGTGTGGTCAACTTTCTGAGCTCCTCACCGAGAAGCGCCAGTTCGGCCTCGAGGGCCGCGCACGCCGGGCTGGCGTTGCCCAGCTTGCCGTCCCGGCCCACGCTCTCCAAGTTTTGGGCAGCCGCAATTGCGTTCCGGGCGGCGAAGATGCCGATGGAGCCCTTCAGAGTGTGTGCCGTCTTCGCCAACCCGCGTGCGTCACCGCGGCGGATTGCCTGCTTGATCTCGGCCAGACGCTGAGGATAATCGGCGAGAAAGAGACGAACCAGGTGGCGCAGAAGTCGCCTGTCGCCGTCAACGCCTGCCAAGAGCGCCGCCTGATCAACCACGTCTCCCGGGCTCGTCACCGAAGCGGGCACTAGTACCGCACGTGACGGGGAGATCAGTTGATCGATCACCTCTTCAAGTTCTCCGATCCGCATTGGCTTGGAGAGATAGGCATCCATGCCAGCTGCCAGACAACGTTCACGATCGCCCTTCATGGCGTGCGCTGTCATGGCAACGATGGGCGTGTGTGTGCCTGTCGACTTCTCCCCTGCGCGGATTGCCTTGGTGGCCTCAAGCCCGTCCATCTCCGGCATCTGCACGTCCATCGCGATCAGATCAAACTTGCGGACCTGGACTGCAGCAAGTGCCTCCCCGCCGTGGCTCACCACCGTAACCTGGTAACCCAGTTTCTCAAAGATACCCGTCGCTACCAACTGGTTGACGGGATTGTCTTCCGCTATCAACACCTGTAACCTGCGCTTTGCCGACCGAGCTGTTTTGCGTCGTCCTGAAGCAAGGGATTTTTCCGGCAAGGGCGGAGCCATGGCATTAACAATCACGTCAAAGAGCTCGGATTGCTTGATGGGTTTTGTAAGATGTTGCGAGATACCCAACCGGCGACAACGAGTGATGTCTTCCGGCTGAGCGGCCGAGGTTAGCATGATGACCTTGAGGCCAGCGTAGCGGCCGTCGCGAACAATACGCTCCGCCAGAGCGAATCCGTCCATGCCCGGCATGTGTCCATCGAGCAGTGCGATCGCGAATGGATTTGCCCTACGCACAGATGCTTCCAGCATGCTAAGGGCGACTGCGGCGCTTTCGGCCGCAACCGGACGCATACGCCAGTTGGTGAGAACCTCCTCGAGGATGCGGCGGTTAGTACCGTTGTCGTCCACGATAAGTACGGGCAGGCCGGCGAGCCTATGCCCTGTGCACTGCGGCTTCGTCGTCCCCGGTTGCTGAAGCCGGCACTGCGTGGTGAAGTAGAAGGTGCTTCCCTGGCCGACTTGGCTTTCCACCCAGATTCTGCCACCCATTAGTTCCACCAACTGCTGTGATATGGCCAGCCCTAGGCCGGTTCCGCCGTAGCGCCGCGTCGTGGAGCCGTCGGCCTGGGAGAATGCCTCGAAGATAATGGCCTGTTGCTCGGGAGCAATGCCGATTCCGGTATCAGTGACCGAGAAATGCAACTGCGCTTTTCCTTCGACCGAGGACTCGGCCTGGACGCGCAACACGACTTCTCCCTGGTCGGTGAACTTGATGGCATTGCCGACCAGATTCACCACTACCTGGCGGAGACGCAGCGGATCGCCCAGCAAGGCATCGGGTACATCAGGGTGGATGTGACACGCCAACTCGACCCCCTTCTGGTCGGCACGGGGAGCCAGGATGCGCATGGTGTCTTCGAGCAAATCACGGAGGTTGAATGCAACGTGGTCCAGCTGCAGCTTGCGGGCCTCGATCTTGGAAAAGTCGAGAAGATCGTTGACCAGTGTGAGCAGGGCATTAGCTGAGCCCTGAATCGCATTTAGATATTCGCGTTGTTCGCGGGTGATACGGGTCGCCAGCGCCAACTCGGTCATGCCTACGATGGCGTTCATGGGGGTGCGGATCTCGTGACTCATGTTGGCGAGAAACTCGCTTTTGGCGCGGGTAGCTGCTTCCGCCCGCTTGCTGGCCGCTTGCAGGTCGCTCGCATACACCCGCAAAGCCTCTTCCGCCGCCCGGCGCTCGATAAACTGACCGATTTGGCTGCCGGCCGCCCCCATCATCTCCAGCAGCCTGCGGTCGGGCTGTTGGATTTGACGGCTGAAAAATTCGAGCACGCCCACCACCTCAGCCCCGAGGAGGATGGGAAACCCGAATGCTGCATGCAGACCTTCCCGGGCGGCGATCGAGGAACGGGGAAAGTTGGAGTCTTTGGTCACGTCTTCTATCCAGACGGGTCCCGCTTGTGACCAGACTCGCCCGGGGAGGCCCACGCCGGGAGCAAACGTCTCGAAGTGCGTGCTCCGGTTGAATTCTTGTGCCTGCGCTGACGGTGCGTGCCAAGTTTCCACGCAACGCAATAGCCTCTGCTTTTGATCAACTCGCCAAATCGCTCCTACTGGCCAGTCGAGGCTCTCGCAAATCGCTTGCAGAATACGAGGTGTAGCACTGTCCAGTGTGGGCGCCTCGGCGAGCACGCGGGTGACGGCGTACTGCGCGGCCAAGCGTAACTGTTCGCGCTTTCGTTCCGTGACATCGGCCGCGACCGCGTAAATCAGGCCTCTTTCGGCGTGCACCACGGCGGACCACAGCAGCCATTTGTAGGATCCGTCGCGGCAGCGGTAGCGGTTCTCGAACGACAGGGTGGTGCCGCCGGATGCGATGTGTGCCGCCTCCATCATCGTGGTCTCACGGTCATCGGGGTGTACAAAGTCCAGGTAGGGGCGCGAGAGCAGCTCTTCCCTGGTATAGCCGAGCGCGGTCTCCCAGGCAGGGTTGACATCTTTGAAGTAGCCATCCGTGCCGGCGATACACAGCAGGTTTAAGGAGAGGTTGATAAACTCGCGCAGGTCGTCTTCGGTTGGCGGATTGAAACTGGTAGGCGTGGGCACCACTCCACGATCGAATTATCAGAACCGGGATGAGGCACTCATTTTGGTACAAAGCCGGCGATCGCGCAACCTGGAGGATTGACCCAGTTACCAGGCGGGCACACGGTTGACCCGGCACTTTGGCGGACGTAGCATTCGAGCACAACGCGGACCCCTAAATTCGATCACGGGAGGTGACATCCGTGAACCCTGATCAGCCCCTGGCCAAGATTCTTGTCGCTGACGATGACCGCACGACGCGCGTTGCCATTGCCGCCATGCTGAAGAATGCCGGATATGCGGTTACTTCCGTGAAGGATGGGGGGGAGGCTCTGCGCAAAATTCAGGAAACAAGTTTTGATCTGGCATTTCTTGACATCTGGATGCCGAAGTTGACCGGCCTTGAGGTACTGGCCCGGGTGCGTGCGGGCGACTCTCACCCCAAAATTGTAATCATGACCTCTGACAGCACGCCGGAGACCGTGCTGCGCGCTGTACGTGAGCAGGCCTATGAGTATTTGACCAAGCCCTTTCCTCCGAAAGACGCGGTGGAGGTGGCACAGCGGGCCCTCAAGCAGCACGCTTCTCCACCCATCGAAATCATCTCCGCCAAGCCTCAATGGGTGGAGCTGCTTATTCCCTGCACCCGTGAGGCGGCGGAGCGCATTCAATCGTTTCTGGTAAAGCTGGAAACGGACCTTTCCGATGACCTGCGCGACACAATTGGATTGGCATTCCGGGAGCTATTGCTTAATGCCGTAGAGTGGGGAGGAAAGCTGGATCCCAATCGCAAGGTGAGGATTGCTTACGTGCGCTCCTCGCGCATGCTTCTGTATCGTGTAGCAGACCCCGGGTCTGGCTTCAGCTTCAATGGCCTGGCTCATGCCGCGGTAGGTCATCCGGCGGAGCAGCCGATCGCCCACGTGGCGGTACGCGATCAACTCGGCTTGCGCCCCGGCGGATTTGGCATTGCCATGACTCGTGCCATCGCCGATGAGTTGCTCTACAACGAAGCGCAGAACGAGGTCATCTTTATTAAGTACTTGAATTAAGTATCTGGGCCGCACCTGTCGGCATCTCGACCCGCCGAGGCGTCTGGCATCCACCTTCCCTGTCGTGCCTTCAGCTCGGGAACGGCAACGGCTGTCGTCAGTCGGCGATCTTCCATTGGTCGCAGCCCAAAGGGACGGGGATGGTGAGCAATTCATGCGCCTCCGGGCAGGGCGCGCTCAAGTCCGTTCCGGTGCAGAGAATTGAGCCCTAGAATTTCGGACCGGTTGCAATCGATCAGAACCACTCAAGCGCGGCCACCCCTGTTATTGCGCGACTTGCGACGTCGAACACTCGCCTTGGCCACGGACTTGCGGGTGACGGGTGCCCGGCTTTCCATGCGCGCCGCTTCCAATCGAGCGGAGAGGATATCGAACTCCGGCTTCGGCCCGTTCCAGCGCAACTGCTCCACGTCATCGAATAGCGAAATGTCACTTCGCAGCGTGGCCAGCGTTCGAAATAGCAAAGCTCGATCTCGCTCCCGGCAGAAAGTGCTCGCGAGAACACTCGCGTTCGCGGCGTCGACATGCCACTCGCGGCAGTCTGCGGGTATGAATTCAAGGTGAAGAAACTTCGCCAGCACGGCAGCTGTCGACTTTGCACCCCACCCCGGCAATCCCGGATAGCCATCCGCCGCGTCGCCCACCAGTGCCAAATAATCCGGGATCGATTCCGGCAAGACGCCGAATTTCTGAACCACCCCAGGCTCGTCCAGGGTTACTTGCGTCCTCCGATTCAACTGGACAATGCGTGCACCACGAACAGATTGAGCCAGATCCTTGTCCGGCGTGCAGACAATTACCTGCTCCACACGTGTATCGCGGGCGGAAGCAGCCGCACCGGCGGCTAAGGCATCGTCAGCCTCGAACTCCACCATCGGCCAGACGACAAACCCCGCGGCGGAGAGAACTTCTTCCAGCAGGGGAAACTGAGCCAACAGGTCGGGTTCGATTCCGGCGCTAGTCTTGTAGCCATGCCACAACTGGTTACGAAATGATTCGATTACATGATCGGTTGCGACCGCGATATGCGTGGCTCCTTCGCGGATCATGCCCATCACCGAGGCGAGCACACCTTTAACGGCGCCGACCTCCCGGCCATCTTCGTCCTGTGCTGACGGCAAGGCATAGTAGTGCCGGAACAGCTCGTAGGTGCCGTCGATTAAATGGACTTGCAAGACTACTCTCCGGCAAAGGTTTTCTGCTTTTCTCCGGCTCCACCTCAAAGGGGACTCGAAACCGGGTATTCCACCTGCGTCGATAGTAAACGACGAGCGAATTTGGTGCAGTGACGCGCGACCCCTTTCTGCTCTCGAAAACGGCCCCATTGTAGGCCCGCTCGAAGTGCGACATTTGCCATCGTGCATCAGATGTTTCCGGTTTGTCTGGTAAGGGACGCGCCACCTCGCCAAGAGCCGAGAAAATCGTGCGCCTGTGCCGGCAATTCCAATCGGGCGAGTGACTCGAGATGGATCGCCTCCGTTGTGGTGACCCGCAGCGGGCTGATCTGCTGATGGGATATAGGGTTGGCCTGATTAGGCTCGTGCTAGCATGCCGTGCAAGCGGGGGGTGGGGTCATGCCTGTTTGGTTCTGGATGGCGACGGTCACCATCATGGCTTCGTGGGTGGCCTTTCTGTATGCGGTCACCCTTCGGCGTTGGAACTTGGCCAGTCTGATCGCTGGCGTATTCCATATCTTTTCGCCGCGACACTTTCCTTTGCCCCATTTCGCTCCTGGTTTGACCCGAACTACCTCGGCTTGGGTTTGGGGTTCTTGCGGTTCGAGGGGC
>Ga0306920_100010105_pt1 | contig 12634 bp, 13 predicted proteins | sample flu12Cox44000170_FD_204666 | JGI IMG/M metagenome (GOLD analysis project Ga0306920, IMG submission 204666) | Lab enrichment of tropical soil microbial communities from Luquillo Experimental Forest, Puerto Rico - flux4day.12C.oxic.44.000.170 (v2)... | ecosystem: Environmental > Terrestrial >...
AGGTCCGTCGTTCGTCGCCACCGTGCTCGTAGCCGTCGCCGGATGCTATCTCATGGCCTTTTACGCCAACCGGCCATTCGCTGTCGCTCCTTACATGGGCGAGAACGCTTTCATCGCATTTACGGTATGCAAAATGTTGGGTTTCGCCTGGCAGACTGCGCTGGCAGCAATTTTCATCGCCGGCGTGCTATTCATTCTGATGACAATTCTTCGACTTCGCCAGTGGATCGTCGAAGGCGTGCCCACCTGCCTTCGCTACAGTTTCGCTGTTGGTATCGGTTTGTTCCTTACTTTCATCGGTCTGAACGAGACCGGTCTGGTCGCTCCCGGTGTCCCGGGCGCACCCGTGCAGGCCGGGCATCTGACCTCGCACTCCGCACTGGTAGCGATGTTCGGATTTATCCTGCTCGCGATCCTTACCATCCGCAAATTTCCAGGCGCGATCCTGGCGGGAATCATCATCACGGCCATTGTCGCGTTCCTGGCGGGCACTGCTGCTCCGCCTCAACATCTGGTCAGCATGCCGCCCAGCCTTAGCCCGATCTTCTGGCAACTCGATTTCCGCGGAGCCCTCACCTGGCGGGCGTTTCCCGTGGTGCTGACCATTTTTATCATGGCCTTTGTCGACACCATGGGCACTCTAATCGGTCTCTCTGCGCGCGCTGGTTTCCTGGACAGGAACGGCCAGTTGCCGCAGATTGAACGCCCAATGCTGGTCGATGCGGTCTCGACCTGTCTGTCCCCCACCCTGGGAACCACCACGGCAGGAGCGTTTGTCGAATCGGCAACCGGCATCGAAGCCGGCGGCCGCACCGGCTTCACGGCTCTGGTCACAGGAACGTGCTTCCTGATGACGCTATTCATCGCACCTTTCGTGGCGTCAATTCCGGCGCAAGCTTACGGGCCAGCATTAATCATCGTTGGCCTGTTCATGCTTTCGCCGATTACCCGAATCGATTTCAGCGACTACTCCGAATCCATCCCCGCCTTTGCCGTGGTTGCTCTCATGGCGTTCACGTTCAACATTGCTATAGGAATATCGGCCGGCTTTGTGCTGTATCCTATTTGCAAACTGGTGGCGGGCGAGTTCAAACACCTCAAGCCCGGGCTATGGGTGTTAACCGCGCTTTCGCTTCTGTTCTTTGTTTTCTATCCCTATAGCTAACATAAACATATGGACGCAACACTCGACTGTAGTCAAGCAAACGAGCCGTCCGCTCTATGGGGACCAAGCGACCGCCAGCAACACACGCTCAATACTTCCTTGGCACCGGACTGGAATCGTAATAGCGTAACGGCCTTCATCCGGGCTACTCCGACCGAGCCACTGGTCCATCTTCTTCCTTGGCAACGGGTGACGCTGGTCTCGCGTCCCCAATTCCGTCAGACGCTCACTGGCGCGCGAACGATTTCTACGGAGCAGTCGGCATGGCGTGCGACGAATTCTGCCACGCTGCCGAGCAAGAAACGCCGGATGCCTCTCTGTCCATGGGAGCCAAGGACTATCAGATTGGCCCGCCACTCTGCGGCGGAATCGATGATCCTCTCTCTGATGTCACCGATCTCGACGGCGGTGTCCACCTGGAACCCTGCACTGCGCAGCTTGCTCGCAACTCGTTCGACTATTTCACGAGCTCCCTTCTTTTGGTCTTCCAACTCAGGAGCGTAGCCCACTGCCATTTGGGGGGGAGCTGACGGCGACATTGGCTGCAACACATGCAAGACCCGGACCTCTGTATTCTGAGTCGGAAACTGCGTGACGATGGCTCGTAGTACATCTTCAGAAATCTTTGAATCGTCAACTCCCACCAGGATCTTCATGACTCGTCCTCCTCAAGATGCGATGGGTCTCCAGCGCAAAACAAAACATTGGAATGGGCAGGCGTTACAAGATGTCCCTCGCGGTTGACGGGCGACTCTCTTCCTTCTTCATCACCACGCTGAGTGGGGAGCATGCGGCACTGCCGCCGCCAACTCGTTCACCACTTCTTCCACCACCATTTCGACCGCTCCCCAGTTGTTGATCGTCCTCGGCAAGCTAGGTTTTTGCGGAGTCTGCTTTCCGAGCTTAGAATGCTGAATAGAATCTCTTGCCCCTCGTCGCTGCCACGCATGCGATTGCTATAGTGCTTTTCCGCTGTGGAAATCATGCTGTCTCTTTAGATACCTTTTCGGCAGCCTGTATCATTGGTAGCAGTTTCAGGAGTATACTGGCTCCCAAGATTGCCCGAGAACGGCTGGCGCGGTGTTGAGCGAAAGATCGGCGATCATATTGTTACTACTTTGGCTCTATTTTCGGTAGTCGACAGACGAGGGTGAGCTACATCTTGATTCTTCTCCTGCCGGGCGTTCTTCTGGTTCCGGGCGAATACTTCGAATTGTCTTGGGTTGCTGTTGTTAGCAGCGCGACGCTCGGCTGCAGGGTCGTTTCCGCGCTCCGGAAGAGTTCGTGTGCCGCTGCGAGCACGCGATGAAGACGGTTATCCTAGCAGGAGGCCAAGGCAAGAGGTTGGGCACCGAGCGACTGCTGTGGCCCAAGCCCCTGGCCGAGATCGGCGGGCGACCACTGCTTTGGCATTTGATGAACTTTTACGCCAGTCAAGGTTTTCAGGAATTTATCGTGGCCCTTGGTTGCCGCGCAACAGCCATTCGAGAGTACTTCCTGCACTTCGGTACCTACAATCATGACGTTACCCTGGACCTCGCCGCGGGCACGACTACTGTGCACGCGCCCTACCCGACGCCGTGGAAAGTGCACTTGATCGACACCGGTCAGCATACCAACACCGCCGGACGATTGAAGCGAGTCGCTCCTTGGCTGGACCCAGGTGAGGCCTTCTTTATGACATATTGCGACGGCTTGGCCAATCTCGATCTCGGGACGCTACTCCACCACCACCGCAGTCATGGACGCACGGCAACGCTGACCGCGGTACCCGAGCAGGAGCGCTTCGGGCGCATTACCTGGAATGGCAACGATATCACCCAATTTCGCGAGAAACCGAGTGACGAATCCTGGATTAACGGAGGATTTTACGTGGTTGAGCCTTCAGTGATGGAGCGGATTAGCGGTGATGCATGCTCCTGGGAAAGCGACGTTTTGCCCGGCTTGGCTTCGACCGGGCAACTGTCTGGCTATCGCCACCGCGGCTTTTGGACGTGCATCGATACTGCGGAAGAGCGCCAGGCGGCCGATGCCTTGTTCGCCGCTGGTTCGGCGCCCTGGCAGGTTCCAGTATGAGCCTGCCCCGCGTGCTGGTGACCGGCGCCGAAGGCTACGTAGGGCGGCGTCTCGCGCCCTTCCTGGCGACGCAAGATCTAGATGTGCATGGCTGGGATGCAGGATTTTTTGTTGGTCCGGACCTGTTTACCGCCGAACGGTCTGCGGTGCACTGGCGTCGCTGGGATATACGCGACGTCAATGCGTCAGAGTTGCGCGGTTTCGACGCCATTGTGCACTTGGCGGAGCTGTCCAACGATCCGCTGGGGGAGCTCAACCCCGCGCTCACGCGCGCCATCAATCAGCATGGCACGGCACGACTGGCCAAAGCGGCGCGAGCTGCCGGCGTGCGCCGCTTCTTGTACTTTTCCTCTTGTAGCGTGTATGGGGAAGGCGGCACTAAGCCGTGTGACGAAAGTACGGAGCCCCGGCCGCAGACGGAATATGCGCGTTGTAAGGTTGGTAGCGAACAAGCACTCGTTGGGTTGGCAAGTGCCAACTTCACCCCGGTGATTTTTCGCAACGCGACCGTCTATGGCCCTTCACCGGCCATGCGCTTCGATCTGGTGGTAAACCATTTGAGCGCCTGCGCTCACGCACGCGGCTGCATCGAACTGACCAGCGACGGAACGCCGTGGCGTCCCCTCCTGCATATTGAGGATCTGTGCCGCGCTGCTGTTGTGGGCCTGCGCGCGCCAGCTTCAGTCGTTCATGGACGCGTGTTCAATATCGGCGGGGACGAGGAGAACTACACCGTGCGCGATATCGCGGAAGCGGTGCAGTACATTTATCCAGATTGCCCGATCCGCTTCGGGCACCGGGGGGCGGACCGTCGCGATTACCGAGTCACTTTCGGTCGCGCTCAAGAGGAACTAGGCTTCAAACCCCAGCGCAGTTTACGAGAAGCCATTGGCGAACTTGCGGCGTTATACCGTCAGGCTGATCTCAATATGGAACAGTTTGAGGAACCTCCGTACTTCCGGGTGAAGCATATTCGCGCTCTCATAGAGACAGGACAACTCGATGAGCACCTGCGTCGTGTTCATGCCGTGTTACAACGCTGAGCGCTTCGTTTGCGCCACCGTGAACCGCATTCCATGGGCGAGGCTGCCCCCGGGCCTGGATTATTGTCTGTTGCTTATCGACAACTCGAGCACCGACCGCACATGGGAACAGATCGAAACCCTGCTGACACGGCCCAACACCTTCGCTGTGCACCACCAGCGCAACTCCGGGTACGGCGGCAGCGTCAAATCTGCGTTGCAGTGGAGTATGGCACGTGGCGCCGAGTTCCTCGTTGTCCTGCATGCTGACGGTCAGTATGCTCCCGAGGAACTGCCGCGACTGCTGGAGCGATTGTTAGAGCTTCCTTATACAGCTCTGTTGTTCGGCAGCCGCCTGGCTGGCAATCCCCTACGCGGCGGCATGCCGGCTTATAAATTTGTGGCGAATCACCTACTGAGTGCCTTGCAGAACCTGATTTTGGGCTTGCATCTCAGCGAGTATCATTCGGGGTATCGACTCTATCGCCTTCCCTTATTGGCGCCGCTACGCTGGCGGGCTTTAAGCGACGGCTTTGTCTTCGACAACGAGATCATCTTTTTGCTGCACCAAGCCGGGCTTGCGATCGCGGAAAGCCCTATTTCGACCTACTATGGCGAGGAGAAATCTCACGTTCCTAAATTGGGCACTCCGTTGGCCATTTTGGCGAATTCCGCGCGCTACCTGCTGGCGAAGCTGTCCCTGCGCCACGACCGCTTATACTCCGTATGAAATGGATCTCGACGCCACTTCCGAGTGTTTGGCTGCTGGATGCAGATCCCGCCACCGATTCGCGAGGTTTGTTCACGCGCCTATGGTGTGAGCACGAGGCTGCAAAACACGGTCTTTTCACTCGCTGGGTCCAGCAAAACCTGTCGTTGACCACCGCTGCGAACACGTTTCGCGGATTGCACTATCAACTGCCGCCGCATGAGGAAGCCAAACTGATACGCTGCACTCGTGGCGAGATCTGGGATGTGGCTGTGGATCTGCGCGCAGATTCACCTACGCGGCTCCACTGGTTCGGTATTCAGCTTGACGCTGAAAATCGCCGGGCATTGTACGTTCCGGAGGGCTGCGCTCACGGTTTCCTGAGCCTGTGCGAGAACAGCGAAGTTCAGTATTTAGTGTCGGCATTTTATGCTCCTTCGGCCGAGCGTGGCCTGCGATGGGACGATCCAGCCATCCAGTTGGAGTTGCCCGCTTCGGTTCTTCACATTTCCCCCAAGGACGACGCTTGGCCGTGGTTCGAGGGGGACGAAGGGTGTGATCATGATCGATGAGGCCCTCGCGAAGCGCGCGCGGGCGGGTCGTCCTATTCGAACGAGTCTTGTCGGCTTCGGTTTCATGGGCCGCGCCATTGCACGTCAGATAGCCCTGGCAACGCCCGGTATGGAACTGGCCTCCATCGTCTGCCGAGACCTGGAGCGTGCTCGGACTGCAGCACACGAGTTGGGACTCGATCCGGGCTTGTGCACTGTTGATCCCGCTGCTGCGGTCGCCGACTCTTCCCTGGACGCTGTTCTAGAAGCCACCGGTAGCCTGGACTATGGCGCCGAAGTCGTACTGCGGGCTATTGAACGACGCAAGCACGTCGTCCTCATGAATGCAGAACTGGACGGCACTATAGGGCCGTTATTGCGCAGCTATGCCTCTTCTCAGGGGGTGGTTTATACAGCCTGCGACGGGGATCAGCCCGGTGTCACCATGAATCTCTTTCGCTTCGTGCGTGGCATGGGACTGCGACCCGTGCTATGCGGCAACATCAAGGGTCTGCACGACCCTTACCGCACCCCCGCAACTCAAGAAGGATTTGCTCGGCGATGGGGCCAGAACGTACACATGGTCACCTCCTTCGCCGACGGCACTAAGATTAGCTTCGAACAGGCTGTCGTGGCCAACGGGACTGGCATGAGGGTGCTGCGCCGCGGTATGCTCGGGCCAACCGTCGAGGCCGGCACTCCGCTCGAGCAGGCTGCTGCTCAGTTTCCGGTCGAGGAGGTTGTCAATGGGTCTGGCGTCGTGGATTATGTTGTAGGTGCAGCGCCTGCTCCCGGGGTGTTCGTGCTGGCCACTTGTGACGATCCTTTTCACCGTCATTATCTTGAACTTTACAAGCTCGGCACGGGACCGCTGTACTGTTTTTACCGGCCATATCATCTCTGCCACCTTGAGGCGCCCAATAGTGTCGCTCGCGCCGTGCTCTTCGAAGATGCGACACTTGCGCCACTTGATGCTCCTTGCGTGGATGTAATCGCCGCGGCTAAAACCGATTTACCGGTCGGCGCTACCCTTGATGGCATCGGAGGCTTCACCTGCTATGGTCTCGCGGAAAATCATTGCGTCGTGCGGAGCGAACGCCTCCTGTTGATGGGTCTGGCCGAAGGCTGTCGTTTGCTGCAGCCGTTGGCTCGTGATCAGCTGATTACCATGGATCACGTTGAGCCACCGCCCGCGGGTGCTACTGCAAAGCTGCGCGCTGAGCAGGATCGCCGCTTTTCCTGACTCGCCAGCGAAGCCTTCTTCCGCTGAAGTCTGATGTGACCGACGCCAAATAGTCCAGCGAGTTCTGTCATGTCGGATTTAGGACATGATGACGTCAAGCTGCCTGTGTAGAAACTGGGAGGGTGCGGGTTTTCCATTCCAGGTTGAAGCAAGTTATTGCGAGTTAGTTTGCGCGACGAACGAACGCGAGCACCAGCAACGGGACTCAAAGATGAACAAATTCCGGCACGGGTGAAGGTCCATTTCTCGGGCGACCGCTAGCCGCGGGAACAAGCGTAGGAAACGCTGGCGCCATGGCCGAGTTCGAGCGTTCGCTCATTCACCGGTGGTTAGATCTGGCTGCGCGATGCACGGGCGAGGGTAGAGACTGGGTCGGCTGCATCGAAGTGGAAACCATAGAAATCCGTCGACTGCGTTCGCATGGACTTCCTTGGCGCACTGTGGCTTGTCGTAAGTCCGCGCGTGAAACGATAACAATGGAATCCCTAGTCGGATTGTCCAGCCGGGAAAAACAACGATTCACGAATGAAGCACACCGCCGACTCCCGTTTAGCCTGCGACCAGGCGTCGTTCGGCCCGTGCGGATCGTCTATCACCAGCCGGTTATAGCCCCTGGCGCCGATATTCCGGCCGTAGTGGAATCCGTGAGCGTGGTAGTCTCGACCGCAGGAAGGTAATGGCATGTCGTCAGAAGCTGATTTGCACTAAACCCGGTTCGCGGGTAGGGAAACCGTGGTAGGTTTTTGGCAGGACAAATTGCATGTTACACGCCGCAGTCTCTGCGCCTCCGCTCAAGCCAGTACAAAACAGGTGCAATGCATTGAACCCCCATAATGCAATTGTCCTGCTAAAACGCCACCGGGTTTAGTACAAATTTCCGTATCGACAATGCTCCGCGGAATGCCGCATGGCACTCGCATAGATCTCTGCGCGGAGCCCAGTCGATACGGTCCTAAGGATCTCTCTGATATACAGCGAATGGGTCGCCACGCTCGATGGACATGTGAATGCCCACCTCCAGAGTTCACGCCGATCAGTACGGCGGGGAGTCGAATGATATTTAACGAAAGGAATCACACATGAAAACGACCCGAATCGTGACGGTGGCAGTGCTGATGATCGCAAGTGCATGGGTGCTGCACGTTGTGTGGGCGGCGAAGCAGGCGATGAACACGCGGGCCAATGAAAATCGAGAGGAGCAGTCCAATATGACGAACGACAAGATAATCATGCTGATCGAAGCAAAAATTCAGCCGCAACGCCGCGCAGAACTCGTCGAGGCGGTGCGCCAATACCTGCCGTTGGTGCGGGCGGAGGCGGGCGTGGAGGCGTTTTACGTCACGGCGCGCAAAAACGATCCCAATACATTTGTTTTCTATGAGATTTACAGATCGCAAGCAGCGCAGGATTTCCATCTGCAGCAGGACTTCACTAAGAAATTCCTGGCGACGCTAAAGGACGCGCAGGTCGGAGACCGAGTGCGGACTAATCTCGTCGAGCTGGCCCCGGAAGGACAGACGCACTCGGGAGATTTTCATTGACTGGGGTTATCGGTAATCATCGCGGGCTCTAATCAGAGCTGGATGATTTTCAGCCGAAAGCTATGAAGCTAACGCTCATCGTAGTGCTGGTCCTTGCTGGAGTCCAGGGAAACGGAGCACGATTGTAGCTTTTCGTCGATAATCACTGACAAAACGCCAGGATGCACTCTTAATCGATTTTGGCCGCACTCGGCACGCCATATAGGCACAGGAAAGAGTCGACTTCGCTTCGCAATAGCCGCATGGACCCTCCTCTCGTGGTACCCACCGCTGTTTCAGGCTCAGACTGGCTGCAAGCCACAAGATCCGGCGGGTTACTTCGAAGGCTCCACCACCAGCCAACAGGCGGGCAAAGTCGACGTTTCATTGAACCTCCGCTGTGACAGCGGACGATATCGAGGTGACCTCGTCACTCCGGTCGGTACCTATTCGGTCAAGGACGGGCACTTCGAAGCTGGCAAACTGCAACTCACGCTCGGGGCAGGTTCCGACACTGTCACGATTGACGGAGCGTTCGAAGGCAGTGCCCTCCGCGGAAACTTTGTCTCCAGCGACGACAAGGGACCGCTGGAATTTCACCGTTCCGGCGATGCCAAAACCTCAAGCAGTCCGAAGACACTGAACCTCACGAACGCACAGTGGCACGAAGACCTCGCATTTCTTGCGCGAGAACTGCCAAAGCGCCACGCCAACGCCTTCCATTCAATCTCACGCGAGAAATTCGATGCCGAGGTCAGTGAACTCGATCACAGGCTAGACCAACTGAACAGCGACCAAATCTACGTCGGCATGGATCGGATCGTCAATCTCGTCGGCGACGGTCATACCTACATACGGTTCCCGGAAGATTATTCGAATTTGCTCATCGATATCGCCTCGGAGATGACTATCGCGTCGTTGCAACGGCGAACGGAAATGAGAGAGCCCTCGGCGCACGAGTTATCAAGATCGAAGACACACCTGTGGCCCACACGCATGAAATGCTCCTTGCCTTCACGCCCTCCGATGAGACCGGCGTCCTGCGCGATGCACGCGCAAATGGGTTTTTGACCATAGGTATTCTTCTGCACGTAACGGGCATTGTTCGTGACCGCAATCTCGTACGCTATACCCTGGCCGATAACGACGGGAAAGAATTTGCGGTCGATGTTCACTCGGTCACGCGATCTCAGAAGCTGAACTGGACATACCCGTACAAAGAAGCTCCCCTGTTCCGGCAAAAGCCCGATGAAGATTTCTGGTATATTTACCTCCCCGAATCCCACACTGTGTACTGCAGTTTTCGCGGGTACAAAGATCTGGACCAGCATTCGAAGGGATTCTTCGACCTGATCAAGCACCAACATCCTGACAAGCTGGTGATCGACATGCGAATGAACGGAGGCGGCGACTACAACGTCGGCCTGCGGCACCTGGTGCAGCCGATTCGCGACCTTGCCGACATCAACCGCAGGGGACACCTTTTCGTTCTCATCGGCCCCGACACCTTTTCGGCCGCGATGTCGAACTCCGCGCATTTCCGGTGCCAGACAAACGCTATCCTCGTTGGACAGCAGATCGGCGAGAAGCCGAACAGCTATCAGGAAGGGCGCGAGATGAGGTTGCCAAACTCACACTGGGGTTCGCTACTCGGTGAAGTTTTACAAGTTCGTGGAGAATGGCGAGAATCTCATCCGCCCGGATCAGGAGGTCATTCCGTCGTGGAACGACTATAAGTCTGCACGCGACCCGGTGCTCGACTGGGTGCTGAACTACCAACAGTAACGCGCTGAGACTAGTCTGGTTCGATTTCCGGCCACGGCTCCCCCGACTATGCGCTACGGTATCGAGCCGCCAGACCGAGTGGGCCCGCATCTCTGTCCGATTTGCCGACGAACCGGACACGATTTACGGACAGGCCAGTTCGGCGGCAATCGAAGGCTGTTGCGCCACAATAGCACTCCTTGCGATGGCCGTGGGGCCCTTATGCGACTAGGTGCCGGCTTTCTGGCATTGATGTTGCAGAAGAATTCGGTTATCAACATGTCTAACGACGTCGGCGATGTCAAGGTCTTTGGGTTTTGTTTTTTTGGTTCTGGGACACACATCTCCCGTCCGCGCATACGCTCTGCTGGCTTGGAGCGAGTAACAATCCTTCTTCGATGAATCTGTATCCAACCACATGGCTCAGCCCATTTTCTTCATCCTTAAGGTGGTGTAACCCACCAGACCTCGCTTCGGTCACCCACGATCATGATGTGTTATGCAAACTCCGCTCCCCTCGGGGAGGCGGGTGGCCTATTCCGTTAACCCGGTCACTGCCGCGCAGGACCACTGTTGAAATCCGGCATCCCGCATGGGCTTTCCCCTTCTGCCGCAGCTTTCCACGGCGGCAGAACTCTTCGTAATCCATTCGGTCGCAAAGCATGGTCCACAGCCGAACACCTAGCTTGCGTGCAGCTGCCATCCTGGCCTTGCGCCCATTCCTTTCGGCATGAGCTGGCGCCGATAGAGGCGTTTCAACTCCGCATCTTTCTCTACCGCATGCATCGCCGCTTCCGTCCACAGATAGCGCAGCAGCGAGTTGCCTTGCTTGCTCCGTTTCCCTCAAGCTTGTCGTTTCCCGCCAATGGCATATCAACCGCGCAGTCTCTTTGCCCTGGTCCTTGTCTGTCTCAGTATGGCGCACTCGGCGCGGTCATGATTCTCATGATTTGGCTTTATGTTACCGGCCTGGCGTACTTGATCCGAGGGGAAATAAACGCGGTAATCGAGCGTGCCGCAATCGCTTCACCGCAAGGCTAAAGCGGTACTCTGCGACACGAGTTTGCGGTACCTTAGGCGCCTCACTGGCACCGGATGCTGGTAGCAATTCACTCAACTGGGCATTTTTTTTGCCGTATCACCCTGAGTGGTCCTAAGATTTCGTCACTTAGGAATTCCTTTTCCGGATTGGGGTAGCAAGCGCAAGCGGGTAGGTTTCAGGCTGGAATATATCCGTAGGTCCGGGGCCGTGGACTCGCCGCAGTCCCACCACTCATTGAAGATCGACGGCCAATTTCACTTGAGGAGCAGCTTGTTATGAGCATGAAGCTACGGCTAATCGTTGTTTCGGCCTGATTGATTGCTGTGCCGGCGAGGCAAGCATTTGCTGACCAAACGATCATAGGTCAAGTGCTGGGCGCAGGCGCGCCCATCGCCAATTCAACTGTCACTTTGTGGCAAGCAAGCTCTGAGGCACCGAAGCAGCTTGCCCAGACAAAGACAAATGGAGACGGGCGGTTTGAGATTAGCGGCCCTGGTCCGGGCGGCGACACAAGCCTCTATCTCATCGCCACCGCAGGCGTGCCTAAGAGCGGGGGTGGCGATAATCCGGCCATCGCGCTGCTGACGGTGCTCGGGAGCAAACCTCCGTCGACGGTCACGATCAACGAGATGGACCACTGTGGCCTCGGTGTGGACGAACAACCAGTTCCTCAACGGCCCGACGCTTCAGGGTCACGCACTCGGTCTAAAGATCGCTGCCGGCAATGTGCCGAGCTTCGTTGATCTGCAAACGGGCGGATGGGGTACGACCATCCAGGACCCACTGAATAGCAGCCAAACACCAACCATGGCCAATTTCGCAACGCTGGCCGATGCGCTTGCAGCTTGCGTCACCAGGGTTCAAGGAGATGCGTGCGGCAGGCTCTTTGCGGCCGCAAAAGGCCCCGAAGGAAACACGCCCACCGACACACTAACGGCGGCGGAGGCGATTGCACGCTATCCCTGGTATCAGCCGAAGCGGGTGTTTGACTTGCTGGAGTTGTATCCCGTGCCGGGCGGTAAGACGATGCGCGCGGTTCCTTACATGCCGTATCTGCAGTGGCCGCCGAGCGCATGGGTGATTCCGCTGAAATTCACCGGCGGTGGATACGTTGCCGGCGGTAAAGCGATGTTCGACAGCGAGGGCAAGCGCTGGGTCGAAAAAGTCCGGCCGGAGTACGGTGTTGCTGATCGAGGCTCTGGGCGGCGGATGGGAGGGTTCAGAGTTGCCGCAACGGCCGGAGTGCTGCGGAAAGATACAAACCGGTGCCGAATGATCCTGCTCTGGCCAGCAATGTGAACGCGAATTGACCTCATGTGAGTGGGCAAGCGGCAAAAGAACATGGAGGCCGTTGGCAAAGGTAGGGACCTCTGTGTTGCCAAACACGCATTCCTCACACTCGAGTCTGAACTGCGCTTCTCGCGGCGAGACTCAGAAAGTTGACGAAGAGATCTTCGATGCCAACGACCAAGAAAGACGAAGACCAGGAAAAGGTGGACGCGAAAAGGGAGCCAACAACAAACTGGAGTAATTAGGGGTTGT
>Ga0306920_100010107_pt1 | contig 12634 bp, 10 predicted proteins | sample flu12Cox44000170_FD_204666 | JGI IMG/M metagenome (GOLD analysis project Ga0306920, IMG submission 204666) | Lab enrichment of tropical soil microbial communities from Luquillo Experimental Forest, Puerto Rico - flux4day.12C.oxic.44.000.170 (v2)... | ecosystem: Environmental > Terrestrial >...
TGCGTCGCCCGCTCTATTGCACGGCTGCAGGGCGCGTGCTGCTGGCTCATGCGCCGGACGCCTTCGTTACCGACTACATGAAGACGGTCAAGTTCGAGCGCCGCACGCCGCAAACGATCGCGACGAAGAAGGCCCTGCGCGACGAACTCGATCGCATCCTCGAAAGCGGCTTGTCGGTCAGCCGCGGCGAATTGCTGCCGGACTCTGCAGGCGTGTCGTCGCCGATCTTCGGGCCCAACGGTAACGTGATTGCGGCGATGGCGATCGGTGCGCCGCTCGAGCGGTTCGATCGCGAACGCCCGCAACTCGAGCAGAACATGATCAGGGTGGCCCAGCGCGCGTCTGCATTGGGTCAAACCGAAGAGGAGTGACTCGCCAGCCTGCCGCACATTGAAGCATGTGCTTCATTGTGCGGCAGGCATGGTTCAGTTGAAGAAGCGTCGGCGCCGCTACGCAAAACAGATCGGCCGCAACGACGATCAGTGGGTGCGACGCTTTGGCAGCATGGAAGCGATGAGCAGTCCGGCAATCGAACTGCAGGCGATATAGGCGAATACCGAAACATAGCCACTGTCGGCGGGAAACGACGCACCGTCATGTCCCGCCGCCGCGCCGCGTAGCAGCGCGAATACCGCCTGGGCGCCTATGGCGAAGAAACACGAGAAGAATACGTAGAGCATGCCCGTTGCCTCTCCTGTCTGATGCGCAGGCGTGGTTTCCACGATCTGGTTGTACAGCGCCGTGCTCGCGAAGGCGAGCCCGAACGAGCACAAGACTGCACCTGGAACGAAGAGCAGCAGGCTGCGATGAAGGACGATCAGCGAGGCCCAGGCAAGCGCCAGTATGGTCATGCCGATCAAGGCGGCGCGGCGAGCCTTGTAGCGGGTCGCAACGCGGCCGCTCCACGGGCTCGCGACCAGCGCGACGATGTTGATGCTGAACATCATCAATCCTGCCGCTGTTGCGCTCAGCCCGAATCCCGCATGCGTGCCGGCAGGCTGCTGGGCAAGCAGCGAGAAAACCTGTCCCAGTTGCATGGCGCCCGCCGCGAGGAATGCCATGCATGCATTCGCCAGAACGACTTCTCGCGTCTTCAGCAGGCGCACGTTGATGAGCGGATGATGCGCCTTGAGTTGATGGCGTCCCCAGAGTCCGAGCACCACCATCCCACCCACGATCAAGCCCCATAGTCGCGGATCGCCAGGACCCCACGAGCGGATCTGCTGCACCGCGAAGAGGATGGCGCAAAGTGCTGGAGCGAACGCAAGGCCTCGAACGTAGTCGATCCGTACGCCGGGATGCTGGGGCGACGGCGGCGTCCACGCGCGTACGGCAACGACTGCCACGACGCAAAGCGCGACTTTGAACCAGAAGCCGCCCTGCCACGAATAGTGATCGACGACGACACCCGCGCAAATGTAGATCAGCCCCGCCGATACCATGCCTGCCGCACTGATCAGGCCCACCGCGGCAGGCAGCCTGGCAGGTGGCAGGTTCTCGCGAACCAGGCCGATGGAGAGCGGCGTAATGCCTGCCGCGATCGATTGCATCGCGCACCCCGCGACGAGCATGCCGACATGTGTTGCACACGCGGCGACGACCGCGCCGGCGGCGGCGACCGACATCACCGCGAGCAGGATGCGACGGTAGCCCAGCAGGTCACCGAGTCGCCCGCTCACCGCAGCAAAGATGGCCGAGCCGAGCCAGTATGCGGTGACGGTCCAGCTCACGGAGTTCGAGGCAGGGAACGCTTTATAGAGCGTGACCAGCACCGTATAGATGACGGTGATACCAGACGACGCTGCCACAGCGGCCAGCAGGATAGCCATCGTGAATCCGCGCGGCGGCCCGGCTACGGGATGTGCTCGTTGCGCCTGCTGTGAGAGGACTTCAGCTTGCATAAACGTCTCCGGTCGCATGTATCATTTCGAGTATACTCATATACGAACGGTGTTCGCATTGGTGTTTTTCGGAAAATGCCATGCGAGCTTCACGAATGGCGAGGGCGCCGACCGATATCAAGTCGATATCGACGTTTCTGGGTTCGATATGAGAGTTTTTGGGCTGATGGCTTGAGCCGATACTTCTCTCAAGGGCGCACGTTCAGCAGCGCTCCCCCACAATCAGGAGAGAGTTCATGCAAGCGTATCAAGGGAAGATCTACGACGCCGACACGCACTTCTACGAAGTCGAGGACGCATTCAGCCGCCACTTGCCCGAGAAGTTCAAGAAGGACTGGTCGTTCACCAGCCGTGTCACGGCGGACGGCAATCGCTGCATGTATGTCGGCGACCGCAAGGTGGAAATCAGCGAGGGCTACACCTCGGCCGAGGGACACGTGCCGCCGCCGGGCAAGCTGCATGAATGGCTGCGCGCGATGAAGGACGGCAAGGACAACGTCGACATGCGTGTTCCCCCGACGCCGGACATGTTCAATCGCGACGCACGCCTGAAGAAGATGGATGAATTCGGTGTGGAAGCCTGCACGATGTACATCGGCGAAATGGTCGCGTGCATTTCCTACCTCAACGAACCCGCCGCGGCAAATGCGGTGTTGCATGCGTATAACCAGTGGATGCTCGACGACTGGGGCTTCAACTACAAGGACCGCATCTACTCGACGCCGGTCGTGACGCTCGACGATCTCGACGCAGCCGTCGCCGAGGCCAAATGGCTGGTTGCGAACGGCGTACGCGTGATCCTGATGCCGATGGGGCCGTTCAATGGCCGTGCACCTGCGGACCCGTACTTCGATCCGTTCTGGTCGATCCTCAACGAAGCGGGCGTACGTGTCACGTTCCACGTGTCCGAAGCGATCTACATGAAGGATCACATGGCGGTGTGGGGCGAGCCAGTGCAGCAGTCGCGTCAGCGTCAGACCGCATTTGTCTGGATGCATGGATACGGCGAGCGGCCGGTGATGGAGACGCTGTCGTCGTTTATCTTCTACAACTTCTTCGAGCGTTTCCCGCGGGTCAAGCTGTGTAGCGCGGAAAACGGTGCCGAATGGGTGCCTTCGCTGCTCGTCAAAATGGACAAGTGCCGGGGGATGGCGAAGAATGGCTATTGGCCGTGCGGTCAACTGAAGAAACGCCCGAGCCAGATCTTCAAGGAAAATGTCTTCGTGGTCGCGTATCCGGAGGACGACATCGGCCAGATCATCGCTCAAACGGGATCGTCGGATTTCCTGCTGATGGGCTCCGACTATCCGCACGCGGAAGGCGTGCCGGAACCGAAGGACTTCGCGTCGGAAGCGTGCAACGGGCTCACTGAAGAAGACACGCGCAAGATCATGTATGACAACGGCCGCAGGTTCATTCCGCTGCATGTTTAATCGAAGTCGTGCTGGACGCTGGGTGCGGCCCGAACCGCACCCGGCATTCGCGCGCAGGCGCGAGCTGTAGCATGCGGCAACGGCGGCAGGCGGTCCTGCCGTCCCGCGCTGTCTCTTCTTTGTGAACAGGTTAGCCATGAATATTTCGGACTATAAGGCGTTATTGCTCGAACGCGACGGCGGCGTCCTGACCGTCACGCTCAACCGTCCCGAAGCGCTGAACGCGTTTGACGAGCAGATGGACATCGAGATGTCGCGGCTCTTTCTCGATGTCGCGGAGGACGACGAGACCCGCGTCGTCGTGTTGACGGGGGCCGGGCGCGCATTCAGCGCGGGCGGTGACATCGAGCACATGCAGCAGGTCATCGACAACCCGGCGTTGTTTCTCGAAGGCATGCAGCGCGCAAAGAAAATCGTCTTCTCGATGCTCGATTGTCCGAAGCCGGTCATCGCGAAGATCAATGGTCACGCAATTGGTCTGGGCGCGACGATCGCGTTGTTCTCGGATCTGAGCTACGCGGCCAATCACGCGAAGATCGGGGACCCGCACGTGAAAGTCGGTTTTGTGGCGGGCGATGGCGGCGCGGTGATCTGGCCGCAGCTCGTGGGCTACGCGAAGGCCAAGGAATACCTCTTGACGGGTGACCTCCTCAGCGCGGAAGAGGCGGCGCGCCTGGGGCTCATCAATCACGCCGTGCCGGCCGACGAACTCGATGCCGTTGTCGATGCCATGGCGAAACGGCTGGCGAACGGAGCAGCGCGTGCGATTCAATGGACCAAGGCTTCGATCAATATCGGACTCAAGCAGCTTGCGCATTCGATTCTCGATGCGTCGATTGCGTACGAGGCGCTGTCGAATTTGACGGAAGACCATCAGGAAGCGGTCAACGCGTTTCGCGAGAAACGTGAGCCGGTATTCAAGGGACGTTGATTTTTTCGCGTCGGGCGCTGGACGAATGGCAGCGCCGGGCGCGGCGAGGGAGTGATCGGACATGGAACGGGTAGTCGTGGTAACCGGTGGCTTCGGCACGTTGGGAAGCGCAGTGGGCCGTGTATTTGCCGACAATGGCTGGAAGGTCGCGCTGATCGACAAGGCGCCTGCACCGGAGGGGGGGAGCGCGGAGCAACTGCACGCGGCCTGGTGGCGAGGCGGCGTCGAACTGACTGATCTGGATGCGGCGCGCCTGGCGTTTTCGGCGGCTGTCGAGCAGCTTGGCAAGCTCGATGCGGTCGTCAATGTAGCGGGGGGATTTCGCTGGGAAACGCTGGCAGACGGCAGCCTCGATACGTGGGATCTGATGTATCAGATGAACGTGCGCACGGCGGCGACTGCATCGAAAGCGGCACTCGACCATTTTGCTGGCGGCACGCTGGGCGGTCGCATCGTCAACATCGGCGCCGGCGCTGCACTCAAGGCAGGTATGGGGATGGGGGCGTACACGGCGTCGAAATCGGGGGTGATGCGTTTGACAGAAGCGCTAGCCGAAGAGCTCAAGGGACGTTCAATTACCGTGAACGCGATCCTGCCGGGCATTATCGACACGCCGCAAAACCGCAACGACATGCCCGACGCGGACTTTTCGCGTTGGGTACGGCCAGAGGAAATCGCCAACGTGATTCTCTTTCTCGCTTCCGACGCTGCGTCGGGGGTAACCGGTGCATTGATTCCGGTTACCGGGCGCGCATGACGATTCGCCGACCGGAAGCACCAGTTGACGCCTGATGCAAGGGCGTCAACTGCAAAAATGCACATCAGGTGAGGCGTGCGAGCGAATCGTTGCTGAACCCGAGAAACGGCTCGCCAATGCGAGCACGCCGAGCCCAGTTCGGATCGTGCAGAAGGGAGCGTCCTACGCCAACAAGGTCGAACTCGTTGCGTGAGAAGCGATCCAGCAGCGGTGCAAGGTCGGGCTGCGCCGATGTCTCGGCTCCGGCCATCGAATCGTAGTAACCCTTATTAATGCCGATTCCGCCCATCGCCATGGAAAGCTGGCCGGTCACTTTCTTTGCCCAGCCTGCGAGATTCATCTCCGAGCCTGGGAATTCCGCGCGATTGAAATAACGAGTGCTCGCCTCGAAGATGTCGACGCCGGCGTCCGCGAGCGGCGCGAGGATCAGTTCGAGTTCGTGCGGATCGTTGGCGAGGCGCGCGCGGAAATCCTGCTGTTTCCACTGTGAAAAGCGGAACGTAATCGGCATCGTATCGCCGATCGCTTCGCGTATTGCGCGCACGACTTCGGCGCCAAAGCGGCTGCGCGCCGCGAGATCCTTACCCCATTCGTCCGTGCGTTGATTGGTCTCGGCCCAAAGGAACGCGTCGATCAGATAGCCGTGGCCTCCGTGGATGGCGATGCCGTCGAATCCGGCGGCCTTCGCAAAAGAGGCGCTTCGACCGTAGGCGGCGATGACGTCCGCGATCTCGGTGTCGGTCATTGGCCGGGTTTGTGGCAGGACACGCTCCATGTAGCCCGCGTTGAGCGAGGTCGTGCGTCCAGCCGGCCCCCACAGTCCCGATGGGCGCAGTGGCGAGGCGGCGGGGAAGGGCCCCGTATTCGCTTCTTTCATCGGCCCCATATGCCACAGCTGCGGAAAGATGATGCCGCCGCTTGCATGAACTTCGCCCGTCACTCGCCGCCACGCGGCAACTGATTCTTCTCCGGCGAGTACGGGGATCGAATTCTCGCCGAGTCCGGCTTCGCCGAGCGCGGCCGGATGATCGACACCGACGCCTTCCGTGATGATCAGGCCGGTCTCGCCCTGCGCGCGCCGCTTGTAGTAGGCGGCGACGTCACTGCCCGGTAGTCCGTTGGGCGAAAAACCGCGAGTCATGGGTGACATGACGATACGGTTGGCAAGCGTGACGCCTCGAACAACGAGTGGCGTAAAGAGCGATCCGGTATCCATGTTCATTCATATAGTTGACTTGTGTGCGAATAATGATACGCTATGTCTTGCCGATGAAAAAGCAAATATTGGCGCCGGTCACCTGCGGCGTTGAAGAGGAGGATGGCATTGGAGCAAGCACAAGAACTGGCGGTACACGCGCTTGAAGGGGGCGGGGAAAAGACCATTCCGGAGGGCTTTGCATTGATGCCGGAGTTTGGCCCCTTCCATCAGATGTTCGGTCCTACGTACTTTCGCAAGAGCGAGCGCGGACACGTCGTCGGCATGTACGTGCGCGAAGCGCATCGGAATCTCGGCCAGATGATGCACGGGGGCGCCGTTTGCATGCTGGCGGATACGGCCATTACTTGGGCAAGCAAGTATTCGCGTCAACCGGCCGTCAGGGTGTTGACGACGGGCTTGACGGTCAATTTCATGGGCAACGCGGAACCGGGCGACTGGGTTGAAGCCCATGTCGACGTTCTGCGTTCTGGAAAACGGGTGATTTTCTCGGACTGCCGGATCTGGGCGAATGCGAAGTGCATAGCCCAGGCATCCGGGCAGTTTCAGGTGATGGGGGAAGTTGGCAGCTAGTACGCCGGCGAGGCGCGCGGGCGCGGCAAACGTTACGGCGCTGATCTGGCTCGAGCCTTGTCCAGCGTCGCCCGATACTTCCATGCGGTCAGCAGAATCCGATGAATCCGCTCGGCCCTGCGCTTGCGTTCTGCACGCGTGGTCTGGATCGCGAGGTGCACTTCGGGGGCGCCAGTGACCAGCGTGAGGAGATCGCGAGCCGCGTTCGCCGGATCGTCGATGTCGATCGTGCCATTCGCCGCTGCGGCTTCCAGAACGCCTGTGAGCGGTTCCAGCATCGTCACCACGAACTGCAGAAACTGCCTCGCAACGTCCGGAAAACGTATCGCCTCGCCAATGACCATGCGTGAAGTGTGCATGCTGTCCGGTATTGCCATGTGTTCGACGAGCGCATCGATAAGGGATGCCAGGTTGGTCGAAAAATCGCGGCCGGGCTCCAGGTGCTGAGTGATCTTGCCGCGCAGGTCGGCCATCCCGCGCCAGACGATGGAGCGAAAAAGCTCTTCCTTCGTGCCGAACTGGCGGTAAACGGTTGTTTTGCTGACACCGGCGAGGGATGCGATTTCCTCGACCCTGGCGGCGCCGAAGCCTTCCCTCATGAAGACCGATTTGGCGGCGTCGAGCAGCCGCTCGCGCAACTGGAGCGCATCGTCGTGGGTGGGCCGCCCGGCCGTTCGAGGTTTGCCCGCCGCAGCGAGCCGCGAGGCTCCGTCGGGAGTCTGAACTGCCATTGGTTTGGACATCGTTGAGCGTTTGATGACGGAATCAGGGCATAAGTATACTCACGAGCCCCAGGGGGCGCCAATAATGGCGCCCCCTGGGGCTCGAAGTGCTCGCGGCAGGGGGCAAACGTTGATCATTCCACGTACATAAGACTCCATCGTGCCCGCGCACGAGAGCTTGTCTTCGCCTTCTTCAAGGTCGGCATAGCGGCCAACCTTCCTGACTAGCGGTCCCTGGAGACCGTCGGTGTTCCCCACTGGCGAGAAGTCCACCGTGACTTTGTCGCCAGTGATGAAGCCGCCCCAGTATCCCTCGGCAAGCAGGTCGAAAAACGCGAAGCGGCCCTCCACAACGCCGCGGCCATCCAGCGGATTCAGTAGGTGCTCTCCAGTTTTGTCGAGCACGAACGGAACGATCCAGGGGCAAATTGCGTAGCCCTGCGCCACTTCCGACCAGGGGCCAGTCCCGATCATTTCGGACATGCCATAGCTGTTCTGGACGTTCTTTGGGCGAATGCCGTAGAAGCGAATTATCTGCTCCCGGTAGTCGGCGGGCGCCGAGGTGCCTTTCAATCCGCCACCGGTCGTGATCACGGTGTCGGGGTGGCAGATTCCGTCGGCGATGCCGCGCTGGCGGGCGCGCTCCGCGAGCGTCCAGTGCAACGACCAGTTTCCCTGCACGAGCACAGGGACGTCGCGCTGCGCCGCAAGCTTGTCGAGAAAGCTGTCGATCATCGCGCCGGTATGGCGCTGGCGCGCCACCGCATGCTCCTGGAAAGCCGCGACTTCGCTGGGTTTGGCGGAACCGTCGGCGATTGCACGACGCATGCGGCCCATCGAGATCGTTGCGGATGCAAGCACCGGTTCGTCGAACATCAGCGTGCTTTCAGCGCCGAGTCGCTTTGCCGCGCCAAGTACGGGCTCGATGTGGCGATGCGCACCAGCCGGCGGCATCATCAGGAAGACCGGGCGCTTGCCGAAATCACGGCGGATCAGCTCGTTACCGTGAACGCCGAGCTTCACGCAGGACTCGGTGACGTTCTCGAGATCGGCTCGCGTCTGGTTGATGAAGCTGCATTTTCCGGACGTGCCGCTCGAGCTGAACACGTAGTGTCCCGCTTCGCGCAACCGACCCATCCATGCGTCGACGTTTTCCACGCCCGTCATATCGACGTCGGTCACTGGGCTGCTCGAGAGTGTCTGCAGCCAGGCCGCCAGATGCTTCCAGCGGCCGTTGTCGATGAATTGCTCGGGGTAGCTCTTGTAGATCTGGTGCGCGAACAGGAGAGGAACCATATCCGCGTGGCGGTTGATGGTTTCAACGCCCATATCGTCCGCCCGGCGGCGTAGCAGTCTGATCTGGTTGCGGCGTTCGGCGAAACGCTCTTTCATGGCGGCGAGCTGAAGCTCGCGAAGCTCCTCTGGGTGATTGCGGAACGGATCGGCGTCACCGCGCAGCATTGCGTAAAATGGGTCCAGTGCGGACATATCGTCTCCCGGGCAACGAGCTTCTACCGTGTTAGCGATCAAAGTCGGTGGAACTCGACACGTCGAGCCACGCTTCAAGATTGTCCTGTACGGACGCGAGCTTCTTTCGGACGACGTCGACGGCATCCGGGCCGAGCGGCAACCGCAGCGGCGGGTTCTCCGCGGACACCGCGCGCACGACGGCAGCGGCCGCTTTGGCGGGATCTCCCGCCTGTGTGCCGTGGTAGCCACTCATCATCTGGCGCATCTTGCCCACGGTTTCAGCATAGGCAGGCGATTCGATCTCGCTCCATTTCAGCGAGCCGCCCGCGAAATTCGTGCGGAAACCGCCGGGCTCAACGATGGTCACGTGAATCCCGAATGGCTTCAGCTCTCGTGCGAGCGACTCAGAAAGTCCTTCGATCGCGTGTTTCGAGGCGCAATAGAAACTGCAACCTGTGATGCCGATTACGCCGGCTACCGAGGAGAAGTTCACGATGTGCCCGCGCTTTCGCTCGCGAAAATACGGCAGCACGGCGCGGATCACGTTGACCGTGCCAAACACGTTGGTATCGAATAGCTGACGCGCTTCCGTGTCGGAAACTTCTTCGAGTGCGCCAAACAGGCCGTAGCCGGCGTTGTTCACGAGAATGTCGATTGCGCCCGCCCGGCCAAGGGCCTGCTCGACGGCGCTGGGCACCGACGCGGTGTCGGTGACGTCGAGCAACACGCCGTAAGCGCGTCCGGGCGCGAGATTTTCGAACGGAGCGATCTGCGAGTCATTGCGCACGGTTCCAACCACCTTGTCGCCGCGAGCGAGGACGGCTTCCGCAAGGGAGCGGCCGAAGCCGGACGAAACGCCGGTGATGAACCACACCGCTGGGTTTGTCTTGTGTTCAGTCATGGTCGAATGGGCTTTCGTAGTATCGAGGAGGTTTGACTTATTTGGCGGAGCGAGCTTCGGTCATATCCGCGATCTCTCCGCGGACATAGGCGTCCATCGTTCCGGCGCACGACAGCTTGTCGTCGCCGCCGGGCAGATCCTTGTAGCGCACCACATCGCGGATGATGGGCGTGCGCACGCCATCGATGCCGTGACCGAACTCCACGGTGACCTTGTCCCCGCTGATCACGCCACCCCAGCGACCATCGGCAAGCAGGTCGACCATCGCAAGCCGCCCTTCGACGACGCCTTTCCCATCAGGCGGATTGAGCAATTGCTCGCCGGTCGAGTCCAGGACGAGCGGGACGAGCCAAGGCGGCACCGCCCATGCCTTTGCTTGATGAAACCACGGGCAAAAACCCGAGACTTCTCCCATGCCGTAGCCATCGTTGAAGTTGGTCGCGTTGAAATTGAAGAAGCGTTCGCACTGCTGCTGGAAGTCTTCCGGCAAATTCGCGCCCTTCTTGCCGCCGCCGATACTGATGACCGTGTCGGGGTGAAAGTCACCGTCGGGAATGCCTCTTTCGCGCGCCGTGGCGACGATCTGGTAGAGCATGCCCATCATGCCCATGATGAACATCGGTTCGCGGCGCCGCTCGAGCAACTCATCGATGAAGCGCCGGAAGTCGGCTTGCACGCGCTCGGTGCGTTCACGATTCTCGTTCTGGAAGGCTTCGATTTCGCTGGGCAACGCGGTGCCGTCCGCAATCGCCCGTCGCATGCGCGCCATGCGTGTGGTCTGGGCGGCGCTTTGCGGCACGTCCGACATGTAATGAATATCGCCAGGCTGGGCAATCGACTCGGCGAATTTCGCCATGCGCTCCGTGCCGGTGTACGAACCGGAAGAGGGCGTCAAAAGGTAAGCGGGATAGCGACGTGACCGATCGCGCATGCCGCTTGCCGCCCAGCGAATACCCTGGTCGAGCAGGCGCCAGCCGAGCTCGCGGTCCGCTTCACTCTGGTAGATGAACGACTGCTTGCCCGAGGTGCCGCTCGAACTCATCACATAGTGCCCGTTGCGGCGCAGCTCGTTGATCCAGTCGTCGAGATCGCCGACTTTGTCGTAGTCGAGTCCGTCGATCTTGTTCGTCGTGAGCGTTTGAAGCCATGCCGTGAGGTGACGCCATTTGCCGTTTTCGATGAACGAATCGGGATAGCTCTTGTAGACGGCATCCGCAAATAGCAACGGAACGACGTCGACGAGTGTCCTCAGTCCCGTTACGCCGGCTTCGCCGGCACGCTTGTCCAGAATGCGAATCTGCTGACGGCGCTGCGCGAAGCGCTCGCGCACGGCCTGCAGTTGCGTGGCCTGGAGGTTCTCAGGTGCGTTGCGGAAGGGATCCTGAAGATCCGTGAGTTGCAGAAGGCCGGAAAGGGCTTCGTTCATCGCGTCTCCTCCTGGTTCGGACCCGACTCCTCCGAGACCCATTTCATGAATCGATGGATCGGGAACATGCCGTCATGGGGGTAGCCACCGACCCCATCCGAAATAGATTCGCCCAATGCAACCATGCGCTGCACGCCTGCGCAGGCAAGGGCGTCGCGCACCTCGGTTACCCGATGGGGCGGATAGATGCCGACGGTCTGCGTTGCGACGGTCGCGTAGCGCGCCCCGTCACGCAAACTGCCCACCGGAATGACGTTGACCGTCTTGCAGATCGGATGGAAGTCAACCATTTCCTCCGAGCGGATGACCAGACCCTTGCCGCCGTAGCCACCGAACACGCGATAGAGCGGCTCCATTTCGCGCAAAACGTCGACGGCTTCGCGGATGTCGCCCGGCACCAGCGGACCCTGCCCGTCGCCGTAGCGGTAGTCCTCTCCGAGTGCGAGCGCGAGTTGCTCGCAATAGCGGTCGGCGTCGTCTTCGTCGCCTTCGATGAACTGGTACCGGCTCGCGTTGCAGGCGTCCTGGTTGAACGACAGCACATCGGCGGCGCCTGCACGCGCGACCTCGCGCAGAACTTCGTCGGAACTGAAGGCTTCGCGGCCGATCAGGGAGATAGACACCTTGGGATCGAAGGCGACCAGTTCCAGGCCCGGTCCCGCGTAGCGCATCGCATGGCGCACCGCGCTTTCGCCGCCCCATACGACGATCTTGTCGAAGTACTGCGGACGATAAAGAATAGATTCGACGTTTTCGTCGCCCCCGCGCCAGTAGGCGGCGGAAAAAGATTGTGTGACGGGATGGGTCGGGTCGATTTCGGCCATGGTGCGCAGAATTGCGGTGGCCGTAAAGAGATCGTTGGACGGCAGCTTGAGCAGATGAACGCCTTTCGTCAGCGCGGCGCGCATGACGGTCATGGCGGCAACCATCGGCGAGTTGCCCGCCAGAATATGAACGAGCCTCGGCGGGAACGCGCGCAGACGGCTCGGGCGGCCGCGCAGCGTGCGTTCTACCCAGCCGTCGACGAGCCTCGCGTCGCCAAGGCTCACACGCAACTCGTCCTCGATTACCTCGCGCAAAAACAGATTAGGAATGTCGCGATAGCAGTTCTCGAGGATCCGGCGTCCGAGCGGACTAACCTGAATCATCGATTCGAGCGCGGCCTGCATGAGCGGATTGACGTCGAGATGCAGACGCGGACCGAGTTCGACGAGGAAATCGATGATCTGCGCGATGGGTAGACCGAATGCCGGGCCAGACTCGGCACGCGGCCAGACCAGGTCGTCCAGTTCGATTTTGGGCGT
>Ga0306920_100010109_pt1 | contig 12633 bp, 9 predicted proteins | sample flu12Cox44000170_FD_204666 | JGI IMG/M metagenome (GOLD analysis project Ga0306920, IMG submission 204666) | Lab enrichment of tropical soil microbial communities from Luquillo Experimental Forest, Puerto Rico - flux4day.12C.oxic.44.000.170 (v2)... | ecosystem: Environmental > Terrestrial >...
CTGATGAGCTCGGAGGAAGCTCATCAGGCCTGGGTCCCTTGTTCAGCCGGCGTTCCCTCCCCGGCATGCTCTCCCCGTGGGCGCGCGCGCGATCTCGCAGGTTTCCTGGCGACCCATCCTAAGCCTCTGCCCTGCTCCAAGACCCCGGCCGAGCTGACACGTCCTCGCCCTTATCGGCCGTGCCAACACCGCCCCCCGGGCAAACCAAACCGAAGGCCTCAGCGGGGACATAATCTCGAGGCTAACACAGGGCTTCAGCTTCCGCTGTCTACGCTTCACGAGCGACGTCACCGCCTCCCATGCAAGACTCGCTTCCGGCTGGCGGGCTGCGCCTCTACCGGGAGGGTGTCGAACCCTCTGGGTCGCTTCGAAAGGTTTCAGGTTACATCCCATTCTCCTTTCCAGGACTTCTCCTGTCGCAAGGTTGGTCTATGCCAAGCGGCCTTTTGGCGGACCCGACGCCGTGGCTCGCCTACCTGTCCCGCACACTCACCAGATCGCTATTGCCAACAGCCGGCTCGTCGCCTTCGACGGCGAGCGCGTGACGTTCAAGTGGAAGGATTACCGGGCCAAGGCCGACAACCGCTACAAGCTGATGACACTCGACGTCGACGAGTTCATCCGCCGCTTTCTGATCTACGTCCTGCCCGACGGATTCCATCGCATCCGTCACTACGGTTTGTTTGCCAACGCCAACCGGGCCGGCAATATCGCATTGGCCCGTCACCTCCTCGGCGTACCCGATCCAGCTCCGTCAAGCGACGAAGGCGATGGCGCCGAAGATGGTCTCGAATACGAAGAGTGGAACGCTTGTACCTGCTGCGGCGGGCGCATGATTATCATCGAGACCTTTGCACCCGGCTGCCAGCCGCGGCTGTGGCCTATCCCATCGATCGGGCTCGACAGTTCATGACCATCACACCCCTGTCGCCATCCCCCAGCACCGCTCCCACCCGACGTCGCTATCTCACCGGCAGCGCCCACGCTTCGCCGACAGCGACCCTCGGCGCCACCTTCGGCCGACAAAACCTCGAGCACCGAATACCAAATCACCGCGCCGATCCCACCCAGGGCGGCCAAAACCAGCGCCCGGCTGGTGGCTCAACCGTCGTCCTGTCCAGAACCCACAAATCAGATCAAGCAGCGGCGGCAAATTCCCCATAGACCGAACCAGCGTCGGTGCGAACTCCTCCCGTGGTTTCATCCGAAAACCCTTAACGGAAGCAGCCGAAGCGAACAGCTCTCGGGTTATCCCGCCGGTCGGAGCCTGTGGTAAGCGCCGCGGCGATCGCCCTTAGAGCATCATTTCGGCGCGGCGGCCGAAGGATGGAACAGCTGCTCGCCGTTCAGTTCGTAGGCGCCGATCGCCGCTTGGCCTGCCGCTGACGCAAGCCAGTCGGCGAAGCGGCGGGCAGGCCTCTGCTTGGCCTCGGGGTGCTTCTGCGGATCGAGCAGGATCACATCGTAGCGGTTCAGCAAGCGCGGATCGCCTTCAACGAGGATGGTGAGCGCGCCCTTGTTGCCAAAGCTGAGCCAGGTGCCGCGATCGGACAATGTATAGGCATCCATTGCCGCTGCGGTGTTGAGCGCGGCACCCATGCCGCCGCCGATGTCGCGGTACCACGACCCGCCGCCGGCTATCGCGGGGTCGATCGCCGCCGCGCGCCAGAGGCGGTGTTCGAGGGCGTCGGTGCCGCTCTTGTCGCCACGCGAGACGAACGGCACGCTGGCGGCGGCGATCGCCGTGAACGCGGCGACCGCGTCATGGCCGCCGGCGACATGCGCCGGATCCGCGCCCGGACCGACCACGATGAAGTCGTTCCAGGCGATCTCCCGGCGATCGATGCCGTGCCCTTGGGCGATGAACTCTTCCTCGGCCTCCGGATCGTGCACCAGGACCAGATCGGCGTCGCCATGCGCCGCCGTCGCCAGCGCCTGGCCGGTGCCCTGGGCGAGGACGCGCACCGAGATGCCGGTCTCCTTGGTGAATTCGGGCAGGATGCGCGCGAGGAGACCCGAATTCTCGACCGAGGTAGTCGAAGCGAGGACTATCGTCTCGTCGGCGCGCTCGCTTCGCCGGCGAATATGGCGGAACCGATCAGGATCGCCGCGGCCAGCTTCCCTCTCACCACCACCGTCCTCCCCTGGCGCCGAAGGGCAAAGATCGTCGCACTGACGGCGATGCTGATCCCGATCAGGACGAGGCCGAGGCCAAGGGCGAGCGACAGATTGCCCTTGCTGGTCTCGAGCACGATCGCCGTCGTCATCGTTCGCGTGTAGCCGGCGATATTGCCGCCGACGATCAGGATGGCCCCGACCTCCGAGACCGTCCGGCCGAACCCGGCGAGCACGGCGGTAACCAGCCGGAGCCGCCCCATGGCGAGCAGGTGCGGAACGGCCCGCAGGCGAGTGGCCCCGTCGGCTTGAAGCGCCGCGCCGTATTCGGCCCACAAATCGGCCGACGCGGCATGGACGAGGGCGGTCACGATGGGCAGCGCCAAGACGCTCTGCGCCAGCACCATGGCGCCCGGCGTAAACAGCAGGCCGAGAGCGCCGAGCGGGCCCGACCGGGAGAGCAACAGGTAGAGCGCCAGACCGACGACCACGGGAGGAAGTCCGAGAAAGGCATTGGCCGCGACAACCAGGATTCGCCGACCCGGAAAGGGGCAGGCGGCAAGAGCCGCTCCGAGCGGCGCGCCAAACAAGGCGGCGAGTGCGGTGGCCGACAGGCTGACCCCGAGCGAGAGAAGAATGATCCGCCAGAGGCCCTCGGTATCGAAGATCGCCCAAAGTTCCGAGACGGGCACAGATCAGCAAAGTCCTGCGCTGCAATGGTCGACGCCCGCGAGACTACCGTCTTATGACCGATTGGCCGCACGGCAAAAGCCGGTTCCGCGTTGCCCATCCGATTGAGATTACCCCGCGGCGTCGCTGGTGCTCACCATTTCAATCATCGGCTGTGCCTTCGCCGGCTATCCGAGCGCCGTGCGCTGTGGTTGTCTCGATTCAACAATTGATTATATCACATTTTTTCGGCATATCGATGCGCATTCCGGCTCGTCAAGGGCGGCATCCCAGCAGCCCGGAGGCGCCTACGAGCTCGACAGTTAGCGGCGATCGTGGCACGTCACCGTGATGTAGGTGGGCCCGGGAGTAAGCTTCGCCTGGGCACGCGAGTCGACGTTGGCCGAGAGCTAATTGGGTCGGGCCATCGTCCGTGGGGCCGCGACATGCCAAAAAAAGCAATACCAAAATATCTCCGCCGAATTCCACTGCCACTCCGCTGCCAACCCCCGTTTTGGTGCGCGAAGTTCCGCTGTCGGACGGCTCGACAAAATAGTCTCAAGGTGTTGATATCACGAGATTGTTCGACAGCGGAGGGGCGATTTTTGAGTGTCGACTTCGAATTTTCCGCTGTCGTCAGGGGAAACATAGAGGCTTCTATGGCCTCGCGCGGCGACCGATGTCGCGCCGGCAGAAGCCGACGGGCCAGTCGATATGGTCGACCGCGGCGTAGGCGCGGTCGCGGGCGGCGGCGAGATCTTGGCCGAGTGCCGTGACCCCGAGCACCCGGCCGCCATCGGCTAGGAGGCGCTCCCCATCGCTACAGGTTCCGGCGTGGAAGATCTTGACCTTGGGAGCGCGCGCCGCAAGGTCGAGGCCGCGGATCTCGCTGCCGCGCTGGGGCTCGTCGGGATAGCCCTTGGCCGCCATCACGACGCACAGCGCATGCTCGGCGTGCCAGCGCAGATCGACCGATTTCAGCACCCCGTCGCGCACGGCGATCAGCGCCGGCAACAGATCGCTCATCAGCCGCATCATCAGCACCTGAGCTTCGGGATCGCCGAGGCGGACGTTGAATTCGAGCAGCATCGGCTCGGCTTGGGTCAGCATCAACCCGGCATAGAGGACGCCTTTAAAGGGCCTTCCCTCACGCCCCATCGCTGCGACTGCGGGCAGGACGATGCGCTCCATGACCGTGCCTTCGACCGCCGGGGTGAGGCACGGCGCTGGAGAACAGGCTCCCATGCCGCCGGTGTTCGGCCCGGTGTCGCCCTCGCCGACGCGCTTGTAGTCCTGTGCCGTGGCGAGCGGCAGCGCGTTCTTGCCGTCGACCAGCGCGAAGAAGCTCGCCTCTTCGCCCGTGAGACAGTCCTCGACGACGATGTCGAGGCCGGCAGCGCCGAATCGGCGCTCGACGAGCGCCGTATCGACCGCTTGGTAGGCGGTGTCGAGATCGGCGGCGACCGTGACACCCTTGCCGCCGGCGAGCCCGTCGGCCTTGACGACGATCGGCGCGCCATGGGTCGCGATAAAGGCTTTTGCCGCGGCTGGGTCGCGGAAGCGGCGATAGGCAGCGGTCGGAATCCCGGCGCGCATACAGAGGTCCTTGGCATAGGCCTTCGAGCCTTCGAGGGCGGCGGCGGCGGCACTAGGGCCAAATGCCGGGATACCTTCGCCTTCGAGAGCGTCGACGAGCCCCGAGACGAGCGGCGCCTCGGGACCGACGACGACGAAATCGATGCGCTCGCGGCGGCAGAACCCGACCAGCCCCGCGATGTCGGTCGCGCCGATCGCGACGCACTCAGCCTCTTCAGCGATCCCGGCGTTGCCGGGCGCACAGTAGAGGGCGTCGACCAATGGTGAGGCCGCAATCGCCCAGGCGAGCGCGTGTTCGCGTCCGCCCGATCCCACCACTAGCACCCGCATCGCGCTCTCTCCCGTGCTCGGCTATCATATGGGGCATGGACGATCTGACGATCGCGGCCCCGCTGCGCTCCAACCTGCCGGAATACACCGTCTCCGAACTCGCGCGCGCGCTCAAGCGCTCGATCGAGGAAAATTTCGCCTATGTGCGGGTGCGCGGCGAGATCTCCGGGTTCAAGCGGCACGCCTCGGGCCATTGGTATTTGAGCCTCAAGGACGCTGACGCCGTCATCGATGCGGTGTGCTGGCGGCTGACCGCGACGCGGCTCGAGATCAAGCCCGAGGACGGCATGGAGGTGGTGTGCACCGGGCGGCTGACCACCTTTCCCGGGCGTTCGAAATACCAGCTCGTCATCGATACGATCGAGCTCGCCGGGGTCGGCGCGCTGCTCAAGCTGCTCGAGGAGCGGCGCAAACGACTCGCAGCCGAGGGGCTGTTCGCCGCCGAGCGCAAGAAGAAGCTGCCGTTTCTGCCGGAGGTAATCGGCATCGTCACCTCACCGACAGGTGCCGTCATTCGCGACATCCTGCATCGCCTCGCCGACCGCTTTCCGCGCCATGTGCTGCTGTGGCCGGTGGCGGTCCAAGGGGAGGGAGCGGCGGTGCAGGTGGCGGCGGCGATCAACGGCTTCAACCGACTGCCGGCGGACGGCGCTGTGCCGCGGCCGCAGCTGATCATCGTTGCACGCGGCGGCGGCAGCCTCGAGGATTTGATGGCATTCAACGAGGAGATCGTGGTGCGCGCCGCCGCCGCCTCGGCGATCCCGCTGATCTCCGCGGTCGGGCACGAGACCGACACGACCATGATCGATCATGCGAGCGACCGCCGCGCGCCGACACCCACTGCCGCCGCCGAGATCGCGGTGCCGGTGCGCCTCGACCTCGTCGCCGAACTCGGTACCAAGTCAGCGCGGCTTTCGGGGAGCCTCTCTCGGCTGTTTGACCAGCGCCGGCTGCATCTTGCCGGGCTGGCACGCGGGCTTCCCGACCCACAGGACCTGCTCGGGGCCGCGGCGCAACGCCTCGACGACCGTACCGAGCGGCTGCGCCTCGCCGCCGGAAACCACCTGCGAGCCGCCCGTCACCGCCTCGATCTCGCCGCGGCGCGGTTGCGGCCGGCGGTGCTGTCGGCCGATATCGATCGCGCTCGCACTCGAATTGCCGAGGCCGAGTCACGGCTGCGCCCCGCGATGGCGCGCGCTCTCGCCCGAAAACACGAGGCCGTCGACAATTTCGCCGGGCGCCTCGCCACCCATTCGGAACGTCATGAGAGCCTGCTGGCGCGCGGCTATGTCGTGGTGCGCGATGCGATCGCACGCGTCGTCACCACGTCCGAGGCGATCACCGCCGGCGCGCCGCTCGATCTCGAATTTCACGACGGCAGGGTTGGCGTGATTGCCGGCAGCAAACCGCGGCCACGGACCCGCCGATACGCCGTCCATCCCGGGCAGGGCAGCCTTTTCTAGGAGGACTCACGATGCCGCTCACCGCACAGCAGCTGGCGCAATTTGCCGAAGAGGGCTATTTGTTTCTGCCGGATTGTTTCTCAGAGCAGGAAGTGGCGGTCCTGTGCGACGAGGCGGAGGCAATCTATGCCTCGAACCGCCAGGAGGTCTGGCGCGAGAAGACCGGGGCGCCGCGCACCGCCTTCGCCGCCCACACCTACAACGACGCCTTCCGCCTGCTCGGCACCCATCCGCGGTTGATCCGGCCGGTCGAGCAGGTCTTTGGCGAAAAGCTCTACATGCACCAGTACAAGATCAACGCCAAGGCGGCCTTCGAAGGCGACGTGTGGCAGTGGCATCAGGATTACGGCACCTGGGCGCGCGACGACGGCATGCCGGAGCCGCGGGCGATGAACATCGCGGTGTTCATGGACGAGGTGATGCCGATCAACGGCCCCTTGATGCTGATCCCGCGGAGTCATAGGCACGGCGTCTTGGCGGCCGGTCACGACGAGGAGACGACCTCCTATCCGCTGTGGACCTTGGATCAGCAGACCGTGACGCGGCTCGCCCAGGAAGGCGGGATCGTCGCGCCGACCGGGAAGCCCGGTGGCGTGCTGATGTTCCATGGCAATCTGGTGCACGGCTCGGCGCCGAACATCACCCCCTACCCTCGCCGCATCGTGTATCTGACGTTATGCGCGGTGTCGAACTACATCCGCAAACCGACGCGTCCGGAGTGGATCGCGCATCGCGATTTCACGCCGATCGAGCCCGTGGCGGACAACGCGTTGCTCGACTATTCACGAGGGTATAGGGCCGCGGCCGAGTAGGGGTCGTCATGAACCTCCACCGCCTGGCCCAGCAGCGGGATGCCGTCGGTCGGCCCGTACGGGTCGGGCTGGTCGGCGCCGGCAAGTTCGGCTCGATGTTCCTGGCGCAGGTGCCGACGATGGCGGGCCTCGAGGTCGCGGTCATTGCCGATCTCGACCCTGAGCGAGCGCGTGCCGCCTGCCGAACGGTCGGCTGGGACGCGACGAGGATCGCGTACACCGTGTTCGTAGCATCGGGTGCGGAGGCTTGCGCACATCCCGAGGTCGAGGTGGTCGTCGAAGCGACCGGAGTCCCGGCAGCGGGCATTGCCCACGCCCGCGCGGCGATAAGCGCCCAAAAACACATCGTCATGGTGAACGTCGAAGCCGACGTGCTGGCCGGACCGCTGCTCGCCGAAGAGGCGCGGGCCGCAGGTGTGGTCTATTCGCTCGCTTACGGCGACCAACCGGCTCTGGTCTGCGAGCTCGTCGATTGGGCGCGTGCCTGCGGCTTCGAGGTCGCCGCCGCTGGTAAAGGGACCAAATATCTGCGGGCCTATCACGTGGTCACGCCGGATAATGTCTGGGCCCATTACGGCCTCATGCCGGACGAGGCTCGGCGCGGCGGCATGAACCCGCAAATGTTCAACTCATTCCTCGACGGCACCAAATCGGCGATCGAGATGGCGGCGATTGCCAACGCCTGCGACTTGGCGGTGCCGGCGGACGGTCTCGGCTTTCCGCCATGCGGCGTCGACGATCTGCCGCAGCTGCTGCGCGGCAGGGACGCGGGCGGGATCCTCGACCGGGACGGCATTGTCGAGGTCGTCTCGTGCCTCGAGCGCGACGGCCGCCCTGTGTTTCGCGATTTGCGGTGGGGCGTTTATGTGGTGCTGAAAGCACCGACGCCTTACGCAAAGGCCTGCTTCAAGGAATACGGGCTCAAGACCGATGCGAGCGGCTGGTACGCCGCGATGTACAAGCCCTACCATCTGATCGGGCTGGAGCTCGGAATCTCGATCCTCTCCGCAGCACTGCGCGGCGAGGCGACCGGGCAGCCGCGCGGCTTCCGCGGCGACGCTGTTGCGGTGGCCAAGCGGGTGCTCCGCGCCGGCGAAATGCTCGACGGCGAGGGCGGCTACACGGTCTGGGGCAAGCTCGTCCCGGCAGAACGGAGCCTCGCTGAGGGCGCGCTGCCGATCGGTCTCGCGCACAAGGTCGAGCTGCTGAGCGACGTGGCCGCGGGCGAGTTCGTGCGTTGGTCTGATGTGAAGATGCCGGAGAGCGAGGCAGTCCGTGCCCGCCGCGATATGGAGCGCCGCTTTGTGCCGGAGCCGGCCGCGATTGCCGCGCAAGGACCTTGCAGCCTTTTTGTTAGAGGTCGCTGTAACTGACTAGCCTAATGCCAAATTCGGCGATCCGGTCCCGCAGCAACGGGCTCAACAAGGTCGCGAGCTCTTCATCACGTCGATAGCCGCGAAGCGCCGGCACGAGCGATGGCGCGCACTCCGCCGCCGGATGGAAATAGATTTCGCTGACCCCGTCCGGCAAGTGCGGCATCAGTCCAAGCATCCGCTCTTCGACCATGCCGCCGCTCCACGCCAAGCCAAAGAGATGGTCATTGGTGCAGAGCCCGGCCCTGTGCAGCCGCCGCCGCAGCGCGACGACCCACGGACGGTAAGCCGGGGTTCGACGGCGCTCGTCGGGAAACGCACGGCGCAGCACCGCGACCGGCTCCGACGGGACCCGCACGGCCTTCATGCCGTAGTCATGCCCGATCTCGATGATCAGCTTGGCGACGCAGGGATGAACGTGAATGTGCTTGTGGGCGTTCACGTGGTCGAGCGGCAGACCGGTCGCGCGGAACGCCGCAAACTGCGCTCGAATTTCGCTCGCGAGCTGCCGGCGAACGCCCCGAAACATAAAAAATCGGAAGCCGGCGCGGGCCATGTTCCGATCAAACTCGCCATTTTCGCGGACGAGTTGCGGGATCTCTGCCTCGGGGAGCACGGGATGCCCGTCTGTCAGGTTCAGATGCAGACCGACACGAAGCTCCGGCAGACGATGTGCGCGGGCCACCGCATCGGCCGCCGCCTCGCCCCCGACCATCAGGCTCGCGGTCGACAGGATCCCGTGCCGATGCGCTTCTTCGACGGCCTCGTTGACGCCCGGGTCCAGGCCGAAATCGTCCGCACAGACGATGAGCCGCCTCAGCTCGCCATCTCCCGGCTGCGCAGGAACTGGAAGAACTCGACGCCTTCGCGCAGACGGCGGCGCAGCATCTGCGGGCTCTTGACCATCTCGGCGACCAGCGAGGCGATCTTTTTCCGGCGGAAATAGAAGCGCTTGTAGAAGGTCTCGAGCGACTCGAAGATCTCGGTATGCGACAGGTGGGGGTAGTGCAGCGGCGCGATCTGCACCCCGCGCTCGTCGATCAGCTCGGCATGGCCGATGTCGAGCCAGCCGTTCTCGAGCGCTTGGCGATGCAGATAGGTGCCGGGATAGGGGGCCGCGAGCGAGACCTGGATCGTGTGCGGGTTGATCTCCGCGGCAAACCGGATCGTTTCCTTGATCGTCTCCTTGGTTTCGCCCGGCAGGCCGAGGATGAAGGTTCCGTGGATCGTGATCCCGAGCTCGTGACATTCCTTGGTGAAGCGGCGCGCGATGTCGATGCGCATCCCCTTCTTGATGTTGTTGAGGATCTGCTGGTTCCCCGTTTCATAGCCGACCAGTAGCAGGCGCAGCCCGTTGTCGCGCATGACTTCGAGTGTCTCGCGCGGAACGTTGGCCTTGGCGTTGCATGACCAGGTCACCCCGAGCGTGCCTAATTCGCGCGCGATCGCTTCCGCGCGCGGGCCGTCGTCGGTGAAGGTGTCGTCGTCGAAGAAAAACTCCTTGACCTGTGGAAAGTAACTCTTAGCGAGACGAATTTCCTCGACCACATGACCAACACTGCGGACGCGATAGCGGTGCCCCCCGACCGTCTGCGGCCACAGGCAGAAGGTGCATTTCGACCGGCATCCGCGCCCGGTGTAGAGCGAGACGTAAGGGTGCTTCAGATAGCCGATGAAGTAATCCTCGACCTGCAGATCGCGCTTGTACACTTCGGTGACGAACGGCAGCCGGTCCATGTCCTCGAGAACCGCCCGATGGGGGTTGTGGGTGATGACGCCGTTCGGCCCGCGAAAGCTCAGACCGTCGATCGCATCGAGCCGACGACCCTCGGCGACTTCCTTGATTGTGAAATCGAACTCCTCGCGGGCGACAAAATCTATCGCCGAAGATGCCTTCAGACTGTCCTCGGGTTCGACGGCGACCTTGGCGCCGACCATCCCGATCTTCAGCCGCGGGTTCTCTTCCTTTAGCGCCTCGGCGACCCGGACATCGGAGGCGAAGGACGGTGTCGACGTGTGCAGCACCGCGAGCTCGTATTCGTCGGCGACCGGCAACACATCAGCGAGCTTGAGCCGCGCCGGCGGCGCGTCGATCAGCTTGCTGTCGGGAACGAGTGCGGCAGGCTGGGCAAGCCAAGTCGGGTACCAGAAGGAGCGGATCTCGCGCTTGGCCTGATAGCGCGAGCCTGCGCCGCCGTCGAAGCCGTCGAACGAGGGCGGGTGCAGGAACAGGGTCTTCATCATCGGGCCTTGTCTCCCTCGATCGTCATCCGGCCACTCGCATCGACATGGAACAGCTGGTCCCGCCAGGAGACCGTCCGCCCGAAAAAGCTGGCGACAAACACCGCCAAAGACAAGGCGTCCCGCACCGGGAGCAGCCAGAGCCCGGTGGTGGTGAAGCCGAGGGCGTCCGCGATCACCACCGCCGTGGCCCATCGCAGCAGGCAGGAAATCATCAGAAGGATAGCGGAGGTCAAGCCAAATCGGCTGGCCGCGGCGCCGAGCGCGGCAAGTGCCACCGGATGGGTCAGCACCGAGCCGGCAAACCCCGCCGGAGTGATCGCGCGCACGGTGCGCGCCCAGCGCAGCTCGTGCTGCCACAGGCTGGCGAAAGACGGCTCGGACACCCGAGCCTCGACGACATAGCGCGACAGCACGACCGCGAGGCCTTGCTCGCGCACCGCGTCCCCGATCCGGCGGTCGTCGGCGAGCTCGTCGCGCAGCCGGGCGAGCCCGCCGATGCGCTCGAGGGTCTCGCGCCGCAACGCGATCGTCGCACCGAAGCAACCATGGCCGATGCCCAATGCCGCGGCCACCAGCGCGCTGGGAAGAAAGCCGAAATTGATGTGCAGCGCACCGAGCCCAGACCAGAAGCCCCCGGTCGAAACCCCCTCGTAAAGGCAGGTGACGAGGCCAGTGGCGGGATCGTGCAGCGGTGCCGTGACAGCTCCGAGATAGCGCCGGTCGACGCGCATGTCGCTGTCGGAGATCACCAAGATGTCGTGGCGAGCCGCCGTGAGCATGTTCTCGAGATTGGCCACCTTCAGATTGCTGCCTCTCACCGGCGGGTCGAGGACCAGCGCGATATCGCTCGCCGGCAGGTCGCGGATCAGCGCTTCGGCGACCGGCAACGCGCTGTCGTTCGCACCGTTGACGCCAAGCACCACCTGGACGACGCGGTAATCCTGCTCGGCAAACGATCGCAGGTTTTCATAAAGACCGGGCTCGGCGCCGTGAAGCGGCTTCAATAGCGAGACCGGAGGCCGCTCCGCTCCGCTCGGCATAGCAACTCGGGCGAATCGGACGGCGGCAACCGTCGTGCCGACGAGATAGGCCCAGGCCGGAGCGAGGATCACCGCTATGACAAGAGTCAGGCTCATGGGAGCCAGCTGATAATCGACCGAGACTGCCGAAAACATGCCCCCATCGGTCGACGCCGTCGGTTTCTCCGTTATACGCTACCCAGAAGGCGCAACTCGGCGGCGGACCGACGATCGTTGCTTCTTGTGCTCGCCGATCTCGTCCGTTGGGCGCACTGGTTCATCAAGTATCACAGCCGGCGGGACGGCGCGATAGACCTTCTCCCCTTCCCTGCCGCTCCTGGAAACTCAGGGTAAAAATTTTTTGGTACTCGCCTCGAACCAAAAAGTCGTTTGTGATCAAGACTTTGCGTGCGACTCTCCGGTCGAATCGAAGGCGCGGTAGGGAACTGGCAGGGAAGCCTGAAAACTGACGGCTCGCCGTCCGGCATTGCTCGATAATTGCTGTAATATCAATCTATACTAATAATTTCATATATTTGCGACATAGTGCGGAACTTCGCTTTGGCAAGCGGGCGGCAGGTGGTGTCGTCCCCGCCGCGCGGGGTGGAAAGGATGGCGGGGGCCCCATGTCCGAGACAAAGCGATTACGAGGTTGGCCGCGACGCCGGCGATGCAGAAACCGCTCCGAAATCTCCCTTCCCGCCCCTTGGGGGGCGGGAGAGGGTCGGGGTGAGGTGGGAGCCCCGGTTCATCTGGCGCATCGTCGATGCGCCATGCGACAGACGCGAGCAAGCTCGCGCCGGGAGGGGCGCTGACGCGATGGGTTGGGGCAAAGCCCCCTGTAAAAGGGCGGAAAACAGGGCGAATCATCGCTTCGGCGCGGAGATTTGACCCTGTTATCCTCGATAAAGCCATGTAGATCAAAGATTTATCAGCCGCTTGCGGACGCGGACGAACAGGGGGCTGTTTGCGCCGATCAGGGGGGCCCAATCCGGCTATCAGGGGGGGAGCA
>Ga0306920_100010110_pt1 | contig 12632 bp, 11 predicted proteins | sample flu12Cox44000170_FD_204666 | JGI IMG/M metagenome (GOLD analysis project Ga0306920, IMG submission 204666) | Lab enrichment of tropical soil microbial communities from Luquillo Experimental Forest, Puerto Rico - flux4day.12C.oxic.44.000.170 (v2)... | ecosystem: Environmental > Terrestrial >...
CCCCGACGCTGTCTTTATGCACTGTCTTCCGGCGCATCGCGGGCTCGAGGTTACCGCGGAAGTGCTGGATGGGCCGCGATCGGTGGTCCTCGATCAATCGGAAAACCGCATGTATGTGCAGAAGGCCCTCCTGCACACGTTGTTCTGACCCGGGGGATGCCGTCGCACTGGTTGCGAACCTTCTTTGTTTTTCTTTATAGGAGCGCAGCACCCTGCGCCCCAGTTTGGCTATACCCGATGGCAAGAGAGGAATTGTGAAAACGCAACAGGACAAGCCCAAAAAGGTGGTGCTCGCTTATTCCGGAGGGCTGGACACCTCCATCATTATTCCCTGGCTCAAGGAGAATTACGGCTGCGAAGTCATCGCCGTCATTGGCGACGTGGGCCAGCAGGAAGACCTCGAGGCCGCGCGCAAGAAAGCCCTCTCGACCGGCGCCTCTTCGGCGTACGTGGAGGATCTTCGCGAGGAATTTGTGCGCGATTATATTTGGCCGACGCTGCGTGCGGGCGCTATTTACGAGCACACCTACCTGCTCGGCACCTCCATGGCGCGGCCGGTGATTGCCAAGCGCCAGGCGGAAATCGCCCTCCAGCTCGGCGCCGATGGTCTGTCCCACGGCTGCACCGGCAAGGGCAACGACCAGGTGCGCTTCGAGTTGGCGTACAAAGCCATCGCGCCGAATGTCGAGATCATCGCGCCCTGGCGCGAGTGGGACATTCATTCGCGCGAGGACGCTATCGCTTACGCGCAAAAACACCATGTGCCGGTCGAGCAGAGCAAAAAAAATATTTACAGCCGCGACCGCAACATCTGGCACCTCAGCCACGAGGGCGGAGACCTCGAAGATCCCGCCAATGCGCCGAGCGAGGCCATGTGGCAATGGGTTGTTTCGCCGGAAAAAGCTCCGGAACAGGCTGCGGAGGTGGAAATCGGATTTGCCTGCGGCACCCCGGTTTCCGTGAATGGCTCGAAGCTTCCTCCCGTCGATCTTCTGAACCAGCTGAATGAGATTGCGGCGAAGCATGGCATTGGCCGAACCGACCTCGTCGAAAACCGCCTGGTGGGCATGAAATCGCGCGGCGCTTACGAAACGCCCGGCGGAACGCTGCTGGTGAAAGCGCATCAGGAGCTTGAGCGGCTCACCGTAGACCGCGAGACGGCGCACTTTCAGCAGGCGCTTTCGAATCGCTACGCGGAACTTGTTTACTACGGCTTGTGGTTCTCCCCGCTGCGCGAGGCGCTCGACGGGTTTTTCAACATCGCGCAGCAGCGCGTCACCGGCGCGGTGGGCCTGAAGTTGTGGAAGGGCACGCTCAGCGTCACCAAGCGCGTTTCTCCTTTTTCCCTCTACCGCGCCGACCTCGCCAGTTTCACCATGGGTCGCTACAACCCGAAAGACGCCGAAGGCTTCATCAATCTGTTTGCGTTGCCGGTGACGGTTCGCCCCAAAGCCAAGGCGGAAACCCCATGATGGTGGTCGAGACCCGGCAGTGCGAGGGCCGCGCTGTAGCTTTATCGCTGCGGGCGCGAGCGGATACGGCGGTACTTCTTGGCAAAGCCCTAGGCAGCGCGCCACGAAGCGAGAACCGAGAACTCTCGAAGTGAGGACGGCCAGCCTTTTGATGACCGAACGCAAGGACGACCGATTATGGGGAGGACGCTTCGAACGCGAGCCGGATGCGCAATTCGACCGGTTCCAGCGGTCCTTTGCGTTCGATCGGCGGCTCCTACCGTACGAGATAGCGGTGGACCGCGCCTGGGCCAAGGCTCTTGAACCCGTTGGGATTCTCACCGCCGCGGAAGTCAGGCAAACCTTGACGGCCTTGGATAAGATTGCCGAGCGCGCAAAAACGGACCCGGCTTGGGTCGATGCTCTCGGGGCTAACGCCGAAGACGTCCATCACTTTGTCGAAAAAGCTCTGGTCGATGAGCTTGGACCGCTCGGGTTCAAACTGCACACGGGTCGCAGCCGCAACGAACTCATCGCCACGGATTTTCGCCTGTTTGTGATGGATGCCGCCGAGGAAACCGGGCGCGGTCTAGAAAACCTGTTGAATGCGTTTCTGATGCAAGCGAAAGCGAATCTGGGCGTGCCCATGGCCGGCACGACACACATGCAGCACGCGCAGCCGATACTGCTTTCGCACTTTTTGCTGGCGCACGCCGAGGCCTTCACCCGCGACCGCACACGCCTCGAGCACGCCGCCGACGGCGCGGACGCCTGCCCCATGGGTTCCGGCGCGCTGGCGGGGAATTCTTTCGGCATTGGCCGCAACGCCGTCGCGAAGGAGCTGGGTTTTTCCCGCATCACGCTAAACAGCCTGGACGGGGTAAGCGATCGCGATTTTGCGCTCGACTACCTTTTCGCGCTGGTTGGGATTGCGACGCACCTGTCCCGCCTTGCCGAAGATTTCGTCCTGTTTGCGTCCGAGGAATTCTCCTATGTGATTCTTCCCGAGGAATATTCCACGGGCAGCAGCCTGATGCCACAGAAAAAGAACCCGGACTCCTGGGAACTCGTTCGCGGAAAAACCGGCCGCATCACCGGCGCGCTCGTCGGCTTGTTGACTACGCTGAAAGGTCTGCCCACGAGCTATCAGCGTGACCTGCAGGAAGACAAGGAAGCGCTTTTCGCTGCGCACGATCAGGTTGCTGGCATGATCGCGGTTGCGACCGGCGCGCTCGAGTCCACAAAGTTCAACGCCGAGCGGTTGCGGGCCGCGGCGTCTGATCCCGCGCTGCTCGCGACCGAAGCCGCGGACTATCTCGTGCGCAAGGGCATTCCGTTCCGCCATGCGCACGACATCGTTGGCAAGATCCTGCGCGAAGCGGAAAAGCAAAACGTTCCGTGGACTGCGCTGCCGTTTGAAACGCTCGAGAAAATCTCTCCCGCGTTGGAAGCCGATTTTGCGCAAACTCTCAGCGTGGAGGCAGCGCTCGGTCGAAAAGAAGTTCCCGGCGGTACCGCGCCAGAAAGCGTGCGCAGTGCCATCGCTCGTCTGGAAGCACGTCTCAACAAAAAAGCCATCAAAACAGGAGCAAAGCCATGAGCCTACCATCCGCACTCCACTTGGGAGCTCTCCCGCTAGCGGGGGGAGATTGGAGGTCTCTTCCAGGAGCGGGATGCTAGCCGAGGGGGCGCGCCGCGAATGAAACAAGCTCCCTCGGAAGCCGCGCTGCCGCGCGGATTCCGCTTTGCTGCGACCGCTTGCGGCCTGAAAAAAACCGGCGCGCTCGATCTGGCCGTGCTTTCGAGCGATGTTTCCGCCTCGGCTGCGGCGGTCTTTACGCAAAACCTGGTCGTGGCCGCGCCGGTGGTGCTCTCGAAAAAGCATCTGGAGCTCTCCGGGGGACGCATGCGGGCCGTGGTGGTGAACGCCGGGAACGCCAACTGTGCGACGGGAGCACCGGGTGAGGCAGCTTCGCTGCGCACGGTGGAGGAAACCGCGAGGCGTCTCGGCGTCGAACCTAAAGAAGTGTTCGTGTGCTCCACCGGGGTCATCGGCGTGCAATTGGCAGTAGAAAAGATTCTGCGAGCGCTGCCCTCGCTCACGCGCAACCGCCGCCCTTCGGCGCGCTCGTTCGCGGAACTGTCGTTGGCCATCTGCACCACGGACACCCGCCCGAAAACCGCCGCGGCTTCGTTCCAAATGGCGGGGAAGCGGATTCATCTGGTGGGCTGCGCCAAGGGCGCGGGGATGATTCATCCGAATATGGCGACGACGCTCGCGTTTGTCCTGACCGACGCGGCCATCTCCCCCGGGTTATTGCAAAAGACCCTCAGCGAAGTGACGCGCAGGACCTTTAACTCCATTAGCGTGGATGGCGACACTTCGACGAACGACACGCTTCTCGTTTTGGCAAACGGCGAGGCCGGCGGACCCACCATCAAGAAAGGCAGCAAGGCTCATCGCGCATTCATCTCCGCGCTCGAGGAGGTTTGCCAGTCGCTCGCGTTGCAAATCGTTGCCGACGGGGAAGGCGCGCAGCGAGTGATCGAGATCGAGGTCCGCCACGCCAAGAGCGAGGCGGGCGCCCGTCGCATCGCGGAAACGATTGCCACTTCGCCGCTCGTGAAGACGGCGTTTGCCGGTGGCGATCCGAACTGGGGCCGCGTGTTTGCGGCCGCCGGCCGCTCGGGGGTGAAGTTCGATCCGGAGCTCGTGGAGATGAAGATGGCGGGTATTCCCGTGCTGCGGCGGGGTCAGCCGCTCGCGTTCAATGAACGCGCCGCCAGCAACAAGCTTCTTGCGAATCATGTTTTGCTCGTCGTCGACCTGCATGCCGGTGAGGCATCGGCCCGCTACTGGACCTGCGACTTCACTGCCGAGTACGTGCGCATCAACGCAAGCTATCGCACCTGAAATCACACCTTCTCGAGGCAGGAAATCTCGCGCGGAGGGCACCATGGTAGTGCTGTCCTACTGCGGTTTTATTCCCACTTCCAGTTGGCGAATTGCTCGCGGAGGGCGATTTTCTTGAATTTGCCCACCGACGTGCGTGGGATCGCGTCCAGGAAGACGAAAGCGTCGGGAAGCTGCCACTTGGCAAAAGACGCGGCGAGAAAGGCGCGCAACTCATCGGGAGTCGCGCAGGCGCCCTCTTTCAGGACCACCGCGGCGAGCGGGCGCTCCTGCCATTTGGGATGCGGGATGCCCACCACGCAGGCCTCTTTCACAGCAGGGTGACCCATCAGGGCGTTTTCCAAGTCGACAGAACTGATCCATTCGCCGCCGGACTTTACCAGATCTTTTGCTCGGTCGACGATCTTTAGGTAGCCTTCTTCGTCGATCGTGGCGACATCGCCGGTGCGGAACCAACCGTCGTCGGTCCAGCGATGCGCCTGGTCGGGAGATTGGTAATAGCTCGCGGCCACCCAGGGGCCACGAATTTCGATTTCGCCGGAGCTGACGCCGTCCCAGGGCGTTTCGCCTTCCGGCCGCATGAGGCGAATCTCGACAAAAGGAGCGGGCCATCCCTGCTTGGCGCGGACGTCATACTTTTTCTCATCCGGCCATCCGTGCATGTGCGCGCGGAGGCCGCCGGAGGTGCCGATCGGGGCGGTTTCGGTCATGCCCCAGAGATGTTTGATGTGCAAGCCAAAACGATCGAGGCGGCGGATGAGCTCGACGGGTGGAGCCGTACCGCCGCACAGCACCGTGACGGGAGCCTCGAACTTCCATTCGACAGGATTCTTTTCAAGCGCCTCGAGCACGGCGATCCAGACCGTGGGGACGCCGCAGGCGATGGTCACGCGCTCGCTCGCCATCAGTCCCAGGACGCTCTCCGGATCGACACGAGGGCCGGGAAGCACCAGACGCGCGCCGAGCATGGTGGCGGCAAAAGGAATGCCCCAGGCATTGGCGTGAAACATGGGTGCAACGGGCAGCACGGTATCGGCTTCGCTCATGCCCAGCACTTCGACGAGCCCGCAACAGAAGGAGTGCAGCACCAGAGCGCGATGAGAATAGATGACGCCTTTCGAAAAGCCGGTGGTGCCGGAGGTGAAGCACATGGCCGCGCCATCGTTTTCGTCAATCGCGGGATAGCGGAAATCGTCACGGGAACCGGCCAGCAGTTCTTCGTAATTCAAACAGCCTTCGGGCACGGTGTTGCAGCCGTAGGGGACCACGATAACGCGCTCGAAAGGGACGTCGTCGCGGAACTTTTCATAAATGGGGTAGAGCACGTCGTCGACAAGGAGAAAGCGGTCCCCCGCGTGTTTGGCGATGCCGGCAATTTCCTGGGGATGAAGGCGCAGATTCAGCGTGTGCAGGATGCCGCCGGCGCAAGGAACTCCGAAGAAGGCTTCCAGGTGGCGCGCATGATTCCACATCATGGAAGCGACCCGGTCGCCAGGTTCGAGGCCTAGTTTGCTGAGGGCCGTCGAAAGGCGACGGGCGCGACGATAGAAGTCCCCGTAACAGCTGCGGACCGTGGAGCCGTCCGGCTTGCGCGAAACAATTTCGACGCGAGGAAAGATCTTCCCGGAACGCTCCAGTATGGTCGGGAGCGTCAACGGGAAGTTCATCATCGTGCCGCGCATGGGACCTCCCGGCGGTACTGACCGGGCGCATGCTAGCACGAATTTTTGGCCAAGAGGAGGTGGTGGATGGGACCTATTGGACACCCTAGCGAATTGGATCATTAATTTAGTTGCAAATGGCGAAGAATTCCGAGACCATGCAGCAGGTTGCTGAAGTTCCGGTCTCGCTCCCCTCGGTGGCTCCGCAAATTCGCCTCCCCGGTGAACGAAAGCTGCGTCTTCGGCGCGCTCCGCGACTGGCAAGTTCAGGTTCCGGGCAGAAGGAGTAAGAGGTGAAGAAGCTCTACATCGGTAATCTTCCGTTTTCGGCAACGGAGGATCAGCTTCAGGAGTGGTTGTCTCAAGCAGGAGTATCCCCTTCAGGCGTCAATCTTATTCGCGATCGTTTCACGGGCCAATCGCGCGGGTTTGCCTTCGTCGAAATCAACAGCGACGAAGAAGCGGACCGTGCTATCAATTCCTTGAACGGACAGAACTTCGGGGGGCGAAACCTAGTGGTCAACGAAGCGCGTCCTCAGACCGAGCGCAGCGGCGGCGGGCGCGGTAATTACGGCGGGGGGCGAGGTGGTGGTGGCGGACGCGGCGGCTACGGCGGCGGGCGCAGCGGTGATCGCGGCGACCGTGGCGACCGCGGCAATCGCTGGTAAACACCCAGCCCGCGCCTTCAGAGAACCGGGGCTCAGCCCAGCGGGCCCTTTACTTCCCTTCGAGAGAACTCGAGCGGAAGAGTCTGCGCGAATCACCGAATATCCCTTCTCCCCTTTCCTCGATCCCACTTTGCCAGGTTTATCCTTTCGAATAAGCGCACCCTAGTCGAGCCCGGCGTCTTTGCCAAGCGGACAACCCTCAGGTCTCAAGAGAGAACTCCGCGCGAAACAAAAGTCCCCGTAACGGGTTTGATACAACGGGCGAGGAAAATGCTTCGCCCGGGAATCGCTCATGTGTATGAATACTGTGGCTCGGGTGTGGCGTTCGGCGAGCGCACCGAAACAATTATCGGTGAACCTTCCGGACGCGATTCGCATCCAATTGCATAGGTACGAAGGTATTACGAATTAGTATGACGACCTGGAGCAAAGCCGATTGGAAGCAGTTCTACGAGGTGGCCCGCCGCTCGTGGCGGCATCACCGTCCGCCTCGCCCCGTTTATCCGACTGGGCGCAATCGTGTGCTTCCCGCGCAAGGATTCAGTCTTTCGGAGTTGGATGACGCCGGCGTCAACCTGGATCTCGCGGAACGCCTCGGACTTCCGGTTGACGCGGGAAGAATCGGGACCTACGGCCCCAACGTCACCGTGCTTCGCGATTTCGTACGCTCCTCGCGGCGCCCGTTGTGAAACGGTCGACTCGTTCAATGAGCATCCTTCGTTTCAATGACCACGACATCCACGGTCTGGGAGTCGGCTTCTTTTAGAGAGACCTTCTGGGCCTGATTCTCAAAAGCCTTGAGAAAATCCGGATCTTCCCAAGCACCGTCTTCCACTTCATCCCAGCAAAAAAGCTGGTACTCGCCGGGCGGAATTCCTCTCAGAAGGAAATGGCCGTATTGATCCGTGGCAACTTTTTGGGAAAGTCGGTCCTGAGCTCGATTCTCTCCGACGGGAAGCAACACCACCCAAACACCGGTCACCGGACCGTTGTCCTTGTCTTTGACCGATCCTCCGATGCGCGCCCCTCTCGAGCTGATCGTAACTTCCAAGGAAGCATTCGTCCCGCGACTTACATTGAAGCCGTCTGCTAACCCATCCGCTGCCCCATACCGCACTTCTTTGAGGTAACAGTCTTTCGATTGTCCGGCAATCGCCAGCCGATAGCTGCCGTCAAAGATGTCGTTTAAAGCAAATGAGCCAGTTGGCGATACCCTGGCCCGCTGGGTGAAACCATAGCTCCGATCCGCGCCGCGGAGAAAAACCACGAGGAAATCCGCATCCAGGCTGGGCCTACCATCCCAGGTCACGTGCCCGGAGAGCGTTTTGCCCTGCGCGATCGTGAGGTTAGCCCCATCCACGTCCGCATTTCCAACCTCCAGTTTCTGAAATGCTTGGTACCTCCTAGCCTCATCCGACCAGAAGGCCATCAAGGTGTACGAGCCCGGCAAAACATCGCGAATGACGAAGCTGCCGTCAGGAGCGTCAGCCAGCGTGTCGCGCTCGGGGAGGGTGAACCACTGGCTGCTCTCGCTGGGTACAAGAGTCAACGTGTAGGCCGCAGTGGAACCACGCGAGACCAGGTTGTAGACCCGGCCGCGCACGGTGAAGGTGGGAACCTGGCGTATCAGGATCTCTAATCCAGGAATCTCTTCACCAGCTTTCACGCTGAGTGTGCTGGCCCGCGCGGGATCGGAAGTGCCTGGGTAATACATCGGCACGTATCCCTGCTGTTCTCGGCCGCTCATCCGCTCGGTTTCGTCCCGCCCGATCACGTGCTCGTTGGGCTTGTAATCTGCTCGAACGAAGTATCTTCCCGGACGCAGGTCGAACAACCGATACTCCCCAAGATCGTTGCTTGGCACGGTGGTCTGGGAGGTCAAACTCTTTTTCCCCTTGGAGTAGACTTCGCGGAGAGCGCTGACCTGCACCCATGGCAGGGGGTCTCCATCTTCGTTGATAACCCGGCCGGCAATTACTGCGGAGGGGATTAGGCGGAAGAGCAAATCTTTCAGGTCTTGGCGGGGCCGGAGGCTGAGGATTGCGCCTGGACCGTCCGGCTTTCGCTGCCCATACTCCTGCGGGACAAAGCCATTGCGCGAGACGCTGAGCCGATAACGGCCGGGATCGATTCCCTTGATCTCGAAGCGCCCGCCGGCGTCAGTGACTGTGGAAGCGGTATGCGCGCGGTTCTCGAGGCTCTGAAGCTCGACGCTTGCAGCTTTCAGGGGTTCGTCTCCGGCGAGCCTTACGACCATCCCGGAAACGCTCGCTTCTTCCGGTTTGGGGTCGGGCCGGGGGTTTAACGAAGAGGTTTGTGCCGACACGGAAATCGCGGAGCACAGGAGAATAGGCAGGACGGGGACAAGGCCATTCATCGTCGTTCTTCTGCCGGATGCGCTGGCGGGTTTTCTTGGTTGTCTGGCTTCCTGAAGTTCACCATTTTAACTTTCCCCGAGAGCAAGTCTCTCGAACTACAATAATGGCCCTCAACCTCGGAGCCAAACAATGAAAAAGCTGTTCTGTGAGTTTTTGTTGATCCTGCCTTTGGCGGTGCCGGTGGCCACGTCTCCGGAGTATTCCATCCAGGCCATACGCTACGCTTCCGCCGAAGGTGAAGTTGCGGGCCTGGTTATGGGGGCTCCCAAAGGCGAGAAAATCACGATCGCCATGGTCGTGTGGCTCATTCGCGGTGGCGGCCACAACATCCTCTTTGACAGCGGCTATCACCGCGATACTTTCCTCAAATACTTTCCATCGACAGAATACCTTCGCCCGGACGAAGCCGTGAAGCTCGCCGGCGTCGAACCCGAAGAAATCACGGACATCGTTATCAGCCACGCCCACTGGGATCACCTGGGAGGCATCGATCTCTTCCCTAAAGCAACGGTGTGGATTCAGAGGGAAGAATTTCGGTATTACACCGGTGACGCGTGGCAGCCGGGCGGGCATCATGGAGGCATCGACCCGGACGACGTCCAGCAGCTGGTCAAGCTGAATACCGAGGGACGTTTGCGCCTCGTCGATGGTGATAATGTCGAGATCTTTCCCGGTATTCGCGCGTACACCGGAGCCCGGCACACTTTTGCGTCACAATATTTGCGCGTGGACGGAAATCCCCCGTTTGTTCTGGCCTCCGACAATTGCTATCTCTACCGCAACCTCGCCGAGCACAAGGCTAGCGCGACGTTTTCTGAGGCCGATCAGGCGGCCAACGTCAAGAACCAGGCGCGGATGATCGAACTGGCAGGCTCGGCCGACCGCGTCGTGCCGGGCCACGACATGCTGCAATTTCAGAAATTCCCCACCGAAGGCCGCATCGCCAAGATCAGATAGGCAAGCGCCATTCGGCCCTGTTGACCCGTGCAAACACGGTGACCGGCAAGCGCCGTCCAGACGTTCCTGCGCTTCCAGATTTCCGACCACCAAACCGTCCGTGCGCTGGACGCGACCAAACTGCCATAGCCGGGCCCGAGCGGCGGTTTGTAGCCCGCCCGGGATACGCGTAAAATGAGAGTTTCACGCGTACTCCATGGCCTCGCCCTTTCACATCCTCTCGAGTTCACCGGCGCCTCCCGTTCGGCCGCCAGACACCCATCCCCGTCCCGATTGGCTGCGCGTCAAGTTTTTTGGCGGAGAGCGCTTTCAGGACCTGAAACGCCTGATGCGCACGCTTGATCTGCACACCGTGTGTGAAAGCGCGCGCTGCCCCAACATGGGCGAGTGCTGGGAACATGGCGCGGCCACGTTTTTGATTCTGGGGGACATTTGTACGCGGGCGTGCGGATTCTGCGCGGTGCCGTCCGGCAAACCTGCTGGTCCTCCCGACAAAGATGAGCCGTACCGTGTGGCGGATGCCGTGGCCAAGATGGGGTTGCGCTATGCCGTGGTGACCAGCGTGAATCGCGATGACCAACCCGACGGTGGCGCGCAGATTTTTGCGCGTACCATCGAGGAAATCCGCAATCGGGTTCCCGGCTGCAAGGTGGAAGTCCTCATCCCGGATTTCCGAGGTGATTGGAACGCGCTCGAAACTGTGCTTGCCGCGAAGCCGGATGTTCTTAACCACAACACCGAAACGGTGCCGCGACTCTACCGCCAGGTCCGCAAGGGTGCGGTCTACGAAAGGTCGTTAGAGCTGTTGCGGCGTTCCAAGGCGGGGCACCCTGAGATACCCACAAAAACCGGGATGATGCTTGGCCTCGGCGAAGAGAGACAGGAAGTACTATCCACAATCGAAGAACTTGCTCGGCAAGGCACCAATATCCTGACGCTCGGGCAATACCTCCAGCCCACCCGCGAGCACCTGCCCGTTGTGCGTTACGTGCATCCCGACGAGTTTCGAGAATATAAGCTCCTCGGTCAAGCCATGGGCTTCAAGCACGTCGAATCCGGCCCTCTGGTGCGCTCTTCTTATCACGCCTTCGACCAAGCCGAATCGGCCAACAAATGATACGAGTCCGATGTCGGTACAGCCTGTCAATCGAATACCGGCAGGCGCGAAGCAATAATTAGTGGGAACGGAAACCTGCTGGACACACCGCAGAAATTTTCAAAATTCCATGGCCGATCGCGCTACTTGATGCGCGGACCGAGCAAAACCATTCCTATACCGGATAGCAGAAGCACGATCGAAAGTGCGGCGGGAATTTGCGTCGTTTCTTCCTCCTCGACCGTGGCGTCGAAGGGCCCGACCTTGGCCACCTCTTTTTGGTGGTGATAGGTAAACACAGGATGCACCAGTCCCACAACGCCGCCAACGAGCAAGAGAATACCGAGGATGATCACGAAGCGCTTCATGCGGCTCCCAAGCTACCACAATCAGCGGCGGGTTGTTCGTGAGAAAACGGGCCCTCGGAACACACCCCCGCGCAGGACTCGCGCGAAGACGTGGGTGCAAATCGGGGGGAGATTCAGGAACGGCCGGCAGCGGCGGCAGCAGCTTTCTTGGCAGCTTTTGCGGCCGCTGAAGCTTTGCGGCGACGCTTGGTCTTCGGTGGAGTCGCGGGAGCTTCTCCGATCAGTTCCGCGGTCATGATGCTGGTAACAAACAGCTTGGGGCCATGATCATCGAAATCCACGGAAGTCCGTTCCGCATCGGAGGCGGTAACGATTCCCAAGCCGTACACTTCATGTTTGATGGTCTGACCTTCCTGCATTACTTGCACAACGCCCTCCTTGTCCACTTTGCTCGAATTCGATCGAATCTCTTGGAACGGGAGCCCCGGTTCGAACCGGGACTCCCCGAAAACAGGCTAGAGGCTAACGACGTTCTCTGCCTGAAGGCCCTTCGGGCCCTTCTTCACTTCAAACTCCACCGTCTGACCCTCGTTGAGGGACTTGTAACCGTCCATCTGAATGGCGGAGAAATGCACAAAGACATCTTCGCCGGTCTGACGCTGGATGAACCCGTAACCCTTCGAAGCATTGAACCACTTCACTGTTCCTTGTTCCTTCACTTACACTACCTCGTTATTAGAATTGCTTTGCCTCTCTTGGTCCGCCGTCTTGGCACTCATGAAGCGAACTACGCCCCAACTTCCAAGCGCGGAGACTGCCTCCAGCCCGTAAAAAAGGCTGCAAAGTTTGTCCTTGCAGCCCCCTCGCACGAGTCAAAAGGTAATACAAGAGCAACAAATGCTAGGAATAAATTACCATAAATTGGAGGATTTGTCCACGTACGACCACAGTCGCGAACGGCTGCGGAGTTCCGTCTAAGTCTATATAAATGAGATTGTTAGCGGAGGACCCGGGTTCAGCTGGGGGTTGCCGAGGCCCATGGGGCGGCTTCATTCGAGCGATTCAGGTTCAAGGCTTAAAAGGCCGTCTCCGGAGGCCTTTTTTTCCCAATACTTGCGCACCCAAGCCTCCCAGCTTTTTCCCGCGGCCGTGTCCTTGCCCGTAAAAAAAAGTGCCGCTATATCGGCGTAGGCAATTTT
>Ga0306920_100010111_pt1 | contig 12632 bp, 15 predicted proteins | sample flu12Cox44000170_FD_204666 | JGI IMG/M metagenome (GOLD analysis project Ga0306920, IMG submission 204666) | Lab enrichment of tropical soil microbial communities from Luquillo Experimental Forest, Puerto Rico - flux4day.12C.oxic.44.000.170 (v2)... | ecosystem: Environmental > Terrestrial >...
GCTGATTGCTGACATCGAGAGCGGTTTCTACGTGACCGAGATGATGGGCATGGGGGTCAATGGTGTGACCGGCGATTACAGCCGGGGTGCTGCCGGCTTTTGGATCGACAAGGGCGAGATTGCCTTCCCGGTCAGCGAGATGACAGTTGCCGGCAATCTGAAAGACATCTTCGCCCGCCTCCAGGCTGCCGACGATCTCAAATTCAAGGCTGGTGCCGATTCTCCGACGCTCAGAGTCGATGACCTCACCGTCGCCGGGGCGTAAGCGACTTTGCTCGTTGCCTCGAGCGCCTCGCCGGATCCGGTGAAGTTCCCGCTGTTGACGTGCCGTTGACGGTTGCGTTGGATCAATCTACGGGAAAACCGTGTTTGCTATCTTCAACCAGACTAAATAAGGAAACTCGATGCAGCTTCCGCTCCAGATTACTTTCCGTCATATGGATTCCTCGGAGGCCGTCGCGGCGCGCATACGCGAGCGGGCTGGGGAGCTCGAACGGTTTTTCGATCGCATCATCTCATGCCGGGTTGTCGTGGAATGCCGGCACCCGCGCCGTCGTCAGGGCAATTTGTTCCGGGTCCGCGTCGACCTCAAAATTCCCGGCCGGGAGATCGCCGTCGGCCGCGATCCTGCGGCGCACCATTCGCATGAGGATGTCTACGTCGCGATCCGCGACGCCTTCGACGCCGCCCGCCGGGCGCTCGAAGATCATGTTCGCGAGCGGCGCGGCGAGGTGAAGCTGCACGCGGTCCCCGAGCATGGGCGGATCGCCCGCCTCCTCCCCGAGCGGGATGGCGGTTTCATTCTGACCTCCGACGGCAACGAGATCTATTTCCACCGCAACAGCGTCGCGAATAGCGGGTTCGACAAGCTCGCGGTAGGTGACGAAGTGCGTTTTGTCGCACAGCATTCCGAGAGTGCGGTGGGTCCCCAGGCGAGCACCGTCGTTCCCGTCGGCAAGCATCATCTGCCCCCGATCGAAGCCGTCCGCGCTTGATCGCGCCGGTTTCGGCAGCATTCGAGGGCGGAGCGGGCGATGGATCCGAGAAAGGCAGTCGCACCCTCAGCTTGTCAGGTAGGGCTCGTTCCAGATCGCGGTATGGATCTTCCCATCGGCGCGGACGAAACCGCGATACATTCCGGAAGTGGTGAAAGGCAGAGCCGCGGCGCCGGTTCGGTCGACTGCCACCACCCCGCCTCGGCCACCGCAGGCGGCCAGCGCCTCGATCACTGCATGTGCTGACTGCTCCAGCGATTGGCCGGCATAACGCAGCCGCGCGGCGATTTCGAAGGCGGCACCGTAACGAATGAAGAACTCGCCGTGGCCGGTCGCCGAGACCGCGCAGGTCGCGTTGTCGGCATAAGTGCCGGCGCCGATGATCGGGCTGTCGCCGACCCGACCGGGGGTCTTGCCGGTCATCCCGCCGGTCGACGTCGCCGCGGCGAGGTTGCCCTCGCGGTCGCGCGCGACCGCACCCACGGTGCCCTCCACGGCCGCGTCGCGTCGGCGTTTCGCGAGCGCATCCCGTAATTCCCGCTGCCGCTCTTCCGTCGAAAAATAGCCGGGCTCGGCAAAGACCACCCGTTGCTCGCGGCAGAGGGCGAGGGCGCCCTCGCCGATCAGCAGCACATGGTCCGAGTGCTCCATCACAGCGCGGGCCGCCAATATCGGGTTGCGCGGCCCGCAAATGCCGGCCACTGCACCCGCGCGATGATCCCGCCCATCCATCACCGAGGCGTCCATCTCCTGTGTTTCCGCGACAGTAAAGACGCTGCCCCGTCCGGCATTGAACAGCGGGTCGTCCTCGAGCGCCATGACCGCGCGGGTCACCGCGTCGAGCGCGCTTCCGCCGGCAGCAAGGACATCGCGGCCGGCGGCGAGCGCACGACGCAACCCCTGATGATAGGAAGGCGCGCGGGAAAGGGCCCGCTCGTCTCGGCCGATTGTCCCGGCGCCGCCATGGACGGCGAGGGCGAAATTCATTTCGGCGCCGCCATTGGCGGCGTTACGGCACTGCGCAGATCGGGGTTGCTTCGCTTGGCTCGCAATGGCAAGGCAGTCCAGTCAGCATTGCGAGGAGCGCAACGTCGAAGCAATCTCGCAGGCGGATGGTGCCGTTACCGCTTCGAGTATTGCGGCCGGCGGCGGGCCTTGTGCTTGCCGTATTTCTTGCGCTCGACGATGCGACTGTCACGCGTCAGAAAACCTTGCTGCTTCAACAACGGCCGCAGACCCGGCTCGAAATAGGTCAGTGCGCGGCTGATGCCATGGCGGACGGCTCCGGCCTGACCGGACAGCCCGCCGCCCTTGACCGTGCATACGACATCGAACTGGCCGAGCCGGTTTGCCGCTACCAGTGGCTGGTTGATCAACATCCGCAACACCGGCCGCGCAAAATAAACCGGGCTTTCGCGGCCATTGACATCGATTTTGCCGGTGCCCGGCTTGATCCACACGCGGGCGACAGCGTCTTTGCGCTTGCCGGTGGCATAGGCTCGGCCGAACGCGTCGAGGCGCGGCTCGACATCGATTGGAACCACTGTCGGAACCGGCGGCGGCGCGACCGCCGGCCGCGCCTGCTGCAATGCCTGACGCAGGCTCCCCAGACCCTGAAAAGTCTGTGTGCCGGGACGCTGCGGCGGATCGTTATCGGCCATCGTTGCTACGCTCTCGCATTCTTTCGGTTCAAGGCGGCGACATCGAGCGGAACCGGCTGCTGTGCCTCGTGCTTATGCTCGGGCCCGGCAAAGACCCTGAGGTTTCGCATGACGCGGCGCCCGAGCGGTCCGCGCGGCACCATGCGCTCGACCGCCTTCTCGATGACCCGCTCCGGGTGCTTGCCGTCGAGAATAGCCCCCTTGCTGCGCCCCTTGATGCCGCCGGGGTAACCCGTGTGCCAGTAGAATATGTCGTCCTTGCGCTTGTTGCCGGTCAGCTGGACCTTCTCGGCATTGATGACGACGACGTGGTCGCCGCAATCCATGTGCGGTGTGTAGGAAGGCTTGTGCTTGCCGCGCAGGCGCATCGCGATGATCGAGGCGAGGCGGCCCAGCACCAGGCCGTCGGCGTCGATCAGCAGCCACTTTTTGTCGATATCGGAAGGTTTGGCAGAAAAGGTCTTCATCGCTCGGGGCATAGCTCATCGGCAGGCCGATCTCGGACCGGTCCGCGAAAGCCGGTCATGTAAGCGATCGGCCGCGCGCGGTCAAGCGGAGTTCCTTGCGGCAGGACTGCTCGCAGTCCAACATAAAGGCGATGCTGGTAAAGGTGGACGGCGATGAGCGCGATCCCGAGCATGACGATGAACGCCTCCGTTCTGCTCGAGGAGCATGATCGGGGAGTACTACGCCTTACTCTCAATCGGCCCGACGCGCGCAATGCGCTGTCGGCGGCGCTGATGTCGGCGTTGCTCGAAGCACTCACCCGTGCGGCCGAGGACCCGCAGGCACGGGTCATTGTCATCGCTGGCGCCGGGCCCGCCTTTTGCGCCGGACATGATTTGCGCGAGCTGCGCGCCGACCCGCAACGCGAGACCTACGGGCGCCTCTTCGCCCAGTGCAGCGAGCTGATGCTGGCGATCGTCAGATTGCCCAAGCCGGTCATCGCCGAGGTCCATGGGGTCGCGACGGCGGCGGGTTGTCAGCTGGTCGCGACTTGCGATCTGGCGGTCGCCGCCGAGGATGCGCGGTTCGCGACACCCGGCGTCAATATCGGCCTTTTCTGCTCGACGCCGATGGTGGCGCTGACCCGCGCGGTCGGTCGCAAGGCGGCGATGGAGATGCTGCTGACCGGGAGGCTCATCGATGCCGAAACGGCGCGGGCGATCGGGCTGGTCAACCGGGTGGTTCCGCGTGAGGAGCTGCGCGCGGCGGTCGACGGTCTGGCGCGTGAGATCGCCGGTAAATCCGCGCTGACCGTCAAGATCGGCAAGGAGGCATTCTACCGGCAGGCCGAGCTCGACCTTGCCGCCGCCTACCGCTATGCCGCGGAGGTCATGACGACGAACATGCTGGCCCGCGACGCGGGGGAAGGCATCGACGCCTTTCTCGCCAAGCGCGAACCGGTCTGGCACGACCGTTGAGGCACGCATTGGACCACGAGAATTATCCCGACGACTATCTGCGCGACATCCTCGGGAATGTGCGCACGATCGCTGTGGTCGGCGCCAGCCCGCGACGCGAGCGGCCGAGCCACCGTGTCATGGCGTATTTGCAGCGGTGCGGCTACCGGACGATCCCGGTCAACCCCAATGCCGCCGATGGCACGATCAACGGCGAAAAGGTCTACGCCTCGCTCGCCGAGGTGCCCGAAGCGATCGACATGGTGGATGTCTTTCGCCGGACCGAGGCCGCGGGCGGGGTCGTCGACGAGGCGATCGTGAAGGGCGCCAAAGTCGTCTGGATGCAGCTCGGCGTGCGCGACGATGCTGCGGCGGCGCGCGCCGAAGCCGCCGGCGTCGAGGTCGTGATGAACCGCTGCCCGGCGATCGAGATCCCACGACTGGGGCTGCCGAACCGCCTTGCGAGCGCATGAGCGAACGCGCACGATCCGCTCTCAGGGTACTCCTTCCCCAGGAGACCCAGCGACCGTGAGGGAGGCAAGTCGTCCGGGTTATGGTTAGTTTCTCGTTTCCCGTCGATGCCGGCAACGCCGCCATTCGCACCGGTAAGGTCGAGAAGGTCTTCCAGCAAATGATGGAGGATCCGAAACCGAAAGCCGCCTATTTCCACGCCGTGAACGGCGATCGGGGTGGCTTCTTTGTCGTCAACGTGCAGGATTCATCGCAGATTGTCGATATCGCCGAGCGGTTGTTCTTTGGCCTGAGCGCCAAGATCGAGCTGGTGCCGGTCATGACTGCCGACGTCCTGCGCAAGGGCTTGTCCGGCGTGCAGGGTACTATCCAGCGTTACGGCTGAGCACCGAGCCAGCTTAGATCCGTTTCGTCTTCGAGCCGTTGCAGCCGTTCGAAGAGCACCGCAGCGCTCGATTCGCCGAGAGCGCGGCGGGTCAGACGCAGGAATTTATCCTCCAGCGGTATCTCCGAGGGTCGTTCCATAATCGTTTCGGTCAGGATTCGTTAGGCTCCGCGACATTCCATGAGTCGCCAACCGCGAAGCACAACTCAGCGGTTTTTGCGCCGAACTTGTCAGTTCGTGCACACTTAGCAATTTTGCCTAACACTGTCACAGGGCACGTTACGGAATTGTCCCGGCAGGTGAGAAAATATTTCCGCGCGTCGCGCTCGGCATTTTCCGTCAGGAGGATAATTCGCGCGTCATCATCATCTACATCGGCTATGGGCGATCGCAACAGAACTTGCAAATGCCCGACGGTTTTGTAATAGCCGCGAATGGCAATCTTGCTTTGATTCTTTTCCAAATCTTTTTTGTCTAATATGTAATCTTCGAACGTGACCGGGTTATAACCGCGATCTTTTTCCTTTTGGACTTGCCCGGCGATTATCTGCTCATATTTCAATCGAGCTTCGGCTCTTGCGTCAGCGGCCTCTCGTTCTGCTCTCCGCCTGGCGAGTTCCGCCGTTGCTCGATCGGCTTCGGCTCTCGCCGCTCGGGCCGCAATTTCTCGGGATTGCAAATCCGCCTGTCTGCGAGCGTTCTCCGCCTCCAGCGCCCTTGTCACAATCTCCTGTTGACGAGTTCTTTCCTCTTGTTCCCAAGGCGTCAGTGGCGGGGAAACAGTTGCCGGGGAAGCGGGGGGTACATAGCCATTCCAGCCTGCTCGGTATTCAGGTTGGGATTTCCTCAGAACGTCGAAAGGGGTCAATCGAGCCTTGGCTTCGGTGCATCCCCTCTGGAAGTCAGGGTCACCAAGACAATTGCCGGGATTGGGAAGAGAGCGTTGGCCAGCCCAGTATTCCGCGCCAGCTTTCTTATCGCCGTTAAGCGACAGAAACCAATTCTCCCACGAAAGTCGATCGCGTAAGCCTTGATCATATAACTCGCCCGCGGAGCTCGGGACGGCGGTGAATATCGATAGAGCGGCGACCGCACCGAAGATAGCCTGTTTCATAGCGTGGGTTCCAAGGGGCTGAAACCCGCCGATTCCACACAAGCATCGTAAATGTTCCGTTGCAGGGATGGCGGAATCGGCCGCCAAAGGCCCGTGCGCTCAGAGGCAGTGCCGCCGGAGGCGCACGATCCGCTCAGGGCGCCCTTCCCCAGGCGACCCAGCGACTGTCAGGGGTTCAGGGAGGCAAGTCATGCGGGTTATGGTCAAGTTCTCGTTTCCCGTCGATGCCGGCAACGCCGCCATTCGCACCGGTAAGGTCGAGAAGGTCTTCCAGCAAATGATGGAGGATCTGAAACCGAAAGCCGCCTATTTCCACGCCGTGAACGGCGATCGGGGTGGCTTCTTTGTCGTCAACGTGCAGGAGTCATCGCAGATTGTCGATATCGCCGAGCGGCTGTTCTTTGGCCTGAGCGCCAAGATCGAGCTGGTGCCGGTCATGACTGCCGATGACCTGCGCAAGGGCTTGTCGGGCGTGCAGGGTACCATCCAGCGTTACGGCTGAGCCAAGTCCTCATCCTCGAGTTCCCTCTAGCCTCCCGAAGAGCGGCGCTTAGCCCGCCGAGGGCGCGGCGAGCGGGCCTATGGGTCGGCCACTTGGAAATCGCCCGGCTGCGGCGGTGCAATCGGTGTGAACAGCGCCCGATCGGGCTTGAGATCGAGCAGTGGGGTGCCGTCCAGGCAATCCAAGCCACGAACCGTCACTGTCGCGCCATCGATCGAAACCAGCTCAGCGATGGACGTACCGATCGGATTTGGCCGGGCCGGCGATCTCAGCGAAAAGGTGCCGCGCGAAGTTCCGTCGTTTGCCGGGCTTTGCATGACCAGATCACGCCGAGAGAGGTGCAGCCAATAAAGAACTTCGATGCGCTCGAATTGAGCGAGACTGTCGAGCGCTGCAACCCACGGCTCAAATACCTCGATGCGGCAAAGCGGCCCGTCAGACCGGCCCTGTCGCGGCGTTTCCATTCGTGAGGTCCACGGCGTGCGGATGCGGCCGATAAACACTAAACCGGCATCGGTCGCGGGTGGCATTGCTACCGCAACCTCGGCTTTCCGTATCTCGTTCTCGCGAACCACCCCGAACTCCCGCTTTCGTTGTTCTCGATGCGACAATTTGCGATCACAGTCAGTGCCGCCAGAAAAGCTCAGTCCAAGCGATGAGGATCGCGCCACTCCCGACCGTCACGTAGAGCGGTCGTAAGGCCCTGCCCTTTGAGGCGGGAGCCGCAAAACCCGATTGTTGCCGGCCTCTTCGTTCGACAGGAGTTTCGACAGTTTACGGAAAACGCATGGACTGATTTCACTCAGGTAGCCGAATGCTCCATACGACGCAAACGTACTTCGTGGTTCTCGCTACCCAAGTAGCCTCGTCCGTGTGATCCCAACAGATTTCACCGGCACCCATGCGATCAGCCACCTGACCGACAGCACTCCGGGCTTCTTCCGCTGTTTTGTAAAGTCTTTCAGCCCGTCTTATAGCCCCGAACACCGCGTCACTGTCTACGCGATACACAACCCACAACCACACCAGGTCTGTCATCAGAGTGAACCGAACAAAAGCGTCGGGAGGTCTCGGAACCGGAGGATCGGGATTGCTCCCCGATAGAGCATCTCGGTATCACGAATTTGCCAGCGCAGCCCTTTGCTGAGCACATAGTCAGGCTGTTGATCGTCGGCTGGTGTCGCGATAACGCTCCCGGGATTGAAGCATGGTCTCATGGCTACTCGCCGAGTGTCGTCAGAAAGCCGACGGGGAGTTCGGGCAGGCCGCCTGCCGCCCTTGTAGGCGTTAGCGTGTTGCCTGCTGCAGCGTAACGCTCGCCGAACATTGGCGTCCCTTTGGGTGTTGAAGTGTGAGCTACTTCACACTCGGGAAACGAGTCGATGGTAATGTGAAGAAATGGATGACGATTCCCAGGGGCTCGCGGTAGGCGGTCACGACGGTAATTTTCTCGTCGTCGATCGTGTCGCCTGTTCAGATTGTGTCGTTGCGATCAGAGGCCCTGACAACGAGGTGCTGTCCGTCTATTTGACGAATGTCGATATCGAGCAGCTCCTCGAATTCCTTGGTCAGAAGGTCGATTTTACCATCATGCGCGCCTCTGAGCCCGGCTAGAAATATCGATTTCGGCGCCGCCCAGGCGATGCGATGGTGGCACGCCCAAGATGACTTTAGTGCTTCCCTCTCCCTGTACTTCCCTTTCCGGTTGGTGGACGCGCTACGGCTGAATTCCTGAGCCAGCTTAGATCCGTTTCGTCCTCGAGCCGCTGTAGGCGTTCGAAGAGCACCGCGGTCCCCGCTGCACCGAGCGCCGGTCGGGTCACCCGCCGGAATTTATCTTTCAGCTCGCCGGGTTTGAGCATCTCATTCTCGGCGCGGGTCTCGAAACGGCGGCCGTCGGCAAGCGCAATCATGACCGAGCTCGCCATCCCGGCGCGCTCCCTGCCGGGCTCCGGCATCAGCCGAGCGCGCCGGCAGAGTGACCGGATCTGCGCGTCGCGGAGTGCCGTCTCGTCGTAGGATTCGGGGTCGCGGGCCTCGCGGTGCAGCGCCACCGCGACGCAGAACGGAATGCTGTACTGCGCCAGCATCAGGTCGGCGGGCTCGAGGATGTTGTGGCGCTCGACCATGCGTTCGGTGCCGATGATGGTGATCGCCTCGACATCTGCGCCATTGAAGCCGTGCTCGGCTTGCAGATCGCGCACCGCTTTGACCGCAGCGTACGCGGTGGCGTGGCACGGATAGCTCTTCAGCACTGTCGAGGAGACGACAAATTCCTCACCGAGGCCGCGGGTCAACTCGGCCACGTCCCATTTCGTGCAGAACACTTCGAGGAACCCGAACTCGCCTTCGAGCACGGTGCGAGGCCCCTCGAAACCGTCGGTCGCCAAGCTCGCCGCGAACACCCCCGCTTCCGAGGCCCGCCCCAAATGCGGGCGCTTGATCATGCCGCCATCACCGCGCGCGAATTCGAGCAATCCGCCGGCGAGCGACCCGGCGATGCCGAGGGCAGTAGAGGGGATTGTGTAGCGGCAGTCGGCCGCCCCCACTGAGCCGCACCAAAGGATGTCGGTTAGGCCGAGCCAGGCGCGCCCGTCATCCCGGAAGGATCGCGCGCTGCGTGCCGGATCGCGTGAATGATGATCTCACTCGCGGTGACTTCGTAAAAGACCAAGTAGGGGTAGGGCGTCGTCGTGATGCGGCGGATCGCCGGATCGTGAGTACGGCGACCAATTCTGGGATGCAGCAACAGAAGATCGGTGAGCGCTTTGATACGGGCCTGAACCCTCCGCGCGCCCTGCGGTGAATGGGTGGCAATGTAATCGAGGATCGCGCTGAGATCGGCAAGTGCCGGATGCGTATAGCGCAGCCTCACAGACCGTGCTTAGCCCATACCGCGCGCACCTGCTCATCGGTCGCAGTTTCACCACGGGCGGCGGCGGCCTTTGAGGCAGCGACAGCGGCTTGCTCCTCCGGTGTGAGCGGCACCGGTGGCTCATCATCGGCACCGGCCAAACGGAGCACCATATGGGCGATTTCGTCCTGCGCCTCCGGTGACAGACTGCGCGCTGCTTCGACCGCTTGATCGAGAAGTTTTGTCATAGTGGGGTGTCGCCACCGTCATACATGGGGGTATGTGGAGTATCGCACGTTCGCGTCAGCTCCAAAGCTAATGTCGCTGCCACCCCCTGCAAGCGTTATGTGCCGCCGAGCCACCCAAGGTCCGGCTCGTTTTCGAGGCGCTGTAGCCGCTCGAAGAGTGCTGCCGCGCCACCTTCGCCAAGCGCTCGGCGGGTCAAACGGCGGAATTTGTCCTCGAGTTCGCCCGGTTCGAGCATCCCGTTCTCGGCATGGCGCTCGAAACGGCGCCCGTCGGCGAGCGCGATCGTGACCATGCTCGCCATGCCGCCATGCCCGACCCCCGGCTCCAGCACCAGCCGGACGCGCCGGCAGAGTGACCGGATCTGCGCGTCGCGGAGTGCCGTCTCGTCAAAGGATTCGGGGTTGCGCGCCTCGCGGTGCAGCGCCAGCGCCACGCAGAACGGGATGCTGTACTGCGCCAGCATCAGATCGGCGGGCTCCAGGATGTTGTGGCGCTCGACCATGCGCTCGGTGCCGGTGACGGTAACCGCCTCGATTTCCGCGCCGCTAAAGCCGTGCTCGGCCTGGAGATCGCGCACCGCTCTGACCGCGGCATGCGCGGTGGCGTGGCACGGATAGCGCTTCAGCACCGTGCTGTTGACGACAAACTCGTCGCCGAGACCGCGGGTGAGCTCCGCTTCGTCCCATTTCGTGCAGAACACCTTGAGGAACCCGAACTCGCCTTCGAGCACGGTGCGCGGCCCTTCGAAGCCATCGGCTGCCAGGCTGGCGGCCAGCACCCCCGCCTCCGAGGCGCGCCCCAGATGCAGGCGCTTGACCATGCCGCCATCACCGCGGGCGAATTCGAGCAGCCCGCCGGCGAGCGACCCGGCGATGCCCAGCGCATTGGCCATTGCCGCGGGACCTAGTCGCAAGAGATGCGCGGCGGCGACAGCGGCGCCGAATGGCCCGGTCGTCCCCGGCGCGTGAAAGCCGCGTGCCTCGTTGGTGTGGCCAGTCGCCCGCCCGATCCGGATCATCACCTCGTTGCCGGCGACAAAGGCCGTGATCAGCGCTCGGCCATCGCTGCCCTGCTCCTGGGCTACCGCGAGGGCCGGCGGCAGCACGGTGGCGCCGGGATGCGCCCCGGCGCCCGGCCGCGTCAGGGCATCGAGCTCGAAAGCGTGGGCGAGCGCCCCGTTGGCGAGGGCCGCGGCGTTCGCCTGGACCGCGGCGCTGCCGCCGAGGATGCGGCTCTTGCCGCCAGGTCCGGTGCGCTCGGCGTAGCGGATGACAATCCGGCTCCACGGCATGGCGCTGCCGCAAATGATCGCCGCCACCGTGTCGGCGATACAGTCCTTCGCGCGCCGCACGACCTCCTCCTGCAGATCCTGATACCGCAGAGCGGCAGCATATTCGGCGAGCCGGAGGGTTTCCTGCGCCATGATGTCAGACCTCCCGGTTGACGGTTTGGTGCCGCGATGAGACGTTGGGCGAAGCGGCGTCGGGCCGCGGCGATTAGACTCAAGGGAGATTCTATCATGGCCGATGGCTGCGGCCGACCCGCTCAACGGCTATGGTGAGCGCGCCACCCTGTTTCTCCCCTGATAGCCGGATTCCGCCCCCTGCAAGGCCGTTTTCGGCCCCCTGTTTGTTCGAGCTAGGGGTGGTATCTTAAGTGTTTGATAGGATTAGTTTTATCTAGGGTGATGCGGGCAAATTTCAAGGCGCAATCGATAATTCAGCCTGTTATCCGGCGTCCAGCAGGGGGGCGAGGGACGGTGGCGGGACGGGCACGATGAGAACAGGCCGCGAATATCGGGAGGCGCTGCGCGACGGACGGCGGGTCTGGGTCATGGGCGAGGGGTGGGTCGAGGATGTGACCACCCATCCCGCGACGCAGGCGATGGTCGAGGAGTATGCTCTCTGGTACGACCGTCACCTCGACCCCGAGTGGCAGGAGCTGCTGCTGGCGCCGGCGGATGCCGCCGGTGAGCGGGTGCCGTGGGCCTATGTACTGCCGAAAAGCTCAGAGGATCTGCTCGGCATGGGCCGGTCCTTTGCCAAGACGACGTTCCTGAGCGCCGGCAACATCACCCATACCCCGGCTTATGGCAATCTGATCCAGCTCGGCGTGCTGACCGCGGCGCAGGCGGTCGGCGCCCCGGACCATCAGATCGCCGAGGCGCTGGCCTATCGCGAGGAGATCGCCCGCACCGGCCGCTTCCTGACCTTTTGCGGCGGCGCCCCGATCATCGGCCAGCGCATGCGTCCCGACCCGAAGGATCGGGTCTCGCTAAAGCTCGTCCGCGAGACCGATGCCGGGGTGGTCATCCGCGGCAGGCTCGGCATGCACACGAGCCCGGCCTATGTCGAGGACGTCTATATCGGCGCCCTGTCGCGTCTGGAGATAGGCGGGCAACCGACGGGCTTCATCATCCCGGTGAATGCGCCTGGGGTCACCACCCTCTGCCGCAAGATCGCGACGCGCGACCAGAACCCGTTCGTGGCGCCGCTCAGCAGCCGCTATGACGAGCTCGATGGCCAGATGTGGCTCGACGACGTGTTCGTGCCGTGGGAGCGGGTGTTCTTTGTCGATCCCTCGCCCGAAGCGATCCCGCGCTGGCTGCGCTGGCATCACCTCTATGGCTGGCTGGCCAAAGCCGAGTTCACCTTGGGCCTCGGCCTCGCCCTGACCCATGCGATGGGTCTCAAGGAGCACGAGCAGACGATCGAATATTTGATCGACCTCGTCATCCCGGTGCAGACCGTGCGCAGCTGTCTGACCGCCGCCGAGCGCGATCCCGACTACACCCCGGCAGGTTATTGCTTCCCGAGGCACGCCCATCTCGCCGGCGGCGGTATCGCTCTCTTCAAGGCCCGCCAGCGCATGTCGGAGATCCTGCGCATCCTGCCCGGCTCTTCGCTCGTCGTGGCACCCTCCGACCAGGATCTCGCCGCACCCGAGATGAAAGATGGGCTTGAAGAGTCGTTTGGCGGCGGCGGGTACACGGCGTTGC
>Ga0306920_100010112_pt1 | contig 12632 bp, 11 predicted proteins | sample flu12Cox44000170_FD_204666 | JGI IMG/M metagenome (GOLD analysis project Ga0306920, IMG submission 204666) | Lab enrichment of tropical soil microbial communities from Luquillo Experimental Forest, Puerto Rico - flux4day.12C.oxic.44.000.170 (v2)... | ecosystem: Environmental > Terrestrial >...
TCATCAGGAACATAACAATAACGTCGCATCCCACCCTGCCTTAACCGGAGAGTGAGGACAGCCATTAATTGCTGGCATCTGAATGAGCATGAGTCAGTGGCTATGTGGAACCTCTATAAAACCGATTACGGTGTAGCCATCCAATCGACGTTTAAGCGCTTGCGAGATTGCTTTGAGAAAACAAACGAACCCATTTTTGTTGGGACAGTCAATTATATAGATTACGAGCATGACACAATTTCAGGTAATGAGGTATTATCGCCGTATTTATATAAGAGAAAAAGCTACGAACACGAGTATGAGGTGCGAGCGGTTTTGCTGCGATTACCAGATGACGGCGGCAGGGTCTTACCCTCGACCATAACCCACGGTGTCAATGTGGATGTGTCGCTCTCTGTACTTATCGATAACATCTATATCGCGCCAAATACTGAGAAATGGGTGGTAGATACCGTCCAGTCGGCGGTCGATCGTTATGGTTGCAAGTGTAAAGTAAAGCAGTCAAGACTAGATGCGAAGCCGTTGTGGTAGAGTACTCTTCGCGATTTCTCGGTTATCGGGCCGGGCCACCGGGAACATGCACTACACCGGCCCTGGCTCGTCGTCACCGCGGCAGACGCAAGCAAACTCGCGGCCTGTGGTTCTACGGCAATATCCCCCACTACAAGCGTGGATCGAGCACCGAATCGACGGCTTGATCGAGTGCAGGAGCCTCGGAGGCTTCTCGATCAGCAGTTCGGGGAGCCCGGCGTGCAGGCGGCGACCGGCGTTGTGGCGAGGCCGGAGACGGCGACCGCGCCGCCGACTACGCCGAAGGCGAACATTAAAGCCACTAAGAGCTTCTTCATCAGAAATGCTCCGGGTTCAGCGACCATTGCCGCTGGGGTCAGCGTAAGCGGCGTGCATGGCGGGAGCCTCGCAAGGGAGGGACAAAAAGAGAATCCTCAGTAGAGATAGGTTCCCGGTGCCACAGTTGACTTGCTTAGGCCCGCTTCTTTTTCCGGCATACAAACCGGCATACATCGCGGCAGAACCGACCCGCCAAGAATGGCGGAAAACCTAGAGTCTGATCGCGATCGGCTTAAATCCCTGCTCGGCCGAATAATCTCCCTGCTCGGGCGAATTAACTCCTTGTTCGCTCATCTAGGGAATTGCCCTGAGATTTGCCGTGATTCCAGCGGGTTGCGGATGTGGATTCGCCCTAAAAGCGGTACGCGAAGGCGATTTTCGCGGTTTCTTCCCGTCGACCAGGGAAGGCTTGTCGAGGTGCGGCGGCTCCAGGCGAGAAAGCCCTCATTCTCAAAGCCGGGGCTTGCCATGGCGAAGGGGGTGACAGTCAAGGCCTCGACGCGGCCGCGGGCGGCTTTGAGGATCGCCTGCCTGGCCGCGGGGAGCAGCGGACATTCAGCAGACGCCGCGCACGTCGCGGCCTCTTCCTTTGCGGTGAGAATGTCACGACAGTTCGAGAGCGCATGGTCGTAAGGATGTGTACCGCCTCACCCTTATCCATGGCTTTCATAAAATTACCCGAAGTGTGATCCGCCTCACACTACCCCTGCCCAGGCACGGGTATGCTGCAACGTACCCTGTTCCGGAGGGTGACCATGTATGGAAATGTGGTTGTCCTTGCCTACGCTAGCTGCGGGTTCCTGATCGTCGTTTATGGGTGGGGGTGGTCGAATATACCGCCGCCCAGCCTGAGACTCGTCTTGCTGGTCTTTTTGGCCCTTGGCGGCCCGCTCTTTGCTCACGCAGTGAGCGGGACCCAACAACAGCCTGGCGGGCTGATGGTAGCCAGTAAGATCGCTCATGTGCAATTGGTGACGATCGGGATGGCGGTGTGGCTGATGCAGCGTCACGCCTACCTCAATCGCCCGGCCGGCGACGGGCCCTGGTTTTCCGCCTATATCGCCAACACCATTGTCGCGGCCCTGTTTGCCGCGGGCGTCAGCCTTGTATTCCATTCGGGCGACGTAGACCCGCTGGCCGGCACCGGGCGTGACCTGAGGGGCGTCCTCCTTAGCTTCCCGCTTTGCGCTGCGGCAGCGTTTTTCCGCGATCACTGCGCCGCGAACACGACTTGCCCCATTGGGTTGCGCCGGATCGAAATGGCGGGCTGTGTATCGGTGATGGTCCTCGGGATAGCCCTGCTCTTTTTCGTCGAGCTCTTTCCCTTGGCAGCCAATTTTCTTCAGGGCTGGCGGCTTGGTGTCCTGATCGCGCTCTCGAGCGCTATGGCGGTTATGATCGGCAGCTGTGTGGCGGGCATCCGTCGCCCTGGTCTGCAAGCTGAGACGGCAGGCCGCGAGGTGGGCCCGCTTCCGGCTCCCGTGAAGCCTCTCAGAGGGCATCCGCCGGCGGCGAAGGCCATGGTGGCGTAGGCGACATGGTTCCTCGCAAGGTCCCCGAGAATCGGCTATCATGGTGATGAGGCAAATGACGAAACTTTCGGCTCGTCCGAGGAGCGGCATCAGGTGACGCTCACCCTTACGATGCTGCGCTGCCCTGATGCGGTGGCGCCCGAAACGCGCGTCCTGCAGGGCGGCGAGTTTTCGATCGGACGCGGATCCGAGAACGATTGGGTGCTGCCCGACCGCGAGCGGTTTCTCTCAAAGCGCCACTGCATGCTCGCCTATCGCTCCGGGGGATGGCAGATTGCCGATCTTTCGACCAATGGAACCTTTTTGAACGGCGAAGCCGAGCCGGTTGGTCGCGACCGACCGCGCGATCTGCGCGATGGCGATCGGTTGCGGCTCGGCGCTTACGAGATCGAGCTGCGCATCGTCGAGACTGCGGTGCCATGGCGCGCACCCGCGGGCCGTGGCGACCCCTTTGCGCTCGACCCGTTCGAACTCCGTGCGACACCGGTCACCCCACCTTTCGACGCCGACCCGCTGCTGCGCCATAACGCAGGGCAGGACCCGTTCGCCGAGGCACTGGTCCCGCCATCGGTCAACTTGCCGCCTGACTACGACCCTCTGACGCCGGAGCCGGGCGAGGCACGGTTTGCCGGCCCGTCCCGACCCGACCATTCGCCTCATCTCGAGGACGCATTCCACCCTGCCTTGCCGCGTTCCCTACTGCCCGACGACTGGGATCACGAACCGGTTTCACAGCCGCCAATCCCCGCACCGGCGGCCGCCGGACCATCCCCGGCGCCGCTGGCAACATACACGCCATCTCCGCTCGTGACGGACACACCCGCTCCGGCGCCCGCATTCTTTCCGACGGCGCCAACTGCGCGGGCGGCGGTGGTCCCGGGAGATGACCTGCTCGCGGCCTTTCTACGCGGGACCGGGCTTCCCGATGCACGGCCTACCGATCCCGTCGCTGCCATGGGGGCACTTGGCGCGGCGTTTCGCGAGCTCATCTTTGGTCTGCGCCAAGCAATGATCGCCCGCTCAGCGATCAAGGGCGAGTTCCGGATCGAGCAGACGATGATCCGTAGCCGCGGCAACAATCCGTTGAAATTCTCAGCCGATGACGATGACGCAATGCTCGCCCTGCTTGGCGCTGGGAGACGCACGGAGATGGGCGCCGCCGAGGCCGTGGCAGACGCGCTACGTGACGTCCGCCTCCATGAGATTGCGACGATCGCCGCGATGCGATCCACCGTGCGTGGAATGATCTCCCGGTTCGATCCCGTCAAGCTCCGGCTTGCCGCCGAGCAGGGCGGTCTGAACCTTGTGCCTGTGCAACGGAAAGCCCGTGCCTGGGACGCGTTCGAGGCGCTCTTTACCCAGACGAGCCAGGCGCTCACCAATGATTTCGACGGCGTCTTTGGGAGAGCATTTGCGCGCGCCTACGAGCAGGCACTAAAAGAGACCCGAGAGAGGGAGAACGACCGGTGATCACACGCCGCGCTCTCCTCGGGATCTTCGCTGTACTCGCGACGCATTGCTCCTCCCCGCCGCCTCCGCCAGTATTGACCCTCACCGTCATCGGCGGCTTCGATCAGAACCCCGGTCCAACGGGGAAACCCCTTCCAGTCGCGGTGCGCCTATACCAGCTGAACGCCCCCGCAAAGTTCGAACGTTCGGATGTCGATGCGTTGACCGCGCCCGAGCGCGAGCAGCCGACGCTAGGCTCGGAGAGTCAGGGCTCGGAGGAGTTGTTCCCTCCGTTCCGCCCTGGCGAGACGCGCGTGGTGACCCGCGAGCTCAAGAAGGGTGTGCAGTTTGTCGGCATCGCCGTGCTGTTCCACGATATCGACAAGGCATCGAAGTGGCGCGCCGTCGCGCCGGTCGCGGCAAGCGGCCCCACGAAGCTGACGCTGAAGATCAACGGCCTTTCGGCCACACTTACCTGACGCCAGCCGAGGGCCGGTTTCGCAAGACACAGCGGACACGAAAGAAGAGCAGACGGCGATGACATGGACGAACCGGGTCGTCTGGCAGGAAGGCATGTTTCTGCGCGCCCAGCATTTCCAGCAGCAGGATCGCTGGCTGGAGATGCTGGTGCGGGCCCGCACCGCGGCCTTGCGTCCCTACCCCTGGGGCGTCGTCGAAATGACGATCGATCGCGACCTGTTGTCTACCGGCCGGTTCGCGGTGAGCTCGGCCATCGGCACATTCGAGGACGGCACCCCGTTCTCGATCCCAGCCGAAACCGATCATCCACCACCGCTCGATCTGCCCGAAAGTACGCGCAACGCAATCGTCTACCTCGCCGCCCCGATCCGCCAGGCCGGAGCGGTCGAGATCGCCATGAACGGCACCGAAGGCCGCTATGCCTTGCGCGAATTCGAAGCCTACGACACCCATTCCGCCTCGCCGCAGCCGGCATCGTTGCAGATCGCCCGCTTGCGACTGCGCTACATGCTGGAGACGGAGGAGCGCGCCGGCTATCTTTGCATCGGTCTCGCCCGCGTTACCGAGGTGGCGGCGGACCGGCGCGCAAGCCTCGACGAGCGCTGGATTGCGCCGGCTCTCGTATGCTCCGCGGCGCTGCCGCTGTCCGGGCTGATCACCGAGTTCTCCGGCATGCTGAACCAGCGCGGCGAGGCGCTGGCGGCACGGATGACCGCGCCCAGCGGCTCGCGCGGCGTTGCCGATTTTGCGGATTTTCTGCTGCTGCAGTCGGTCAATCGCTGGCAAAAGCTGCTCGCGCACTGGGCGGACGCGGCCAACATTCACCCCGAAGACCTCTATACGGCATTTGTTCAAATGGCCGGTGAGCTGGCCACGTTCACCGACGTGACGCGGCGGCCAAACCCTTACCCCGCGTACCGGCACGACGATCTGCAGCGCAGCTTTGCCCCGGTGGTCGCCGACCTGCGGCGGTCATTGTCGGCGGTCATTGAGCCAAACGCCATATCGATCCCATTGCAGGAACGGCGCCATGGCGTGCGGGTCGGTCTGATCGCCGATCGCTCGATCTTGCGTGCTTCGACTTTTGTGTTGTCGGTGGAGGCCGATATGCCGACCGAACAGCTTCGGCGCTTGTTCCCGAACCAGGTGAAGATTGGCGCCGTCGAGCAGATCCGCGATCTCGTCAATGTTTTGCTTCCCGGCATTGCGGTGCGCGCATTGCCGGTGGCGCCGCGGCAGATCCCATTCTACGCGGGCGCCAGCTATTTCGAGCTCGACCGCAACAGCCCGCACTGGCAGCACATGCAGGCCTCGGGTGGCTTTGCCATTTTCGTATCGGGGGATTTCCCCAATCTGCGTTTGGAGCTGTGGGCGATCCGCGGCTAGACCGTAGCATCGGGGGCGGGCATGAGCGATAACCCCTTTTCCGAAGCCGAACGAACTGAGCGGACCATTATCCGGCCGGTGCCCGGGGGCGGCCGGAGGCCGCCGCCTCGTCTTGGCGACACGCCCTTGCCGACGCCACCAGACCCCGTCGCCCCCGTTGCCGATGACCTCCAAAGCATTGCGCCTGGCCTGAGCCCGCTCGTCGCCGCCGCCACGCCGCTGCTGCAACTACTCGCCCGGCTGCGTAACACGCTCAATCAGCCGGACCCGGGTGATCTGCGCGAGCGGACCCTTGGCGCGATGCGCCATTTCGAACAGCGCGCTCGAGACCTTGGCATCCCAATCGAGCAGGTCCGGCCCGCGCATTACGCGCTATGCGCAAGCCTCGACGATACAGTGTTGAACACTCCCTGGGGCAGCACGGGGGTTTGGGCCGCGGGCTCGCTCGTCTCGACCTTTCATCAAGAGGTGCGCAGCGGCGAGCGTTTCTTCGAGCTGCTCGCCCAGATGCGGCAGCACCCCGGGCGGTTCCTACCAGTCATCGAGCTGATGTACCTGTGCATGGCGCTGGGCTTTCAGGGCCAGTACCGCCTCTCTCCGCGTGGACCCGCCGAGCTGGATCGGCTGCGAGAAGAGACCTATGCGCTAATTGTGCGCCAGCGGCAACCAGCCGAGCCGGATCTTTCACCACATTGGGCGGGGACTGCCGCCCCATACCGCCCGATGCGAGCGACGGTTCCGGTTTGGGTGGTATCTAGCGCCGCTCTCGCCGGTATCGCCGGTCTATTCGCCTGGTTTCTGCTCAGCATCAACACCGCGTCCGACAAACTATTCAGCGACATGCTGAACGTGCCCCCTGACCGTATGCCTCAGCTTGCCCGTGTTGCTCCGGTCGAGCCGTTACCGCCCCCTGCTCCACCCAAGGTCGACCCGCTCTGTGCGTTTCTTCAGCCAGAAATCAGCCAAGGCCTTGTCACCGTGCTGTGCGCACTACGCACACCCGTCGTAAGCGTCCGCAATCGCGGCATGTTCGCCGCGGGAAGCGCCACGGTGGAGTCCCGTTTCATCCCATTGCTCGACCGTATCGGCCAAGCGCTCAAGGCGGAGCAAGGGAATGTGCAAGTAATTGGATATACCGACAACCAGCCGATCCATAACGTGCAATTCCCATCCAATTTTGAGCTCTCCGTGGCGCGTGCGCAGGCGGCGAAGAACATCCTCGCCAACACCGTCGGAAACGCCTCCCGGTTCGCAGCCGAGGGCCGTGGCGAGGCCGATCCGACTGCCAGCAATGCGACCCTCGATGGCCGCGATCAGAACCGGCGGATCGAGATCGTCTTGCATCGACCAAACGCAACCCCATGACTGCGCTGCGCGCCTTCGTGGTCTCTCGCTGGCTGGTGACCTTTATCGGCACGGCGCTGCTCGCGCTACTCGTCTGGTTTTTCGGACCGTTCTTGCCGATTCTCGAAGACTGGTACATTAGGCGCGCGGTCGTCGTTGCGATGTTCGTGCTTTGGGCCGGGGTCAACCTCATACTCACCATTCACCGCGTCCAACGCGACGCGGCGCTGTTCAAAGGGGTGACGGAGGCGCCGCCCGATCCCGCAGCGATCGCCTCAGCCGAAGAGGCGGCCGCTCTGCAAGACAAGCTGACGTCGGCGCTCGCCCTCCTCAAAAGGGCGCGCGGTACCAGCGGCTATCTCTACGAGCAACCGTGGTACGTGATCATCGGTCCGCCCGGCGCCGGCAAGACCACGGCACTTCTCAACGCCGATTTACGGTTCCCGCTCGCCGCCGAAATGGGCCAGAGTGCAGTCGCCGGTGTCGGCGGGACCCGGCTTTGCGACTGGTGGTTCACCGAGAACGCGGTCCTAATCGACACGGCAGGCCGTTACACCACCCAGGATTCCGACGCGATGGTCGACCGCGCCGGATGGGAGGCCTTTCTCGACCTACTCAAGCGCACGCGCGCACGACAGCCGCTCAATGGCGTGATCATCGCGATCGCCCTCAACGAAATCGGTGCGGCGAGCCGCGACGAACGGCTCGCCCATGCGCGCGCCATCCGCCGCCGCCTCAAGGAGATTGATCAGAGGTTGGCGGTTCGCCTGCCGGTCTATGCCGTCTTCACCAAGGGGGACCTCGTCGCCGGCTTCACCGAGTTCTTCGACGACCTCGACCGCGAAAAGCGCGCCCAGATCTGGGGTGCCACGTTGCCGCTGGCGCCAGCCGAAGCAGGTGCGGTTGGCGGGTTTGCCGTGGAGTTCCGTGCCCTGATCGAACGCCTGAACGCTCGGCTGTTCGATCGGCTACAGGCCGAGCGCAGCGCCGACCGGCGGGCTCTGATCGCTGGCTTTCCGGCTCAATTTGCGAGCCTTGAAGCACCGCTTGCCGAATTTCTCCAGGAGGCCTTCGGCGGGTCCCGTCTCGATCCAGCCCCGATTCTGCGCGGCTTTTATTTCACTTCCGGCACCCAGGAAGGCACTCCGTTCGACCGATTGACCGGTACCCTCGCCCGCTCCTTCGGTATCGACCAACGCCGCGCCCCAACTCTGCGTCCGGCAGAGGGACGCAGCTATTTTCTTACTCGCCTCATTAAGGAGGTGATCTTTGGCGAGGCGATGCTGGTGTCGGAAAAACCCGGTGCCGCGCGTCGACGCCGGTTGCGGCGGATCGGTGGGTTCGCTCTGCCCTTGCTCGCCTTGCTGGCCGTGGGTTTTCTGCTGTGGCACAGCGACCGCGAGAATCGGCGCGAAATCGACGAGATGAATACCGCCCTAGCGGGATACACGAAGGCCGCGGCCGGACTGCGACTTGACCCGGTTGCGGATGCAGACCTTCTCCGCATTCTGCCGTTGCTCGACACAGCGCGGGCCCTGCCGCACGGCTATGAGAGCGCCGACAGGGGTATGTTCTCCTGGCTCGGGTTTGGCCTGTCGCAACGCGGCAAACTGGCCGCTGGTGCACGAACTGTGTACCGCCATGCTCTCGAACGCGTTCTGCTGCCCCGCCTGATCTGGAGGCTTGAGGAGCAGATGCGGCGCGGCATTGACCGACCGGATTATCTCTATGAAGCCACGCGCGTCTATCTGATGCTCGGCGGGCAGGAGCATATCCCGCTCGACCATCGTTTCGTCGAGACATGGATGTCGCTCGATTGGGAGCAGACTTATCGGGGCTCTCTCATGGCGTCCGAACGTGACAGGTTGGCCCGTCACCTCAACGCGCTGCTTGCCGAGCGGCTGCCGCAAATCCCGCTCGATCGGGCTCTGCTGGCCTCAGCACAAACGGCCCTCAGCCGAGTTTCGCCTGCAAAGCGGGTCTATTCCCGCATTGCCTCGTCTGAGGCTGCGCAGGCGGTTCCCCCCTGGCGTCCTGGCGATGCGTTGGGCGCTGACGGCGTCTCAGTCTTTATGCGGGCCTCCGGCAAGCCGCTGACCGACGGTATTCCCGGGTTCTACACCGTCGACGGCTTTTATAAGGTGTTGTTGCCAGCGCTGGGCGACGCCACAAATCAGGTGGCAAGCGAGAGCTGGGTCCTTGGCAGCCACTTCAAGTTCGACCCTCACGACCCAAAGGCAAAACAGCTCGAGCACGACGTGATCGGGCTTTACGAGGACGATTACATCAAGCACTGGGATGAGATGCTGAACGATCTCAGCCTCGTGCCGCTGCGCAATGTCGAGCAGGGCGCGAAGAGCCTGTACATACTCGGCTCGTCACCGCTATCACCGATCCGCAAACTCCTCGGCGCGATCGCTCAGCAACTCAAGCTTACCCAACCACCGCCGGCACCGCCCGCCGAGGCCGCAAAATCTGTTGGCGAGAATATTGCCAAACTGGTGGCACCCGACGCCCTGGCGCGGCTCAAGCCTGTGCTAGGCACCCAAAGCCCTGGACCACCACCGGAGCCACCCGGCAAGAAGGTTGACGACCATTATCGGGCATTGCTCGAGTTCGTCGGAACCGGACCGGGTGCTCAAATCGATCAGGCGCTGAAGGTAATCGACGATCTGCACCAACAGATCGCCGCTCGCGGGGCTCCCGCCCCGGGTGCTCCACCAGGGCCGGCTGCCGCGTCCACCGGGCAGGATTCGGTGCAGCTGATGCGCGACGAAGCGTCTCGTGACCCGCAACCCATCCGCCGCTGGCTTGAGGCGACGGCGGTCAGCGCCAATGCTTTGATTAGCGGCCGCGCCCGCCAGCAAGCGGCCGAAGCCTGGAATGCGCCCGGCAGCGGACCCGCTTCGCTGTGCCAGAAGGCGGTGACCGGACGTTATCCGTTCGTTCCAGGCGCACCAGGCGACATCCCGATGGACGATTTCGCCAAGCTGTTTTCTCCAGGCGGGCTGATCGATGGCTTCTTCAACACCCAGCTGCGGCCTTATGTGGACACCAGCGGAGACGGCAGCTGGAAGCCTCACCCGGTCGACGGCGTAGCAGCGCCGGTGACCCCGGCCGACCTCGCGCAATTCCAGAAGGCCGCCGTGATCCGCGAGCTGTTCTTCGCCGCCGGCAACGCTCCGAGCGTGCGCTTTGACATCACGCCGATCGACCTCGATGATGCAGCAAACCAGGTCACGCTCGATATCGGCGGCACGACGGTGACCTATGCGCATGGTCCGACACGCGCGACGCAAATCACCTGGCCCGGACAGGCCGCGACGGGCAGCGCCAGGCTGGTGTTCGATCCACGCCCGTCCACTGGCCCCGCGGTCTTTCAGGCTTCAGGTGCCTGGGCGCTGTTCCGGCTGTTCGAGCAGGGCACCCTAAAGCGCACGGAATGGGCCGATCGCTATGAGCTCACTTTTGCGTCCGGCGATCGAAAAGCGCGCTTCGAGATCCGCGCCGGGTCGGTGATCAATCCCTTTGCGCCGGGATTGCTGGCAGGATTTCAGTGCCCGAAGCTCTGATCGGCGCCGCATCCAGCGGGCTGGTGCGCGATGCCGCGATCGGCTTCTACGGCAAGATCCCGGGGCGCGGCGACTTTGTCCAGGCAGGGTTGCCGCGCGCGTTTGTCGACCCTTGGGATGCCTGGATGCAGCGGATGATCGTCGCCAGCCGCTCGGTCCTCGGTAAGGGATGGCTACCGGCCTGGCTCGAGGCAGCGGTCTGGCGCTTTGCCCTGTCGCCCTGCATCTGCGGACCCGGCTCGGTGCTGGGCTTGTGGATGCCGAGTGTCGATTCGGTCGGCCGTTACTTTCCGCTCACTCTGGCGGCGGTGTCGCCCGATTTGGAGGCCTCCGCGCTGATGCGCGAGGGCGGCGGCTTCCTCGCCGCAGCCGAATGTGCCGGTCGCGAGGCGCTGGCAAACGACCTGCCACCGGAGGCGCTCATGGCCCGTCTGGCTGCCGCCATCGCGACACCGCCCGCCGAGGCGGCGAGCGACCCGGTTCCCCCGGCCGGTGGTGGGTTGTGGTGGACCGAGGGCGCGCCGCTCGTATCGGCCGAGATGTTTGCCAGCGCCGGTTTACCGGATGAAAATGCTTTTGTCGCCATGCTGGTCTCATGCTGCTCCACCCTGCCAGCACTCGCCTCCGAGCAGACGGGATGATGCACGCGTCGATCGAGCCAGGTGGGCTGTCCACTTGGCGGTTTCGCAGCTGGGCAGCGAGCCATCCGGGTGCGGTGCGTGCGCACAACGAGGACAGCTTCGTGAACCGCCCCGATCTCGGGCTGTGGGCGGTCGCCGACGGCGCCGGCGGGCATCAAGCCGGCGATGTCGCCTCACAGATCATCGCCGACGCGCTCAACGCGGTTCGGCCCGGATTTAGCGCGGCTGAGCTGTTGGCGGAAGTTCGCCACCGTCTCGCCGGCGCGCATAATGCTCTGCGGCTGGAGGCGACCCGACGCGGCGGGCATGTGATGCTCGTCTCCACCATCGTCGTACTGCTCGCGCGGGACGACTACTATGCCTGTCTGTGGGCCGGCGACTCGCGGGCTTACTTGTTGCGCGCTGGTCGCTTGCGCCAACTGACGCGCGACCACAGCCTGGTGCAGGAGCTGTTCGACGCGGGCGCGATCAGCGCTGCGGAGGCCGTGCACCATCCCTCTGCCAACATCATCACGCACGCCGTCGGGGCCGACACGCTCGAGTTGGACAAGGTCACCGACCGGCTGCTTCCCGGCGATCGGTTCTTGCTCTGCAGTGATGGCCTCTTCAAGACAGTGTCGGAACACGAGCTCGCCGGGATCCTGGCGGTCGAGGAGGACCTGGCGGCCGAGCGCTTTCTCGGTGCCGCCCTCGCGCAGCAAGCCGGCGACAATATCACCGCCGTTGCAATCGAAGCCTCCCAGTTAATGGCCCATTGATCACCTTCATAGGCTTGGAGGAGCAGGTCGGAAACCGAAGCGAATGATTCAGAGCGTGCTCACATGGACCCAGGAACGGCTATGTGTTTTCCGACCACTCGGCAGGATGGTTACTGCTTTGCCCTCTTGATGAGATTGTATCCGAACGATTCCGTCTCGTACTTCATTGAGACCTCTTCAAAGCCGATCACCAGCTCTTCCATCAGCTCATCGCCGCTGCCGCTGTCCGGTGCGTAGCGCTTTAAGCCGCACTTCTTGGCTTCAAAGGTCAGAAAAACCTTGACCCCGTCTGCATCCGTCTTAACGACTTTGACCCAGCAATCATTGTCCAGCTTGCCGATCACCGCGTCCTCAAGGAGCTTGGTCGACGCCCCATCGGTTCTTTTCGTCATGTAGAACTCACCGATTTGCGGCGCGTCTGCCTCTCGCGTCAGTCCGCCGACCGCGGAGTTGATGTTTCGTTCGATTTTCCACTTGAACGAAGTGAGCTCGAACGAATCTTCTAACTCCTTAATAGTAACTTGGCCTTTGCATTTGCCGTATTTGCAGTAGTACGCCGTCATAACACTGTCCTCCATTCAAGGTCCGAAAAGGAGGTCGATAGACCCCGCTGTCGATCGT
>Ga0306920_100010113_pt1 | contig 12631 bp, 8 predicted proteins | sample flu12Cox44000170_FD_204666 | JGI IMG/M metagenome (GOLD analysis project Ga0306920, IMG submission 204666) | Lab enrichment of tropical soil microbial communities from Luquillo Experimental Forest, Puerto Rico - flux4day.12C.oxic.44.000.170 (v2)... | ecosystem: Environmental > Terrestrial >...
ATGGATATTCGCAAGCAGGATGCACTCGATTATCACCAAAGAGGTCGCAAAGGCAAGATTGAAGTTGTAGCCACCAAGCCCTGTCGCACCCAGTGGGACCTGAGTTTGGCTTACACACCAGGCGTTGCGGAGCCATGTCTCGAGATCCAGAAGAACTCCGATCTCGCATTCGAGTATACGGCAAAGGGAAACCTGGTTGCCGTGGTCTCCAACGGGACGGCGGTCCTGGGCCTGGGCAACATCGGGGCACTGGCGGGAAAGCCTGTCATGGAGGGCAAGGGCGTCCTCTTTAAGCGCTTCGCCGATATCGACGTTTTCGATCTGGAAGTTAACTCCGAAAATCCGGATGACGTCGTCAAGTTTTGCCAGCTTCTCGAGCCCACCGCGGGCGGCATCAACCTGGAAGACATCAAGGCTCCGGAGTGTTTCTACATCGAAGAGACACTACGTCGCACAATGTCTATTCCCGTCTTCCACGACGATCAGCATGGAACAGCCATCATTTCCGGGGCGGCTCTCCTGAACGCCCTGGAGCTGGTTGGCAAGGACATCGGCGCAGTTAAGTTAGTCTTCAACGGCGCCGGGGCAGCGGGGATTGCGTGCGCCGAGCACTACATCAGGCTGGGAGTGAAGCGGGAAAACATCGTGCTCTGCGATACGAAGGGCGTGGTGTACCAAGGCCGCACCGAAGGCGTGAATCCTTACAAAGCCCGCCTGGCGGTCGAGACTCGCGCCCGGACTTTGGCCGATGCCTTGAAGGGGGCAGACGTATTTGCGGGACTTTCCATCGCCGGCTGCGTAACGCAGGATATGGTACGTTCGATGGCGGACCGGCCGATCATCTTCGCCATGGCGAATCCGGTACCTGAGATCAGTTACGAAGAGGCGATGGCGGCACGGCCGGACGTAATGATGGCTACGGGCCGCTCCGATTATCCCAACCAGGTGAACAACGTTTTGGGCTTCCCGTTTATCTTCCGCGGCGCTCTCGACGTGCGGGCGCGCACCATCAACCACGAAATGGAGGTGGCCGCCACCCAGGCCTTGGCCTCGCTCACCAAGGAGGATGTGCCGGACAGTGTTCTCACCGCCTACGGCCTGCGCCGCTTGAAGTTCGGACGGGAGTACATCATTCCCAAGCCTTTCGATCCGCGCGTGCTGATTTGGGAAGCTTCGGCCGTAGCAGAAGCGGCAATGCGGACCGGAGTCGCGCGGTTGCACGTCGATCTGGATGAGTACCGGGACCAGCTTTCCCGGCGTTTGGGCCGCACCCACGAGGTTATGGTGGCCGTCAGGCAGCGGGCCAAAGCTGCGCCCAAGCGCATTGTGTTTTCCGAGGGCGAGCACGAAAAGATCATCCGTGCCAGCTACCAGCTCGTGGAAGAGAAGATAGCCTATCCGATCCTGATCGGGCGCCCAGCCGTCATTCACAAGAAGCTGGACGAACTGGGCATTCATGGCCTCAGCGCCGAAATTGTGGAACCGAACCAGTCACCCCGATTGGCTGCGTACGTGGAGGAGTTTTTCCGCCTTCGCCAGCGGCGCGGCGTGACGCTCAGTGAAGCGCGGGAGCAAATGCTCAACCCCAACTACTTCGGAGCCATGATGGTGCACAAGGGTGACGCCGATGGCTTCGTCGCTGGAGTGTCGCAGCATTACCCCGAAACCATCCGGCCGGCGCTCGAGATCATCAAGGTTCGCGAAAATGTCCACCGCGTCTCCGGCGTCTACGTCATTGTTACCAAGCAGCAGGTGTATTTCTTCTCCGATACGACCGTCAACATTGAGCCGACGGCCGAAGACCTGGCGGAAATCGCGGTACTCGCTGCCGAGGTAGCGCGCGAATTCAATTTCGAGCCTCGCGTGGCCATGCTTTCCTTCTCCAATTTCGGCAGCACGCGGCACCCGTTAACGGAAAAGGTGCGAAGGGCCACGGAGCTCGTGAAACAGCGATACCCGGGGCTCATCATCGATGGCGAAATGATGGCGGATACAGCCGTGGTGCCGGAGATTCTGCAGGAAGAGTATCCCTTCTCCAGCCTGAAAGGTGGGGCCAACGTCCTGATCTTTCCGGACCTGGGGTCGGCCAATGTTGCCTACAAACTGATGCTGCGCATCGGCGGCGCCGAAGCCCTCGGACCGATTTTGACGGGTCTCCGCAAGCCTGTCCACGTTCTGCAGCGCGGCGCCACGGTGGAGGAGATCGTCAACGTGGCCGCGATCGCTGTAGCCCACGCCAGGGCGAGCGCCGAGCCCGCCGCAGGCGGGGAAATGCGCGCCATGGTTGACTTGCACCGATTGGGTTGATTCACCGGCGGAGACGCAGCTTCGGCTCAGAGTGTTCTTTTGCTCCAGTGCGTTGACGCGACCCACATTTTGCTCCACAATGAGATGTGTACTTGCATGAGGAGCGGCTCTATGAAGGTGATTCAAGTACCGATGGATGAAAAGCTGTTTCAGGCCGTGAACCGCAAAGCCCGATCGTCGCGCTCCACGCGGGCCGCTCTCATCCGCACGGCGTGTCAGGAGTACCTCCAAAGGCTTGAGGAACAGGAACTCGAACGGCGTTACGTCGAGGGTTATCGCCGCAAACCGGAGAAACCCGCCTGCGGCGAGATCGGGGCAAAGCTGGCCGCCGAAGTTTTGTCGGAGGAGGACTGGGATGAATGCGTGGTGAGGTTTGGTGGGCGAAGATTCCTCAGCCGATCGGCCGCCGCCCCGTTTTGCTTTCGAGCCGCAACGCCGCTTACCCCGTCCGCTCTTCAGTTACTGCCGCTCCCATAACGCGGACCGTTCACGAGATACCCGTAGAGGTTCGGTTGGGGCCGGAAGACGGTCTGCCAAAAGACTGTGTAGCCAAGCTCGATAACATTGTCACCGTTTCGAAGAAGAGACTGGATCGAAGTCTCACAACCCTTTCGCCCGAGAAGATGAGGTCTATCGAGCAAGCCATAAAATTCGCGCTCGACCTTCACTGAAGTTTGAATCGGAATCAATGAAGTTGCCCGATCGACGCTTCCTGGTCTAGTGTCCTGCCCCATGTAACTCTCGACAGTCCCTCGCCCCCTCTGGGGGAGAGGGTGGCGATCCCGCAGTCGCGGGAGAGCCGGCTGAGGGGTTCGGCAGAGACCATTGTTGTCAGGAAATATGTGGGACAGGGCAACACTAGCAGGGAAACAGTGATCGAGTGAAACGGCATTCCGGAGGGTGGCACTGTGAAGAAGCTTCTCAAGTGGGTCTTCTCCGCGCTTTACGGGCTGGTGATGATTGAGGTCATCGTCATGATCAGCCCCTTCGCCTTCTATTGGTATTCCGTTTACGCCCCAACGCTGCAAGGGCTGCACCGATGGCCGGCGACCGCGTGGATGGAGGCGTTCTTCCTTCCGCACTCGGTCATCACGACCAGCGCTACGCTGGAATTCCTGCGCTGGAAAGTCGGCACCTACTGCTTCAGCATCGGCGTGCTGGCTTTCATCCTACTCGGCATTCAAGTCTACGCCACAAGGCTCATCGGCAAGAAAGTCGCTCAGTCATGGGTGTACTCCCGCATCCGACATCCCTTCTATCTGAGTCTTGCCGTCGCCGGCTTCGGACTCCTCACCATGTGGCCCCGCATTATCATCCTTGTCCTCTACCTGGGAATGCTCTTTCTCTATTACTTTTTGGCGCGCTTCGAAGAGAAACAGATGGAGGCGAAGTTCCCCGAGTATGCTGAGTATCGGAAGCGCACGGCGATGTTCATTCCGGGCGAACCGGGTGGCCGGCTGTTCCGCCTGTTCTTCGGCTGGATACCCAATCGCTCCGTGGCTTTGGCGGTCTCGAGCGTGGTGATCATGGTGCTGGTAATGAGCAGCGCACTGGCGCTGCGCCGCTATACCATCGGTCACTCGGCCACCGAGTTGTTGCCCGAGGACCGCGTCATGGCTATCACGGTCTGGCCCATGCCCGCGGACAAGATGCAGCAAGTGGTTTCCGTCGCTCTCGGTGACGGGCGCGTCCGCGCGGCGCTCGAGAAGGAACCCGATGCGGTATTCACCGCCCACATCCTTCCCCGGGACTACGGCATGGTGAATATGTTTGCCGATGTGGACACCGACCACCGCATGTTCAGTCGCATGTCGCCTCACCGGTTCGCCTATCTGCTCAGTTTCGTCTTCCCCTTCCTCGACCATCAGCGCAAGGAAAGAATCATGGGCAGCCCGCAGGATAACTATAAAGTCGTCTTCTCGCGCGTGGACAAGCCGGGCCGTCCGGCACTCACCGTCGAGCAGGTGACGGACGTGACCGCCAAGATGACGCCGGTAGTGATCGCCGACCTCGTCTCTGATGGCCAGGCCTCGCAGCCAGGGCTGAAAGACGTGGTGGTCCCTCCCCGGCGCAGCTTCTGGGGCGACATCACCATGCCCATGTTTTGATTGGCGATATTCGATTGACGATTGAGTACGCTTTGACATCGCTCTCCCGCACCGCTATGCGTGCTATATGAAAGCCCAGCGACCTAGGCATTCCACCTGACGCCTTGCCGGCACGCGGATTGGCCAGATCAGCTTGAGGTTGTTGTTGACGTCGCGCGAACCACCGCCAGGTTCTCCTTCATTTGCTGCTCATTCGCCATATTGGAAATAGCCGCTGAGAGGTGGGGGTTGTTGAGTGCCAATCGATAGGCCTTCTGGTGGAGGTTCAGGTCCCCTGGCACGCTTTGATGGAGAAGTGCGGCACGCTCCGGGACCGGAGTGGTGGAGCGATCGGGCTCAAAGACGGCTTGCGCTGTTTTCATGGCGATCACTCCGAAGTCCCGGCGGTGAGCTTCTTCGATCACCGGCTCGACGTACTGCCGGTTCATAATGTTGTAAGCCACCATCGCCACGGAGTAGACTCCGGTTTCCATAGCCGCCTTGAGCACTCCGGCGGGATCGTTGTGCGCCGAAACGCCGAGAAAGCGCACCTTGCCCTGCTGGCGTAGTTTCTGGAAGGCCTCGTAAATCTCGGGGACCTGAACCTCGGCGGCCGACGCGGCGCCGTGTGGGCACATCATCAGATCCACGTGGTCGGTCTTGAGCCGCTCGAGGCTGCTCTCCAGTGAACGAACGATGGTGTCCACGTAAATCGCCCGCCGATCGATCTTGCCGCCGTATTTCTTTTCCATGGCGTTCGAGAGAGCGGCCTGCTCGACCTGCCGAATCTGGCCGTTGAAGTAGTTACCAAAGTAGTTGGGCACGGTCACCCGCCGGCGCTCGATGTCTTCGCTCACCTCGCGGAGAATCGCAGCCTGCTCCTCAGAGCCGAGGGAGTCGAAGATTTTCTGATAGGCTTCAAATCGAGAGAACGTGAAAGGGCTGATCTTGGTATTGATGAAAACCTGGTCGCGTTTCGCGCCCTGGATGACGGCGGAATAGCCCATCTCGCTCTTCCCAGCGCCATAGGCTGGAGCTGTGTCGAGATAGTTCAAACCTAGCTCAATAGCCATCTCCACGTGGCGCTTATTGTCAGGAGCGATGGGGTCACCGCCGCAGACGATTTCCGAAATCATGAAGCCGGTGCGGCCCAGACGGCGGTAGCGCATCTCGGGTTGCTTGTTGCGCCACTCAGCTTCCGCGGTTGAAGACGCGCTACTGGTATTGCCGGGCGCCTGGAAAGGGCTCGGCGAGGCGATGGCTGTCCCTGCGCCCAGCAGCATCGAAGCTTTCACGAAATCCCGGCGAGTCATCCCTTGCGACATGCGGACCTCCCGTAACTCATTTCAGTGAATCGGTAGAACGTTCCACGGTACAGCGGCGCACTCCATAGGAACTGGCAACAGTATCTATCAGCGGCCAATCTCAACCTACGACGACCGTGACCTTTACCACTTGTTGGCCGGTGGCGCCGTCAGGGAAGATATCCCGCGGGTCGTACGGCTGAACCCTGCCCTTGCCGTCGATGGCACGGACGCGAAGCGTGTACTCGCCGGGCTGAGGATCAACCCAGATGTATTTCCAGAACGTCCAGACGATCGGTGAGGGATTGCTGAAGAGGTTGGCAGGTTGCCAGGTCTGACCATCGTCAAAGCTGACCTCGACCCTTTTGATGCCGTTCAGGTTTCCGACCGCGTAACCCGCGAGTTCGAGGTTCTTCCCCGAGAGCCTGGCGCCACTCTTCAGGTCGCTGAAGCGGGCGTGAGCCAGCCGCTCGCAGTCATCAGACCAGCCCTTGCTCTCCCAATAACCCAGGTAAGCTTTGTTCACGAACTCGATCCGCGTGATCCACTTCGGCTGCTTCATCCCGAACTTCCCCGGAATGAAGATCCGCACGGGATAGCCATGGTTGGGCGGTAGGTCGTCGCCGTTCATCTGGTAGGCGAGGAAATTCTCCTCGTTCCACAGGCGGGTGATGGGGTGGCCGCTGGTGAAGCCGTCGGCGCCATGCACCACGGCATAGGCCGCCTCGCAAGCGGGCTTAGTCCTTTCCAGGAGCGGCTTCAAGGGCGTTCCGGTCCACTTGGCGTTGCCGAGCGCGTTGCCGCCGATGGGGTTGGAAATGCACTCCAGGGTAAACACTCTTTCCATGCGGGGAAGCGCCAGCACATCCTGGTAGGCGAGCGTTAAGGGGTTGGCCACAAGACCGTCTATTTTCAGCTTCCACTCGGAGGCCTTGAGGTAGGGTGTGGTGCCCTTGGAGGTGACATAAAAATCATCGTTCGACGTAATCGCTACCAGAGCCGCCTGCTCGCCAAACTTCTCATAGGCCTTCACCGATAGGGCGCCGGTGTCGTGGAGATGGTTCATCAGGCCGCTGACGTAAATATACTCGGCTAGCCCGATGCCACCGGCTACAGCTCCGATGATGAACGTGCGACGTTCCATTGTTAAAGCCCTCAGATTGGATGCGCCCTGCGGACCCGAAGAGTCAATCAAGGCGCGGGGCGCGATCCCAGGCTCCCGACCCTCCCTTCGGCTTCGCTCAGGAACGGTGAGCAATGTCGAACCGTGAGCGAAGTCGAAGGGCAGAGCTCAAAAGGCAGACTCTGCGCTAGCCTTCTGCCTGACTCAGGCTTTCAGGCTCACGGTAAGGGCCATGGCGGGCTCAATCTTGAGTTCCCGGTCGAAGATAATCAACCGGTACCCGCCTAGCTCGCTCAGGCTAGCGGCGACGGTTTCGTTTCCGAGCTTGGCGGGCATCATCCGGCGCGGCACAATTCCGTTTCCGCCCACCGCCAGACTGGCCAGCGTCATCGTACCCTCTATCGCCTGAACTTCGACGCTGTGGCCGGCGGGCCCGATCGTCTGGGAAAAGCTGCCCCAGCCTGAAGGGATGGTCCAGAAGGAGCGGAAGTTCCGGGCGCGCACGCGGGGCGCTAAGGTGAGGCGCCGCTCCACGCCCGAATAATGGAAGCCGCTGAGCGCGATTAACAGCGCCCAGCTGGCCATGGGGCGCGCATAGTGGTGCCCGCACTCGGGCTCGTTCCACGGATTGCGGCGCTCGCCATCATGCCGCCGTCGGGCGCTTTCAACCACCGTCAAAGCTTCCGCCGTCATGCCCTCGAAGATGAGGTGCGCGGCGTACTGATACTCCTCTCCCGTCCAGACCTCTCCGAAATAAGGAAAGGGAATCTCAGGCCGCTTTCCCGAGGGGTAGGCGGCCACCAATAGTCCACCCTCGTCGCCCAGCGCGTACGTACGCTGCACGTTCTCATGCTCCGCCAGGTTAGGCTTATAGTTGTAACGGTAGACCGACTGCAGCGTCTTCCTCACATGCACCTGGTCCAGCAGGTAACCGAGTCCGGTGACGTGCGCCATATATTGGCCGAGCAACTGGTCGGCGAGGCAGGCTTCACCCATCTGGTAATCGGGCGCCTCAGGATTCGCCGAGCCCATGCCGACGATGAGGCCCTTGGCTACCTCTTCCTTGGGGCGCGCTTCCACCTTTTGGATGTAGTATTCGCCATTAAACAGGTTGGCGTCGATCCAGCGGCTTCCGCTCTCAAAGAGTCGCCGGTAGTGACGGGCCGCAGCCTCGTCGCCTACGGCGCCCGCCATTTCTTCTCCGGCGCGTAGCGCGCCCAGGTACCAGACTCCGCAGAGAGGGTTCGGCCCGTAGAACTCGACGTCGTAGGTGTTGTGCTGAACGCCTTCCATCACGCCGTCGCGGTTCGCGTCCCAGCCGCCCTTAACCCATGCGAACTCCAGGGCGTGCCTGGCCTGGGGCCAGAGACGCTTCAGCCATTCGGTGTCGCCGGAGAGTTGCCAGTCGCGATAGAGCTTCATGATGCAGCCCATCTGGCCGTCCGCTGCGGCGCGGTCCCAGACTTTTTTGCCGTCGGGCAGATAAGAGCGGAAACCCATCAGGCCGTCCTCCCGCGTGTTGCGCAGGAACTCCGATTCGCGAATCGAGCGGGATAGCGAAGGATATACAAAAGCCGTAGCCTGCTCGTAGTTCCACACGTGGGTACACGTTCCATGGCAGCATCCACTGTGGTCGTTGCACCCCTCAAACCCGTGGAACTCGCCATCGATCGTGCGGAAGGCAGTGTTGGTGCGCAACGTGGAGAGGTTACTGAGCGCGGCGTCGAGCGCCGCTGCCGGCAGCGAGGACTCGACGACGACGGCGGCAAACTTGCGGGTGCGGCTTTCAAGAGACGGAAGCTCGCGCGCCACATAACGGGCCACTTCCCACGCGTCCGAGAAACGCTGGCAATAGTAGTTGCCGACGATTGACTTCTCGTCGCCTTCGGGCGCTTCCCAGCCGCATCGCTCAGGGGTGCGGTTAGGGAAGCGCCAGGCGATAACGAACGTCACCGACGCCTCGCCTCCGGCAGGAACGGATTGCGTGACGGCGATCGAGCCCACCGGACTTTTTGGGGGCGCATCGCTCGTCAAAGCACCGTCAGCCGTGAAGTCGTCCCAGAACGTCAAGGGACCGTCCCACCACTGGGCCCGCTTCCACCCGCGCAAATAGGAGACGCTTCCCGCAGGTGCACCTAGCACGCCCAAAACAACCGAACCCTCGAACGGATCAGCGGCCGGCAGAAAGGGGTTGTCCATGTAGAGACCTGCTACGCCTTCGGCTTCGCGGAACGCCGCCTGCCTGCCTTCCTTCCCCACAGGGTTCTCCAGGCTGAACGCGAGCCCAACCTGAACCCGTGAATTGCCGGGGTTACGCACGGAATAGCGGAGGATGGCGACGGGAAGGCCTGAGGCATCCACGTCCAAGGGCACAAGAGGATTAAACGCCTCCAGACAGATCCGCACCGGCAACTTGGCGTCCTGAAATTCGATCTGCGCGAAGGGATAGGCCCCGGTAAATATAGCGCTTTCCAGACGCGGCAGACCCGGCACGTTATCTGACCCCAAGCCGCTCGATCCTTCATAAGGTGGCTGGATGCGAGCTTCGAGCACACGCGCTACGCCCTTCTTGCCTTCGGGCTTCGCCCAGACAGCCGCAAAGCAATAGTTTGGTACGTTGCCCTTGTCGGGGCGGTTGAAGATCTCCCAGTCATGCAACTGTCCTCGACCGCCCAGAGCGATCGAACCTGTACCAATCCCGCCCAACGGGAAGGCGATCATCCTCAGGTTGTGGCCGGCGAAAACGCGAGGATAGGTGATCGCGCCTGTACGCGCGGCTTGTTCCGCCATCTGGCGCGCTGAGGTCTGGCTCGGAAATTGTTCCTCCGGCGCCGGGAGGCTCCCCAGCGTCCGCGCCAGCGCTCCGCTGGCCGTGACCTCTCTTAGGAAATCGCGCCGCCTCAGTCTGCCGTTCCTGCGTTTCTTGGACATCTATTTCTCCGTCGTGAATGATGCGCTGGCACTTGGACTTGTCGGAAACCTTATAGGTGATGGCATCCTAAAAAGCGCCTCGTCAGAGGAATCTGTGGGTCACTCGTACGGTCGACTGGTGCCCGGAAGCTCGGCTCGCGTAGCCGGCGAACCCGCTGCCGATGGTGGCGCATCGGTCTTCTTCCTAGCCAGTTGCGTTTTGAACCAGTTGAGCTCCCCAGTAAAAGCTACGCCGTTTATCACGGGCAATCCGCATGGTGACAGGAATCCGTCTCGTATCTGCAACTTGGGCGTCATGCGTCGCGCTTCACAAGGGGTAAGTCCTGCAACGACTCGATTATGGAAATCAGTCGTACTCGACCCAAACGAAGTTGGACGCCCGCTCATAGCCGGGCAGCCGACGCCAAGATCGATGACTTCATGACCGTCCCACGCTCGCTCCCAGGGCGACGAGAAGCTGGTCCAGCTGCTCGAACTGTTCGCCTGTCCCACTTGTACTCCCAGAGGCGATTGCATCGTCGAGAGCTTTTTTTGAGGGATAGAGGTCGTGCATAACGACGAGCGTCTCGCCACCTCTTTCTTCGAAGGTCACCGTGGTGACGGCCCCACCTTCATCACCTTCATCATTCGTCCAGACGAGGCGCGAGTGCGGAGTCACTTCGACGTACCTACCAAAGAATGACATAGGCTGCTCCGAGGAAGCGTGACTGAACACGAAACGGTACGTGCCCCCCGTACGAACATCGGCCTCGCAGGAAAGGAAGGACACTCCAAACGACTTCGGTGCCCACCACCGCTTGAGCAGTTCGGGTTTGGTCCACGCATCGAAGACGATATGCGCCGGACCGTTGAAGGTTCGAGTCACGACGAGCTCACGCTCGGACTTCCGTTCCACTGTCGTGCCGTACTTTGTGGGGTTGATTTCACTATCTTTTCTTTCGTCCATCGGCTTTCTCCTTCTGTTTCAATTCCTCGACAAGCTTGTCCAACTCGTCGAAGCGTGCGGCCCAGCGCTGGCGGTACCTCTCGATCCATGCCGCCTCTTCCCCCAGTCCGCGTAGGCCGAGCTTGCAGGTCCGAACGCGCCCGACCTTCTCTGTGGTGACGAGCCCCGCCTGCTCCAAGACGCCGACGTGCTTCTTCATGCCCGTTAGGGTCATGTGAAACTTCTCGGCAAGGTCCGTGATCGAAGCGTCCGCGCGTCCGAGTTGTTCCAGAACGCCGCGTCGGGTGGCATCCGAGAGCGCGGCGAACGAAGCATCGAGGACGGTTCCCGTATACTGAACCATGTGGTTCAGTATATAACCGGGATAGGCGACATGCAAGGGGGCTGAGCGCGCGCTGCGCTGCCTGCTGCCTTCATTCCCAAACCGACACGCGGCACAACTTCGGGCGCAATACAGCCCACAAGTTTGCAGCGTGTGTCTCAGAAGTCCCCTCAAAATCTGGTCCCGACGTCGAATCAAACCCCGGTGCCGGGAAATCTGAGCGAGAGGGAGTCAAAGTTAGTCCCGATAGGGAACGACTTGTCGCCCAGCGTTTACCGACTCCGGCGGCCGGTTTATGGTAAGGGATCGGCGCCACTCGCTTCCAGCACCATGGAACTGATCACGATTCTGAACCGCTGCCATCGTTTCCGGGGTTTTGTCTACCAGCACGCCCACTTCAGTGCCGACAAGAAGAGCATCGAAGTGGCCGTACGACCGCGCAAGGGTTCGAACGCAGTTTGCTCACGCTGCCATTTGCCGGCGCCCGGTTACGACCAACTCGCCGAACGGCGTTTTGAGTTCATCCCCCTGTGGGGGTTTCTCGTCTTCCTTCTTTACACCATGCGACGCGTCGACTGTCGCCGGTGTGGCGTTGTGGCCGTCGAAGAAGTTCCCTGGGGTGACGGCAAACGCCCGCTGACCAAAGCCTACATGCTCTTCCTAGCCCGTTGGGCGCGGCGACTGTCATGGAAAGAGACGGCGGCGGTCTTTCGCACATCCTGGGACAAGGTTTTCGACGCGGTGGAACACGTCGTCACCTGGGGACTGGAGCACCGGGTACTGGGCCAAATGGATGCGATCGGCGTTGATGAAATCCAATACGCCAGAGGCCACAAGTATCTGACGCTGGTCTATCAGATCGATCTCGGCATCACGCGCCTGCTCTGGGTGGGCCGCGAAAGAACCATCGAGTCCTTTCAGGGATTCTTCACTGTCATCGGCGACGAACTGGCTTCGAAGATCGTGTTCGTCTGCTCCGATATGTGGGAGCCCTATTTGAAAGTCATTCGCGAGAAATGCTCTGAGGCGCTTCACATCCTCGATCGTTTTCACATCGTGGCGAAAATGAACAAGGCGCTGGACGAAGTCCGCGCCGGAGAATCGCGCCGGATAGCGAGCGAGGGCGGCGTGCCGTTGCTGAAGAAGTCGCGCTGGCTACTGCTCAAACGCGAAGAGAATCTGAAAACGGACCAGCGCTTCCGGTTACGCGATCTGCTCCGCTACAACCTGAAGACCGTTCGTGCTTACCTTCTGAAGGAGGCCTTTCAGCAACTCTGGGATTACAACTCGCCCGCATGGGCCGCAAAGTTCCTCGATGATTGGTGTCGGCAGGTGATGCGCTCGCGCATCGAGCCTATGAAGAAGATCGCCCAGTCACTGCGCCAGCACCGCGAACTGATCCTTAACTATTTTCGCGCCCAGAAGTTGCTTTCCAGCGGAGTTGTCGAGGGGCTGAACAACAAAGCGAAAGTCACCATGAGAAAATCCTACGGATTCCGCACCTTCCGTTGCCTCGAACTTGCACTCTATCACTCACTTGGCAAATTACCCGAGCCGGAATCGACCCACGATTTCTTCTGACGAACCTTTAAAAAAGGGTCGGGCGAACTT
>Ga0306920_100010114_pt1 | contig 12630 bp, 11 predicted proteins | sample flu12Cox44000170_FD_204666 | JGI IMG/M metagenome (GOLD analysis project Ga0306920, IMG submission 204666) | Lab enrichment of tropical soil microbial communities from Luquillo Experimental Forest, Puerto Rico - flux4day.12C.oxic.44.000.170 (v2)... | ecosystem: Environmental > Terrestrial >...
GACGCCGGACGGACGGGCCTAGGTTGGCGGCATGCGCTTCGGGATCAAGACCGCCCCCCAACACACGGACTGGAACGACATGCTCGACGTCTGGCGCGGCGCCGACGAGATCGACGTGTTCGAGTCGGCGTGGAACTTCGACCACTTCTACCCGATCCTCGGGCTCGATCCGCACGGGCCCTGTCTCGAGGGCTGGTCGATGCTGGCGGCGATGGCCACGGCGACCCAACGGCTCCGGCTCGGATGCCTCGTCACCGGCATCGTCTACCGGCACCCCGCCGTCCTCGCCAACATGGCCGCCACCGTCGACGTGATCAGCGATGGCCGCCTGGAGCTCGGCCTCGGCGCCGGGTGGAACGAGGAGGAGTGCGGTGCCTACGGCATCGAGCTCGGCACGTTGCGGGAACGCTTCGACCGCTTCGACGAGGCGGTGGAGGTGATCGTGTCGCTGCTCACGCAGCAGACCACCACCTTCGCCGGGAAGTGGTTCCAGGTCACCGACGCGTGGTGCGAGCCCAAGCCGGTCCAGAAGCCTCACCCGCCGATCGTGATCGGCGGCACCGGCGAGCGGCGGACGCTGCGGACCGCGGCGCGCTGGGCCCAGCACTGGAACTTCCCGGGCGGTCCGATCGACGTGTGGCAGCACAAGCGCGACATCCTCTACGAGCACTGCGCCGCGATCGGTCGAGACCCCGCTGAGATCATCACGTCCACCCATCTCCGCGTCTCACCCGAGGGCGACGTGGGTGCCCTCGTCGAGGATGCGGCGCGCTGGGCGGACGCAGGGATGGACCTCGGCATCGTGTACCTCCCCCCGCCCCACCGGGCGTCGGTGCTCGAGCCGGTCGCTCAGGCGCTGCGCCCGCTGGCCGGCTGACGCCCGCTCATTCCGTCTCGATGAAGATGCACTCGCCGGGGCAGACCTCGGCGGCTTCGATCACCTGAGCGCGCAGCTCGGGCAGCTCCTCGGGGATCGCCACCATGCTGTCCCACTGGCCGGGATCGTTGCCGATCCAGTCGCCGTCGCGGACGTAGCTGATCCCGTCCTCGAGGATGACGAACACCTCGGGGCAGCGATCCACGCACAGGCCGTCGCCGGTGCACAGGTCCTGGTCGATCCACACGCTGAACTCCGCCATCCCAGGGCCAACCTACCCTCGCGGCGAGGGATCGGGACACAACGCGGCGGCGCGCTCGACGGCCCGGGCGGCCTCGGCGACCACCGCCCCGTAGCGCTTCCCGGGCGCCCGGGTCGTGCGCTCGAGCGGACCCGACACCGATACCGCAGCCGTCAGCGACACGAGCGGCCCGCGCCGATCGAGCACCGGCGCGCTGACCGACGCCACGCCCTGCTCGCGCTCCTCGACGCTCTCGATCCACCCGGCGTCGCCCGTCGGGTCGCCGCGCAGCACGCGGCCGGCGCTCCCACGATCGAGGGGCAGCACGGCGCCCACCGACACGATCGTGCGCAGGCTGTGGGGCGAGTCCAACGCCACCAGGCACAGCCGCCGGTCCCCCCGTCGCACGTAGAGCTGCACGCTCTCGCCGGTGGCGTCGCGAAGGGCGGCCAGGGCGGGACGGGCGGCTTCGGCCAGTGGCGGCCCCGAGCCGGCCAGCGAGCCCATCCGGGCCAGCGCCGGCCCGAGCGCCCAGCGGCCGTCGTCGCGGCACAGCAGCCCGTGGCCCTCCAGGGCGGACGCCAGGCGGTGGGTGGTGGCCCGGGGCAGCCCGGTCCGGACCACGAGATCCTGCAGCGTCGCCGGCCCGGCCTCACACGCGTGGAGCACGGCGATGGCGCGGTCGAGCACCTGGATGCTACGTTCCATCTAGCGATACACCATATCCCACGGAGTGAGACATGACCCAGACCCTCAGCGAAAAGGTGTGGGAACGCCACGTCGTCGAGCGCACGGCCGGGGAACCCGACCTGCTCTACATCGACCTCCACCTCGTGCACGAGGTCACCTCGCCGCAGGCCTTCGACGGCCTGCGCCTCAACGGGCGGGGGGTCCGGCGCCCCGACCTCACCCTGGCGACCATGGACCACAACGTCCCGACGACCGGGCTCGACCGGCCCCTCGAGGACCCGATCAGCGCCACCCAGATGGAGGTGCTGGCCCGCAACTGCGCGGAGTTCGGCATCACCCTGTACCCGATGGGCGATCATCGCCAGGGGATCGTCCACGTCATCGGGCCGGAGCAGGGCTTCACCCTGCCGGGGATGACGGTGGTCTGCGGTGACAGCCACACGTCGACCCACGGCGCCTTCGGCGCGCTGGCGTTCGGCATCGGGACGAGCGAGGTCGAGCACGTGCTCGCCACCCAGACACTGCCCCAGGCCAGGCCGCGGACGATGGAGGTCGTCGTCGACGGCGAGCTGGCCGAAGGGGTCACGGCCAAGGACGTGATCCTCGCCGTGATCGGCCGGATCGGCACCAGCGGCGGGATGGGTCACGTCATCGAGTACCGGGGGTCGGTGTTCCGCGGCCTGTCGATGGAGGGCCGCATGACCGTGTGCAACATGAGCATCGAGGCGGGCGCCCGGGCCGGGATGGTGGCGCCCGACGACACGACCTTCGAGTACCTGGCCGGGCGGCCGCACGCCCCCCGCGGCGCGGCCTGGGAGGCGGCGCTGGACGAATGGCGTGCGCTCGCGACCGATGCCGGCGCCGGCTTCGACACGTCGGTGGCCCTCGACGCCGACGCCCTCGAGCCGCACGTCACGTGGGGCACCAATCCGGCCCAGGTCGTCGCCATCTCCGGCTCGGTGCCCTCGCCCGACAGCTTCGAGGAGCCCACCGCCCGCGACGCCGCCGCCCGGGCCCTCTCCTACATGGGCCTCACCGCCGGCACCGCCGTGCGTGACATCACCGTCGACACGGTGTTCATCGGGTCGTGCACCAACTCGCGCATCGAGGATCTCCGGGCGGCCGCAGCGGTGTTCGACGGGCGCCGCGTGCGCGACGGCGTGCGTGTGCTCGTCGTGCCCGGCTCGGGGCCGGTCAAGGCCCAGGCCGAAGCGGAGGGCCTCGACCGCGTGTTCACGGCGTCGGGCGCCGAGTGGCGCGAGCCCGGCTGCTCGATGTGCCTGGCCATGAACCCCGACAAGCTGGCGCCGGGTGAACGGGCGGCCTCCACGTCGAACCGCAACTTCGAGGGGCGCCAGGGGCGCGGGGGGCGCACCCACCTGGTCTCCCCCGCCGTCGCCGCCGCGACCGCCGTCGCCGGCCACTTCGCCACCCCGAAGGAGCTGTGATGGACCCGATCCACGTGATCACCGGCCGGGCCGTGCCGCTGGACCGCTCCGATGTCGACACCGACCAGATCATCCCCAGCGACTGGCTGAAGCGGGTCGAACGCACCGGATTCGGTGCCGGGCTGTTCGGGGAGTGGCGGGACGACCGCGACTTCGTCCTCAACCAACCCCAGTACGCGGGCGCCGTCATCCTCGTGGCCGGTCCCAACTTCGGCACGGGCTCCTCGCGGGAGCACGCCGTGTGGGCACTCACCGACTACGGCTTCGCTGCCGTCATCTCGCCCCGCTTCGGCGACATCTTCCGCAACAACGCGACCAAGGCCGGCCTCGTCCCCGTCCAGGTCGACGCTGATGCGGGACGCGCACTCCTCGACGCGGTCGCCGCCGACCCTTCGCTGGAGCTCACGATCGACGTCGAGCGGCGTACCGTCTCGGCCCCGGCGGTCGGGATCGAGGCCTCCTTCGCACTGGACGACTTCACCCGCTACCGGCTGCTCGAGGGCCTCGACGACATCGGCCTCACGCTGCGCCACGAGGCCGCCATCGCCGCGTACGAAGCCGGCCGCGCCGGGTGGATGCCCGTCACCCGCTGATCGGGCCCGTGTAGGCGGCCCGCGCCCTGAAGCGGAGCGGCTCTTCGGCGTACTCCTCGACGGCGTGCGCCAACCAGCCGGCGGTGCGGGCCACGGCGAACATGGCCTCGGTGGCGTCCGGTCCCATCCCGGCGGCATAGGCCAGGCCGCCGAGGGCGAAGTCGACGTTGATGAGCGCGTCGACGCGTTCCTCCAGGATGCCGAGGACCGCCTCGATGACCTCCCGGCGGCCGGGCAGGAGCCGCAGCTCGAACAGCTTGGGGACCAGCGCGTCGGCGCGCGGATCGCGCTCCCGGTAGACCTTGTGGCCGAGCCCGGGGAGGCGGTCTCCGCGACGGAGCCGTTCACCGATCACCCGCGCCGCCCGGCTCGGCTCGCCGACCTCCTCGAGCAGCTGGCGGACCAGCCGGCCGGCACCACCGTGGAGTCCGCCGGCCAGCACGCCGAGCCCGGTCGACACCACCGAGTAGGGGTCGGAACGAGCCGACGCCGCCACCCGGGCGGCGAGCGTCGACACGGCCAGCTCGTGGTCGGCGAGGAGCACGAGGACGTCGTCCATGAGCGCCACGTGGGCCGGGGTCGCCCGGAGCGGGGTCAGCCCGGACCACAGGCGGGCGGCGACGGAGCGGGCGGTCGGCCGCCGGGGGGCGGGGAGGGCACCGACCATGGCCGCCACCGCCCGCCGGCCGGCGGCCGCCACCGCCGGTGCCTCGAGGTCGTAGCGCAGCTCGTCGTCGGCCGAGGCCAGCGCGACCGCGATCCGGAATCGGGCCAGGGCGTCGAGCTCGCGCTCCGAGGGGACGGCGGAGTCGGGCCCGTCCGGCCAACGGGGACGGGTGGAGAGCACGCCGGGCTGCCCCATCCACAGGAACTCGGCCACCGCCTCGAACGTGGCCGATCCGGCCAGTTCGGTGGCGTCCCGGCCCCGGTAGCGGAGGTGATCGCCCTCGAGCGAGGTGAGCGCCGACGCCACGACCACCTCGAGCGCCCCCGCCCGGCCGCCCCGGCGGACGCGGGCGGCGAGGGCATCCACCTCGTCGGCGTCGAACGCACTCCCCCGGCCCCGGGCCTGCCGCCGGCGCTGCAGCACGCCCCGGCTCACGTAGGCGTACAGGGTCTCGCGCTTGACCCCCAGCCGGGCCGCCGCCTCGGCCGCCGAGATCTCCGTCATACATTGATGCTATCAACGTTGACAAGCGCAATCCATAAGTCAACCATGGAGCCATGGTTCAGCGCACCGCCAGCTCGAAGCCGACCGTCCCCGAGCCCGAGGGCCTGATCACCGTGCCCCGCGGGCTGAAGGGCGTCGTGGTCGCCGACACCGCCATCGGAGATGTGCGGGGCAAGGAGGGCTTCTACCACTACCGCCAGTACTCGGCGATCGAGCTGGCCGAGACCCGGTCGTTGGAGGACGTGTGGGCGCTGGTCTTCGACGGGGCGCTGCCGGTGACCGCATCCTCGTCGCGCGCCTTCCGGGTCGCCGTCGACCGCGAGCGCGTGCTGCCACCACGGGTCGCCGCCGCGCTGCCGGACCTCGTCCGCGCCGCGACGCCCCGGGGTGCCCCGTTCGAGCCGCTGGCCGTCCTGCGGGCGGCCCTTTCGGTCTGGGGCTCGGAACGCGGCCTGCGCCCGGTGCTCGACGTCGACCACGCCACCCTGCGCGACGACGCCCTGGCGCTCTGCGCCGCCGTGCCCGTCCTGCTCGCCGCCATCCTGCGCATCCACGACGGCCTCGACCCGCTCGAGCCCGCTCCCGAGCTGGGTCACGCCGCCGACTGGCTGCGGCTGCTCACCGGGACGACCCCGTCGCCGGCGGCGGCACGGGCGGTGGAGCAATACCTGATCTCGACCATCGATCACGGCTTCAACGCGTCCACGTTCGCCGCCCGGGTGGTGGCGGGGACCGGCGCTGACCTCGGGTCGTGTGTGGTGGCCGCGGTCGGGGCGCTCTCGGGGCCGCTTCACGGCGGTGCGCCCAGCCGCGCCCTCGAGGCCCTCGACGAGATCGGCTCCGCCGATCACGTGGACGCCTGGCTGCGGCCGAAGCTGGCGGCCGGCACCAAGGTGATGGGCTTCGGGCACGCCGTGTACCGCACGGCCGATCCCCGCGGCGTCCTGCTGCGCCGGATCGCCGAGGGCCTCGGCGGCGACCTCGTCGACCGCGCCGCCGCCATCGAGCAGCGGATCGAGGAGGTGCTCGCCGAGGTCAAACCCGGTCGCGAGCTGCGGGCCAACGTGGAGTACTGGGCCGGCGTCGTGATGGAACTGTGCGGGCTCCCTCGTGAGGCCTTCACGCCCACGTTCACCGTGAGCCGGGTCATCGGGTGGTGCGCGCACGTGATGGAACAGGCTGCCGACGGGAAGATCATCCGGCCCAGCGCCCGCTACGTCGGACCACCGCCGCCGCAGCCCGTGCCACCGCAACCGGGTTGACAGGAGGGGGCTCAGCGGGCACCATCGTTGGCCGTGGCTCTGTTCTCCGGCCTCCTTCTTACCTAGGCGGGCACCTCCTCGGTGCTCGCCGAACCTCCTGCGCCTCCGGGCCAGGAGGTTCTTTCGTTTTCCGCCTCCGCCATGGCTGTCCAACCGTCCGACCGAAAGGGAATTCGATGCGCCCGCCGGTGACGCCCCGCCCGATGCCGTTCGAGAAGTACCAACCGTTCCTGCCGCCGGCGCTCGAGGACCGCACGTGGCCGTCCAACCGCATCACCCGCGCCCCGCGGTGGTGCAGCGTCGACCTCCGCGACGGCAACCAGGCCCTCATCGACCCGATGGACCCGGCCCGCAAGATGAAGATGTTCGAGACGCTCGTGGAGACGGGCTTCAAGGAGATCGAGGTCGGCTTCCCCTCGGCGTCGCAGCCCGATCTCGACTTCATCCGCCAGATCATCGAGGAAGACCGGATCCCCAGCGACGTGACGATCCAGGTGCTGGTGCAGTGCCGGCCCGAGCTGATCGAGAAGACCTTCGACGCGCTGCGCGGCACCCGCCGGGCGATCGTCCACTTCTACAACTCCACGTCGGTCCTGCAGCGACGGGTCGTGTTCGGTCTCGACCGCGAGGGCATCACCGAGATCGCGACCAACGCGGCCCGCCTGTGCCGCAAGCTCGAGAGCACGGTGCCGGACACGGAGATCACCTACGAGTACTCGCCCGAGAGCTTCACCGGCACCGAGATCGACTACGCCGTCGAGATCTGCGAAGCGGTCATGGATGCGATCGAGCCGACACCCGATCGACCGATCATCCTCAACCTGCCGGCCACGGTCGAGATGTACACGCCGAACATCTACGCCGACGTGATCGAGATGTTCCACCGCCGGGTCCGTGACCGCGACCGCGTGGTGCTCTCCGTCCACCCCCACAACGACCGGGGCGAGGCGGTCGCCGCCGCCGAGCTGGCGCTGATGGCAGGAGCCGACCGGATCGAGGGAACCCTGTTCGGCAACGGCGAGCGCACCGGCAACGTGGACGTGGTGACGTTGGGGATGAACCTGTTCACCCAGGGCGTCGACCCGCGGCTCGACTTCACCGATATCGACGCGTTGCGCCGTGTCGCCGAATACTGCAACCGGCTGCCGGTGCATCCCCGGCACCCCTATGTCGGCGACCTCGTGTACACCGCGTTCTCGGGGTCGCACCAGGACGCCATCAAGAAGGGCATCGAGGCGCTTCCGACCGACGCCGGCGTGTGGGAGGTCCCCTATCTCCCCATCGATCCGAAGCACGTGGGCCGGACCTACGAGGCGGTGATCCGCGTCAACAGCCAGTCGGGCAAGGGCGGCGTCGCCTACGTGATGAAGGCCGAGCACGGGCTCGACCTTCCCCGGCGGCTGCAGATCGAGTTCTCGCGGACGGTCCAGCTGGTGACCGAGGAGAGCGGCACCGAGATCTCGCCGGCCGAGATGTGGGACCGGTTCGAAGACGAGTACTTGCGGTCGGATGGTGCGGTGAAGCTGCTGGCCCACGAGGTCAGCACGGGCGACGAGGGGGCTACCATCACCGCCCAGCTCCTCGTCGACGGCTCCCACCGCACCGCCGTGGGCCAGGGGAGCGGACCGATCGACGCCTTCGTCCACGCCCTCCGGGAGGAGCTCGGGGTGCAGATCGACGTGGTCGACTACAGCGAGCACGCGGTGAGCAGCGGGTCGGACGCGACGGCGGTCGCGTACGTCGAGACCCAGGTGCCGGACGGGTCCGTGAAGTGGGGCGTCGGCATGCACCCGAGCATCCTGACGGCCTCGCTGCGCGCCGTCGTGAGCGCGCTCAACCGCCAGCACGGCTGACCCGGCGGAAGCGCAGGCTGCCGATCCGGGGCAGGTAGGTTGACCCTGGTGCGGCGCACCATCCGGTTCACCATCCGACTCGGCATCCTGGCCGGCCTCGTTCTCGTGGCCCGTCGGCTCTGGCAGTCGCGCCAGGAGATCGAGGGGCCGCCGGGCGACTGGTCCGACCGGTCGTGGAAGCCACCGCCGTCCGCGCCCCGAGCGGCCCCGGCGCCTGCCACCCCCGTGACCGCCGCCCCCGTGACCGCCGCCACCGCCACCCCCGGCTCCGCGACCGGGGCGCCGGCTGACCCCGCCCCGGCTGCGCCGGCCCCGGCCCCGGCCGCGGCCACCCCGGCGTCCCCCGCCCCGGCCCCGGCTCCCACCCCCGCCCCGGCCGCTCAGTCGGCCGCTCCGCCGCCGGCCGCGGACGACCCGGCAGCGGCCACCCCCGCCGCCGGGGAGGTGCCCCGCGTCTGGGTCGAGCCGGTGGGCGGGACGTGCCCGACGAGCCACCCGGTGAAGGCCAAGCTGGCCAGCCGGCTGTTCCACGTGCCGGGCATGTTCGCCTACGACCGCACGCGCCCCGATCGCTGTTACGCCGACGAGCAGGGCGCCGTCGACGACGGGTTCAGCCGGGCCAAGCGCTGATCGGGGAAGGCGGCGGCCGGGGGGCGCGCTCAGTCGGCCTGGGACACCGAGGCCACGTCGAGGATGCCGGGGACGTCGCGCAGCTGCGCGAGCAGCTCGGCCGGGACCTCCTCGCCGGTCGAGAGCGCCATGAGGGCGGTGTCGCCCTGCGGTGACTGACCGATCGCCATGTTGACGATGTTGAGGCCGGCCGCGCCGAGCACCGTGCCGACGGCTCCGATCATGCCCGGGCGGTCGTCGTTGCGGACGATCAACAGATGGCGGGCAGGGGGCAGGTCGACGTTGTGCTCGTCCACCATCACGATGCGCGGCTCGCTCCGCGTGCCCGCGATCGTGCCCGCCACCGCGTGCCCGCCACCGCGCACGGTGACGAGGTTGACGTAGTCGGGCGACGTCGGCGACTTCGTCTCCCGCCAGGTGAGACCGCGCTCGGCCGCCACCTGGGGCGCGTTGACGAACGACACGGCTTCGTGGGTGGCGGCCGACAGCACACCCTTCAGCACCGAGAGCGTGAGGATGCGCGTGTCGTAGTCGGCCAGCGCTCCCTGGTACTCCATGTCCAGGGTGTCCGGCAGCCCGGCGGCGAGAGAGGCGAAGATCCGGCCCAGCTGCTCGACGAGGGTGAGGAACGGCCGCACGGTCTCGGACGCCTCGGTGGCGTCGACGTTGACGGCGAAGGGCACGAACTCACCGGCGAGCGCCATGGCGACCTGCTCGGCGATGGTGACGCCGGCCTTGTCCTGGGCCTCCCGGGTGCTGGCGCCGAGGTGCGGGGTCACGACGACGTTGTCGAGCTCGAACAACGGGGACGACGTCGTCGGCTCGACGGCGAACACGTCCAACGCAGCTCCGGCCACCCGGCCCGACCGGATGGCCTCCTCCAGGGCGGTTTCGTCCACGATCCCGCCCCTCGACGCGTTGATGATCCGGACGCCGGGGCGGGCGCGGGCCAGCAGCTCGCGCCCGATCAGGCCGATGGTGTCCTTGGACTTGGCCACGTGCAACGTGATGAAGTCCGACTGCGCCACCAGGTCGTCGAGGGCGAGCAGCTCGATGCCGAGCTGGCGGGCGCGGTCGGGTGAGACGTACGGGTCGTAGGCGATGATGCGCATGCCGAAGGCCAGCGCTCGCTGGGCGACCAGGGCGCCGACCCGGCCGAGCCCGATCACGCCGAGCGTCTTGCCGTACAGCTCGACGCCCTCCCAGCGGCTCCGTTCCCAGGTACCGCCGGTCAGGGCGGCGTGCGCCTGCGGGACGTTGCGGGCCTGGGCCAGCAGCAACGCCAGTGTGTGCTCCGCCGCCGAGAGGATGTTGGACTGCGGCGCGTTGACGACCATGACGCCGTGGGCGGTGGCTGAGCCGACATCGACGTTGTCGAGCCCGATGCCGGCCCGGCCCACGACGACGAGGTCATGCCCGGCTTCGATGACCTCGGCCGTCACCTGGGTGGCCGACCGGACGATGAGCGCCCGGGCCCCGGCCACGGCGGCGACCAGCGCGGCCGGGTCGAGGCCGAGCTGCACGTCGACCTCGTGGCCCATCTTGGTGAGGGCGGCCACGCCCGAGGGCGCCAGCTCCTCCGTCACCAGGATCCGCGCCACTCAGCCATCCTCGCTGCGAGCCGACCGTGCGTGCTACTCGAGTCCCTCGGGCGGCGGTGCCCGCATCACGCGCACGATGCCGCCGGCCACGAGCACGCCGAACAGCGCCGCCATGACCGCCACCCAGCCGATGTCGAGCGACCGGGTGCGGTCCCGGGCGGCGGCGGTGAGGCCCACCACCACCCGGCCGGGCGGGGCGGCGTTGGTCGGGGTGCTGGGCGGGGCGTCCGCCTTCGCCGTCGTCGGTGTCGTCGGGTGGGACGGGGCGGTGGTTGCCGTCGGCCGCATCACCGCCGGGGTGCCGGCGCTGACAGGGGGCGAGGTCGACACCCGGGTGGCCGGGGGCGTGGTCGTCGGAGGCGGCTGGCGGGACGACTCGACCGGACCCACCGTGGTCGGGGGCGGCGGGGCCGGCAGCAGCCCGGCCATGGCGGCCCGCAGGTCGACGGCGCCGCGGCAGCCGGCGCTACCGGGCCCGCAGGACTTCGACCCCGTGGCCGTGGAAAGGAGCTGGTCGACCGAGGCCTGCGGGCTCAGCCCGTCGGCCACCAGCAGCGCCAGGCCGCCGGCCACGAACGGCGCCGCCATCGAGGTGCCCGAGAGGTAGCCGTAGCTGTTCGTCTGCCCGGCCACCCAGTTCGTCGACAGGATGTCGTCGACCTGCACCCCGTCGGCCGACCCTCCCGGCGCCATGACCGCCCACTTGGCGTCGCCCGGCGACGGGGTGCCCGCGTTGGGCGCACCGTTGCGGGCCAGCGAACCGACCACCACGGCGTCGAGCCCGGCGTAGCTGCCGTTGGCCAGGCCCAGGGCCGCGGCGTTGCCCGCCGCCAGCACCGGGATGGCGCCGTTGGCCCACGCGTACTCGATCCCCTCCCGGATGGAGGAGCCGTACAGGCTGGTGAAGCTGAAGTTGGGGTCGCCCAGGCTCAGCTCGACGACGTCGGCGCCGTGGTCGACCACCCATTCGATGCCGGCGTTGATGTCCTCGATCGACGCCGTGCGGTTCTGGGTGACCGCCTTGGCGATCAGCAGCCTGGCCCCGGGCGCGGTGCCGGCGATGCCGTGGCCGTTGTTGGTTGCGGCGGCGATGATCCCGGCGACCTCGGTGCCGTGGCCGTTGTCGTCCTGGCCGGTGCCGTGGCACTCGAGCGGGTTGCCGCTCGATCCGACGCAGTCGGTGCTGCCCACGATCTGGCCGGCGAGATCCTCGTGGGACAGGTCGGCACCGGTGTCGACGACACCCACGAGCGTTCCGGCGCCGGTGCTGGTCGCCCACGCGGCGGGGGCCCCCACCATGGCCAGGCCCCACTGCTTGGCGAACAGCGGATCGTTGGGCGTGGCCGGCACCGCGGCACCGGCGGCCGTGCCCATCGTCGCCACTCCGATGGTCAGCGCAGCGAGACCACAGGTCAGGGGGGCGAGGCGCCCGCGGCGGGGAAACCGCAACCCCATGCACCGCATTCTGGCCCAGCTTGGCACCTTGTCGGATCAGGCCCACCGGGATTGCCGGCGCACGGGCGACGGGTCCACCCCGGCTTTCCGGGCGCCGGGCCCGGATGCCGGGGTCAGCCATGGGCGGTGAAGGGAGGAATTACCCGATTTGTCCGGCCAATCCGCCCGCCCTCGCCTCCCCCCGACCGGACTCAGCGTGGTGCGGGTACCACGGTGCGCGCCCTGGCGGCCCCGGCGCCGCTCGGGCCGGGCGTGGTGCGGACACCACGCTGGGCGCTCACGCGCCCCCGGGGCGGGTTCAGGCCGAGTCGGCCAGCAGCTTGGCGAGGCGGGTCACACCCTCCTCCAGGGCCTCGTCGCCGAGGGCGTAGGCCAACCGGCCGTAGCCGGGGGCGCCGAAGGCCTCGCCGGGAACGAAGGCGACGTGGACTTCGTCCAGGACCAGGTCGGCGAACTCGAGCGTCGTCGTCGCCGTGCGGCCCCGCAGCGATCGCCCGAGCGCCCCCTCGAACGACGGGAACACGTAGAAGGCCCCCCGGGGCTCGGCCAGCACCACCCCGGGCGCGCTGTGCAGCAGCTCGACGATCTTGCGGCGCCGGCGGTCGAAGGCGGCGCGCATGGTCGCCACCGAGGACTGGTCGCCGGTCAGGGCGGCCAGCGCCGCCCGCTGGCTGACGTTGGCGACGTTGGACGTGAGGTGGCTCTGGAGGTTGGTCACGGCCCGGGCCACGTCCGGGGGGCCGATCATCCACCCCACCCGCCATCCGGTCATGGCATAGGTCTTGGCCACGCCGTGCACCACGACCGTG
>Ga0306920_100010115_pt1 | contig 12630 bp, 7 predicted proteins | sample flu12Cox44000170_FD_204666 | JGI IMG/M metagenome (GOLD analysis project Ga0306920, IMG submission 204666) | Lab enrichment of tropical soil microbial communities from Luquillo Experimental Forest, Puerto Rico - flux4day.12C.oxic.44.000.170 (v2)... | ecosystem: Environmental > Terrestrial >...
TGCAGGCCAAGACGATGGGCAAAACACGCGCGGTTCGATCCTCTCTGGTGCGGTAGGCGGTAACGACGGCAGCTGGATGGTGCGCGGCGGCTGGTTCGATCTGACGCAAAACGATCGCTTTATCTTCGTGCAACCGCCGCTCACCAGTCTCACACCGCAGATAGGGTTGCAGACGGCAGAAAGCCTCGGCGATGGACCGCGCTTGCTCGATGGCTGGCCTGCCGCAGCGCCGGGGTCATCGTTGCAAGGTGTTGACCTCACGCTGCATGAGAAGTCAACGACACTTGAAGTCACCAATGCGGCATTGCCGTCACTGCCCGGAACGTCCGCGCGCATGACCCTAGGATCGGTCGTGCTTGACCGGGGTGGCGGCACTCGGTTTTCCGCGGACTTCCTGCACTTGGCCACAAGCGGAGCGCTCATCAACACGACGACGCTCTTCGGACAGGACCCGGTGCTCAACGCAGGGCCGCAAGGCGAGTTGCCTACGAGCGTGCTTGGTGGCCAGACGCAGACCATTGCAGGCTTGCGCGGATCGTTCAACGTGGGCGGCACGTTTTGGGCAGCGATCGAGGCCGCTCAGGCATGGTACGACGCTGACCACGTGCTGCTGACGGGCAGCTCCCGGCCGGGCGGCTTTTACCATATTGGTCTTACGCACCGTGCGGGTCGTGCGAGCACGTCAATCGAGGCATTTCGTTTCGAGCCGCGCTATGCCACCTCGATCCTGCCGTATGGCGCGCCGGAGAACATTTGGAGTTCGGCATGGTCGTGGCCCGGCGTCTGGCTTAAGTCCACATATCAGCTGTCTGACAACACGCAGATCGGCGCGAACCGCCAGGGCTTTCGCCTGCACTATGCACTGAAGGAGGAGCGCTTTGACGTGCGGGCGGTGTACGCATCGTATTACCAGATCGATGAAGCCACAACGACGAACGCGAACCAGACGGGGTTCGTCGAGGGATTCTTTCTGCCGCAGTTGCCTGGGCAGGCCACGCTTGGACACATGCACCAGTATGGTGCGTGGCTGGCCTGGCACCCAAGCCTCGTTGACCTCAGCCTTGACTACATCGACGACACGATGCATCGTGACTTCCAATCCAGCCAGCCGCAAGATTCGGTGACATTGAATACACCGCAGATCGTGATCTCTGCATCTCGGGCGGTGACGAAGACAGCGCTGGTCAGCATCGGCTACGGGCGCTTTGCGCAGAAAGGTTCGTGGGCCCAGGGCAGTCTTACAAATGTCGACTACGCTGAGAACGTCACGTTCGCCGGCACGCAAGTGGAAGAATCACCGCACGCGATGGTGCTCGTGCAGCTGCGCTCAACAGCCTTTGCCGGGTTGCCGTCGGCGATCACGGGCCCTTCGCCCAATTACCATGCCACAAGTCTCATCGTCGAGCAGCGATTCCACGTGTAGGCCGCACGCGGCTCACGGCAGAAGGCGCCGCTGATGCCTCATGCAGCGTTTGCGCTCGTCATCGCCGTGCTGGCGGTGGGCGTCCTGCACACGGCGGTGCCCGATCACTGGCTTCCGATCGCGCTCATCTCCCGGCAGCGCGGATGGTCGCCTGCGCAAACCGCACGCGCCGCAGCACTCGCGGGTGTCGGGCACACCGTGTCGACGCTGCTGATCGCGGTCGTGCTGTGGGGAGCGGGCGTCGCGTTTGCGAGACGTTTCGGCTCTGGCGTCGACCTTGTTGCCAGCGTGGCCCTCATCGGGTTCGGTGCGTGGGTTGCGCTTGGGTCGCTTTTAGAGATACGGCGCGAAGGCCACGCTCACGCGCAACAAGGCGAAGCCGCTTCAGCGCTTGGCCACGCGCATTTGCATCGGCATCTGGGTGGCCTCGAACACGTCCACTGGCACACGCATGATCCCGAAGAGTGGCACGAGATTCAGGGCGACGTCGCGGTTGCACCGCCAATGCACCATCACGAGCACAGTACGACCGGCCGAACGTCGCTCTTGCTCGTGCTTGGGTCGTCACCGATGGTCGAAGGCATCCCTGCGTTTTTCGCCGCGTCACGATTCGGCGCTGGCCTCATCTTGATCATGGCCGTTGTGTTCTCAGTGGCGACGATCGGCACGTACGTGGCGCTCTGCGTCGCCGCGAGTCGAGGCGTCCAGCGTACCCATTTTGGGCCCTTAGAGCGGTACGGCGAGGTGATCAGCGGCTCGTTTATCGCCGCGCTTGGTGTCGTGTTCCTCTTGATCCACTAATCCAAAGGCGTACTTCCGAGGCCATCGCAGCCATCCGAATGGACGATCCGTTCGGAGGATAGCGCACATGCGTTGGTTGAGATACGATGACGGCGATGTTCAACCACTATCGCATCGCGAGCTCATTTGCATGTGCATTTATGCTCGTCCTAGCCCTCGCTGCGACGGCACGGGCGCAAGCCGGGACATCCACGCCTAGCCCGGCAGCCCTTGCAACCCCGACGCCCGCGCCGTCACCGAGTCCATCCGCGTCGCCCGCGCCGTCGTCAACGAGCCTTGCCCTCGGACCCCTAACCATCGATGGCGTGTTCAGCGCTTTTTCGCTGTTTACAAGCGGTGTCAACGCAACGGGTTCATTCCGCACGCCAACCGGCATCGACGCCAACAACCTGACCGACATCAGCAATGCGTTTCTCATCGTCAACAAGGGGTCGGGGACATTCCGCTATGGTTTTGCGGCCGGTGCCTATAACATCCCGGTTGTCGGATTCGCCCTGAATAAGACGATCCAAAACAACGCGAATACGAGTCTGTATGGTGCGCTTCCCTCAGTGTACGTGGAGTTCGCGCCGAACAGCAGCTTTAATCTGCAGGCTGGCAAACTCGCGACCATGACTGGTCAAGAGTCGACCTACACGTACGAGAACATCAACATCCAGCGTGGCATCATCTGGAACATGGAGCCGGCGGTCAGCCGCGGGGTTCGTGGCACTTTTACCGGTTCCAAGTTCAATGGCGCGCTCGAGCTGAACGATGGTTTCTACTCGGGCAACCGGGTCGGTTTCGAAGGGCAGATCAGCAACACGCCAAGTTCGAGCACGACGCTGGAAATCGCGTTCATGCTTCCCAATGCGAGTGCGCCCGCCAATGCGACTGCGTCTATCGCCAACAAACAGCTGCTCGACCCGATGCTGACCTACACCACTGGAAAGTGGACATTCTCGCCGTATCTGCTCTGGGTTAACTCGCCTAAGAGCGCGGCGCTGGGCTACACGAATGATGAGCACGCTTTCGGGGCAGTCTTTATGTCGACGTACACGCTCAGCCCCACGTGGTCGCTGCCCTTGCGGGTCGAGTATGGCCACAATGGCAGCTCGCCCGGCGACCCGAGTCCGAATGCGAACTTGCTTGGCTATGGGCCTGGCAGCGGAGCGTGGACGTACACGCTGACCCCGACCTATCGCCGTGGCGTGTTCTTCGCGCGTGCTGAGGCCTCTGACGTCAATGTCCAAGGATTCACTCCGGGTCTTGCGTTCGCGTCGTCTGGCACCCAAACGAATCAGTTCCGCAGCGGGCTCGAAGCCGGATTGCAGTTTTGATCCATGCTGCACGCACGAGAAGACGAGGTCACGCCATGCTCGATCTAGCGATGCTCGCCCTCACCCTGGTCCTCTTTTGGGTGCTCGACCGGTACACGGTCGGTTTGGAGCGCCTGTAGATGTTTGATCAGATCCTCGGGCTTGTGCTGTCGATTCTTGGCCTCGCGTACCTCACCTACGCCATGCTGCGGCCTGAGAAGTTCTAGGAGTTCGCGATGACAGTCATCGGGTGGCTCCAGTCCCTCGTGTTCCTCGGGATCATTGCGGCCATCACAAAGCCACTAGGTGCGTACATGGCGCGCGTCTTCGACGGTGAGCGTACGTTCTTGTCGCCCGTGTTCGCGCCCATCGAGCGTTTCATTTACCGGCTATGCAGGGTCGATCCGCAGCGCGAGATGTCTGCGACCTCATACCTGTTGGCAACACTCGCATTCAGCGCGGTCGGCTTTGCGTATCTGTTCGTACTGCTACGAACCCAGAAGTTTCTGCCTTTCAATCCGCAGCACTTCGATAACCTCACCGCCGACAACGCGTTTAACGTCGCCGCGAGCTTCATGACCAATACCAACTGGCAGTTCTATTCCGGCGAAAGCACGATGAGCTATCTCTCCCAGATGGCTGGCTTAGCCTGGCACAACTTCGTCTCGGCCGGGGCCGGCATTGCCATCGCGGTTGCCGTCATCCGCGGCGTGTGCCGCACGAGCGCGGGTGCGGTGGGGAACTTCTGGGCTGATGCGACGCGCGCCGTGCTCTACGTTCTGCTGCCGATAAGTGTTGTCGGCTGCCTGTTGCTGGTCTGGCAAGGCATGCCGCAAAATTTCCACCCCTATCAGGACGTGGTCTCGATCGAGGGTTTCAAGCAGACGATTACCGGCGGGCCGATGGCATCACAAGAGGTCATCAAAGAGCTTGGCACCAACGGCGGTGGCTTCGTCAATGCGAACTCCGCAGCGCCCAACGAGAACCCCACTCCGCTGAGCAACTTTCTCGAGATGCTGTTCATCGTCGCGATCGGGGCCGGCTTGACGTACACCTACGGCCGCTACGCGAAAGATCAGCGCCAGGGCTGGGCGCTGTTCGCGGTTATGGCTTTGCTCTTCGTCGGCGGCTTTGCAGCCGCATACGGAGCCGAGACGGCGGGCAACCCAGGCGTCCATGCGCTTGGAGTTGCCGGCGGTAACATGGAAGGCAAAGAATGCCGGTTCGGCACAGCCGCATCCGCATTATTCGCGACCGTCACGACCGACACGTCATGCGGTGCCGTCAACTCGATGCACGATTCTTTCACGCCGCTTGGCGGGCTCGTACCGCTCGTCGACATGCAGCTCGGTGAGATCGCTTTCGGTGGCGTCGGCACGGGCCTGTACGGGATGATCGTGTTTGTGGTGCTGACGGTGTTCATCGCAGGATTGATGGTCGGACGGACGCCCGAGTACCTAGGGAAGAAGATCGAGCGCAAAGAGGTACAGCTCGCGATGTTGGCTGCCCTGGTTCTACCCGTGCTGGCGCTTGCCCCAACTGCGGTTTCAGTGCTCGTTCCGGCGGGCACGGCAACGTTAAACAACGCAAGCGCTCACGGATTCTCAGAGTTGCTCTACGGCTTCACGTCAACTACCGAAAATAACGGCAGCGCATTCGCCGGTCTTGGCGGCAACGTGTACTTCAACATCGTGATGGGCGTTGTGATGATCCTGGGAAGATTCACGTTTCTGATCCCGTCGCTGTTGCTCGCGGGCTCGCTGTCGACCAAGGTCAAGGTGCCCCCCACGGCTGGCACGTTCACTACTCACTCACCCATATTCGTCGCCTTGCTGATCGGCACGATCCTCATCGTCGGGGCACTCACGTTCTTCCCGGCCGATGCGCTCGGTCCGATCGTTGAGCACCTGCTCATGAACCAGGGAAAGCTGTTCTGACATGATCCCACAACGACGCATCGAGCGTCGCCCGAAAGCGCGATCGCTCTTCGATCGGAAGATCCTCACGACGGCGACCATCGAGTCCTTCCGCAAGCTCGATCCTCGTTGGCAGTTCCGAAATCCCGTGATGTTCGTCTGCGAAATCGGCGCCGCGGTCACGTTGCTCTTCTTTTTCCGCGACCTGCGCACCCATGGCCCGGCTGGGTTCGATTTTGCGATCTCGATGTGGTTGTGGTTCACCGTCATCTTTGCGAACTTCGCTGAGGCAATGGCGGAGGGACGGGGCAAGGCGCAAGCAGACTTCCTGCGACGTACCAAGACGGATACACGGGCGCGACGGGTCATTGACGGCCGCGAGGAGTTGGTCAGCGCAACTGATCTGCGCAAGGGCGACACCCTGCGAATCGTGGCAGGGGAGCTGATCCCGGCCGACGGTGATGTTGTGCATGGGGCGGCCTCTGTCGATGAGTCCGCGATCACCGGCGAGTCGGCTCCGGTCATCCGCGAAGCCGGCGGCGACCGCAGTTCTGTTACCGGCGGCACGCGCGTGCTCTCGGATGAGATAGTCGTCGAGGTCACCTCGAATCCAGGCGAAACGTTCTTGGATCGTATGATCGCGCTGGTCGAGGGTGCGAAGCGCCAAAAAACTCCTAATGAGATCGCGCTGTCGATCTTACTCGCCGGCTTAACGATTATCTTCCTGATCGCCGTCGCAACGCTGTCGCCGTTTTCTATCTACGCCGGCACTGTGCAATCAGTCACCGTCCTCATCGCCTTGCTCGTCTGTCTCATTCCAACGACGATCGGCGGTTTGCTCTCGGCCATCGGCATTGCGGGTATGGACCGCGTGCTGCAGCGTAACGTCCTGGCGATGAGCGGCCGCGCTGTTGAGGCTGCCGGGGACGTCGACACGCTGCTGCTCGATAAGACTGGGACCATCACACTCGGCAATCGCCAAGCGACCGAGTTCCTTCCTGCGCCCGGTGTGAGCATGGAGGAAGCGGCCCGGGCCGCATACCTCGCCTCGCTCTCCGATGAAACACCCGAAGGCCGCTCGATCGTGACGCTCTCGGAGCAGCACGGTCCAGCGCTTGCAGGTTTAGCCAGCAACGGTGCGACGTTCGTGCCCTTCAGCGCGTACAGCCGCATGAGCGGCGTCGACCTGCCTGACGGCACCGCCATCCGCAAAGGAGCGCCGGATTCGATTCGCGCCTGGGTACGCGGGCACGGGGGCGACGGTGATCCCGCACTGGCAGCTGACGTCGAACGCATTGCGCGTTCGGGTGGCACGCCCTTGCTCTTGGCCTCCAATACCAAGATCCTCAGCCTTATCCATTTGAAGGATATATTGAAGCCGGCGATGCGCGAGCGATTTGATCGCCTGCGCAAGATGGGCATCCGGACGATCATGATCACTGGCGACAATCCCCTCACTGCGGCGACGATCGCCCGCGAGTCAGGCGTCGATGATTTCCTCGCCGAGGCCACGCCTGAGGCGAAGATGGCGCTGATCAAGCGCGAGCAGCAGGCCAGCAGGCTTATCGCCATGACCGGCGATGGGACCAACGATGCGCCGGCGCTGGCGCAAGCAGATGTTGGCGTAGCAATGAACTCGGGCACGCAGGCTGCAAAAGAGGCAGCGAACATGGTGGACCTCGATTCCGACCCCACGAAGCTTATCGAGATCGTTGAAATCGGCAAGCAGCTTCTCATGACGCGCGGTGCTCTGACCACGTTCTCCATCGCCAACGACGTCGCGAAGTATTTTGCGATCCTGCCTGCCATGTTCTCGACCGCGTACCCCGCGATGAATACGCTCAACGTTATGCGCTTGACCACGCCGCAAAGCGCCATCCTCTCCGCCGTGATTTTCAACGCGTTGATTATTATCGCGCTCGTACCCCTCGCATTACGAGGCGTTGCCTACCGGCCGCTGGGAGCCAACGTCGTGTTACGGACGAATGTGCTGGTGTTTGGCCTTGGTGGCGTCATCGTGCCGTTCGTCGGCATTAAGCTCGTCGATATGATCCTGGCGGCCTTGCACCTCACCGGAGCCTAGACGTACACTATGAACCTCTCAGCTTTTCGTGATAACATCATTCGCCACGTTGGTACCGCCCTGGTCTACACCGTCCTCTCGGTGATCGCGTTCGGTTTTGTGTACCCGTTTGTCATGACCGGCATCGCACAGCTTGCGTTCCCATCGCAGGCAAACGGATCGATAGTGTATGTGAATGGAAAACCGGTCGGCTCAGCTATCATCGGCCAGCTATGGACGAAGCCGCAATATTTCCGCGGCCGTCCGTCGGCAGCGGGGAAAGGGTACGATCCGACCTCGACCGGCGGCACGAACTTTGGCCCCACGTCGAAGAGGCTCATCGACGGGACAAGAGCGACCATCGCTGCCTTGCGCAAGGAAAACCCAGATGCGACAGTGCCGATGCCAATGGATCTCGTGACGTCGAGCGGCAGCGGCATTGACCCAGATATTAGCCCGCAAGCAGCTTTGTATCAGGCACCGCGTGTGGCTAAAGCGCGGTACCTGCCGACGGCCGTCGTCGTGGCTCTCATTAACCGCCACGTGCATGGGCGGACGTTCGGGTTCTTGGGAGAGCCGCGCGTTAACGTGTTGGAGGTTAACCTCGCGCTCGACGGCGCGCAGGTTACGAAGAAACCCTAGCGTAGGCCCTTGCGTGCGGGCAGCAGGTTCGTGCCGCCTAAATGATTCCGCGGCGCAGTGCGACGACGGCTGCCTGCGTACGATCGGCGGCGGATAACTTCTCCAAAATATCGCGGATGTGGCCTTTGACCGTGCCAAGTCCGATCGCCAGTCGGTCGGCAATCTCAGCGTTGCCGTCGCCGTCGGCGACGAGCTTGAGGATCTGAGTTTCCCGCGGTGACAATGGTGACGGCGCGGTAGTTGGTTGGGCAGCGGGCTCCGCGATTCTCCGCAAGACGACATGCGCAACAGCTGGATCGAAATAGGCGCCGCCCTCGGCGACCACATGCACGGCCGTCACGACGCCCTCGGTCTTGGTGGACTTGACGCAATAAGCGTCAGCGCCGGCGGAGAGTGCTGCCAAGACCTCGCTGTCCAAGTCGTGCATGGTCAAGATCACGACCTTCGTGTGCGTGGCAGATTCACGGAGGCGTTTGGTCAGCTCGATGCCGTCCATACCGGGCAACCCAAGGTCGATCACGGCGACGTCGGGAACAAGGCGCAGCACCTCAGCGAGACCGCGCGGACCATCATCGGCTTCGCCGACGACGTCGAAACCCGCGTCGACGAGCGCCGCCCGCAAACCCGCGCGAGTGAGTGCGTGATCTTCGACCAGCACAACGCGGGGCACGTTAGCCGTTCCACGGCGTGGGCTGCCCCACGCGTTGCGTTTCGAGGCGTGGCGAAATAGCCTCGGGCTGCGGCTGCTCGGCCGATGGAGCCGCAGGCAGGTCTAAGATAAAGACGCTGCCTTTAGGGATGTTAGGTTCGTACCAAGCGGTGCCGCCATGGCTTTCGGCGATGCGCCGAGCGATGTACAAACCAAGTCCTGATCCTGCGCCGCGCCGCGGGTAGTCGTTTGGGCTAAAGCGCTGGAAGAGCTCGTCTCGCCGCTCGTCCGGTACGCCGTAACCGTTATCCTCGATTCGGATCAGCACCTCATCGCCTGACGTCAGTACCAACGTGCGGATCTCTCCTCCCTCTGGCGTCCAGTTGATAGCGTTGGCGATTAGGTTCATCACCGCGCGACGCAACTCGCCTTCATCGCCAAGCACCACCGCGTTGTCCGATCCGGAAGCCGTGCACGTCAGACGTCGCATGCGCCACACAGGCTCGAGTTCGTTCACGATGCTAACAACCAGTGGGAACACCTGCACTTGTTCGCGGTCCTCGGATTGCTCGCCGGATTCGTAGCGTGCCACCATGAGCAGCGTTTCGGCTAAGCGGCGCAGTTCGTCGTTGGCAGCCAGCGATCGGCGTAGGATCTCGCGGTAGGCTTCCGGCAGCGGACCGTAACTGCCACTGAGCGCTTGCTGCAGCGTCACGGCAGCGGCCGTGAGCGGCGTGCGCAAGTCGTGCGAAAGCGCATAGACGAGGTCGCGGATGACCTCGCCCCTGTGCTCGACGGTTTCGAGCGCCTGCTGCAGTGCGGTATTGCGCTCGGCGAGCTGGACGAAGAGCGATGCCTGCGCCGCTGCGACTGTGGCTTGGTCGGCAAATGCCTGCACCCATTGCTCCAGTTCGGGATTGGCGCTCGGCTCGGTCATGGTGAGCAAGAGGATGCCGAAAGTGGTCTGGTCATTTACCAGGGGAACCAGGATAGCTCGCTCAGCTCCGAGTGTGGACAATGCAAACCGGCCGAGCGCATCGCCCGGCGTCACCACGAGTGAGCGCCGCTGGGTCATCACAGCCTGCAACAAGGAAAGCAATTCCGCGGCGGGCCGCGTCGTGCTCACCTCGACGTCATCATCCCCTCGCTGCCACGAGTAGGTCGTGGCAGCGAGCCGGTGCTCCTCGATAGTGTAGAGGCGCGCACCGTCGACACCCAGTGCCGAGACAGACTCGCGCACGATGGCACGGGCAACCAGCTCGACGTTCAGCGACGACCGGATCGTCTCCATGGATCGCCGCAGCGCCTGCTCTCGTTCGGCCTGTAGCGCTTGTTCGGCGACCTGACCCTTGCGCAGCGCTCGCGATTGGGCTATAGTCCCGAGCCAGCCAACAAGCACGATGGAGAAGCCGGCAAGCACGCGATTCAGGATAGCGATGGCGTTCCAGGTGTGCCCCTCTTGTACGCCGTTGAAGTACCCGGCCACGACATTGGCGACCAGTGCCGCCACGATGAGCGCCTCCGTGATGCGGCGGTTCAAGACGAGGCTTGAGAGCGCGACGGGGATCGTGAGCAAGATCGCCGCGACAAGAGCCTGCGGCGTCGCCAGGTCGATCGCGAATGCGACGAGCAGTAGGGCGATGGACAACACCAACGTATGCCGCGGATTCATGTCAGGCGTCGAGCTTCTGCGTGGGCGAGGTTCGGTCCGGCTGGAAAAGCCGGCACAGAACAAGAACCGCGCTGCATGCGTTCTGACGTGGGCCGGCCGGATGCGTCCGAGCTGCTCAAAGAGATCGGCGGTCAGGCACGTCTGATCGTCTACCTCGGGTTTGCACCCGGAGTCGGGAAGACGTACCGTCTGCTCACCGAAGCGCGACAGCTGCAGCAGGCGGGCGTCAACGTCGCGATCGGCTGGATCGAGATGAAGGATAGGAGCGACCTCGAGCAGCTGTGCAGCGGCATCCCGCGCATCCCGCTGCGGCGCGCGACGTTAGGCAACTCGAGTTTTGAGGACTTCGATTACGAGGCTGCGGTTGCAGCGCACCCCAACACCATCGTGCTCGATGAACTCGCGCATACGAACCTTGCCGGGGGCACGCATGCCAAGCGCTGGCAAGATGCGCTCGCGTTGCGCGAACAAGGCATAAGCGTACTGGGAGCATTCAACATCGCGCACCTGGAGTCGGTCGCACCAACGGCCGAAGCGCTGGTGGGCTTTCCCATCCGTGAGATCGTGCCGCTCTCGTTCCTCAAGGCAGCCGACCAGGTCATCGCGATCGATGTGGCTCCCGAGCAGCTGGAAGCGCGCTTGCATGCGGGTGACATCATGCGCAAAGAGGATATCGAGCGCGCGGTGCACGGTCCATTCCGTCCGCAGACGCTGCGTGCGTTGCGTGAGATGATGCTGCGCACCGTCGACGATCTCACCGAGCCGGCTTTACCCGCCGCCCGCTTGTCGAACGCCGACGCGCTGCTCTTGCCGGGGATCGATGGCGAGGCGTACCTCGAGCGCGTGGCCGCCTTTGCAGATGCGTTCAACTTAGCGCTAGAAGTGATCGCAGCGCCGGACATCCCGCGTGACACTGCGCTGCGGCTCGCACACGCGTATGGAGCACACCTCGTGCCCGCTACCCGGGTCGCCCTCAACGAGACGAAACTCAGCGATTTCAACGCATCATTTGTCGCCGTGCCGTACGGTGCACTCGCCAAGACCCTGGTGGCCGAGCCGATCGATCGCGAGCTGCTCGTGGTTCCGCGCGAGCAGAAACGGGGAACGCCCCCGCGCGCAGACATGGCTCAGCATCCCTACGCGCGAACGGTTGGCGATCGCATGCGGGTCGGGTACGGCCGGCTGACCGTCTATCTTGGCGCAGCAGCTGGCTGCGGCAAGACCTACGCCATCTTGGACCAGGCGCATCAGCTCAAAGCAGAAGGCGTCGATGTGGTGGCGGCGTTTGTCGAGACGCATGGCCGCGTCGATACGGCACGCAAGCTGGAAGGGCTTGAAGTGCTTCCGCGCCTCGAGTTCAACGCTGGCGGTATGCGCTATTCTGAGCTCGATGTCGAAGCATTGCTCCAGCGGCGCCCGCAGGTGGCGCTGATCGACGAGCTTGCACACACGAACGCGCCTGGTAGCAAGTTCGCGAAGCGTTACGAAGATGTGTTGAGCGTGCTGAGGTCGGGCATTTCGGTGCTGACAACCCTCAACGTCCAGCATCTTGAGGGCCTCAACGATGCCGTGCGCCGGCTGACCGGGGTGACCGTACGTGAGACCATGCCTGATGGGATCTTGGAATTAGCCGACGACGTCGTGCTCGTCGACGCAAGCGCGCAGACATTGCGTGACCGCCTGCGCGCCGGCAAGATCTACCCGAAAGAACGCATCGATGCAGCGCTCGGATCGTTCTTCAGGACCGAGAATCTGACCGCGTTGCGCGAGCTGGCGTTGCGTGAAGCGCTGCGCACCCGGGCAGTCGTGCGACGCCGGCCCACGGTCACGGAGATCGTCTTAGGCATTGCTGCACGAGAGCGCGACTCTGCGCTCATCCAGCGGGCGGCGCGGCTCGCCAAGCGCCTCAACGCCGATTTTAGCGTCGTGCACGTCGCGCCGACGCCGAGGGCGGCTCAAGCGCCCGCCTTGACCATGCTTGCAGAAACCGCCCGCACGTTGCTGGGAAGCTTTGCGGTGGAGGTTGATCCGCAACCCGCAAAGGCGCTCGCGCGGATCGCGCTGCGCCGGCCGGGTGCGACGCTTGCGATTGAGGGTGTGCGCACGAAGACCCGGTGGCTAGGGCCGAAATCATTCGCGCAGCAAGTGCTGGAAAATGGAGCACCCG
>Ga0306920_100010116_pt1 | contig 12629 bp, 11 predicted proteins | sample flu12Cox44000170_FD_204666 | JGI IMG/M metagenome (GOLD analysis project Ga0306920, IMG submission 204666) | Lab enrichment of tropical soil microbial communities from Luquillo Experimental Forest, Puerto Rico - flux4day.12C.oxic.44.000.170 (v2)... | ecosystem: Environmental > Terrestrial >...
CGTGAGGTTATCCCACATTCCCAGAGCCTTGAAATACATTCTCTGGGACACACGCTCACAACGGATCATTTCGGTAGCGGAGTATCGGCAGCAGATGAACCAAGCGCGTTACGCTTAATTAAGGCCAGTCGACGATGCTGCCAGGCATATCCGGGTGAACGCTCCGATTATTGAAACGGCGATACCATCTGAGATGAGCGTGCTGGCGCGCGCTCCCTGACCCTGGCTCAGCAAAGCCAAGCGCTTAAGATAGCCAATTAGAGTGCTTCAATCTCTCGCGCCGGGGGTCTTCGAGCATGCGAAGGAAGAGGTATCTCGCTTTGTGAAGAGGTGAGCAGGGTGCTGGATGGAGTGGCGTCATGAAGAAGCGATGCAAGAATCCTCACGCTGTGGCCCTGCAGGTCCGGTGGCTTAGTCCGGAGCGAGGCCAAGAGACGGGCCAAACGCGAAAACGGCCGCAGGCTGGCCTGGTCAAAAGCCGCAAGAAGAGAATTGCCGCCCGCCGAAATGCTGGCCGCTCGCAGCGGAGGAGGCGCCGGAACAAGAGATCGTCTCGATTCGCGCCCGCTTCGGATACCGCGATATTGGCTCGGGTTATGGCGGGATCCGCTCTTCCGCCGTGCACTCTGCTGAATCCGAGCTGCGGATGGACTCATCGAATTGGGTGCTTTGGTCCACTGAGGAATCAAGAGCGTGTCCGGATCCTACGTGTTAAACACGCTCGTGAGGTTTGATCTTATGGCGGCGCGGCAGCTTCCGCGGCGCGCCCGCCCGGAGCAACAATCCGAACTCGAAACGACCTTTTAATACCTCACGCTTCGACCATGATAACCCCAAGACTATCTTGAATTTAGCACTCCGGTCGTTCATCTTGTTCAATATTGACAGGTGTTTGGGAGGTGGAGGATGACGCAGACACAAATGACGGCTTACCTGGCGGACAAGATCGGCATCACCAAGCGCCAGGCCAAGTCCACACTCGACGAACTCAACGAGTTAGTAACGCGCCAGCTCAAGAAAGAGGGCTTGCTGCGCCTGGCGGGCCTCGGGGTGTTCCGTAAGCGCAAGCTCAAGGCACGCGTTGGCCGCAACCCTGCCACCGGTGAGCAGATCAAGATTCCGGCGCGAACCCGATTGCGTTTCACGCCTGCCAAGGCGCTGAAAGATTCCGTACTCGGCGCGCACTAGCCTCTCCGATCAGGCGCCAGCGAACATCTCTCGCTCTGGCCAAATGATCGGGGTGCCAGGGCCAAAGGGGCTCTGTCGGAGCGCGATGTCTAGTTGTCCTCTCCGCATGGAGCTTAGCTGGGGAGAAATGCACATGGAGCCTCCACCACAACAAACACGTGATTTTGACAATACAGCTTGGCCCACTTTGGAGTGAACCCCGGCAGTTGGACAAGTAGATAGCTCCGGATTGGACCAGCCGAGCCGGCTTATAGGAGAGTAAGCCATGGCACCCATGTCCGAACGGTTAGGGAGCCCATTGCCGACCCAGTTGCGTATTGCGATTGGATTCATTTCCAGCGGCCGGCGCAGCAGGATATAGGCGAATGCTGGGATAATCAGTGCAGTGAGGACCGGCATTTTAGATCTTTATACGGCCCGACCTGAGTGAGTCTAAAGACCTGATGCCGATAAAAGTCGCAGCGATTCTAGCAGGCTGTTGATGAAAGAGTGTGATTAGTCAGTTTCATAGCTGGTTAAGCAGAATCTGGGCTAGGTTCAACGCTTGGAGGCGATGGGAATCATTGCGTGAGGGCCTGCAAACCCAGCTTTCGGCGTGGAGTTCATGCAGGCGCCGGGCTGAGCTTAGCGATTCTGATGAGGTTATACGCAGCCGCCACGATGTATGCATGCATCTGCACTCGCGCGCGTCCGCGATAGCGAGTTTGGCGCAGACCGCCGACCGTCTTCATCCAGCCAAACGCCTCCTCGACCTGCTTGCGGATCCATTGACTGAGCGCGTAGCCGGGATGGCGTACGGTGCGCGCGTCGAGCGCCGAACCACCGGGCCGCGCATCATTCTGGGCGATATGCGGAGTGATGCGGAGCGCGCGGCAGGATGCGACGAAGTCGCGGGTGTCGTAGCCCTTGTCACCGCCCAGGGTGATTCGCCGGCCGCCCGGCAGCCGCTCATCGGCCATCGCGATCGCGGCGCGCCGCTCGGCAGTACCATCAGCGAACTCGACCTGAAAGTCGAGCAGCAGAGTGTTGCGGTTCTCCATCAGCGCATTGGCCGAGTAACAAAGCTTGGCCTCCTTGCCCGCGCCCTTTTTGGCCAAGGTGGCGTCCGGATCAGTGGTCGACTGATGGGTCGCGTTGGAGCGGCGCTCGCCGTGGAAGTTCACGGTCGGATTGCCCGGATCGTCAGGCGGCGGGCTCGGCTTTGCGTCCTTGCGCTTGAAGCTCTTGAGCGAAGCCCAGGCCTCGATCAGTGTCCCGTCCACCGTGAAGTGCTCGTCCGAGAGCAGGTTGAGCCTGCGCGCCTGCTGGACGACTGCGCGCAAGAACTCACCCGCGACCTCATGCTCCAACAGCCGGGCGCGATTGCGCGAAAAGGTCGAGTGATCGAAGCTCGCCTCATCCATCTCCAGATCCAGAAACCAGCGGAACAAGAGGTTGTAGTCGAGCTGTTCGCAAAACAACCGCTCGCTCCGCACCGTATACAGCGCCATCAGCAGGGAGGCTTTCAACAAACGCTCGGGCGGAATCGACGGCCGCCCTACCGCGCTGTACATCTGATCGAACACCGGCGAGAGTTGGGCCAACGCCTCTTGCGCCAACAGCTTGATCCGTCTCACCGGATGATCCTTTGCCACCCGCTTCTCCGGATCGATAACCATCAGCATCGCTCGCTGCCGCCGTTCCTCACCGCGCATCCGCCGCTTCCTCCTCCACCACGATTGCCTATTGAGACGAACTATATGCGAATGGAATTCAAGCGTTTATCAACAGCCTGCTAGGCCATGAACTGGTACACGCTGCTGTCGGGGTGGCAGCTGGCCACCGGAAAGGGTTCCGCCGGGTTGCCCGCGGAATTTGGTCTTGTAGACCAAATGTCGGCGACTACACCTGGGCCGGAATTCGAGGAGGCGTTGCGGCCGATACTGCAAGACGCAGGGCTGTTGCCGCACGGCAGACTCAGCTCGACCATTGGCGCCAGCAATCATTCCAGCCGCCGTAAAAGGCCACACTCCAGCCGGGTCAGGTGTGTGTGATACTTGTGGCTATGTGGCTACGCGCAGATGGCTTAATTCAGCGGGCGCACCGCTTTGCCCAAAGCACGGTCAAATGAACGTGCAGATAATTGAAATAATTCTTAGACCACATCGCTGTATACTCACCTGCATCACTGAGGCGGAGCTTGACCCTTCTGCGATAGTAAGTCCACTCCTTCAAAATAGTCGAAAAAGGTGCCACTGTGAGGTGAAGGACCGATTCCTGAAAACCAGAATCCTCGCCTCAACACATGTTCCTCGAGGTCAAATTCTAGATGAGTTCTTTGGCTACATGACGAGACCGCTATGGTCGAGCAAGAAGTCGAGTCTCACAAGCAGCAGCTGGAGGCCTTGAAAAAGCGACTGGAAGGGCTCAAGCGGGCAGCTGAATTATTCGAGTCTGAACAGGGTGCGATTTCAGAACTGCTTCATGCTGGCACAGCTAATGGCGGCATTATCGCTCGGCAGGTGACGGTTTCGTCAGCCGCCACCAAAGCGCCAAGAGCTACAACTAGTCCAAAGGCAACTGTTGCGCAGGGACGGCCTGCACCTGTTGGGCGTAGCAAGACGCCAACAGCAACAAGCCGTCGCAGTGCGAGCCAGAATGGCGGACTCACCCGGCTCGACATGATAGTAGCTGTTCTCAAGCGTCATCCGCGCCGGACGGTGCGTGAATTGATTGCACTACTCAACAAAGAATACCACTGGAAGACCACAGAAAGCGCAGTGACCGGCCATCTCTACACACGCCGTGACAAGTTCGTCCATACTCCGCCGAACCGTGCGGTCAATCGCCCGGTCACTTGGTCGTCAAAATAGGGACGGCATTCGCAGTGCGTGCGATGCGCGAATGGCCGTTAACCGTATCAATTGGGGAGGACCTCAGCGATGGCTGTTACAGTGAAAAAAGCGGTTCTTTGGCGTAAAGAGATCGAAAACCGCCCTGGTATGCTGGCCAATACGCTCGAGCCACTCTCCGAAGCAGGAGCCGACCTGCAAGTCGTCATGGGGTATCGTGACCCTGGCGGAAAGGATACGGCCGCCATCGAGCTACACCCGGTTTCCGGGAGGAAGTCCACGGCGGCGGCAAAGACAGCTGGTCTCGCCCCGTCGCCGATCCCCACCTTGCTGGTCGAAGGGGACAATCGCCAGGGGCTCGGCCACGCTCTCGCAAAAGCGATCGGTGATGCGGGGATCAATCTGAGCTTCGTGATGGCACAGGTTGTGGGACGGAGATATTCGGCGGTGTTCGGCTTCGAGAACGACGCCGACGCTGCTAAGGCCACGGTCCTGATCAGGAAAGCTGCTGTACCGATCCGCAAGAGATAATCGCTACATCCGGGAAGTTGCAGTCGATGAAATCACAGGGAGGCGATCCGCACCCTGAGTATCATCGCTATATCTGTCCTGGAGTAAGCAGTTAAACTGGCACAGGTGCTGTATCATGCCGAGAAACGATCCGACACGAAGTCCAGGGCATCCGGCCAGCCAACCGCAGCCCGAGGTGCTGGCGATTAAGCGGGCAGTTGAGAAGGCCCAGGGTGATGAAACAAAGGCGATCAAACTGATTTGCAAGCACTTTCGGGTGAGGAGCCTGAATGCGCTGCCCCATTCACTACGCGCAACGGCGGCGGCGGCCCTCGTAGGAGGGGTTCGAGTAGCAACGGAACAGTTTTACTAGGTAAGGCCCTTACACCCCGTCGTCGAGTGCACCTGGATTTCTGAGAGGGCGTAACTCCCCGCGCGCAATTCGCTGCGGCAAAGTGAAGGTGTAACGGCCAAGCATGTTGATGTGTTCATGGCCGAGAGGCGATAGCCGAGCTACGTCTTCGTCGCTGACATCGAAGCTCCCCTGACGAAGCTGCCGGAGTGCAGCGTCCATGTAAATCGTGTTCCAAAGCACGATCACGTTGACGATCAAGCCGAGCGCGCTGAGCTGATCTTCCTGGCCCTGACGATACCGTTGCCGGAGCTCGCCACGCTTGCCGTGGAACACAACGCGCGCCAGCATGTGCCGCGCCTCACCCCGATTGAGTTGGACCAGGATGCGACGCCGATAGCCTTCGTCATCGAAGAAATTGAGCAGATGAATGGTCTTGATGATACGTCCCAACTCTGCCAATGCACGCGCCAGCCGTGTCGGGCTGTTGTTGGTTTGCAATGTGCGGATCAGACCGGAGGCCTGCACCACGCCAAGTTTCAGGGAACCGGCAAGCCGCAGGAGGTCTTCCCACTGCTCGACGATGAGCTTGGCGTTGACGCGATCGGAGGCCAGACGATTAAGTACTCCATAATCGGCGGCGGGATCGATGCGCCACAACCTGGCCCCGCCTGCATCGGCGATCCTCGGGCTGAACTGGAATCCGAGCAGATAGAAGATGCCGAAAATAGCGTCAGTGTAGGCGCCAGTATCGGTCATGATTTCGAACGGCTTCAACTCCGTCTCTTGCTCAAGGACCACGGAGAGCAGTACGAGACTGTCGCGCAGAGTGCCTGGCACCACGACGCCGTTGAGCCCGGTATATTGGTCAGAGGTCATGTTGTAGTAAGTGACGCCGCGCTCGCGCCCGAAGTAACGCGGGTTCGGGCCAGCGTGGATGGTGCGGATCGGTACCACGAAGCGCAAACCATCGGCCGAGGCGACTTCGCCTGAGCCCCATGCGCGAACAAGATCGATGCCATTCTGCGCGGCGACGAGCTGCGCATTCGCCGCCGTCAGCGTGTCGGCGCGAATGTAATTCTGGTTCACCCAACCAAGACGTGATCGGGTCAAGGAGGGAATCTCCGGCCTGATCATGGGTTCCAGCCCGGTATTGCAGGCTTCGGCTACAAGAACAGCGCTGATGCTCGTCGCCAAGTCCTGTGCGCGTGCCTTGGCCTCGCTGGCGTGACGGAACGCATCCGCAAATCCGGTTCGGGCGTTGATCTCAAGCACCAGTTCGGGCAGATCGACACGCGGCATGCGAGCATCAATCGCGGCCCGAAGAGCCGTGAGCGTCGATGGTTCTTCCAGTTTATCGAGCGGCGACAGCACCAGATCGGGATTGCCGCCGACCTCTTCGAGCCGCAGCTTCTCATTCTGGGGTAGGCCTGCTGCCGTGTGGCGAAAGGCTTCATCGAGCCGCTGGCTCAGCCGATGCATCTCGTCTGCCGCTCTGCCCGACACACCGAGAGCGCGGCACACGGCCGGGCGCGATGCCTCCCACGCGGCACCATCCAGCAATCCTTTTCTCGGATCGGCGTATCGCAGGCTCGGTGCGACAAAGATGTCCCGTCGGCGAAGGGCGGCGCGCATGCGATCGAGCAGGCACAGCCGATAGCCTGTCATGTCAAGGGCGTTGTTCTCGGTACGCACCTGACGCCTCCAGGCTTCAGGCACGAATGTCATAGGAGCCGGACCCGGGCGCGGCTTTTCATCGACGATGGTGCGCAGATATTCGATGGCGTCCAGGACCGGCCGCCCGGCCGGCGCCGCGTTGAACGGGATAGTACGCAACAAAGATGGCAGAAAGCGCAGCCGCCGATGCTGGGCGCGCAGCTCTTGGAAATATTGATCGTCCTTTGGCCGCGCCAGATTCTCGATCCGATCCATGGCGTCAGTTAAATCGTCGCGCGATACGAGAGCGAACACCGCCTGGCGCACGGCATCATCGGGAGTGCCTTCATCGAGAATTACAGCGCAGGCTTGGCGGAGCTTAAGGGCGGCGGCATCCAGCTCACGAATGGACCCGAGACGTTCCTTCTGCCCATCATACTTGGCATCAGCAAACAGGGCCGTGATCACGACATCAAACAGGTCCAGCACGTCATCCTGGGCGCTTGCTTCCAGCGTGCGGATGTAAGCCAACAAAGTCGCGATCCGGCGGTCCTCGGGCAACCGCGCGACGGCTTGCGCCTTGGCCGCTCCCGCAAAGCGGGCAAGACTGACGATGCGGCTTGTCGGAAGCCGATCCAGAGAGGGCAGACCGACGGCCAGTGCTTGCACCTCCTGCAAGCGCTCGACAGCACGTCCTAACTCAGCAGGACTTTGGAGAACGGGGCCGTCCCGCAAGCGATCCAGCACACTGATCCGCACGCCGTCGGGCACCACCAAAAGGGCTTCGAGCCGCCGGCGCTGCTCGACCGTGACCTGCTTGGTCAGGCGGTTCCAAAGTCGTTCGTTGGCACGTGACCGCACACGGGCGACGGCTCGTTCGAGAATGGTCAGTCCCGGCAGCACGACCTTGTTGGCAAGCAGCCAGGCGACGGCACGGTCGAACAAAACACTTGGCCGGTCTGTGCCCGTCCAACACAGAGCATAGAGCCAGCGGTTCAGGCGAAACACCACCTTCGGTTCGGTGAAGGCTTGATAGCCGTATCGCCGCCGGATCTCGCTTTCGTGCTGCCAGCGCCATTGGCTCGCCTGATAGGCGGCGATTTTGGTGTCGGGTTTGATGCCGATCTGCTTGCCGACGAAAGCCTGAACACGCGGCGGTGTCGCGCACAAATCGTCGAGGAAGGTGCCCAGAAAGCGTATGGCGCCGAGTTGTACGGCCACGCCAAGTCGCATGTGATCGCCGCGGCGTATGCGAATAAAGGCCTTGTCGGTGTCGTCGAGGTGAAAGTAGCGCGCGAGATGATCCGGCGAAGGATCTCGCGTGAATCGACCATAACGGCGCGTTTGTTCTTCAGTTAAAAAACTTACGGGCATGGGGGATGATGCAAAAATTGTTCTTTATCTAGCTGGCTCTAAACTGTTTTGGGCCAGTCGCAATAGCCTGCGCAAAACCCTTGTAAATTGGGGGGTTTGCTGCAGGCCGTTTGGGAGGGGTTTTTGGCCAGGCAGGAAAAAAGGCGAGTTGCTCTCTATGCGAGGGTCTCCACGCATGACCAGCAAACATTGCCCATGCAGCTCGCGGCCATGCGCGCCTACGTCAAGCGCCGCGGTGCGCAGGTCGTCCTCAAGGTTGAAGAAATTGGTTCCGGCGCCAAGAGCCGGCCGCGCCGTGAAGAACTGCTCCGTGCGGCAAGGCGCAGAGAGATCGATGTCATCGTGGTCTGGCGCCTCGACCGCTGGGGGCGGTCGCTCGTCGATCTCATCACCACGTTGCAGGAGTTGATAGCGCTGAAGGTTGGCTTTGTTTCCTTGAGCGAGGCCCTTGATCTGACAACACCGAGCGGACGAGCCTTTGCCGGCATGCTGGCGGTCTTTGCCGAGTTCGAACGGGACATACTGCGCGACCGCGTCAGGGCGGGCATAGCTCAGGCCCGCAAGGAGGGGCGACCACATGGACGCCCGGCGACGGTCGCCAGAAAGATGCAGGAGATGAAGAAACTCGCCAGGAAAGGCCTGAGCAAATCCGCTATCGCTAAACAACTCAACGTCGGCCGCACGTCCGTCCGCCGTTTGCTGGCAGCGACATGAACAGCCTACCACCCGATGGAGAAACCTGGCTGGTCACCCTTACCTAGTAAAACTGTTCCGTTGCTACTCGAACCCCCGATACAGCCGTTGATCGTCGAAGTTCGAAAACCATACTGTGCCACCATTTATGACGTCCGAGCCGCCGCCGTGCTCGTGGACACGCGTCCGCGCATTGAACGGCGCGGGCGTCACGTCGACCGTGCCGCCATCCGGGCCACGTCTGACCAAGGACGTAGCGCCCGCTCTCGCGCGGCCGCATCTCGAGCCAGTATGTGTCGCCGCCGTCGATGCAAACCCCGCCAAGCCTGATCGTCTCGGCGACGATCAGGTCTGAAGTGATCGGCGATTTCCACGAGCCATACGAAGCGACCGTCGGATTCGCCATTTATTAGTTTCTTAGGCAATCACTACGTGCCGGTGGCTGAGCGCGCGACTAACGCATTTCAATGAGTGGCCGGAACTTGGGATCTCGTTCGAAGTTCCATGGATTTTTTCGAAGGAATCCTTAGCGTACTAAACAGGTCCGTCAACGAGGCCCCCAACACGCGCCTCGGTATGCCAGATAACGCTGACGATTCTACGCCACTTAATTCTGGAAAGTGACAGTAGGGTGGGGCTTTTCGGGACTTCTCGCTCGGCGAGAGGCACGAGTTATAGGCCGCCTGAAATGATCGGCTCCCGGCCCGACGCTTCTCACTTTCGCCTATCGGCTGCCCGCCCCAGCCAGTGTGTAAGCGACCAAATCTAACCCTGGGATATCCTCGAAATCTGCCCTGTTCCTTGTAAGAAAGCGATAAGAGTGTTGAATCGCCAGACTTGCAAGCCAGAGGTCCTGAACTCGATGGCGTGGCTTACGCGCTACGGTTTTTAGCTGCGCAGCAAGTTGCCCGAATATTTCACCGGTGTCACCATCGATTGGCAGCAACGGCTTGCGCCGCAGCCGCGCGAGGGCGCTCAGGCGCTTCTGCCGGATTCGCGCATCCGCGGCGACTTCGGCGCCGAATTTAAGCTCCGCGATAGTGACCGGCGAAAGGTAGACTGGCTCATCGCCGGTGAAAGCCGCAACATCAGCCGGAGCCAACACTCCACGTTCAACGTCAATCCAGACACAGGTATCGATCAGGAAGCCCACGGATCACGCACCCCTTTTGGCAGCCGTTCGCCGCGCAGACCGAGTGCGCGGCTGTCGGCCTCCCACGTGGCCCCAGCGTCCTCGGGTAAGGTGCGATACAGATCGGCTAGAGCCTCGAGAGCCGTCAGGCGTCCAGGGCCTGGTATAAGGCGTGCGATCTGGCGATGGTTGCGTTCGATCACGATCTCTTCGCGCTCGACCGTCAGGCGGTCCAGTATTTCGCTAAGGCTGCGAGCCAGCTCAGTCGCAGTGATCGTTTTCAAAGCAGATCTCCAAAAATCTGATATAATCAGATTATACGATGACCAAAACATCGGAGAAAGTGGCGACCAAACGGCGCGGAGCGGTTGGAAGATTCTAGCTTCATTCTTATCCGAACGGCCTGCGTACGTACCTAATCTCGTTTCAGTTCGCCGTCATGAAAGCTCACGCGATTGCCTAACCCAACTGGCTGCCGCAAATATCATGGCGACCGAATACCAAACCGGAGAGAAGATTCCGCCGAGGCGAGCTCTTTGATCAACCCGTTCGACCCGTCCTTTTGGCGCGACCCGTATTCTCATTACCCGTCTTTGCTTGCCGGGCCAGCGCGGCGGCTTCCGGTCCTTTTACCTACTGTCTTGGTGGCGCGCCACCGCGACGTCGTCGATGTTCTACGAGACTACGAGCTATTTTCGAGCAGTTCGCCTCAATTGTCTCTTCTTGGCAAGCTGGACCCATTCGCAGGCTCCCAGATAATGCTGTTCTCGGATCCGCCCGTGCACACTCGGCTCAAGCGCCTGGTTACGCCCTACTTCAGGCGCGGACGCATCAATCTCCTGACTCCAAGGATTCAGACTCTTACCAATCAGCTGCTCGACAACATTGAAAGCAAGGCAGAGTTCGACGCGGTAAGCGATCTGGCCTGCCCGGTAACACTGGCCATCATTGCTGAAATACTCGGCATATCGATAGAGCATCAACCGATGCTCAAAGCCTTGGCCGACCGGGTGTTCTCGTCGGTTCGTGAAAGCCTGATGCTAGCGGGCGCATTTCTGACCGGCCGTCCCGACACGTCAGGATCAAACGGCGCCACCTGGAGGCACGATTTCTTCCCCAGCCGCGCCATCGAATCGTCGGTCCATGATTCCAGCGCAGATGCTATCGCGACTCTGCGCAGCTACTTTATCGAGGAGATCTCACAACGCCGCGCCGGTCCAGGCGACGATTTGATCAGTGTTTTGGTATCAGCACAGGATGAAACAGATACTTTGAGATTAGACGAACTGCTCGCTCTCGTCCTGCTGTTGCTGTTCGCGGGCGACACGACTACCAATCTGATCGCCAACGGCTTGCTCGCATTGAGCACTCACCCTGACCAGCTAAGACGCCTTGGGTTAGCTACAGAAGTTCTGACACCGAGCGCCGTAGAGGAGGTCTTGCGCTACGACAGTCCGGTCCAAATGGTAATGCGCTTCTGCACGCGGGACACTCACATTGGCGAGACGGCGGTTCCGGGCGGCGCAGTCGTGCTGGTTCTAATCGGTGCTGCGAATCGTGACCCTGCGCAATTTCATGCCCCAGACAGCTTTGATATTGCTCGCCATCCGAATAATCACGTTGCTTTTGGCGATGGAATTCACGCTTGTATCGGTGCCCACCTGGCCAGGCTGCAGGGCAGAATCGTACTTGGCTCCGTGGTCGAACGCTTCTCCCGGCTTAGGCTCTCCGCGCCGGACCAGCCGCTTCACTACGATGGATATCTCTTGTCGCGAGGACTGACTTCACTACCGCTGGTGATCGATTAGACCATTATCATTTCGCGTGAAGATCATGTGCGCTCAGCGAGGCACCCGCCGCATTCGCAGGTTTCTCCTTGCAGCGGGCGCGGGTCCGCGTACCGCACTGGCGCTAGTTTTGAGTGTCTTCGCGTCGCTGTTCAAGGTCGACAGAGCGGCTCGGAGCGAAGAATCTTTTTGTGCCTGCCGAAAACCTCATCCTGTATGACCAGCGCGGGCTCCTGAAGGGGCCCGTCTCGGTGCCCGATCTGCGATTTTTTTTGCGGCCGATACCAGGTCGCGCTTTCGGTGTCATCGCTAAAGATTTGCTGCTGGCGCATACTTGGGAGGCGTTGGCGAAGACCGGCTCATGGTGAGGCCGGCTGGTACGGAAGCTTAGGAGCATGAAGCAGAAGTACGAAGGAAAAGACCTTCAGAGTCTCGTCGAGCTCGGGCGGGAGCAGGGCTACCTGACTTTTGACCAGGTCAACGATTTCCTGCCCCAAGACGTTAGCTCGCCGACCGACCTGCATTCCGCACTCAAGAGCTTCCAGGACATGGACATCGAGGTCCTCGGCGACGTCCCGGCGGACGGAACGGAGGGCGAACTCGAGGCCGAGGTTAAGGAAGGGCCCGCCGAGCCAGCGCCGGCCACTAATTCGATCAGCGAGTCGTCGGACCCCGTTGGCTCCGATTGCACTTCAATCATTCCAATGCTCAGGGTGGCATTAACAACGTGAGCGTAAGTGAGGAGCAAATTTCTCGGGCGCCCGCAATTTCGTATGGCCATGGAATGGTCCGCTATCCCAGCACGCTAGCTCTTGGGCGGCCGCGGAGCGGACATCGCCAACTTACGAATTAATCGGCTGGCTCCTTCGTCCCAACCAGTTGGAATGACGTTCAGCAGCGCAAAACAATAGGATGACGATGATACAGGCTTAGCCCAAATCCAGTATGGGACCTCGCGTGCTTACAGTGCGTGAATTGGCGGGTACTTGCGGGTACATCAGGCGACAGTCTATCGCCTGATCAGGGAACAGAAGCTGCCCGCTTTTCGGGTAGGCTCAGACTGGCGTTTCAACCGCGAAGAGATCGAACGGTGGATGATCCACGAA
>Ga0306920_100010118_pt1 | contig 12629 bp, 11 predicted proteins | sample flu12Cox44000170_FD_204666 | JGI IMG/M metagenome (GOLD analysis project Ga0306920, IMG submission 204666) | Lab enrichment of tropical soil microbial communities from Luquillo Experimental Forest, Puerto Rico - flux4day.12C.oxic.44.000.170 (v2)... | ecosystem: Environmental > Terrestrial >...
AGTTCCACGCTCCCCGACCCCGTTTCCACTTTGCCGTCGCCTGGCCCGGTCTGCTCCAGCTTGATGCTGCCGCTGCCCGTGGAGGCCACAAAGCTGCTCCCGATACCGCTGGCGCGAATCGAGCCGGTACCCGTGGAGGCGTGCGTGGCGCCTTTCACAGAGTCCACCTGCACGTCGCCCGAACCGGTTTCCGCCCGGACTTCGTCCCCGATGTTTTCAACTCTTACGCTGCCCGAGCCGGTGCCCGCCTTCACCGGCCCCTGGATACCCTCGACGGACTGGCTGCCCGAGCCGGTCTGCGAGCGCAGGCGCGTCTCTACGGGCACCACGAGATCATAGCTAATGGAGATGTTACGAGCGAGTTCGTGATCCTCAATGCGGCCGATGCGAATGAAGTTACCATGCTGCTCGATGGGAGGATTGGATTCGAGGTAACGAACTTTCCTTTCCGCCTCGGCTTCATCCAGGTGCCAGCTCTTGCCTGCCTTGATCGTTCCGTTGATGTGGACGGTGGAGGAAGCTCCGGCACGCACGCTGATGTGGCCGGAGCCCGTCGAGACTTCAAGCTCCACCGGACCGGTTACTGCCAGACTGCGCTCAAAGGACCCCTCGGCTGCGTGCGCGGGGACAGCGATGGTGCTTGCCAGTAGGAGGGTCAGGATCACCCGCCAAGGCAGTTTGGGTTTTGCTTCTTTCATAGCAGGTTCCTCAGTGCTTTAGTTTGTCAGTTTTCTCAGTGCCTCAGTATGTCAGTTCGTCAGTAACGTCTGTCTAGCTGACCCGCTGACGGATTGAAACACTGTAATACTGACGTACTGAAACACTCTTACAATGCCGGGTCGCTCGCCGTAGCTGCGCGATTCTCGTTCGTCCCACGAATGATCGCTGTCTGGTCGGTGAAGAAGCTTTGAACGCCCGATTGGCACTTGGCGGGCCGCGCCGACACGGTGTAAGCAGTTATCTTCCCGGTCGCATCGGGTCGGCCCGCTTCGTACGTGAAAACATAGTTGTTTTTCTTGCCGTTCGTCAAAGAACTATCAAGCAGACCCGCAGCGGAGGCGGAGGGCTTTGTGCCCTCCGGTGGCACGCCCAGCGAGACGAGCGCCGGGCTGAAGCCCTTGTTGTACTGCTTGTTGTAAAACACCTCCGCCGTGTTGATGCTCCGCAGGGATCCTACCGCGTTCGCCTGGTCAGCCTCGGAGGGAGTAGAGAGAACTTTCTGCGCTGCAACGTTGGTGGCGACAGAGAGAAGTGACAACATCAACGCCAGGCTGCCTATTTCCACCCTTGTTTTCATGGTGCGCTCCTCGGTCTGTCCGTAAGTCAGTGTGTCAGTTTCTCAGTAACGTATCGTCTGAGCTGACCCTGAAACACTGAAACTCTTAGCATCCAGCATTTGCCCGCACCGTCGAGGTACTTCTCCACTCTGTCAGACAAGAGCCTATCGAGGCGTGCCTCCTCGGCCCCGCGTGAGTGGGCGGCCCATTTGTCGCGCTGTCTTTACAATGTCCCGCCGGTCGAAACGCCAATATTCCAAAACGGGATTCGGCAACGAATCGGCCAGCCGGAAGGTGACGGCATACATGGCTCCTTCACGCGTCCAGCGGGGAAGGTACGCGCCATGGCGAATTATTGTGACATGGCCATCTTGGCCATGCGCTAGCACGGGCGGGACGCCCGTGCCACAACTTGAGCCACGATGACTTGGACTTGGCATTGGGTAAGTCGAGTCCTTTCAGAATTAGCGCTTCCAGTTCTGCCTCCGCGCGCTGACAAGGACCTCCTAAAGGGCTACCTTCACGGGCGGGACACCCGTGCCACGCGCCGGATTCAACTGATAGTAATATCTCCGGAGCCGGTGCGTAGCTCGAGCCGTGCACCTCCACCCTTGACCTTACCACGCAATTCTCCGTGCCCGATGCCGCCCTCTACGCTAATGGGCAGGCCGGTGTGGATTTCGCCCGAGCTGGTGTGAGCGTCCAGGTCAAAGCCCGTCTCCGACGATAGCTGGACGGTGATTCCCCCCGAACCAGCTTGTAGGGTCCAGTCGCCGGTGAGCTCACCTTGGGCAGAGATATCTCCGCTCCCCGTGCGCACCTGCATCGCGCACCGCAAATCGCGCAGCTTAACGTCTCCCGAGCCAGTCTGCACCTCCACTCGTCCTCCGGAAACCTCCTCCAGGCTCACATCCCCGCTCCCGGTCCTAAGGGTCACGTCGCTTTGAAGGGAGTGCAGCTTCATGTCACCCGAGCCGCTCGTGGCCTTCACGGGTCCGCGGATGCCTTCCACGGAGACATCGCCGGAGCCGGTGGTGGAGGTCGCCTGGGTCTCCGCGGGGGCCTCAATTTCGTAGTCAATGGAAACGTTGCGATTCAGTTCCCGCTCCTCCAGGCGTCCGATTCGAATGTGGTTACCGTCCTGCTGGATGGGCGGGTTTTGTTCGAGGTAGCGCACCTTTTTCTCGGCGTTGCTGTCATCCCAGTTGTCGTGGGCTTGGATCTTGCCGCTGATTCGGACGGCGCCGGCCTGACCAGGCCGTATGGTGATGTTTCCCGAGCCGGTCGTCACCTCAAGATCCACAGGCCCGCTGACTTGCAAAGTGCGCTCGAAGGAGCCCTTGATGGCCGGCTGCCGCGCAATCAAGGCAGAAGACATCAGAACCGCTCCCAAAACCATCACGTAACATATTACGTAACATCTTTGTCGAACGTTCATCGCTTGTTTACCTCGCTTGATGGCAGTTGAGATGGGGAGTGCAACGCTAACGCCGGATCCAGGCCGAACACCCTTCCGGCACCGCCCTTCACACTCTCTACTCACTTATGACTCGCGCGGGCCAATTTGGTTAGCACTGGACTTCATTCATAGCGCAGCGCCTCGACAGGATTCAGGTGCGAAGCGCGGAGGGCAGGCACCAGCCCGCTCAGCACACCCACCAGTATCAGGATACCGGTAGAAAGGGCGACAGTGGCGAGCGAGATAGTCAGGTGGATATCGCCTTTGCCGGAGGTGTCCTCATATAAGGGACCTAGCAGCGGCAGGGTGCCGACAGCGACGCTGAGGCCGTAGGAGAAGGCAATGCCGATGATACCGCCCATCATTGTTAGGACCAGAGCTTCGGCCAGGAACTGAACCATGATGTGGCGACGCCGAGCACCCAGTGCACGTCTCAGCCCGATCTCGCGAATGCGCTCGTCCACCGACACCAGCATGATGTTCATCAGACCGACACCGCCAATACCCAGCGTCAGGATGCCGATGAAGGTGAGCAGCACTTCGAGGCCGATGGTAATGCCGTCGATGATGGGCCGGAACTCCTCCCGGCCGAACATCTGAATGGCTCGCTTGTCCGTTGGCGAGAAATGCTGCCGGTCAGCGACGACGGCGCGCACTTGGTCCATGGCTTTGGGCTCGAAGATCGGAGCGATGGGCTCGAAAACCAGGACGCTGCCATAGCGGTTGTTCCAAATATCCCCGGCTGCAGAATAAGGAATCCATGCGCACTCATCGTCGCTGGTGAAGTAGTTGCTCATTTGCATCTTGCGGTCCATGGTCCCGATCACGGTAAACCGCACGCCGCTGAGCTGAACGGTCTCGCCCACGGCCGGACGCCCACTGAAAAGCTTCTCGCGGAGCCGGGAGCCGATGAAGACCACACGCCGCCGCTCCAGCATGTCTTCCGGGCTGATCCAGCGGCCGGCGCTTGCCACTTCATTGCGCATCTCGCCGTATTCGGGACAGACGCCACGAATAGCGGTGTTGGCGAGGCGCTCGCCGTAGGCGATCGGCAGCCAGCGGACCGTTTCCAGACAAGCGCGCCTGACAAGGGTGGCTTGGGCGCGGATCAGTTCCACATCTTCCTTTTCGAAAACGACGTGCTTGCCGGCGCGTTCGCCTCCAGCCTGTTCGCCCGTCGTTTGTGGCCAACAGATCACCGCACCCTTCCCAAAAGCCTGAAAGGCGTGCACCAGGATCTCCCGAAAGCTGTTGCCATAGGCGATGAGAAGTGTGACCGCTGTGATTCCCCACACCATCCCCAGCATGGTGAGGAAGCTGCGCGTCGGTTGGCGCTTCAGGGCGCTCCAGGCCTGACGAAATATCTCTTGCCACATAGGAGACTTCTTTTATCCACCCGCCTCAAACCGCAGTGCTTCAATAGGATTAATAGACGCCGCGCGCTCGGCCGGATAGAGCGCTGAGAGCACAGCCGTTGTTCCGAGCAACGCAAAGGAGAGCGCTCCGGACTGCCAAGTGGGAAGCAGGCCGGCGAAAAAGGGCGGCATAGGAATCAGGTTCACCAGCGCGCACAGGCCCCAGGCCAGGCCCATTCCCACCCCGCCGCTCAGAAAAACGATGATCAGGGTCTCCACGAAGAACTGGCTCAGGATGGCGCTCGAGCGCGCTCCCACCGCCTTGCGCACGCCGATCTCCTTGGTCCGCTCGCGCACCGCCACCAGCATCACGTTCATCACGCCGATGCCACCCAGGAAAAGCGTGACCAAGCCCACGGCGCCGAGGAAGTACTTCATCCCTTCGGTCATCGTCTGAAAGGCCTTGGCTTCTTCCACCGTGTCCCAGATCGGAACCGCTTCCTTGTCGTGCGGATCGAAGTTGTGAATGCGAGCGAGAGCCTGGCGAAGCTCCCACTTGCACGCCTCGTGGGCGCTGACCGATTTGGGAGTCACCAACAAATGGTCGATGCTGTCCGGAGTAGCCGGAGGCTTGTTAGGAAAGTCCCGCAACATAACGCTGAAAGGAACATAGATCTTGTTCACATCGAAGCCGTCGTAACTGGAATCCTGCTCTTTGTGCTTCATGACGCCGATGATGGTGAAAGGAATGTCGGCCACATAGAGCGTTTCCCCTACGGCCGGACGCGTGGCAAACAGTTGCTTATTGGCTTCGCTGCCGAGGAAGGCCACGTGGCGGCCCTGCGCCACGTCATCCCAGTTGTAGAAGCGCCCTTGCGCCACCCCGATGCTGCGAATCTCCGCGAAAGGCGGCAGCGACCCGGTGACGATCAAAGAGGCGCTGTTATAGAGACTGCGCAGGGGGGAGCTGCTACGTTCCAATTCCGGCAGGACATAGCGGCAGGAAGGTGCTTCCTGCTCGACCGCCAGGTAATCACTGGCGCCCCAGGTGACGGGGCGCCCGGCGCGCAGACCGCCGGCCTGCATGCTCGTGCGGCCGGCGAAAACAATCATCACGTCTTTGGCGAAGCTCTCGGCCACCCTCTGTTGGCCTACGCGAAGCCCCTCGCCCGCCGCCACCATCAGTGTGATGGAGATGATTCCCCAGGCGATGCCGAACATAGTGAGGAAGGTACGCAGCTTGTGAGACCATAACGTGCGGAGTGTGTCGAGCAGCAAGTCACGGAAGGTCATCTTCTTAGTCTCTCAGTAGGTCAGTGCGTCAGTTCGTCAGTGCGTCAGTTTTTCAGTGGGTCAGTATGTCAGTCTCTCAGTTTGTCAGTGCTTCAGTAAGAGATGGTATTCGAGCTCGCTGGCGTCCGAAGTGCGCAGCAGGCCTCGGCTCCGAAGGAGCGACCTACACTTAGCCCACGGCGTTGAGCCGTGGGGTGAGGCGCCCTCCCTCTCCCCTTCCCCTCTCCCGCTCGTGCGGGAGAGGGGTGCCGAAGGCGGGGTGAGGGTCGGTCTCAAATCCCAGGCTCGCGCCCTGGTCGAGTAGACCCTTGTCCCACACCTTAAGCTTGTTGAAGTCGTGCAAGTCGCGCCTCCCGAGAACTGATTACTGAAGACTGATGACTGATAACTGGACAATGCAAATGAATCACTGCAGCACCACCTTATCTCCCTCTTTCAGTCCCTCTATCAATTCGGTCTTGACGCCGTTGGAGATTCCCAGCCTGGCGACGATCTTGCGCCGGCCCTTGTCAGCCTTGGGATCCGGCACCTCGAAGGAGGTGTGGCGATCTTTGTCGTAGACCACCGCTGCCTCGGGAACGATCAGTACGTTGTGTTTTTCCTCCTGGATGATCTCGGCGTTGGCGCTCATGTTCGCCTTGAGTTCGCCGGTGGGGTTCTGAATGGAGACCCGCACCTCAAAAGTAGTTACGTTTTCCTTCTCCACGCCCATAGGAGAAATTTTGGTTACTTTGCCCGAAAACTTCTTGTCCTTGAAGGACTCAACGACGATGCGCGCCGCCTTGCCGATATACACCTTTCCGATGTCAGCCTGATCCACCTTCCCCAGCACATACACGCTGCTCACGTCACCCAGGGTCATGATGAGAGTGGCTTGGGAACCCAGGACGAGGATGGAGCTGACGGCGTCGCCCACTTCCACGTCGCGGGAAAGCACGATACCTTCCATGGGGCTGACGATGGTAGAGTTTCGCAGGTCCTCATCCGCGCTCTGGAGCGCTGCTTGCGTCTGTGCCACCTGTGCCTTGGCGCGAGCCACTTCCGCCCGGCTTACCGCCACGTACCGTTGCGCGGACAATTGCTTGTTCAGCGCAAGCTCGTAGGACTTTTCCGCATCGTCGAGCACGGAGGCGGCCATCAGGCCTTCGGCAGCGAGTTTACGGTCGCGCTCCACCGTTGCCTTGAGATATGGCAGGTCAGGCCCTTGCGCGTCAACCACGTTGCGTTCATAGGTGGCCTCGGCAGACTCCACAGCCGCCTGCGCCGCCTGAAGGTTAGCCCGAGCTTCGTCCACGCGGGCCTGAAGCTGCTCCTTATCCAGCTCCACCAGCACCTGGCCCTGCTGGACTCTGTCTCCATAGTCCACGAAAATCCTCTTGACGATGCCGCTGGCCTTCGACTTCACTTCCACCTTGGCCAGCGGCTGAATCTTACCCGTGGCAACCACGGAGCGGGCAATGTCACCGCGCTCAACCGCGGCCAGCTTGGAAGGATCGATGAGGTGGTTGGGACGCAAGGCGGCGGTCAGGCCGAGCGTGGCGCCCACCAAGGCAACCCCACCCGCGATGATCAGAATCCAGCGACGCCGTTTGCGATTGCTTTTGTGATTGTTCGTCATAACTGCCTGCTCCCGTGTGCTGTTCTTTTCACCTGCACCGGTAAATACGCCATTAGCCGGGGAAATGTTCCGAGTGGTTAGACGTACCTTCGCAACCGCGGTTAGCCGCTTGGCCTGCCCGATGGCCGGCGTTACGACCTCGCTAAGACACTCTGCGAAAGAAACCATGAAGGGGAAAGTAACCCTGGACGCGGTCACTCGACAACAATGAGGCTAATCGGCACAAAACATCAAAGAAAGAACGGAATCCCGTTGTTGAGATAGGCTTTAAGCCTCTCACCTACATCTGGAATGAGTGAGAGCGGTTTGCTGGTAAGCGCAAGTGATAAGTCCGGTTCAATGCTCTCGGGCGTGCCGGTCATAGGCACCACTTGATATTGGTATTGGCCGCCTGGTTTGCAGTGAAGTCCCGCCAATTGAACTCTTGCACCGGCCAGATATCAGTGTTTTGTGCCTTCCAATCTGGATTGTCGCCCTCCCTCCTCCCCACCAACCCAGGCAGGCAGCGGCAGGAACTCACTGCTGGGGAGCTCTTTGCGCCGGACACTGAAGCCGAGACATCCATCGATCGGCTCAGCGTATCTCCATACTAGGAATACTATACCATTATTGTGTATTGCCACGATTTGTCCGAAATAAGCCATGACGCTTCCTGGGCGGTGCCCGTTGGACCTACGAGCCCGCTCCCGCAGCCATTCTCTTCTTTGCGGCGGTAAACGCTGCAGGTGTCATAGCCTGAAATTTCAGGCCCGCGGTCTTGTATCCGACCGTCAACGTCGTATTCAGCGTGAGATTGAATTTGGTATCCGATTCCCAGTCAACGCTTACTTTAACATCCGCTGCTTTTGCGGCGGCAATCCTCTTGTCGAGGTGCGCCCTTCCTTCTGCGCTGGCCTTTGTCTTGAGCTCAAATGAATACTGAAGTGAGTCTGTCTGTAAGACCTGCAATATTACGAAATTGCTCGGGTCGGTGATTCGGTTCTTGCAACCTTGTCCTAGCCCGCTCAAGGCCTCTTCAACGTCCATTTCGGTGAGGAATTCGGTGCGTTGGATCGGATTCTGGAACGAAATCGACGCAGATTTGGCCTTGAGGAAATCAAAGTCGATATTCAATAGATTTCCGAAGATTTTCAAGAAGCCACCCAAGCCGAATTTACTGCTCCGGTTGTAGCTACCCAGGACCAAGTTCCCGGGCTTGTTTCTTTTGATATTTGCTAGACACGTCTCGTTGTCGACAATGATCTCCTGGCCTTTTTCGTTAAAGGTTGCGATGTACCCAGGCTGCCGGACATCATCAAACGGAATCGCAATTGAATAGCCGTGTCCGTCGAGGAATTTGGCAAATGGTTGTAGTTCTTTCGGCACTCTTATAGCGCCTGGCTTACTCTTCGGCGGCATACAGACCTCCTAAAATTAGAATGGAAGACGAACTGCGGGCCGCGACCTGGTCGGTCGCTCCATGGGCGGACGGAAATCGATCACCTTGATCGCGGAGTCTCACAGCGTCCGTTGGCCCTCGAATCTACTCAAAACTTCTTGCACCTTCAGTTCTGAACAGTTCAAGTCAATCCTCTCAGTAACCTGTGCAGAACTGGAAATGCATCGGGTCCTTAGACCTTCCGGACCAGTCTCCGCCCCATTTGAAGCCAAACTGGCGAAAGACTTCGACCACCTCCGGGTCCATGTCCCCGGAACTGCCTTGGGGATTAGAGTCTGGGTTAAGATCGACGGCAATTCCCCAACTGTGCGTTGAGAGCTTGCGGCTCGTGCGCTTCTGGCGAAAGTTGTAGCAACCCCCATAAGTCCTGACCTTGGTCCGCAGGGCGCGTCGCTCAATCTCGGCAAACACGTTCGAAAGCAACTCCGTGAGTTTCTTGTGACCGTAGAGCTTCGTCACGGATTTCGACAGGTCCCAGGAGAGCGGTATCGGGAAAGGCAGGTGAGTGTAGGCCATGTATTCGGTCTCCCAACGAGGGTCCAAAGAGCCGTCATCACGGATCAAGCTGTAGATGTCTCCGAAAGTTGCCAGGATCTCTGGCAAGCCGTTGGGAGGTGTCAATCCGGAGGCAGGAGCTGTCAGTGTCGGACGCAGTCCACCTAACAGCTCACGCTGGGATGGAATCTCGATAACCTGGTTCACTCGAATTAGGTCTGGATTCTTGATCCCGTTGTACTCAGCGAGCTTCCTAGCGATCAAGGCGTCTCCATAGAACACCTTTGCGATCTTCGCCAGGGTATCGCTTGGCCGAACGGTGTATTCACGTGCCATGGTATCCTCCTTTTCTGCGTGCTGCTTGCCAAACCCTTCGCAGACCTGAAGGTCTGCGCCAGCCCTGTATTGCGATACTGATGAACAGGATGACTAGTTTGCGATCTCGACGTAGTCAAGGGGTGCATACTCCTCGCCGTCAGGCGTGCCTTCGATACGGATGTCGTCGCCCGGGCGCAGCGCCAAGCCGTCGATGACGCGGCGCGTCGCTGAGCTACCGTCAGGCTTCTGCGACGGCAAGTGATCGCCGGCGGCCCACTGATCCACGAGTCGATCACCCACGTAAGCGGCAAAGCGCGAGACACCGTTGTTCTGATCGAAGTACCCAACAATCAAGTCATGCCAGCCAGCCGGTCCGTGGTAGTTAAAGTGAGCCGTACAGCGTTGTCTGCCGTTCAGGCATTCGATAGCCTTGCCGCCGGAGGCTGTCTCCCAGGGTGTGACCTGGACCGCTTCGTAGCCGCCCAGTTCCATGGCCTCCGCTTCGATCCGGTTCGGGAAGTGTCCGGCACGGCCTTGGGCGTCCGGAATTCCTGACTCGTGCAGAAACCAATTGCAGACCGCGTCGCGCCATACCTCGGCCGCACCGGCCTGGTACACTATCCCGGACAGAACCTCGCCGTAACGCTGCCCGTCCACTCGCCCCTGGAGCGCCTTCCATTTTCGAACCAGCTCTTCAGCTCCGAGGGCGCCCTCGTAGTGCGAATCGTAGACGTGCTGAATCACGGTCTTTCCGGAGTGCAGTGAATGCGTAAATGGCACGTGGTGCATGAAGAGCAGCAGGTCATCAGGGCAGGTGGCGAGCGATTCGTACACCTTGGCAACCGCCGGGCAGTATTGGCCGATGTAGCCCGTTCCGGCAGCTACGGTGCGGTCTATCCCGATACCCTGGGAGTCAGCACGAATCCACTGGCCCCAGCCATTGTACTCGGCCGATTCAATTCCAGGGCCGTAGTGGCTGCCCAGGATGTCCGTCAGCGTCCCTACGCCGAGCGGCCCGGTGTAGCTTTCGTAGATGCGCCATGATCCAAGCAGCATGTCGCTGACGGTCTCGACCACCGTTGGGTCCTCGCCGAAGGTCAGCCGGGTCCACTCCTCTGCGATCTGTGGTGACGTCAGGCAGGGGTTCCAGGCCAGTCGTCCGAAACCATAGAGGTTCGCCATGGCGAGGTGGCTGCCCAGCCAATTCGTGTCGCGGCCCACGTTGGAGACGCCCACAAAACCGCCCAGCGGACGGTGGAATGTCCGGCCGGCCACGAGGTCCCGAACCGGCGTGCCCTCGCCGTCGGCGTGCAGGTCAAAGTCCAAAACTTCTTTCCACATCGGCACGAGAAAACAGAGGTGCCGCTGCTGCCCGGTGTACTCCTGGGTGATCTGCAGTTCGATGGCCTCGTTCGTCCTCTCGAGGCCGCCGAAGAGGGGTGAAGCAGGCTCGCGTACTTGGAAATCGATCGGTCCGTTCTTGATCTGGACCACGACGTTCTGGTCAAACCGGCCGTCGAGAGGATGGAAGATGTCGTAAGCCGCGCGAGCGCGATCATTTTTCAAATTGCGCCAGTCCAGGTGGTGGTTATACACAAAGGCGCGATAGAGAACGATCCCGCCGTGAGGCCAAAGGGCGCGAGCAATGACGTTGGCCGCGTCGGCTGGCGTGCGTCCATAGACCGAGGGCCCGAGCCGCCCTTCGGAGTCCGCCTTCACCAGGAATCCACCAAAGTCGGGTATGGACGCGTAGAGCTCGCCGGCCTTGTCTTTCCACCACTGGGCAACACGCGGATCGAGCGGATCGAAGGTATCGAGGCCACCGACACTTTTGGGACTGCTTACATCGGCCGCGAGCGCTAAGCGCACACCCCAAGGCCGGAACGTATCTGCGATGCGCGCCAGTTGCCTGAGGTACGGTGCGGTGAGCAGACGCGAGTCGGCGTTGACGTTGTTGATCGTGCAGCCGTTGATGCCGATCGAGGCTAGCAGCCGGCCGTACTCGCGGACGCGGGTGAGGTCCTCCGCTACCTGCCCTCCCTCGAAGAAGATCGACCGCCCTCCGTAGCCGCGCTCGATCGTCCCATCGAGGTTGTCCCACTGGTTCACCCATCGAACTGGCGCTGACGGCTCCTCCCTTTCATCCAGGGCCGAGACACTCTCTCCCAGAGCGATCTTACGCAATATAGCGAACGTACCATAAAGCACGCCACGATCGTTGCTGGCGGCAACAAGGAGGGTGGGGTGGCCGTGGATGGGCATCGACTTCAGCCAGTAACCGTCCGGCTTCAAGGTAGGAGCCGGGCGCAGGCCAGGATTGGCTTTCTCGAAAGCGGCGTACGTGCCAAGAACGATGGCGCTCTCATCGGGAAGACGCGTTTCGGCGCGCAGCGTCTGACCGAGCATTCCCCGTATTCCGCGAATCATCTCCTGCTGCGCGACGGTCGAGACCGGAGACTCATTGAGCCTTACGACGACGGCCGGCAACGCCGCGAGGCGCTGTTGCACTGCCGCGTCATGGACAGGCGTGTAGCGGAGCCAGGCCTCATGGCCATCCTCACCCTGAACTGGAATCGAAACCACCGCGATCATGACCATGAGCAGCGCGGCGCGGTGCGTTCGGCGGCAGAGTGACGGCGTTGAACGATTGCCTGGCAGTGACAAACTGGCTTTCATCTCACGCACAAACCTCAGCATACGTAGCCCTAGGCTCTAGCGCAACCTGGCGAGGTGGTGTCTCGAGCTCGTCGATCTCATAGCAGGATAATGAGAGAGGACCTGCCGTGGGCGGCTCATGCTGAGTGTTACGTGGGCTGTCCACCCACCAAGGGACATGAACGTCCTCCCGCACCTGTCACTCCGGTCCCGCACTCGCCAGAGAGGAATCTGCTTTTTCTTAACGCTTAACTCCAAAAGCAGATCCCTCGCTGTCCTGAAAAAATAGGCGGAGCCGCCATTCAAAACGTAAGTTCGTTGACAAAGTCCCGCTGTGGGAACCAGATCGAGCCTCAGCCCCGCTAGGGGCGCAATACCTTAGCCCAGGGCGCGAGCCCTGGGTTCGAAGCCCTCACCCCGTCCCGCCCTGCGGGAAACCCTCTCCCGCCCGGGTGGGAGAGGGGAAGTAAGCCACCTGCTGTTTACCCTGCGGGGTGCGCGGCCCGGTAGATTTCTGCGCATCCTTGCGATTCGCCTCAGCCATGCGTGGCGTCACTTTTCGAGTTTTGATAGGCATTCATGTCTCCTTGTGACTTTGTCGTTTGTCCGTTGTCCTTTGTCATTTGTCCTTTGTCCGTGGTTCATCGCCCCAGCACGAAGCTGTGGATTGCGTGGAACCGAAGGTCTGCGCCCTGGACTGCGGTAGCTTGCTGCCCGCTTT
>Ga0306920_100010119_pt1 | contig 12629 bp, 10 predicted proteins | sample flu12Cox44000170_FD_204666 | JGI IMG/M metagenome (GOLD analysis project Ga0306920, IMG submission 204666) | Lab enrichment of tropical soil microbial communities from Luquillo Experimental Forest, Puerto Rico - flux4day.12C.oxic.44.000.170 (v2)... | ecosystem: Environmental > Terrestrial >...
GCACCGCATGTGCCTCGATCACCCAGAAAAGGTCGCGCGCGCCGCGATTTTGGATATCATCCCGCAGCACCATTTACTTAACAATGTCACGCGCGCCTGGGGGACCTTCTCATGGCACTGGTTCTTCATGATCCAGCCCTACGATTTCCCCGAACGCTTGATGAGCGCCGATCCCGACTATTTCATCGAGAAAAAGCTTGCCAAGACCGTACAGGGTCTGAGCTTCTTCGATCCGGCGGCGCTCGCCGAATACAAGCGCTATTTCCGCAATCCCGCCACCGTCCATGCCATGTGCGAGGATTACCGCGCCACCCACGGCGTCGATCTCGACATGGATACCAAGGATTTCGAGGCCGGGCGGAAAATCGACTGTCCGGTGCTGCTGCTATGGGGCGCGACCGGCGGCGTCGGCCGCAATCACAAGGCTCTTGAGATTTGGCAGCGTTACGCGAGCGACATCCGCGGCGCCAGGGCGCTGCCGTGCGGCCACTATCTTTCCGAAGAAGCGCCGGAAGAGACGTACCGGGAACTTCACGCATTCTTTGCCGCCGGCGAACTTTCCGGCGAACTTTAAAGCCGCTGGCGCTGTGCGCGGTATTCGGCAGTATGGGCGGAAGAAATCGAGCAGGTCGTCATTGGTGTCGCCGCCAGAATAAGCCTAAAGCAACCGAATTTGAGCATACTTGCCGGCCTCGCGCCCAGCCATGACATCTGCTAGGTGGAGCCGCCCGGTAAGGCGTGCGATTCTAAAGGTCTGAAGGCGGAACGGAACCCGCGATGGATGCGCATATAGCCGATCCGGAGCGCAGCATGTTGAAGCGTTTGCGCGGAACCGCGCGCTACTTCGACAGCAAGATTGGCTTGCACAGGATCGGCGTTGCGCTGAGCCTGACGATCATCGCCATCGCCGTCGTGGTGCTTTACCGCATCCTGCGCGACATCGATCTCGACGAGCTTATCGATGCGATCGAAGCGACAGATTGGCGCACTCTCATCATCGCCTCCCTTTTCGTCGCCGCCGGATATTTGACGCTCACCTTCTACGATCTGTTCGCGCTGCGCACGATCGGCCGCCCGGACGTACCATATCGCATCGCGGCGCTCGCGGGCTTCACCAGCTATGCCGTAGGCCACAATGTCGGCGCCAGTGTCTTTTCGGGAGGCGCGGTGCGCTACCGCATTTATTCGGGTTGGGGCCTCAGCGTCATCGACGTGACCAAGATCTGTTTTGTGGCGGGCCTGACATTCTGGCTCGGCAATGCAACCGTCCTCGGACTCGGTGTTCTGAAAGCGCCGCAGGCCGCGCGCGCCCTCGATCAATTGCCGCTGTGGTGCAACCGCCTGTTCGCGGTCGTCATCCTTGCCATGCTCGGCGCTTATGTCGCCTGGGTCTGGGTCAAGCCGCGCGTGATCGGCCGCGATGGCTGGCAGGTCACGCTGCCCGGCGGCCCGCTTACGCTTTTGCAGATCGCGATCGGGATTGTCGATCTCGCCTGTTGCGCCGCCGCCATGTACATGCTGGTGCCGGACGAGCCAAATCTCGGCTTTGTCACGGTGGCGGTGATTTTCGTCGCCGCTACGCTCCTCGGCTTTGCGAGTCACGCCCCCGGCGGTCTCGGCGTTTTCGACGCCGCCATGATGGTTGCGCTATGGCAATTCGACAAGGAAGACCTCTTGGCGGGCCTGTTACTCTTCCGGCTGCTTTATTACATAATTCCGTTTGTGATTTCACTTGGTGTGCTTGGCATCCGCGAATTCTTGCTCAGCCGCAGCGCGCGCCGCGCGACGCTACGGGCTTCGCCGGCGCGAAATGAGACGGAGGCCCGCGTCAGGGGAAAATCGGACCTGCCATAGTTCGGCGGCGAGCCCGCGGCCGCGAGGGATTTCATGAATCTAGCAGAGGATCGGGCACTTCTCAGTGCAAGACGCTGGCGCGGTGCTTTCGTGATTCTGGCATCGGCGGCGGTTTTCATCGCATTGGCAATTGCCGGCGCGCTGGCGGTTCCCTATGCGGTTGCCGGTTTCGCCATTGTCGCCACCGCCGCCATCCTGGCGCTGCGCTCGGCGCAGGAACGGGATCGCTTTTCCCAGCCGATCGCCAATGTCGAAACCGGCGACGACTTGCTGCGCGCGGTTGTCGCCGGGCTGCCCGATCCGGTCGTCGCGCTCGATCGCGACGGCCGCGTTCTCGCCGTGAACGACCGTGCCCGCCGTCTTGGTCCGGCATTGCGGCAGGGAGAACCCGTCGCGCTGGCGCTGCGCATGCCCGAATTGATCGAGGCCATCGGTCGCGCCGCGGCCGAGGGCGAGGAGCAGCGCGTTGTCTATTTCGAGCGCGTGCCGCTCGATCGCTGGTACGAGACGATCGTGATGCCGGTCAAACGCACGCCCGGCGCGACGCGCCCCGATTTTGTCCTCATGACATTTCACGATCTCACACCGCTGCGCCGCGTCGAGGAAATGCGCGCCGATTTCGTCGCAAATGCCAGCCATGAATTGCGCACGCCGCTCGCTGCCCTGCTCGGCTTCATCGAAACGCTGCAGGGCTCGGCGCGCGAGGACTCCAAGGCACGTGCGCGCTTTCTCGCCATCATGCAGGAACAGGCGCGGCGGATGGCGCGCTTGATCGACGACCTTTTGTCCTTGTCGCGCATCGAACTCAATGCGCACCGCCGCCCCGACACTCCGGTGGATCTCGCGCCGATCGTTCGGCAGGTTGCCGACGGGCTCGAGACGCTGGCGCGCGATCGCGGCGTGACCGTGAATATCGACAATGCAAACGCCATGACCGTGCTCGGCGATCATGACGAACTGGTCCGCGTTTTTGAAAACCTCGTCGAGAACGCTCTCAAATACGGTGCCGCCGGGCGGCGGGTCGACATCAAGCTCGGCCGGGGTTCGTCCGCCGAAGGCGAACCGGAAGCGCAAGTCAGCGTTCGCGACTATGGGCCGGGCATCGCGCCGGAACACCTGCCGCGGCTCACCGAACGATTCTACCGCGTTGACGTTACCGAAAGCCGCGCGCAGGGCGGCACGGGGCTCGGACTCGCGCTCGTCAAACATATTCTCAACCGCCATCGTGGCCGAATAACCATCGAAAGCGCCCCTGGCGCCGGGGCTATTTTTACCGTGCACCTGCCCACCGCCGTGGTTGCGCATCCATGATAAAATCGCGCTATATCAATAGCTTGCACTGTCATGTAGCTGTCATGGAGCGTTCATAGAACAGTTGTGTGCCGAAACTATCCATGGCAGCGCTGCGGAAGAGGTATTCACCATTGCAGCGCGTTTCAGACAAACCCGGACTGAAGGATAGCGTCCAAACTGGGACGTGAGGTCGATGTGCGTCGTCGACCGCTTCGTCGAAAATTCAAGTGACAGGAGAGGCCAAGTGAAACATCTCAGGACAATTGCCGTCGCTGGCTTTATGGCCGCGATGGTTCTGCCCGCCACCGCAATGGACATTTCCGGCGCCGGCGCCACCTTCCCCTATCCGATCTACGCCAAGTGGGCGGACGCCTATAAGACTGCGACTGGCGTCGGCCTCAACTATCAATCGATCGGCTCCGGTGGCGGCATCAAGCAAATCGAGGCGAGAACCGTCACCTTCGGTGCGACCGACGCGCCGCTCAAGGGCGACGAACTCGACAAGAATGGCTTGGTGCAGTTTCCGATGGTCATGGGCGGCATTGTTCCGGTCGTGAACCTCGATGGCATCAATCCCGGCGATCTCGTCCTCGATGGTCCCACACTGGCCAAGATCTTCATGGGCCAGATCACGACCTGGGACGATCCGGCAATCAAGAAGCTCAATCCCAGCGTCAAGCTGCCTTCGCAGGCGATCGCGGTCGTGCACCGTTCTGACGGTTCCGGAACCACCTTCAACTTTGCCTATTACTTAGCGCAGGTCAGCCCAGATTGGAGTTCAAAAGTGGGCTTCAACACATCGGTCGAGTGGCCGGTGGGCATCGGCGCCAAGGGTAACGAGGGCGTTTCCAACAATGTGGGCCAAACCAAAGGCTCAATCGGCTATGTCGAGTACGCCTATGCCCTGCAGAACAAGCTCGTTTTCACGAAGATGGTGAACAAGGACGGCAAGACCGTCACGCCGACAAGTGATGCCTTCCAGGTCGCCGCCGCAAATGCGGACTGGAATTCAGTGCCCGGCTACGGCGTGATCCTGGCGAACCAGCCGGGCGCTGCGTCATGGCCGATGACGGCTGCGACCTTTATCCTCATTCCTAAGCAACCGAAGGACCCGGCGGCGGCGGCGGAAGCACTCAAGTTCTTCGCTTGGGCGTATGCCAACGGCGCCAAGATGGCCCAGGATCTCGACTACATACCAATGCCAGCAAAGGTTGTTGGTGAAATCGAGGCGATGTGGGCAAAGTCCATTACCGACACTGACGGAAAGCCGCTCCACGTGACGTCGAAGTGAATCCGGATGCAATACGGCAAGGCACCTCTTTCAGGCGTCTTGCCCCTTTTTCAACGGCATACCGCAGAGACCTCTTGTGTGGTGGCCGGTTGATTGTTTGAGTGGTCGCTCCCCACCTGGACTAAGGGAGCGTCGTGATGGATCCCGCGGGGAGCCGATCCATGGTTGATTTTGCTTTGCAAAGCCAAGGCCTCGTGTCAGCGCAGGCGGTTAGGCGCGCCAAGGCGCTAGACCGGCTGCGCCTCAGCGATGCCGCGTTTCGCCACGTGACCCGTGCCGCGGCGGTCGGCGTCCTGGTGCTACTTACTGCGGTCATTATCTCGCTGATCGGGGGTTCGATCCCGGCGCTCAGGACCTTCGGCTGGGGCTTCCTGACCGGCCAGAGTTGGAATCCGGTCACCGAGAAATTCGGAGCGCTGCCCGCTATCTACGGCACTATCTTGACTTCGTTCATCGCCTTGCTGATCGCGGTTCCCGTCGGCTTGATGATCGCCTTCTTCCTCACCGAATTGTGCCCACAATGGTTGCGGCGGCCGATCGGCATCGCGATCGAGCTGCTCGCCGGTATCCCGAGCATCATCTACGGTATCTGGGGCTTGTTTGTGTTCGCCCCGTTTCTTCAGGAAACGCTGCAACCCTTCCTGATCAATTCGCTCGGTCGCGCGCCGGGGATCGGATCACTGTTCGCTGGGCCGCCTTACGGCATTGGCATCCTAACCGCAGGATTGATCCTAGCCATCATGGTTTTGCCATTCATCACGTCGATCTCGCGTGACGTGTTCGAGGCGGTACCCCCGGTGCTCAAGGAGGCAGCCTACGGTGTCGGCTGCACGACTTGGGAAGTCGTGCGCTACGTCGTGCTGCCCTATACCAGGATCGGCGTCATTGGCGGAGTGATGCTCGGCCTCGGCCGCGCGCTTGGTGAGACCATGGCCGTGACCTTCGTCATCGGCAATGCCCACCGGATCGCGGCGTCGATCCTCGCGCCGGGCACCACCATTTCTGCCACCATTGCCAACGAATTTACCGAGGCGGTGGGCGACCTTTACACATCGGCGTTGATTGCGCTCGGCCTGATCCTCTTCGTCATCACCTTCATCGTGCTTGCGATCGCGCGCTACATGCTAATGCGCATCGAACGTCGGATCGGGTGACGCCATGCCCGACAGGATTTCAGAACCTCGTTACGCCGGCCGCCGCCGCACCAATAACATCACGATGGCGCTATCGTTAGTGGCGACGGCCTTTGGCCTGGGCTGGCTGGTGCTGATCCTGGGTTCGCTGCTGTGGAAGGGCTTTAGCGGCTTGTCGATCGCGGTGTTCACGCAAATGACGCCGCCGCCGGGCTCAAGCGGTGGCCTGCTCAACCCTATTTTCGGCAGCCTGATCCTGACGATCCTCGCTGTTCTGATCGGCACGCCGATTGGCATCCTTGCCGGCACCTACATGGCTGAATACGGCCGCCACGATAAGCTGACCAGCGTAGTACGTTTCATCAATGACATTCTGCTTAGCGCGCCGTCGATCGTGGTCGGGCTGTTCATCTACGAGGTGATGGTCGCGCCGATGGGGCATTTCTCCGGCTGGGCCGGCGGCGTCGCGCTGGCGGTACTGGTCATCCCGGTCGTCGTGCGCACGACCGAGGACATGCTGACGCTGGTGCCCAACGCGCTGCGTGAGGCAGCGACCTCGATCGGCCTGCCGCGATCAATGTCTATTACGCGCATCTGCTATCGCGCGGCCCGCGCCGGCATGGTGACCGGCGTACTGTTGGCGGTCGCCCGGATCTCCGGCGAAACCGCGCCGCTCCTTTTCACCTCGCTCAACAACCAGTTCTGGAGCACTAATCTCAACGCGCCGATGGCGAGCCTCCCCGTCATCATCTTCCAGTTCGCGCTCAGTCCCTATAGGGACTGGCAGTCGCTGGCTTGGACTGGCGCCCTCATCATCACGCTGGCCGTGCTCGCATTGAGCATCACCGCCCGCGCCCTCGTCGCATCGGAAAGACAGTCATGAGCATGAGCGTTACCTCCGTTTCGGTCGCCCCAGTCGCCCACTCGGCCACCTGCCAGGCGGGCCTGCCCGAGAAGATCACGATCCGCGACCTTAATTTCTTCTATGGCGAGACCAGGGCGCTGAAATCGGTCAGCCTTCCGCTCTACGAGAACACGGTGACCGCTTTCATCGGCCCGTCGGGCTGCGGCAAGTCGACCTTGTTGCGCGTGCTTAACCGGATGTATGACCTCTATCCGCATCAGCGCGCCACCGGCGATGTCATGTTCGACGGCAGCAATATCCTGTCGCCGAGACAGGACCTTAATCTGTTGCGTGCGCGCATCGGCATGGTGTTCCAGAAACCCACGCCGTTCCCAATGTCGATCTACGAAAACATCGCCTTCGGCATTAGGCTCTATGAGCGCCTGCCAAAATCCGAACTCGATGGACGCGTGGAAACCTCGCTGCGCCGCGCCGCGCTGTGGGACGAGGTCAAGGACAAGCTCAACGCCAACGGTCAGAGCCTGTCCGGAGGCCAGCAGCAACGGCTGTGCATCGCGCGCACCGTCGCTGTGCGTCCCGAGGTGATCCTGTTTGACGAACCGTGTTCGGCGCTCGATCCGATCTCGACCGCCAAGATCGAGGAACTGATCGACGAGCTGACGGACGACTATACAATCGTGATTGTCACCCACAACATGCAACAGGCAGCCCGCGTTTCGGAATATACCGCCTTCATGTATCTCGGCGAGCTGATCGAGTTCGACGCCACGAGCAAAATGTTTACCGCGCCGCAGGATCAGCGTACCCAAGACTACATCACCGGCCGCTTCGGGTAGACCACATGACCGAATACACAACGACGACGACCACCACCAGAGTCGATCACACCACCAAGGCGTTCGACACCGATCTGCAGGAAATCACCCGCAAAGTCGCCGAGATGGGCGGCCTTACGGAACGGCAAATCGCCGATTCCGTCCAAGCCTTGGTCGATCGAGATATCGAACTGGGTGAGCATGTGATCAGTGTCGATCCCACGATCGACGCGATGCAGCGGGAAATCGAGGACAAGGTCATCCTCACGATCGCGCGCCGGCAGCCAATGGCGGTCGATCTGCGCGAATGCGTTAGCGCCATGCATGTTTGCAACGATCTCGAGCGCATCGGCGATCATGCCAAGCACATCGGCAAACGCGTCGTTGCGCTCGACGGCGATTTCTACCCGCAAAAGCTGATCCGCGGCGTCGAGCACATGTCGGCGCTGGTTTTGGCGCAGCTCAAGCAGGTGCTCGATGCCTATGCCAGCCGCGACCTGCAGGCAGCTCTTGCGGTTTGGAACGGCGACGAGGAAGTCGACGCGATGTGCGTTTCGCTGTTCCGCGAACTTCTCACCTACATGATGGAAGATCCGCGCAACATCACGTTTTGCATGCATTTGATGTTCTGCGCAAAGGACATCGAACGCATGGGCGACCATTCCACCAATATCGCCGAAACCGTTTACTACATGATCGAAGGACGTCCGATTACCGATCAGCGTCCAAAGGGTGACACCACGAGTTTTCCAGCAGGCGTCCTGAAAAAATAGGAGACCGGGATGGGAGCCAACATCCTGATCGTGGAAGACGAGGAGCCCCTAACTACGCTCTTACGCTACAACCTTGAAGCCGAAGGATACGAGGTCGATGCAGTCGCCAGAGGCGATGACGCGGATACGCGGCTGAAGGAAACGGCGCCCGATCTCATTGTGCTTGATTGGATGCTGCCCGGCCTTTCGGGAATCGAATTGTGCCGCCGGTTACGCGCCCGGCCGCAAACGCAGTCCTTGCCGATCATCATGCTCACGGCGCGCGGCGAGGAAAGCGAACGCGTGCGCGGCCTTGCCACCGGAGCCGACGACTACATTGTCAAGCCGTTCTCGGTGCCGGAATTGCTGGCGCGGGTGCGCGCGCTCCTGCGACGCGCCAGTCCCGAGCGCGTCGCCGTGGTGCTCACCATCGGCGATCTCGAACTCGATCGCGACAAAAAGCGCGTCTCGCGGGCCAGCCTTCCCGTCGATTTGGGACCGACCGAGTTCCGCCTTCTCGAATTCCTCATGGAAAGGCCAGGGCGAGTGTTTTCCCGCGAACAGCTGCTCAACGGCGTTTGGGGCAGCGACGTGTATATCGACGAGCGCACGGTGGATGTGCATGTTGGCCGTTTGCGCAAGGCCCTCAATCGCGGACACGACACCGATCCCATTCGCACGGTGCGCGGTGCCGGCTATTCGCTGGATGATCGCTTCGGCAAATCGAACTGACGACGAAGCTTAGCGCGTTGGCCTCTTTTCACGGCGTCGATCCGACGTCGGCTGGTAGGCAACCCGCGAGTGATAGGCGCAGTAGGGCAGGCCGACTACGGTGTTGCCGCCGCAGAAAAAGAAATCGCTGCTGCCCGGATCGCCAACCGGCCAGCGGCATGTTTGCTCGCTGAGCTCCAGGATCGTGCGGCGCTGGCCGATCGGAATGATGTTATCGATCAGTTCCGGTTCGGCCTCGACCTCGAATTCGTAGGCATGGGCGAGAGCGGTGTTGCCGCGGATTGCGCGGCCGATACGCAACATGTGCGATGGCGATCGGGCCTTGCGCGGCCGCGGCGATGCGCTCGAAGTGCTCTTGGCGCGGCCCGACAAACCGAGCCGATGCACTTTGCCGATCACGGCATTGCGCGTGATACCGCCGAGCTCAGCCGCGATCTGGCTTGCAGAAAGACCATCCGACCACAGCTTCTTGAGAAGCTCGACCCGCTCGTCAGTCCACGACATGCTCAACCCTCCTTGAACGTGCCGACAAAACCTTTGAGAGAATCCCCCCTCGGTCAGGCGGCGCGCGGCCGCCCAACACGCACTCAACCACCAACTCTTCAGAAGACGTCCGCCGCACGAGATGTCGTACTAGACGGTCGAAAGGCTACAATATGGCGGGAGTCAGACGCAAGACTCGCGCTGCGCGAGTCCACACATTCCTGTGCGCGTGTGGATGAACTGGGTACAAATAGGGTTCATACCGCGCAATTATGCTGTGTTGACAGCGGGGCGCGCCGAAATAGAATGTTGGACGGTGCCGCCCGGAGAGGCGGCACATTTCGTTTGAGCCGTGCCGCGATTGTCGCTGTGCCGTGCTCGCGGGCAAAGCCATGACTTCGCATCTGATGGCGACCTTTGCGCGTGCTGATCTCGCCTTCGAGCGAGGCGAAGGCGTATGGCTTGTGACTAAAGACGGCGAACGCTACCTCGATTTTACCTCCGGGGTTGCCGTCAACGCGATCGGTCACGCGCATCCGCATCTTGTCGCGATGCTCACCGAGCAGGCGCAAAAGCTTTGGCACGTCTCCAATCTTTACGAAATTCCCGAAGCCGAACGCGCGGCGCGGCGCCTGTGCGATGCGAGCTTCGCGGACGTGGTATTCTTCTGCAATTCCGGCGCCGAGGCGATGGAAGGCGCAATCAAGACCGCCCGTAAATATCAGTCGGTCAGCGGCCGGCCCGAACGTTATCGGATCATTACCTTCGAAGGCGCCTTTCACGGCCGCACGCTCGCAACGCTCGCTGCGGGCGGCCAGAAAAAATATCTCGACGGTTTCGGGCCCGTTGTCGATGGTTTCGATCAGGTTCCGCTCGGCGATCTGGCGGCGGTCAAAGGCGCCATCGGCGGGCAGACGGCCGCGTTCGTGATCGAACCGCTGATGGGCGAGGGTGGCGTACGCACCGTCGCACCTTCTTTCCTCAAGGCGCTCCGCGAGCTCTGCGACCAAACCGGCCTTCTGCTCGTCTTCGACGAGGTTCAAAGCGGCATGGGGCGGACCGGCGAACTGTTCGCTCACCAGCACCCCGGCGTCGCGCCCGACATCATGGCGCTCGCCAAGGCGTTAGGCGGCGGTTTTCCGGTCGGCGCCGTTCTTGCGACCGAGGAAGCCGCCAAAGGCATGACCGCCGGCACGCACGGTTCCACGTTCGGCGGCAATCCGCTGGCAATGAGCACGGTCAATGCGACGCTCGATGTCATGCTGGCGCCGGGTTTCCTCGATCATGTGAAGCGCATCGGCATCCTGCTCAAGCAACGGCTCGCCGAGATCAAGGACCGCTACCCGTCGGTGATCGCCGAAGTGCGAGGCGAAGGTCTTTTGCTCGGCTTGCGGGCGGTCGTTCCCTCGGCTGAACTCGTTAATGCGATCCGCGCGGAGAAGATGTTGACGGTGGCGGCGGGAGACAATGTCGTGCGATTGCTGCCGCCGCTGATCATCAGCGAACAGGAAATGGCCGAGGGCGTCGCACGGCTCGACCGTGCCTGCGCGCGGCTCAGCCGCGCTGCCGCGGCCTCGCCTTCGTGCGGGGTGGAAAAACCAGGAAGCAGAGGGGAGGCCACCCGATGAGCGGGGTGCGCCATTTTCTCGATCTTATCGACGTTCCGGCCGCCGCGCTGCGTGGAATGATCGAGGCCGCGCGGGCAATGAAGTCCAAACGCGACCGCATGAATCGCCTGCTCGCCGGCAAGACGCTGGCAATGATCTTCGAGCGGCCGTCGACCCGCACGCGTGTTTCTTTCGAAGTCGCCATGCGCCAGCTTGGTGGCGATACCATGCTCCTGACCGCGGAAGAGATGCAGCTCGGCCGCGGCGAGACGCTGGCGGATACCGCGCGCGTGCTGTCGCGCTATATCGACATCATCATGATCCGAACTCTGGATCCGGCCGCTGTCATCGAGCTCGCGCGCCACGCCACGATTCCGGTGATCAACGGTCTTACCCGCCGTTCGCATCCTTGCCAGGTCCTCGCCGACGTCATGACTTTCGAGGAGCATCGCGGCCCGATTCGTGGCCGCACCGTTGCTTGGACCGGCGACGCCAACAACGTGCTGACGTCCTGGATGCATGCCGCGGAGCGCTTCGAGTTCCACCTGCGCGTGGCGACGCCGCCGGAACTGGCGCCAAAAAAACCGCTTCAGCAATGGATCAAAGCTTCTGGCGCGGCAATCACGATCGGCACCGATCCGGACGAGGCGGCGTGGGGCGCCGACTGTGTCGTCACCGACACCTGGGTTTCGATGGGCGACCGCAACGGCGCGCGTCGCCATAACCTGCTCAAACGCTATCAGGTCAACGCGCGGCTGATGGCGCGCGCCAAGCCCGACGCCGTTTTCATGCACTGCCTGCCGGCGCATCGCGGCGAAGAAGTGACTGATGAGGTCATCGACGGGCCGCATTCGATCGTGTTCGACGAAGCCGAAAACCGACTGCACGCCCAAAAGGGCATCTTGACGTGGTGCCTCGAAGCGAATGGCCGGTGAGGCCGATCGCACGTCAAATCGTGGTGCAAACCCGCAATTCTGTTGTGCGATTCACGGTGCGATTCATGGCTCAGGCCTCACAATCGGGCGGATAGGGCCTATATTCGGAAACCATGACCAATCCCGAACTTGCCATCCCGGTTCGCCAGCCGGCGGATATCGGCCTGGACGACACCATACTTCCCTTTGCCGTGAAGGCGCTCGATCTGCGCGGCCGCATTGTGCGGCTTGGCGCTGCGGTCGACACCATTCTCAACAGCCATGACTATCCGATGCCGGTAGCGAAGCTTCTCGGCGAAGCGATCGTGCTCACCGTCATGCTGGGCTCCGCGCTAAAATTCGACGGCCGGTTCATCCTGCAAACCCAAAGCGACGGCCCGGTTCGCATGCTGGTGGTCAATTACACGTCGCCGGGCAATGTGCGCGCCTGCGCGCGTTTCGATGCCGCGCGCGTGGCGGCCGCCGTCGCAAGCGGTGAGGCAGCGCCCGGCCAATTGCTTGGCCGCGGACACCTCGCCATGACAATTGACCAAGGTCTGGAAATGAGCCGCTATCAGGGGCTGGTGCCTCTCGAAGGCGAGGACCTTGAACAGGTCGCGCACGAATACTTCACGCGTTCCGAGCAAATTCCGACCCGGGTTCGGCTTGCGGTAGGCGAAGAATTTCGTTCGGCCGAAGGCGGGCCGCGCCGTTACTGGCGCGCTGGCGGCATCTTGCTTCAGTTTTTACCCAACTCGGCCGATCGCGCGCGCCGCGCCGACCTCGATCCCGGTGACGCGCCGCCGGGCACTGCGCCGCACGTCCTACCGGAGGACGAAGCGTGGGTTGAGGGCCGTTCGCTTGTCGCAACTGTCAACGATATCGAATTA
>Ga0306920_100010120_pt1 | contig 12629 bp, 12 predicted proteins | sample flu12Cox44000170_FD_204666 | JGI IMG/M metagenome (GOLD analysis project Ga0306920, IMG submission 204666) | Lab enrichment of tropical soil microbial communities from Luquillo Experimental Forest, Puerto Rico - flux4day.12C.oxic.44.000.170 (v2)... | ecosystem: Environmental > Terrestrial >...
TGTCTGGCATGAGCACAAACCCGGCACGAACTCTTGCCTCAGCAGTTCACGCGAACTATTGGCACGCCTTATGGATCTACTTCCTAGCTCCGTCGCTCGGCATGTTGACTGCTGGCGAACTATTTCTACGAGTCCGTGGCGGCGCCGCTCCTTATTGTGCCAAACTTCACTACGCCAACCACGAACGCTGCATTTTCGATCATGCTCAACACTAAGTCGGGAGAGAGAAGTTGGCTACAGATCGTCACGCCAACGGCATCGAGACCTCTCCCTCTGTCACCTGCCGTCCCGTCGCCAACGATGGGCTGACTCCGCGCACGCCTCCGCAATTGGACTCATGAGAATCTTGTCTTTGGTCGCGCCTGCGTCGAGCACCGCTCTCATCCCGTCCGATCCCGCCACGCACAGAGAAGAACGTAGAAGTCGTGGCCATGGAGAAGATCGTCACGGATCGAACAGGACTTCAATCGGCAACGGCACCTGCAGGGAGATGAAGAACCACTCCAGGATTTGAAGGTGGTGAGAATGGGGGCCTCAGGACAGATGAGTCCCTGGTTGATGTTGGCACGCAGGACTCTACCTGGTGCAGCGCTGCGGTTCTGGTCCGGAAACGTGCCACTGGACCAATCACCAGACAGCGCATCTTCTTCTTGCCGTCCGGCTGGCGTTCGCGGAAGCGAAATTCCCAAACGTCGCCCGATTTTCGTGTGGCTCGAGTCAAACATCCTTCCTGGTAACGCGCTCTTCTCGCAAAGCTCCCGTGAAACCTGTGGAACTCTCTGCGATTCGCTAGAGCCACAGACAGGGACGGACGCTGACCGCGTCCTACTCCCCCATCCCCACGCGGTTCGGGGTCCGCCCCGGCGCTTCTATGATTGCACGAGTTAATGTGCTACAATAATCGCTGACTTGTGCTACATGATTTGGAGGTTCCATGCCAAGAATTGCCAAAGCCCGACGCGCGAACAATAAATCGCAGCGCTCTCCGGGTGCATCACGCAAGGTCCACGACGTGCTCATGATGGCCGAACGGGAAGGCTTGCTGCGTGGCGAGCGTACCAAGATCATTCGTGGCCGGATGCCGGAAGCTCTGGTATCGGAAGCCAAGAAACGCACCGGCATCGAGTCCGATACGGACCTACTTGAAGTTGCCCTAGCCAATATCGCTGTTGCCGATAACTATGCCGAATGGTTGCTTTCGCGGCGCGGCGCGGTTGATTCCGAGGTCCAACTTGAGTTCTGAGTTCCAAGCAAGTCTCAGGCATTTCAAACCAGAAAAACGCGGCAAACCACTTCAACGCCGTCCTGATACGGATCTAGAGTTTATTGAGACAACTACACTTCGGCCGGCCAAGTTGCTCTACGACACAACGGTCTACATCGACATCCTTCAGCGCCGATTTCCAAAGGCGGGGGAGTTCATGCTGCGAGCGGTGGAGGCTTGGCATTCTGCGGTAAGCGAGGCAGAGCTGGCCGCAGCTTGTGGGATGCTTGAGCCCACTCATCCTGGGACTCGAAATGTAGTCGAGGAGATCAAGGCTGTGATCGACCACCGGCCTCTCCAAAGGACGATTACCCCGGATCGGGCAACTTGGCGGGAAGCGGGCATGCTTTCCGGCCTGCTGGCACGCCTTCAAGGCTACGGCAAGGATCAGCGGCGGCGTGTTCTTAACGATGCATTAGTGTATGTGACGGCCCGTCGATGCGGCGGTGCGGTTTTAACGCGAAATATAGGCGACTTCGATTTTCTTCAACAGCTCGATCCATCAGGCTACGTCGTGTTCTACACAGTCTAGACGCCTCGAAGTCGATCAATTGTCGCTCTCGACTGAGAGTTGTCGTCTGGAACTCTACGTGGCTTCAGGACGCAAACTCTCTCAAGTCGTGCCGCATCACCGGTCGGGAGGGCTCACGGCGAGCGACGGTCTTGAATCCGAGCCGCTTGAATGCACAAGCTGTACCTGTGAACACGTTGGCGGTACTACCCGGCTTGGCGGTGTCGATTGGATATGCCTCTACGGCTGATGCATTGGCACACTTGGCCGTTCTTAGCGCCTCTCGAATCAGAGCCGACATTACTCCCTTTCTGCGATAGCCGCGGCGTACGTAGAAGCATGAGATCGCCCAGACGGGAATGTCGTCGATGGCTGCGAGAGCTCGTTTGCGATTGAGCCAGCGCAAGTCATCTCGCGGCGTGAGCTGACACCAACCGACTGCGCGTTCTCTATCAAAGGCCAACAGACCAGGTGGCGGTCCCTGCTTCACGATCTTATGAAATGCCATCTTGTTTTTGTCGCGCGGTCGCTTGTGATACTCCGGACCAATCCGCCAATACATACACCAGCAGCCATTACAGGCGCCGGCGTTGCCAAATAGAGACTCGAGGGCGGGCCAAAGGGAAGGTGTAAGCGGCTTGATCGTGAGTGTCATACTGCCCTGAGTTGTATCCACTATCCCCGTAGCCGACCTGCTACACCAAGCCGCGATTCAGTGGCGATTAACGCACGACAAGGCAATCAGAAACGAGGATGGTCATGAGAATTCGTGTGACCACACGAGCCAGTTTGTTTGAGGAACGGAAGCGCCAACACATCGAGCGCGGCTATCGGATTGAGGATGAGGAGCCCGTACCAGTCAATGGTCTGTGCTCGTTCATTGCCCGTTCGAGATGTGCCGCGAGACGGCATGTCCGAGTTGATTCAAGAGGCGCTCTTGGTCAAGGCGAATCTAGAGACCTAATTGAGAGCTTTTCGATGTCGCTCAAAAATCCGATTTCGTGTTGGCGGGAAGTTCGTCCTGGCATCCGCGTCACGGCCCAAACCGATGGGGACTTGTTGTAAGTCAGAAATCGGAACTCTCCTCAGATCGGCAGCAAATACCAAACCGTTGCCACAGCTGGAACCACGGACTCCGTGCGAGCTTCTGGTCGTGTTTTCGATTCGCGGCAGAGATGTCGCTCTCGCTCAGAGGTCGTGTATCGGGCTTCGTCAACAATCGTTCCAGCCACTCAATGTCGGCAATAGTCCGGTCCAGATTCATTGCCCGAACAGTATAGCCAATCATCGTGGCGAGAGCAGCGCTGCCGAACCGACTCGACGTTTCAGCTCGCTGTTGGTCAGTAGCACCCATTCACATCCAAAGAAGGAGAAGAACCTGTATGTCAGAAACAAGCACGCTCATTGGTTACGCGGGCCGGACGATCGGCCAAGAACAACTGGCGCTGGTGCCCACACCGCCGGCAACCGAAACACACCGTCCGATCCCTCATCAAGAGATCGTGCGAGCATTGATCGAAACTCTCGGATTTAGACCCATCGGTGTCGTGCATGACGAATATGCAGTATCACCGGATGGGATGAAGATGTTCGGCGTGCTCGATCTCGCAAACGAAATGGAGGGCTGCCGTTTCTCCATCGGCGTGCGCAATTCGCACGACAAAAGCATGCGTTTGGCGATGACTTGCGGGTATCGTGTATTCGTCTGCTCGAACATGGCATTTTCGGGAGACTTTACACCGGTGCTTGCCAAGCACTCCAAGTCGTTTTCACTGATCGATTGTGTCTCGCTCGGAGTCGACCGGATGCAGCGAAACTTTGAGCCGATGCGGAAACAGGTGGAGGCTTGGCAGAGGAGCGAACTCACCGATGTGACTGCGAAGGTAGTCATCTACGAGGCGTTCGTGGAGGGCAAGTTGGAGGCTCCAAAACACCTTGCCCGTACGGTGCACGATTTGTACTTCAAACCGAAGTATGCAGAATTCCGTCCGCGAACGATCTGGAGCCTGTCGAACGCCTTTACTTCCGCATTCAAAGAACTCGACCCCGTTCCGCAATTCAAAGCGACCGCGAAATTAGGGGAGTATTTTGCCACTCACTTCTCGCAATCGTTCTAGGCGCAAGATGGCGGTTCCGGGCGGTCCGCCGGCGTCTTGTCGCCTCTCTCCATTAATTAGCAAGTGCCTTGCGAAAAGACGCCACTCGCCGCCACTGGGCGTACTGCTCGCACTCGTGCCTCCATTTGCACTGGACACTCCTTCGCGTGCGGGCCAGAACTCGATGGACCTTCTATTCACCTGCGACCCCCAGTTCTCGATCCAGCCGAAACGAGTTTTTGTGCGGGAACGTTCTCCAGAAGCGGGACTGCTAGCTCGACGCCAGCACGTTCAACAGCTTGTAGCATCTCAAACAGCAATTCTTGTTGGATTCTAAGGAAAGCGTCGAAGTCGGAGGTCATGATGTAAGCGAATACCTCCATGTCCAGCGAATAGGCCCCAATTCCGATGAAGCGAACCGGAATGTCGCCGACTTCCACGCTCGAGGTTTGCTTCAGAATCTCTTGCACTGCGGAGAGCACCTGGTGTAATTGGTCCGAAGTCGTGTCACGGCGAAGGTTCAACGTTACGTGGAACCAGATCTTGTCTCGCGCGCTGTAGTTCTCCAGTTCCATAGTCGAGAATTGGCCGTTGGGCACACTTACGATCGTTCGATCGAGCGTCCGGATGCGTGTGGATCGCAACCCGATGTCCATTACAGTTCCGGTGTGGCTGCCGAATCGACAGAAATCGCCGACCAAGACAGGCCGATCACCGATGACCGAGATACCACCAAAAAGGTTCTCAATGGTCTTTTGCGCCGCCAGGGCGATAGCGAGGCCACCCACGCCAAGGCCGGCAAGGATTGTCCCTGTGTTGTAACCCCAAGCGCTCACTACCGCCAAGACCGCAATCAGAAAAAGGGCTAGCTTAGCGATCTGCCTGCCGAGTGGAAGGACGGAATAGGTCATCGCCCTCAGGCGAGGATCCAATCGAGAGCGCCACCGCTCTGCGGTGAAATCGATCGTGGCCGAACCCGCCCACGCAAGTCCGAGGAAGAAGGCCATCGCCAGTGCGCGCTCAATGTACAAGCGTGGCAACGCGGCTGGAGGCGCAAGTTCCAGCGCACCACGAAAACTTGCAGTGGCCAGACACACCCGTGCGGGCTCGAGAAACGCTCCCATGTTTGCCTTCGTCAGACGGAGGAATCCAAAAACGATCCCACGAGCGACGAGTCCCGACGCGAACCAAAGCACGAGGCCGATTATCAAAAGCGCAATCCAGCGCCACAAAGGAGTGTCAAGTATCTCAGTGGTTACCAGCGCCGGCGGCAACTTGTTCTCAAAAGGTGTTTGCGATATGACCTGATGGGCTTTCGGAATGAGCGGCACGCTATCCGCGGAGACGAGCCAGACCTTGAAACCCGGCTTCAGCTCAACGCGCTCCAGACCCAATTCCAAGGACTGTCCGCTGACTTGGAAGGTCGCAAGGCGCTCGCGCGAAGGTGAAAGGCCGTCGGACAGGTCGCCCTCGGGACTGCGGCTCAGCGTCGCAATATCGAAAGGTGTGTCGTCCAACAGATCTTCCAACTGCTGGGCGAGTTGCGGACCCTTCTTTTCACGATCTGGAGGGGATAATTGACGCAGGTCGAGATAGCGAGCCGCCTTTGAATATTCGCGGGCGTGACAGGCTTCAAGAAACTGGAAAATCGCTTCCTGCGGGGTTAGCCGGCCCAGTGGATCGTTTGCTGGGGCCTCCGCACTCTGCGCCGGTAAAACCATTGCTAGAAGAATGACAACGAACAGTTTCAGCAATGGCAATTCCCGACTCCAGATGCGGCCGGTAGCCATCATCGTGACGAACGCATCGCGAACTTCCCATATCAAAAACCGCCCTTCCGGTTTGATGTGAGTGGCCGTGCCGTCTCGCGTTTCTTCAAAGAGCCATTGAAGCGCTCTCATGCCGCTTCCAGCACCGACAAAATATTGCCAGCCGGATCCTTGAACCAGGCAATCGTTGGCCCGTTTCCACGAGAGATTCCTCGCGCATCTGTCCGCAAGCCGGGTTCGTTGTAGACTTCGAATCGGACCCCTCGCTTGCAGAGCTTATCCACGGCTTTTTCCACGTTGTCCACGGGAAAATTCAAAACTGTAAACGTGGCGGGCCGGTGGTTTGACTTGGGATATATCAGAGTCTTGGCCTCGCTGAGTATCAGAGTTCCCTCCGGTCCGGCGGAAAGATCGAGCCCGACTTGCCACAAAAAATCTTTGGCTTTCTGGATATCGTCGACGGAAAAGCTATTGAGAGCTTTCTTCGCGTTTAGCATGTCCCACTCCGGATAGTTGGGTTTGAGTTTTGATGCGGAATTCAATACGGGAGAAATAGAAAAAACTGAGCTCGGGCCGCCTGCTTTCAAATGTCAGGCAATCGCTCTCTCGAAATAGGTCTCAATTTGTGTGTGATGGGCAAACCGGGCGCAACCCCTTTGCTCTAGAATCAGGAAAGGCCTGCGTATTCCGCGCCCAAAATCGACATTGCCCGGGAGGGCCACAGTCGAAGTGAATCCTAAAGTGTTCCTGCTGCTCAACGTCGCACTGGCCTTCTACTTGGTAGGTGCAATCTGGGCGATGGAAGTGGATATCTTTCGGTCATGGAAGCTGGTCGGCGCGACCGATTTCCCTACTGTGCAGGCCGTGCATTGGCGGAAACTGCCGTACTGGGTCTTCGCGCGCCGCTGGGGCTGGCGCTCATCGATTCCTTTGTCCTCATCGGGTATCACCCTGCCGTCGCGCCTGCTTGGGCTCGATGGGGGAACTTGGCATGCCAACTCGCGTCTCATCTGCTAACCGCAATTTTCTGGGGCCCTTGGCAAGCCAAGCTGAGCCACGATGATCGTGGACCGGCAAGCCCATACTTAGAAAGGATTCTGACGACGCATTGGTTACGTACTCTATCATCAATGCTTACGCGGGACTTCTTCTCGCATGGGCCGTGCTCGCTTGTTGAATTCCACGGCGTAAACGAAATCAGCGGAACCAAACAGGACCTCACAGCTTGACGGTGCTCTCGATTCGAGTGTGCCAAGTCCAAAGCAGCGCGCTACCAATAATCACGAGTCCGACACACAGCCCAATCCAGATACCAAGCGCGCCACGACCAAAGGGGAAGCAAAGTAGAGCTCCTACGGGCAATCCGATCAACCAATAGGCGACGAGGTTAGCAAACATGGGAGTGCGGGTGTCGCCACTGCCACGCAGAGCCCCGGTGGTAACTACCTGCACGCCGTCGAATAATTGGAACGCGGCAGCCACGAGCAACAGTCGGGCTCCCATTGCGATGACCACCGGATCCGGACTAAACACGTGGGCGATCGGTTTTGGTAGCGTCACGAAAACGACGGCCATTGCCGCCATGAAGCCCGCCCCTACCACAATGGCCGACCAACCGGCGAGGTGGGCTCTTGCGGGATCACCCTTTCCTATCTGATAGCCAACGCGAACCGCCGCAGCGGAACTGATCCCCAACGGCACCATGAATGTGAAGGCTGCACAATTCAGCGCTATCTCATGTCCAGAGAGTTGTAGAGGACCGAGCTTCGCACAAAGCGCCGTCGCACCCGAAAAGGCCCCGATCTCGAGCAGAATCTGGGTAGCAGTAGGCGCGCCAAGCGAAAGCAACTGCCACATACGCTTGAGATCGATGCTGAATTCGGCAATCCATTCAGGAAGACCACGCTTGGACTCGACCCACGCGATGGTCGCGAACATCAATGCGGCCATGTAAATGCGCGCAAAGCAGGTGGACCATCCCGAGCCTGTGATGCCCATTGGCGGGAATCCAAGGTGACCGTAAATAAGCGCCCAATCGCCAACAAAGTGGATGAGATTCGCCGAGATCAACGCGAACATGATCGGAATCTCAACATGTACGGCCTGCAGATAACGGCGTAGAGCGAAATAACACAGCAGAGGCAATGTGCCCCAGTTCAGCGCCGACAAGAAAGGACGCATGGGCTCGACAAGAGGGCTTCTTTCCGGATATAGAGGTAAAGGAAGAACTGGGTGATCCTTTGACCAGTTGAAACTAAAAATCAGATCGGAGGCGAACTTTGTCAGTTGTTTTCGACTTCCACCCACTAGCGGTTGCTCCCACAGATTGGTGACTCCTTTGCGAGTCACGAGATATTGGAGAGCAGAATCGTCCGCGGACCAACGCACTTGCCCTATATCGTAGACCCCTGGCGGCGACTTCACCGAGTGGAACGGCCTCCCATTTTTCTTGCCGCAGGCTGCACCGCCTTGGGCTTGATTCCGAAGACCTGCAGTTGCTTGTAGGTGGCAACGAAGACATGGCCGTTGGCCACGACCGGTACCAGATTCGCATTGCCATTCACGCTCGGCCAGGTTCCGGCGACGCCCTGGAACAACTGCGCCATCGCGCTCCCGCCAGACCTCGGATCAAAGGCGTAAAGATAGATGGGGAAACTGGGAGAGTCGGTGACCGGGTGCGACAGCGCCCAGATGATGGGATTGACTTCACCGTTGGATGAAATCGAAGTGAAGAAACCTGGATCCTGACCGCCTAGCAGCATCGGAGAGGTGCTTTGCAGGCTCAGTGAAGGCACCGGAGAGTTGTTCACTTTGAAAACCTTCGCGCGCCGCCCAGCGCTGGTCACTATCCGCCCAATGCCGTCGATCGGATCCACATAATAGGAGTGGCCGCACCAGCACGCTCCTTCCACATACTTGCCCAACACATCGTCCTGGTCCGGCGAGAAGCCACCCAAATGATCCACGTTGAGCAGATAAAGATTTCCATCCTTGCCCCCGGCCACCGCCAGGTGCGGATTGTTCCCCGGTTGGTCGGGTAACACCAGCACCCCGCCCGAACCGAAATCATTGTCCCGCTGGTCCAGCGCCGCCTGGTTGCTCGGAGTAAACAGATCCTGCACCGTCGTCAGTGTTGGGTTCAGCTTGACCACGCTTTCCTGCAGGTTAGTTACGCCGTCGTAAGTAGTTCCTGAAGGGTCCGAATTTCCCGTGACGAACAGAATATTGCCGTCATCATCGGTAGCGGGCCCGTATCCCGACATCCAGATCGACGACAAGAAGAAGCTATGCGGCGACGAGACCTGCGTGTCGAAGACTTGATTCGCCGCCAGTGGTTCCAGCGTCTGAGCGCTCCATCCCAGCAACCAGCCGCGCGAGAACTTTGCTCCCAAATCGCAAAAGCTGCCAAACCCCGCATACACCGTGCCGTTCGCCAGTAGCAACCCTGGGCGCTGCCGCTGGTACGTGGCATTGAAATTGAACACTGTCCCATCGATGAGCCTGTGCGATGCCGCAATCAGTTGTGGTGGAACTTTATCCGTCAGGTTCCCCAAGTCCAGGGCGTGAATTCGATACGCCGGCCCGCCTGCGTCCTGTGTGTAGGCGATCACGTAAAGAGTTTTCGCCACCGGATCGATCACCGGAGTCGAGTTGATCCCGACATTGGGCCCGTTGTTGTTGCAACCAAGAGGAAGGTGGACTGGCGCGCCCAGATTCCTGCGCAGAAAAATGTTGCCGCTGTTCACGCCGATCGCGTACACCGTATTGCTTTCGGTCGCAACGTAAGCCACATTCTTCAGGCCTTGGAATTTTCCGGCCGTGATCGTCACGTTCGAAACTACCAACGGGCCCGAATCGACCTGATCATCGAGCGCAACGTTGTACAAAAGTCCAAACGATGCCCCCGAGACGTTCGCAGGCGTCAGCACGGTCTCGTGCGAGTTCCACCCGGTGCGATTGTTGTCGTTGTGATAAGTCGTCACCGACGCCTGCGCCGCAGCGCGGACAACTCCACCGCCAATCGCCGACAACAGAATGGTTGCGCACAATCCCGCTGCTCGAATACCGCTCGCCTGGAGCATACCTCCATCCTCCCAACCAAATCGCGCGGACTGCGCGATCTCGCGGGATTCTATCCGCTTCAGGCCTCATTGCGATCCGTGAAAGATTCTTCATATATCCTGCGCTTGACCAGCAAACTACTACAGCAGCTAGTACTTGTTCACACCGGACACGATCGCCCCAGCTCGAAAGTCACCGCAAAAATTGAAGAAAAGTGCAGCCCCTGTGCACAGACTTTTCAATTGACAAGCCTGCCGCCTTCGTGAAAACTACTGTCCATCGTAGTTTGGCCTGTTCGACTTCTCTCCTCCCATTCGCGTTCAAGCAAGCTGGCGGACGGCTCGGTCGCTGATGTCATCAAGGAAGTTTTCTTCTTTGGAGGGTTCGCTCATGATCCGGTTTCACCACTTTGTCGTCGTCGCTGCCTTACTTTGCCTAACCGCATTTCCCACCTTCGCCCAGGATCATGAAACCGAAGACGCCGGTCCTCGCCAGCGCCAGGAGTGGTTCTATCATCAGCGCGCCTACCCGAATAAAGTCACGCCTCCTGGCGCGCGCCTGAACGCTTTCCGCCACACTCAACGAATGATGCTGCAGGAAGCAGCCGCCGGACTCGCCACCACTGCCACCTCCTGGACCTTAGTCGGCCCCAAGCCCACCATCTTCCCGCCCGACTTCGGCATCAGCTTCACGCCCACTTCTGGCCGCATCTCCGCCGTAGCAGCCGACTCCACCGACACCACTGGCAACACCGTTTACCTCGGAGGCGCCGAAGGCGGCGTCTGGAAAACCACCAATGGCGGCACCACCTGGACTCCGCTCACCGACAATCAGTTCTCGTTAGCCACCGGTGCCATCGCAATCGATCCCAACAATCACCTCAACATCTACGTGGGCACCGGCGAAGAAAACTTCAGCGGCGACTCCTACTACGGCGGCGGCCTGCTCAAGAGCGCCGACGGCGGCGCGACCTGGGCGCCGCTCGGGACTGCCACCTTCGGCGGCCCCGGCGGTTCCTTCATCGGCGGCGTCGCCATCCAGCCCGGCGTTTCCAGCGGCACGCCCGTGATCCTGGTCGCCAGTCAATATTCGAGCAACGCCAACAGTTTCCGCTCCGGCATCTGGCGCTCCACTGATGGCGGCACCACCTTCTCCCCGGTTTTCCCCACAACCTCCAGCCAGACCTCCTGGGCCACTTCAGTATTTTTCGTCAGTAATACGATTGCGTATGCGTCGATCGGCTATCTCTTCGGCGATGCTTCCAACGGCGTTTACAAATCCACCGACGCCGGCAAAACCTGGATGCCCGCCAACGGCAGCGGTTCCACCTCGATAACTTCCGGACTCAACGCTGGCCGCATCACGCTCGTCGGCGCTCCTTCGAACGCCGCCACGCTCTACGCCTCCATTCAAAGTCCAATTACTTTTGGTCTGGGCGGCATGTTCAAGTCGACCGACAGCGGAGCCACCTGGCACGTCATCACCACCCCACTCAGCACTGGTGGAGGCGGCAGCACGAATGACTTTTGCACGACCCAATGCTGGTACGACATGGTGCTCGGCGTCAGTCCGACCAATGCCAACCTGATCTATGCTGGTGGCTCTTTCAACTACGGCGCCGGCAACGGCGGCATCTACATGTCGACCAACGGTGGCACCAGCTGGAGCTCCGTCAACCCCGGGTCCACCGGCGTCGGCATTCATCCTGACTTTCACGCCATCACTTTCGCTCCCGCCAGCAAGCTCTACATCGGCGACGATGGCGGCATTTGGTCCACCACCAACATCGGCACCACCAGCGTGACCTGGACCAACTTGAACAGCACTCTCGCCGTCACCGAGTTCTATCCGGGGCTCGCGGTCAGCGCCACCAACGTCAACATCGCGCTCGATGGCACCCAGGACAACGGCATGCAACTCTACTCCGGCACCGTGAAATGGAATGGCGTTGACACCAATTTCTGTGGCGACGGATCCTGGGCCGCCATCAACCCCACCAACGCCTCCATCATGTATGCCAGCTGCTCCGAAAACGGAACCTACGCCACCAAGTCCACCAATGGCGGCTCCACTTTCACGGGCATCGACTCCACCATCAACCACTCCGAGCCCGCGCAATTCGCCGCGCCCCTCGTGATGGATGCGAAGAATCCGAACACGCTCTACGTCGGTACCGATCGCGTCTGGCGAACCACCACCGGCATCGATGCCTGGTCCGCAATCTCGCCTTCTCTGAGCGGATCCACCAGCAGCTTCGACGCGGTCACTTCGATCGCCGTATCACCGACAGCTTCGACCACGATCTATGCTGGCACCGGCAACGGCCGCATCTGGTTCACCACCACCAACGGCAGCAGCTGGACCCAAATCACCACCGGCATTCCCGCACGCTCCGTCACCATGGTGCAGGGCGACCCCAAAAAGGTTGGCACCTTCTACGCCACGTTCTCCGGCTTCAGCGGCTTCGGCGACACATTAGGTCACGTCTTCCGCTGCACCACCGCCAGCATTGCTTGTGTCGATATCAGTTCCAACCTGCCCAACATCCCGGCCGACGACATCGTGCCCGACCCGGACATCGCCAACACCATCTTCCTCGCCACTGACACAGGAGTCTTCAAGAGCACCAACGGTGGCACCAGCTGGGTGACGTTCTCCACCGGCCTGCCCAACGTCGTGGTCGTCGGCATGAAGTTGCAGCACGCCACTCGCACCCTGCGCGTCGTCACCCACGGCCGCAGCAGTTGGGACCGCCTCGTCCCCGTTGCTGATCTCGCCATCACCGGAAAAGAAGCCCCGAATCCGGTCAAGGCCAAAGCTCAGCTCACCTACACCTATACCGTCACCAACAACGGCCCGAACCCGGCCGCCGCCTCGAAGCTCTCCGACGTGGTCCCGACCGGCACCACCTTCGTGAGCGCCACTCC
>Ga0306920_100010122_pt1 | contig 12627 bp, 13 predicted proteins | sample flu12Cox44000170_FD_204666 | JGI IMG/M metagenome (GOLD analysis project Ga0306920, IMG submission 204666) | Lab enrichment of tropical soil microbial communities from Luquillo Experimental Forest, Puerto Rico - flux4day.12C.oxic.44.000.170 (v2)... | ecosystem: Environmental > Terrestrial >...
ACCACGTGTAGATCGTTCATCATCGCCATGCCGACCGGCAGCGTCTTTAAGCCAGCTTCACGCTCGGCGGCGTCCTCGGACAAGCTCTGGTTGATCAAACGGTCAGTGATCGCGGGCCAGCGCCCACCCTCCACGACCGCGACCCGCTTGAGCGGGCGCCACTTCTCTTTCGAGCGGGCAATGCATCCCTCGGGTAGTTCCACGACCAAGCCCTTCACCAGTTCTCGGGCGGTCTCAGCCCAGTCGGCGATTGCCGAGCGCAGGCTCTTCGCCTCGTCCTCGATCAGTTCCCAATCCGAATCTTCAACGGTGTCATCGAGATCCGGCATCAGCAGGATACGGATAGACCGCGACACCGTGTCCTCTGGCAGCCGCGGGGAGTTACCTGCCATCGCCACCGGCGCGAATGTGGGCATCTCCCTGGTCTCCCAGTCCTTGCCGCTGCCCGTCTGCACTAGGACGGGACGTGTTGCGCCCACCCGGTAGCCGGCGTTTAGCACTGCCAGCAACTCACTCACGCCGGGCCGATCACTATTCAGCGACCGGTCGACCTCGTCGAGCAAAATCGTCCGTGGGCCCGTGTCGAGCATCCGCGTCAGCTGAGCCGGTGATGTCAGTGTCGCAGCGTGAATCGGGTTGTAGCACAACCGGTTCAGGTGATCCAAAAGCGTGGTCTTCCCGCTGCCCGGCATCACAGAGTCGATCATCAGCCGAGGGCTGGTGTACAGCGCACTCGCCAGATGGGTGTGAACGGTCCACAACGCCAAGATGTTCACATCATCAGGGTGGGTGAACCTGATGAACCGGTTGAACCAGTTCACGAGGTAATCAAGGGTGCTGGAACCATCGTGGCCTGCGGTGGTCGTAGTGTTCGCCGACTCCTTGTCGACCGTGCTGCGGTGCTCGCGCGGGCCCACTTCCCGGTCATCGGAGGGAGCGACGCAGTCGGGCGTCGTTTCGGCGGTGTCGGTGTCGATCATGGTCTAGGTCGTAATCTCCTGGTTGAGCTGTGAATTTGTGACGGCTGTTAGGTCGGCTGGGCGGCTATCCGGCATCTGCGCCCGCCGTGCCTGCCGTGACGAGGCTCTCGATGTACGCGATCAGCTGCGACTCGGTCACCAGGCGGCGACGTCCAACCTTCACCGATTGCAGCCGGCCGCTGTCGATCTCCTCGTAGACCTTCGATCTGCTCACCTGAAGCCTGGTGACGACTTCTTTGATGTTGTTTAAACGCATTGCGTCAGACATGTTCTTTACCTATCGGATAGAAACCTTGTTGTCCCGAGAAGCGGCCAGATCAGTTCATGTTGGCTGTCTCTCGGCGCTCACAGTAGCACAGAGTTCCTATACGCAGCCAACCTATGTCATACTGGCATCTATGCCGAACATCGATGAGAGGGCCAAAGAGTTCGAGCTGACCCGAGCAGGGTGGTTCGGTAACGCCGTTGGCCAGCGACGAAGGGCGCTGCGGCTGACCGCACGCGAACTGTCAAGACGCACCGCCGGGCTGGGTTATCCCATCAGCAGAGGCGCGATCGCGAAGATCGAGTCGAACCTGCGTTCGGGCAAAATCGACGTCGCCGAGGTGTTGGTGTTGGCGGTTGCGCTAGAGATTCCGCCCGTGCTGCTGCTTTTCCCGCAGGTGGCCACAGACGGTGGAGCGGTGATACTTCCTACCTTCATGACGAAGGAAGACGAGGCGGTGCGCTGGATGGCGGGGCAAGTGTCCTTTCCGCAGGAGTACGACCTGTCGAACATGCGCTTGGAGGGCCAGCCGGCCCCGCCGAACCATGGGGTCAACCTGATCGCCACAATCTCAGCACTGGACAAATTGCTAGAAGCCAGAATCGCACTCGTGAGTTACTGGCATAAAGTCCAGGAGGATCCCGCCGAGGCCGATAACGCCCAACAAATGCTGGATAAGAACAACACCCAGATCGAGGCCGTACGGACACAGATCCGCGAACTACGGGACGCGCTTTGGGGCATGCGTCCTTGGGGCACTCGATCCGATTCATTCGACACAGAGACCGATTCCGATGACGAGCCGGAAGAGTCAGAGGACAAATCCGATGGTTAGACAGCAGCTTCCCCCGCAGATCAAAAAGATCACCGTCACCGACCGCAAGACCAGGAAAGCTGTTGTGCGGTATCAGGTCACGGTCGATGCCGGGCAGAATCCACAGACCGGGAAACGCCAGCAGGTCCGCCGCCGATACCTGAATGAGAAGCAGGCCCGCGATGCACTGGCCGAGATCACTCAGCAGGTGGCCACGGATGCCTTCGTTCCACGCAAGGACGTGACGGTGGAGGAACTGTGCGGCGACTGGCTCGCATCACTCCACAATGCCCGCCAGACAACGATTAACGGCTACGCATACTGTTTGGCCCCGTTACGCGAACAGCATGGGCATCTCGCCGCGCAGAAGCTCACGCGCCCAGACCTGGACAAGCTCCTGATCGCACTTCGCGATGGAGGCAGCAAGACTGCGAAGGGCCACACCCGCCGGGCATGGTCGTCGCGCTCGCTGAACGCCGCTATCGACGCGTGGCGGCTGGTGCTCGCGTACGGATGCGAGCGCCGCGAACTCGCCCACAACGCCGCCGCGTCGATGAAAAAGGTTGCCCGCGACCACGCCGAGATGCAGACCTATACTCCCGCCGAGATCCGGGCCGTGCTGCGCGCCGCCGACACCGACCGCAACGGGCATTTGTGGTATCTGGCCCTCTCCGGTCTGCGCCGCGGCGAGATCGCCGGGCTGCGCTGGTCCGACATCGACTTCAAGAAGGGCACGATCAACGTCGCACGGAGCCGCGTCGAGTTGGGCGGTGGTCCAACCACCGTGGTGGAGAACGAGCCGAAGACGGCGTCGTCGCGGCGCACGCTGCCCCTCGACGAAGGGCTGATCACTGTTCTGCGGCGGGCGTCGGTGCGCTACGCAGAGGAACGGCTGGCGCTCGGCGAGGCCCACGCCTACAGCGGCTACGTCGCGTGCAACGAGGCCGGGCAGCCCTACACGCCGGGGGCGGTGACGCACATGTGGCGCAAGCTCGCCAAGACCGCCGATGTACGGCCGATCCGGCTGCACGACGCTCGCCACTCTTGTGGCACCGCTTTGCATTTGCGCGGGGTGCCGCTGGCGGTCATCGCCAAGTGGCTCGGCCATGCCGACCCGTCGATCACGGCGCGCATCTACGCCCACTCCCAGGACCGCATCTACGCCCACTCCCAGGACGAGGCACTGCGCGACGCCGCGAAGACTTTGTCGTCAGTTGTGACATCCTCGTGACACCGAGAGGGATCGTCGGGTGCGCCCGCGAAAGTGCATCAGCGTCGATGCACGTCAGGTGGGATTTTGGTGGTGCGCCGTCAGGGTTTCGAACCCCGGACCCGCTGATTAACAACCGAGAGGTTGCGCCGTCTCCCGTTGGGTCCGATTCGTGTCCTGTTCACGTTGCGTCGCAACGGTTTCGCTATCTCATATTGCCCGATCGGCACTGGTCGCCTCCCGTCGATTGCCTGTCATTTGCGCCGCATAACCGTCACCTGCTGTTATTCTCTGCTGGCGAATTTGCTGCGGGTGGGCGGCTGCGGTGGCAAGGCCGCGTCGATCGGATCAAGGACTGGAACATCGACTTGGTGTGCGTCCCGACTCCGCCACCGGACGCGACCTACCAGTGCAGCGATGGCTGCTCCTCCGACAGCCAAACGCCCAGGGCGGCCTGTTCTCACGACGGTGGCATTAGAAGTCGAGTCAATTCAGGCAATGGGTAAAGCGACCGTCATCGCAGCCGCTGTCACGGTGACCGGCTCGGTGGTGCTATTCGGCGCCGGCGGCACCCCGCTCGTTGATGTGCCCGTCGGGCCAGGCCCACCCACTACATTGAGCAGGCGCAGCCGCCACTAGGAACATGCCACTGGCACACCGCCGACAACGGCGAAACCCTGCCCGACCCGAACTGCAGCCGGCCCGGCGCGACGAACACGAAGGTCACCCACGCCACCCTCGCTGACTTAGTCTGCAAGACCGGCTTAAACAGTCGGCCAATCTCAACGATTGCCGTTAGGTCGCGTTTGCTGTTGCACGAGAACGGCATTCGTCTGCGTACTGGTCTTCTTGGCAAGGATTCGCGTCCATTCTCGGTCATAAGTGATGATTAAGCGATTGATCGCCGAGTGACCCCGTGATGACGTCGCGGGTCAACCGCGCACGGCAGCGGCGGAGTGCGGCACCCGACAGTCGGCGCCGGTGGGGCGCCTGTACACCCGTCGCTCCCCATGTCCATGTGGCGTGACCGCTGCCAGAGGGCTCTTCACGCCCCTGTGCGCGGACTGGGACAGTGCGGATAGGAGCGGCGGTCGTCTCGCCAGTCGAGGATTTCGGCGCAAAGCGGTTACTGTCATTTACACCCCTAGTTCGTTAATATGAACCAAAGAAAGGTGGTGATTGACAGTGGCACGAGTGATAACGCGCTCAGTCGCCGACGTGGTCGAGCAGCTCGAACTCGACGGTGACGTGCTGATTACCCTGGACCGGCTGGCCACTGCTATGCGCCACGCGGGCCATAACGGTACTGAAGCGGACGTGCGGCGCCTTGCGTACGAACTCCAGCGTGACGGCTGGCTGGGCCAACTTCGCACCCGACACGCCTGGGAATTCCTCCCGGGAGCCCGCGGCGGTGCCTACGGCTCGGGTGATCGCTTCATCGAGTTCCGCGCGCAGCGCGCAGTCGATCCAACGTGGCGCGGCGTGCTCGCGATGGAGTCGGCTGCGTCCGTACTCGGGCTCGCCCAGCGGTTGCCTGAGCAGGAGGTCGTTGCCCTCCCTGCCGAGCAGCCCTTCCCGAAGGCGCTCGCCCGCGCGTGGCGTTATGTCCGTATCGAGTTGCCCGACGCAGGACTTACCACAATCAACGGATTACCGTCGTGGAACGTGGAAGGGCTGATCGTCGGGGTTGCCGCGCGGCCATCCGCCTATAAGGACGTGGCCGGCGTCGCGCAGTGGCTGCCACAGGCCGCCGCGGCCGTCAACGTCGACACCGTCATTAATCTGCTCGCCAGCATGCCTCGCCCAACAGCGCAGCGCGCTGCGTACTTACTCGGATCGGCAGGCGACCACGACGCCCGAGCCGCGATTGTCGCGACCTACCCGACGACCGAGACGGTTTGGCTTGGCCCCCGAGTCGCCGGTGAGGGTGTCTTCGACGCCGCGACCAAGGTCAACGACACGCTGCTCCATCCCTACCTCAGCGTGGGGACCGGAACATGACCCGGATCACCGAGGGACATCTCGCACGCCACTACCAAGGTCTCAGAGGGGGACGCGATGCTGCCCTGCTGGACATCGCACAGGACCACGCGCTGCATGTGCTCCATAACACCAGGCTGTTCGACCGGGTCTGGTGTTCAAGGGCGGCACCGCGCTGCGAAAATTCAGAGCGGGAAATGCAGGTCGCTTCTCAACCGACCTCGACTTCGCCGCACCCAATGATGAGGTGGCGCTCGCCGCTCTGCACGCTCTCGATGGCGTCGACATCGACGGCTTCGCCTTCGCGATCGACAATCTCGGTGACGATGGTCGGCGAGGCGACCTCATCGTTGACACACCGTTCGGCCGACCGGAGCTCGGCCCGAAAATAGAGCTGGCTCGCCGCCAGCTCAGCTTGCATCCCGAGACCCTCAATCCGGTGCGGTTGCCAATTCACGACCGGTACGACTTCACCTTGCGCCCGACTCCCGTCGTGCGGGTCGAGGAAGCCGTATCGGAGAAGCTCGCGCGCTACCGTCGAGTGCCGCTTGCGCGCGACCTCTACGATCTGCAATGGTTCGCAACCTCGGGCGCGCTCGACGAAGTTGTGACCCGACGGCTCTGGGTGCTTAAGGTCTATCGCGACGTCGTGGTCGACGGTCGGGGCACGAAGCCCGTAAGCCCGAACGATGTGCTCAGGCCGCGCGATGCACGCGACTTCCGTCAAGAGGACATCGGCTACCTCACCAAGCCAGTTCGGCTCGACGAATGGATCGCCACTGTCCGCAGCCGCTACGACTTCATAACCGAGCTCAATGCCGACGAGCGGCGCTGGGTCGAGTGCAACGAGCGAGATCTATACGAAGTTGACAAGGCACTGGCCTCATTTCGTGTGCGCGACGAGACCGTCGAACAAGCGGTCTGATGCTCGTCGAGATCCCTTTGAGCTGCCAGCGGCCTGCGTAATTCTCATCCCTTCTCAACATTGACCAATCCAGTCCCACTTATTCACAATCCTTTTGGATAGCCTCGCGGCTTCCGATCGTCACTACTCACGTCCGGCCTCGAGCTGAACGCCAACTCCAGCAACAACTCTCACCAATCCGTGTGTCGCAGTGGCACATTTGCACAGGAGTGCGAGAATGGTTGTGGCGCAGTCAACTGCGCCACAACAGCCGCCACTAGGCGGCTCTTCCGACTGGCGTGAGCGGGTGGCCGATGTTGACGATCTCAAAGCTCAAGCGGTGGTCGATCAACTACTACATCGAGACCGCCCAGGCCGCCGAACACGCGACCGGAAGCCTGCAGCGCGCCAACGGCGGTCTGGGGGAGTACTACTCTGAACACGAGACCCGCACCCCGGTGTGGCTGTGCGCCGGGGATGCCCGCCGCGCGGCTGGGCTGGTGGGGCTGAGTGATGTGCAGCGCGCCGGCGGTGAGGCCGATGCGGGGGTGGTGGCGCGGTGGCTTGATGACGAGGTGGCGCCCAACGGCGCGTGCGGGCGCGCTTTGGGTGCGCGCGGTGTGCACGGGTTCGATCTGACGTTCTGTGCGCCCAAGAGTGTGTCACTGATCCGCGCACTACGCGGCGACGAGGTGGCGCACAAGGCGATCGCCGAGGCGCACACCACCGCGATCGGCGAGGCGATGGACTATCTCGCCGAGCACGCCGGCTACAGCCGGGTGCACAACCAGGGCACTGGGGAGAAGGATTTGGTGCGGCTGCCCGGGTTGGTGGCGGTCGCTTATCAGCACGAGACGTCGCGGTGTGGGGATCCGCACCTGCACACCCACGTGATCCTGTCGAATCGGCAGGCCCGCGTTGACGGGGTGTTGGTTTCGATCGACGGGACGTCGCTGTTTCACGAAGCGAAGGCGGCCGGGGTGATCTATCAGGCCACGCTGCGCCGAGAACTGCACCGCTCGCTGGGGATTGAGTGGGCGAAGGTGGATCCCGCGACGGGGATGGCCGAGATCGCGGGAATCAGCGCCGAGTCGATCCGGGCGTGGTCGCGTCGTTCGAGTCAGTTGCGGGAGTGGGCGGCCAACAATCTGGTGGTGGTGGACGGCGCGACGGTGTCGGCGGCGCAGCTGGCGGCTGCGCAGAAGGCGACTCGCCCGGCCAAACCCGAAGAGCTGGCCTGGGTTTCCCTGCAGGAGAGGTGGCGCGAGGATGCGCGCGGTCTGGCCCTGGACCGCGCAGCGTTCGTGGCGGCGCGCGCGGCGCGGCGGGCGGGGGCGCGCGCACCATTTGACCGCGCGCGGCTGGCCGAAATGGCTGAGACGATCGACAAGGCCGCGTTCACGCGCGCCGACCTCGTGGAGCTGGTGGGCGCGCAACTGCCGATCGACGCCGAGGACTCCCCGCGCGCGGTGGTGGAAGCCGCCGTGGATGAGATCGGGATGCGGCTGACCGCGCCGCAGCGCGAGGGCCACGAGAAGTTCACGCTGGATCTGATTGTTGCTGAGGAAGTCAGCGTGCTGGACATGTGCGACGCGCGCGACGTGCGCGCGGTGCTGCGCGTCGAGGACCGCCACACCGCGGGTCTGTCACCTGACCAGGCCCGCGCGATCCGCGGCATCGCCGAATCACCCTGGCTGGTCCAGCCATTGGCCGCGCCGGCCGGGGCGGGCAAGACGACGTCGCTGCGCGCGCTGCGCGCCCCCGCGCACGACTACTACCGTCGGCGCGTGCTCGTGCTGGCCCCCACCGGCCGGGCTGTTGACGTCGCGGTGCGCGAGGGCGCCGGCGATGACGGCTTTACGGTCGCCACGGCGCTCAAGAACCTGCGCGAGGGCACGCTGCGCCTGCCGATCCACCCATTGGTCGTCGTCGATGAGGCCGCCATGATGGGCACCAACGATCTGCGCGAGCTGCTCGCGGCGACCACCGCCGCCGGTGTCAAGACGGTGCTGGTCGGTGACGCCCACCAGCTCGCCCCCGTCAAGGCGCGCGGCGGCATGTTCGCGCAACTGTGCGCCGATCTGCCCTGGGCGCAGCGGCTTTCCGAAGTCTGGCGGATGGCAGACCCGGCCGAGCGCACCGCATCGCTGGCGCTGTGCGACGGCGGCCCCGCACCGCTGCGCCGCGCTGTCGAGTGGTATCGCCGCCATGATCGGCTGCGCACCGGCGACCCGGTCGCCATGGCCCAGGACGCGTTGGGCGCCTACCGCGCCGATGTCACCGCCGGAAAAGACGCGCTGCTGGTGTGTGACACCACCGAGATGGCCGATGCGCTCAACCAACGGATTCACAACGACACGTTCGGAACCGCTGCGCCTACGGTGGCCGGCGCCCGCGGGCACCGCGTCGGGATCGGGGATCTGATCATCACCCGCCGCAACGACCCCACCATCGAGCTGCGCAACACCAACGACCCCGCGGCCGAGCGGACTACCGTTCGCAACGGCCACCGCTGGCAGGTCACCGCCATCAACGCCGACAACAACCGCATCGCCGCGCGCCGCCTCGATGACCACACGCTCGCGGTGTGTGACGGCGACTACGTGCGCGAGCACATCACCCACGGTTACGCGGTCACCGTGCACTCTGCCCAGGGGGTCACCGCCGACACCACACACGCGGTGCTCGGCGAGAACACCACCCGCTCACTGCTCTACGTCGCGATGACCCGCGGGCGTGACACCAACACCGCCTACCTTTACGAACGGCACAGGGAGCAGTACGAGTACGGCGAGCAGTCCGCCGGCATCCACGCGTTACGCCGCGGCAGCAGCCGCGCCGCCGCCCAACTCTTCCGCGGAATCCTCGCCGCCGACGACTCCGCGCAGACCGCCCACGATGTCGCCGCACATGCTGCACGAGAACACCTTCCAACCCGCGTTGCGCACCTGCTCATCGATGGCCGCACCCAAGCAGTACAGACACGCCGCGCGGCCTTCCGCGAGTGGCGAACCCGCGGAGAAGAGCGGCAGGCCAGTCGTGAGGAGGGCACAGATCAACACATCAGCCGCGCCAAAGACGAATCCCTGGACTACGGCCTCGACTTGTAGCGCTGGTGCCGACTGCTCAGTGCCCAGTGCCAGCCGCCTAGTGCCAAACTGGCTGGTGCTCCACATAGCTTGTTGCACATAGCTTGCACATAGCTTGTTCCGCATAGCTTGTTCCACATAGCTTGTCGTCTGCCGAATTCCGCTCTATGGAATCAAGCCGGCGCGAGCGCGCCGCGCCTGGCCGCTGACCGGCCCTGCCGCTCGTCCCTCGCTCGGGGCCGGGCGGCCCGGCAAATTAATCGCTGAGTAGCGCCGAAGACGATTCCGGGCTGGGATTCTGGCGACTTGCACTGACCGACTGCCGCCCTTCGTCGTTGGCTGTTCGTGTTCGTCGTTTAACGTCGCGTCCGAGGAAGCCAGATGGGTCGTGCCACGAGTCGCCCTGGTCGGCCGGCCCGGGGACGCTTCGGCTCCGGCTCTACCGTCTCCGTGTCTATGAAGCCCTACCAGCAGCCGCAGGGCACCCTCCCCAGTCCTCCATCGGCGCAATTATCTGACTTCCCGATCGGACGCGTAAAGGGCGCCTTCGGCGTCACTACGTGATGGCGTCGCCACCCTTGACACGCCCGGTCGCCAGCACAGGATCGCCTGTACGAGGAACAGGGGGAGAACAGAACAGAGGACAGAACAGAGAAGCGCGCTAGAGATCCCGTGTGTCCAATATGTTGCCCCTGCTTGTCGGAATGACCACAGCCACCGCCGCTCAGCGAATGCGCCTTAAAAGACAGATGGCGCGGCGCAGGGCGGCGCCTGTAGCGCTCTTAGCGGATCGACACCAGCTGGTTGATCGAGTCCCGGGGAAGGTCGCCCTCGACGACGGCCGTCACCACCAACCCGTTCAACGTGATCGCACCGTTGTGGTTGTCAAGGAAAGCGATGTCGGCAGCATCGCGTCCGGTGGCGATGCGCACCAAGGTCTGGCGCGGCGCCAAGAGGGTCCCGTCGACCGCTCGCCATTGCCCGTCGACGAACGCCTCGGCGACCGCGTGGAAGTCCATCGGGTGCAGGCCCGGCGCGTACACCGAAACAACGCGGGCCGGCACGTTGACCGCCCGCAGCAGCGCCACCACAAGGTGGGTGAAGTCGCGGCACACGCCGGCACCGGCGAGCAAGGTGTCCACCGCTCCGTCGATCGGGTCGCTGGAGCCGGGGACGTAGTTCAGCCGGGTGCCCACCCACGAGGACACCTTCTCCAGCAGAGTCGCCGAGTCGATGTAGTTGCCGAATTCGGTTGCGGCGAAGCCGTAGAACTTGTCGGCCTCGGCGTAGCGGCTGGGGCGCACGTACATGGATAGGTCGTATTCGGTCACCGGCGCTGGGTCGGTCTGGCCGACGATCGTCGCGGCATAGTCGACTGTCAGGTTGCCCAGCGGAGCGGCGAGTTTATGGATGCGGTTGCCGTGCACACCGCTGATCTCTACGGGCTGGATGGGTTTTCCGTCCAAGACGAAGGACAAGGACTCGCATACCTCGGTATTGGGATGCGGCGCGACAGCAATCTGAAACTCCAGCGTCGTGGGCGCGGTGATTTCGACTTCGAGCGCGGCGCTCACTTCTCGCTTCATAGCGCCGATGATGCGCCAGTCGTTCCGGTTTCGCGAGCCTTGCGACGGCGCCGGGTCGGCCAAGCCCTGGGGACAGCGTCGTGCGTGGGCGGTGACATTCATGTCCCGCGGCGATCGCGCGCACGCACGCTCGGGTTCGAGCCCAGGCGGGGGTTAAACGAATGAGGCCGAATAGCCGGCGCGCCGCAGTACGGCCACGACACCCGAAGCACCGCGTGTCGACAGGCCCCAAAGGCCGAGCGTCATGGTCAACGGCACGAGGCGACCGTCGGAATGCCTTTCCGCGCTGATCGCCGTGGGCGTGCCGCTGGGCGCGGGCCGGCCGCGGGCCGCGGACATGCTCAGGTCGGAAGGCATGCGGTACAGCAACGACACGATTGGCAAGGCTCTCAAGTTGTTCAACAGCGACGACTGGAAGCTCGGCAAGGAGATGCCAGCGTGATCCGCGAACGGGTAACCGTAGGCGAGCAACCCACACCGGTCTGCCTGATCGGCTGGAAGCAGAACGCCGTGTTTTTGGTGAACACCGGAAGCGTTACTGTCGTCGTCGACAGTCGCGAGGACGTTGAGCTGGGCGGCCCGGTGGCCGGGCTCACGGTGGGCGTGGGGCAGACCCTCGCGTTCCCGAAGATGGCCCCAGACCTTCCGCTGAGCGTGTACGCCATAGCGGTGGGTGGCCCCGGCGAGCTGACCTATCTGCTGCCGCACTGATGTTGAGACCTGCCCGCCCCGTTTTCTTGGGCATCCTTTCTGGCGGGGCGACGTGGGGACACCGGCCGCCTGCGACGGGGGTCTTGTCACGGCGCCCCTGGCGCGGCGGCCGGTGTCGAACCAACAACTTGGAGGTAACGCGATGACATCCCCACCCACAGTTGTGCCCATCGGTGAAACGGCAGCCGAAATTCCGTTGCCGCCGGTCCGCGCGGCCCTGGTGTTGAACAGCAGCGGGGGCCTCGGTGATGGCAATGGCCCAGACATTGTGGTCAATCAAGGGTCGCTCGCGTCGCTAAACCCGCAGCAGGTCGGTATCCGGCTCAAGCCAGGCGAGCTATTCACCTTCCCACTGCGGCAACCGAGCAACGGGCAGCAGCTCCCGCTGTATGCGGTTGCGGCGGGTCCAGGCGGCCAGGTGACGGTCGTGATCTTCCCTGACGGCGACGATTGGTAGACGACGATGGACCCAAACGCGGATGGACTCGCCGCGCAGCATTTCATGTGCGCCCTCAGCGACAATCCCGCCCAGTTTCGAAAGCCGCCGCTTTCGGGCATCCTCCGGCACGCCCAGCGCGAGTGGGAACGCTCCCGCGGCGGGGACGGCGACATGGATTATCTGTCGATTCCGTTCTGAGTCCCAGCCGCACGGCGCGGTACGCTATTCAACTTCGCCGAAGGCGGAGTTACTGATAGGCCCGCAATGTTCCGATTCAGGCGCCGGCTCGCGCGGCGGCTCTATCTACTGTCGCGCGAAATCTATGAGGATTGGCACGAAGTCGAGCTCACCATCTCCTAAGGTGAACGCGCTGTGTGGTCACCCGAAGACGGCGAATACGTCGGCCTGTGCGCCGAGTTCCCGTCGCTGTCGTGGCTGGCGCCTACCGCACACGAGGCTATTGCCGGTATCGAGCAGGTTGTCGATGAAGTGGCCGCGGACATGGCCGGCAACGGCGAGCCCGTCTGAGGATAGAAACCGAGTCGGCCCACCACCCCGAAGGATGACGGTGTCGGCTGTCTCGGTGAGCGGCCCAACCGCTTGACGTGGCCGCCGCCACGGGGGCAGGATCGAGCGGTTGGCCTTGGTA
>Ga0306920_100010124_pt1 | contig 12625 bp, 10 predicted proteins | sample flu12Cox44000170_FD_204666 | JGI IMG/M metagenome (GOLD analysis project Ga0306920, IMG submission 204666) | Lab enrichment of tropical soil microbial communities from Luquillo Experimental Forest, Puerto Rico - flux4day.12C.oxic.44.000.170 (v2)... | ecosystem: Environmental > Terrestrial >...
GGAGCGGCAGGCGGACCCGAGCAATCGGGTGCGCCGGGCAGGCCTCCGCGCCGCCGCTCGGGTCGGTCGCACCAGGCGCTCGGTGACGAGCGTCGCAGAGGAATGGCCATCCCCGCTCCCGGCGGTTGCATCGGGGGCGGGACAGAACCCGGCTTACACGCCGTCTGGCGCCGACCCCGCGGTGGACGTTTTAGCGGATCAAATCGGGATAAGTGCGGTTTTTGGGGGACAACCGTGTGGATCGCCGAATCGGCTGTTGCCTGTCTGCGCAGACCGCATAGCGTCGCGGTCGTGGCCGAGGCGCATGTTTCGCGGCCGTGACCCGAGATAGGGAATCAAGCGGGGGTACGCCAGGCGTCACGCCACATTAGGGGGAAGGTGCGGGCGATCCGATCGGGTCGCCCGTGCCTTTTTGGGCCATGCCGGACCCATCCTTCCGCCGGCCTCTGGCGTCCTATTTTTGCCAATGAGGATAGACGGATCATCACCGGGGACAACCGAGCCCATGGCGCACACGTCGGCGGTACGATCACTGCGGGGAGGTTGGGGATTGGCTGAGCACCCAGTGACCGAGACGCGATGATGCGCCTCTGACAACGCCGATCGATGCGAATGGCTGCCACTTGTAATTAGCGGAAGGTGAGCAACTAGATGATGTGTTGGAGTAGACAGGCCACAGTCCCTTTCAAAGTTCACGGTTTTATTTCGAAAAACTGTTGACTCCCATATGATACCATGCGATACCACAATCACCCATGGACGGGCACTGCAGATGGGGGGAACTTCGGCGGTGCCTATCGGGCGCCCCTTGCCGAGCGTCCACGGGCGAGCGTTGGGGGAAGAAGTGGCACTCTTTATGTCCACTTATGTGAACAAGGTCGACCGCAAGGGGCGGGTTTCAGTGCCGGCGACCTTTCGCACCGCTTTGGCGGATCAGAGCTTTGATGGTATCGTCGCCTTCCCCTCCTTGGACTATGAGGCGCTCGAAGCAACGGGTATCGATCGTATGGAGGCAGTCTCTGCGGGGCTGGACGAACTCGAGCAAGCGGATGAGCAGCAGAGCTTGGCGACTCTGATATTGGCCCGATCGCAACGGCTGCCTTTTGATCCCGAGGGGCGAATCGTGCTGCCCGAAAAGTTCACAGCGCACGCACATATCACCGAGAGCGCAGCCTTTGTCGGGCTCGGCCCGACCTTCCAGATTTGGGAACCCAATCGCTTTGCGGAGCACGAGGCAGCCTTGCTCGAGCGCGCGCGCCGGCAGGGTACGAAAATGCCACCGCTCGGCGGTCTGGCTGGCCGACGACGGCAATGACCGGCCGACGCCCCGACCTGGAAGCGTCGGATGCAGATTCCGGCTCCGAGGCGCGACGGCCAACGGCGCACATTCCGGTGCTGGTGAACACCGTGCTCGCTGCCTTGGCGCCGCGCGATGATGCCGTTTACGTTGACGCTACTTTCGGCACCGGGGGCTACAGCGTGGCGTTGCTCGGGGCTGCCCATTGCCGCGTTTTCGGTATCGATCGCGACCCCGATGCGGTGCGGCGGGGGCGCAAGCTGGCCGAGCGTATGGGCGGACGACTGACGATTATCGAGGGTCGCTTTGGCGAGATGGTGCGCCTACTCGCCCCCGCGACTGTCGGGCCGATCGCTGGCATCACTTTCGATTTGGGCGTTTCCTCGACGCAACTCGATACGCCCGAGCGCGGTTTCTCGTTTCGCTTCGACGGTCCCCTCGATATGCGGATGAGTGGTGAGGTTCCGAGCGCCGCGGATCTGATTGCTTCCCTGTCCGAACGGGAGCTTCGCGCGCTCATCCGCGAATTCGGAGAAGAACGTTTTGCGGGCCGGGTTGCCCGCGCAATTATCGTAGCACAGAATCGCCGGCCCATTCGACGTACGATGGAGCTCGCCGAAATCGTGCGTGCCGCCGTGCCGAAGTCCGAGCCGGGACAGGACCCGGCGACTCGGACATTCCAGGCTCTCCGGATCGCCGTCAATGACGAGCTTGGTGAGCTTGATCGCGGGCTCGTGGCGGCCGAGCAGTCGTTGATGCAGGGTGGTCGGCTGGCGGTGGTCTCGTTTCACTCGCTCGAGGACCGGCGGGTCAAGCGATTTCTACAGAAGCGCGCGGACCGAGCGCCTCGGACCTCTCGCCATGCGCCCGATCAGGTTCCCGGACCGGCACCAAGCTTCAAATTGCTGGGGCGGAGAGCGGTCAGGCCCGATCCGGCGGAAATCGCGCGCAATCCCCGGGCCCGCGCGGCCCGGCTACGAGCGGCAGAGAGGAACGCGGCGCCTGCTTGGCCCGTCGGCTGTGCGAGTCCAGATCGCCATCGGCAGGGGCGAAGGGCGTGATCAAGCTCAGCAGCTTATTTTGGCTGGTTCTCGTTTCGATGACTAGCTTTGCAATGTTCGCTGTCAAGTACGGGGTCCAGTCTTTGGAGGGTGAGCTCAACCGAGTCAAGAAAGCCACAATCTCCGAAGAGCACGCGATCCGTGCCGACGAGGCAGAATGGGCCTACCTGACTCGACCCGAAACCCTCGATGAGATGAACCGGCGCCATATGTCGCTGGGTGCGATCGCAACCAAACAACTCCGCACCAGCATCATCGATATTCCACTGCGCGCCCCGGCTCCCATCGTAGTCGACGCCCCGGTCGGCGCGGTCACCGAGCAGCCGCCAGAGAGCGCGGCGCTGACAGTCCCGACATCGACGATTACGCCGGCATCGCCGGAAAAACCGGCAGAAGTCATGGAACCCATCAAGCCCGCGCCGGCAAAGACGTTGGCTAAACCGGCGCCGTCGAGGCGCCCAAGATCTCTTGATGAGTTGATCGCACAGGTCGCAGCGAGCCGATGACGATTGCAACGCAAAGGTTCGACGACAATCCATGCCGGCCGCGGCATTTCAAGCCGCCTCCTTGTGTGGCCGTCATTCCCGACGGGCCCGCAAAGCAAGCTCTTGAAACCTGCCGCACTCGGCTCCTTGTGACCGGGGGGTTGTTCGCTCTCGTCTTTGCTGTAGTGGCATTGCGGGTCATCGAAATTGTGGCTGTCGGCGGCGGAACCGCCGAATCGCAGATCGCGCGCTTTCGGATGGTCACAGCGCCGCTACCCAGCCATGCCGATATCGTCGACCGCAACGGCAACGTTCTCGCCGCAAGCCTCGACAGCCCATCGCTTTATGCCAATCCAAAGCAAATCCTTGATCCACCCGAAGCCGCCAGCAAGCTTGTTAGCGTCTTGCCGACCCTTGCTGCCGCTGAGGTCTACGCCAAGCTTACCTCCGGTAAGAGCTTTGTGTGGATCTGGCGCCATTTGACACCCGCCGAGCAGTACAGTGTCAATCAGCTCGGCATCCCGGGGTTGGAATTCGAGCATGAGGAGCGCCGCGTTTATCCCGACGGCGACTTAACATCACATGTCGTCGGTTACACCGGTATCGATAACGCAGGTTTCGCCGGGATCGAGCGCGGCCTCGACGGAGTGCTAAGGGGGCGCCGGGAGCCGCTCCAGCTCTCCCTCGACCTTCGTCTCCAATACATTCTTCGCGAGGAACTGCAACGCGTTATCGACGATTTCACTGCGAAGGGCGGCGCTGGATTGATCATGGACGTCAACACCGGGGAAATCCTCGCGATGGCATCCCTGCCGGATTTCGATCCAAACCGTCCCACCGCCCCGGATCCCGAACATCCCGCCGTTCCTCTCGCCGACCGGATGTTCAATCGGGTAACCCTCGGCGTCTACGAGCTTGGTTCTATCTTCAAGATTTTCACCGTGGCGATGGCACTCGATTGCGGTACTGCAACTGTCACAAGTACCTATGATGCAAGTCATCCGATAAGGATCGGACGATTCACGATCTCCGATTATCATGGCAAGCATCGGGTGTTGAGTGTCCCGGAAATCCTCATGTACTCCTCGAACATCGGGGCGGCCCGCATGGCTGTCGCTGCTGGCGCCCAAACGCAGAGGGATTTCCTCGCGCGGCTTGGGCTGTTGAAAACCCCGAAGATCGAGATCTCCGAGGTGGGGGCACCGCACTATCCGGCAAAATGGCGCGAAGTCAACGTGATGACGATCGCGTTCGGTCATGGAATTTCGGTGACCCCACTGAGCTTTGCAACGGCTGCGGCGGCGCTCGTGAATGGCGGAATCCTTCGCCAGGCTACGCTCCTCAAAATTCCGGACGGCTATGAGCCGCCAGGCCAGCGCGTGATTTCAGCAAAAACCTCGGAACAAATGCGCAGGCTGATGCGATTGGTGGTTGAACACGGCACCGGCACAATGGCCGCAGCCCCAGGCTATGTCGTCGGCGGCAAGACCGGAACAGCAGACAAGATTTCGGGTAGGCACTACGCTGAGCGAAAGCTGCTCTCGAGCTTTGTCGGGGTATTTCCGATCAACGATCCAAAATATCTCGTCTTGACTATGGTCGACGAACCGCACCCGAATAAACAGAGCCACGGCTACGCCACGGCGGGTTGGACTGTGGCCCCCGCAACCAGTCGCATAATCGAGCGCATCGCGCCTCTCCTCGGAGTGCAGCCGGTCGATGAATCTTCGCCCGAAGTGCAGCGAGCACTAATGGTCGAGAGCCTGCAAGGTAAGCGGATTGAGGCTTACTGAGCTCAGTGGTCTGGCCGACGCCGCTTTGCCGGTCGCCGACCCGGAGATAGCGGGGCTTAGTACTGACTCTCGGACCGTTCGGCCGGGCTTTCTGTTTGCCGCTCTGCCGGGTACGCGCCTTGATGGGCGGGTTTTCGCCGCCGAAGCAGTGTCACGCGGCGCCGTCGCGATCTTGACCGACGATGCTAATGCTCTCGGACTCCCCCCGGAACGACGCGAGCACCTTGCGATTCTGGTCGATGCGAGACCCCAGCGCCGATTGGCACTTCTGGCAGCGCGATTCTATGGCCGGCAACCGTCAACCATCGTCGCCGTTACGGGCACCAACGGCAAAACGTCGGTCGTTCATTTTGTCCGCGAGATCTGGACGGCAATGGGACTTGCCGCGGCGAGCCTTGGCACGCTCGGTCTGGTGACCGCGGCCGTGACGCGCCCTGGCATCCTGACGACTCCGGACCCCGTCGCGCTCCACCGCGAACTCGCAGCCCTTGCTGCGAATGGCATCGAGCAAGTAGCAATCGAAGCTTCGAGCCACGGTCTCCATCAGTGCCGTCTCGACGGTCTCGTCGTGACCGCGGCCGGATTTACCAACCTGACCCGGGATCACCTCGACTATCACGGCGACATGGCGCATTACCGCGCTGCGAAAAAACGGCTGTTCACCTCGCTCTTGGTCACGGGCGGGTCGGCCGTCCTCAACATCGACAGCAGTGAATTCGCCTGTCTGGCCGCGATATGCCGCGAAACGGGCCATCCGGTTCTTGCTTACGGTGCCGACCCTGCCGCGGATCTCCGCCTTGTCTCTGGCGAGCCGAAAGGCAAGAGCCAAGTTCTACTCCTTGATATTCTTGGTCATCGCCACCGGCTGGTATTGCCCCTCGCAGGCGCCTTCCAGGCGATGAATGCGCTGGCAGCGCTCGGTCTTGTTATCGCAGCGGGCGGTCAGGCCGCGACGGCCATCGAGGCTCTTGTTCATTTGACGGGCGTCCCCGGTCGACTGCAGTTCGTCGCCGAGCGAAAGGACGGCGGGGGAATTGTCGTCGATTATGCCCACACGCCGGACGCGCTCGCTACCGTCCTCGCAACATTGCGTCCGCATACGTCGAGGCGGCTCATAGTCTTGTTCGGCTGCGGCGGCGACCGCGATACTGGCAAGCGCCCGCTGATGGGGCACGCAGCTGCGCGCCTAGCAGACCGGGTTTACGTAACAGACGACAATCCGCGAAACGAAGCGCCGGCAGCGATCCGCCGCGCGATCCTCGCCGCCGCCCCCAACGCTATCGAGATCGGTGATCGGCGCCAGGCGATAGCCGCGGCAATTGCCGATACTGGCCCTGGCGACCTCCTGGTCATCGCCGGCAAGGGCCACGAAACCGGCCAGATCATCGGCAGCGAGACGCATCCCTTCGACGATGCGACGGTCGCCCGCCAAATCGTTCAATTGAGTCGGGCTTCTCGTGCTTGGCGGACCTCCTGATGGCGTCGCTATGGACTGCCAGAGATGCTGCTGCCGCGACGGGCGGATCGAGCAACACGAATTGGACTGCCACCGGCGTCTCAATCGATTCCCGCAGCCTTGCCGCGGGTGACCTATTTGTAGCGTTGCGCGGCCCGAACCACGACGGCCATGACTTCGTTGATGCGGCCTTTAAGCGAGGCGCCGTCGCGGCGATGGTGGACCGCGAGATGCCGCATTTGTCGATGGCGCCGCTGCTGCGTGTTGCCGACACATTGGTCGGCCTCGCCGCTCTCGGCGCGGCTGCACGCAACCGCAGCGACGCCCGAATCATCGCGGTTACCGGAAGCGTCGGCAAGACCAGCACCAAAGAGGCGTTGCGGTTGGCGTTCGCTTCCTGCAACTCGACCTTTGCTTCGGCTGGTGGCCTCAACAATCATTGGGGTGCACCGCTCTCGCTCACCCGGTTACCGCCAGAGGCTGCTTACGGCATCTTCGAGCTCGGCATGAACCATGCCGGTGAGATCGCCGCTCTTGCCCGGTTGGTGCGGCCGCACATCGCGGTCATCACGACGATCGAGCCCACCCATCTCGGCTTCTTTCCCTCGGTGAGGGCGATCGCAGATGCTAAAGCAGAAATTTTTCTCGGTCTCGAACCGGGTGGGGTCGCCGTCCTGAACCGCGATAATCCGCATTTCGCGCGGTTGGCAGCGACGGGACGAGCCCACGCGGCAGAGGTGGTTAGTTTCGGTATCCATCCCAAAGCCACGGTGCGGCTCGTTGATTATTTACTCGAACCGCGCAACAGCATCTTTGATGTCGCGCTTCCTGGACTCGCATTGCGTTGTCAGCTCCCGATACCAGGCCGGCACTGGGTGATGAACGCGCTCGCTGTTCTCGCGGCAGTGACTGCGGCCGGGGCCGATCCGCGTCGCGCCGTCGCGGCACTGGCCGGGCTTGAGGAGTTGCCGGGGCGCGGTCGACGCTACGAACTTCCGTGGCAAGGCGGCACACTGACCTTGCTCGACGAGAGCTACAATGCGAGCCCGGCGGCGATGAGAGCCGCGCTCGCAGTGCTTGCGGCGATTCCGCCCGCCGCGGGCGCGAGGCGGGTGGCCGTACTCGGTGACATGCTGGAACTTGGCGAGGCGACCGAGCGATTCCACCGCGAACTGGCGGAGCCGCTCGTCGGCTCGGAGGTCGATCGGGTCTTTCTCGTGGGGAGAGCCGTTGCGGCGCTCTGCGACGTTCTGCCCGATTCGAAGCGGGGTGGGTTGTGGCCCACGGCAGATGAAGCTATCCCTGAGTTGCTTCGCTTTCTGCGCGCCGGCGATGTCGTGACGGTCAAAGGCTCTCGCGGAATTGGCCTCGGCTTCATCGTGGAGCGGCTGCGCGCTGAATCGGCGCGGACAGAGACATGATCGGATGCTCTATCCATTGTTCTTTCCTCTGGCGGATCAGTTTCAGGCGTTCAATCTGTTCCGCTACATCACCTTTCGGTCGGGAGGAGCGGCGGTCACCGCGCTGTTGATCAGCTTTTTGTGCGGTCCGCATATCATCGCGTGGCTGCGGTCAAAGCAGGCTAACGGCCAGCCGATCCGTCCCGACGGTCCCGACGGGCATCTGACGCGCAAGAAGGGAACACCGACGATGGGCGGCTTCCTGATTCTGCTGGCGCTGACGATTTCGACATTGCTGTGGGCGGACCTGGCAAACGCTTATGTGTGGATCGTGCTTCTGGCCACGGTCGGATTCGGTCTGATCGGCTTTTGCGACGACTACCGGAAGCTTCGACGAAATTCGCATCACGGCCTTTCAGGTAGGGCCAAGCTCGGCCTGGAAGTCCTGCTAAGCGCCTCTGCTTGCATCGCGGTGACCTATGTGACGCCTCCGGGCCTGGCTAATGCGCTCGCCGTGCCATTTTTCAAGAATGTGCTGATCGAGCTTGGCTGGTTTTTTGTGCCGTTCGGAGTTCTGGTAATCATCGGCGCCTCGAATGCGGTTAACCTGACGGACGGGCTTGACGGGCTTGCTATCGTTCCCTCGATGATCGCCGCCGGTTGTTTTGCATTTATCGCCTATCTCGTCGGTAATGCGATCTTTGCCAATTACTTGCAGATCCATCACGTCGCCGGCGCGGGCGAGCTGACCGTCTTTTGCGGAGCGATGGTCGGAGCGAGTCTCGGGTTCTTGTGGTTCAACGCGCCGCCGGCAATGGTTTTCATGGGCGACACCGGATCACTGTCTATCGGTGCAGCTCTTGGCACGATCAGCGTCGTGACCAAGCACGAACTCGTGCTCGCGATAATCGGGGGTCTGTTCGTTCTCGAGGCAGTCTCGGTCATCGTTCAAGTCGCAAGCTTTAAGATGACTGGACGGCGTGTCTTCCGCATGGCCCCGCTACACCATCATTTTGAGCAGAAGGGTTGGGAGGAGCCGACGATCGTCATACGGTTTTGGATTATCGCCTGGATTCTGGCGATCGCGGGGCTCGCCACGCTGAAATTGCGCTGAAAACGTGATCCCGGTCGGACTGTACAAATGGTATCCGGATGTAATCGGTTACGCTACATATTGGGACCAAAGAGCCTCGCCGCGTCGCTCAATCGTGCCATGCGAGAGTTATCTGTTACCCATGACCAGAAGCTTCGCGCTATCCGCCTCGAGGATTGTTGCGAATGAGGTTTGCGCGCATCGACCAGAGCCCGATAGCACTTTGGTGGTGGACGGTCGATCGATGGAGCTTCGCCGCAATTTGCATCCTGATCGGGTTCGGCGTCGTGTTGAGCTTGGCAGCGAGCCCGGCAGTCGCCGAGCGGATCGGTTACGACAGCCTGCACTTCGTCCGCCGCCATCTTGCTATGTTGCCGTTGGCGATGGCCCTGATGTTTGCGGTGTCGCTACAGCCACCGCGGACTATCCGCCGAATCGCCGTGATCGGTCTTGCGGTCGCGTTGGCGCTGCTCTTTCTGACCTTTGTCGTCGGAGCAGAGATCAAAGGCGCAAGGCGGTGGATCAATTTGCCAGGGCTATCGGTGCAGCCGTCCGAATTCGTCAAGCCGACCTTCGCCGTGGTTGCCGCATGGCTGTTCTCGGAGCAGAAGTTGCGTCCCGGCTTTCCCGGCAATCTGATCTGCATCGGGTTGTTTCTCGGCATCGCAGGAATGCTGATCAAGCAGCCGGACTTCGGCATGGCGGCCGTTGTTGCGATTGTGTGGTTTGCGCAATTTTACATGGCCGGGCTGCGGCTCTACTGGGTAATAGCGGGTGCCCTTTCCGGGCTCGGGGGTCTTGTAGGCGCCTATCTCTACTTGCCTCATGTCAAGGTCCGGATCGATCATTTTCTCGACCAGTCGGCCGGCAACAGCTATCAGGTGAACCGCTCCATCGAGGCCTTTGTCAATGGCGGACTGTGGGGTCGTGGTCCGGGTGAGGGGCAAGTGAAGGACGTCCTCCCGGACGCCCACGCCGACTTTGTCTTCGCTGTCGCTGGCGAAGAGTTCGGCGTCATCGTCTGCCTTGTCGTCGTCGGGCTGTTTACCTTCATCGTGCTGCGCGGGTTTTCCAGGCTTTTGCATGAAGGGAGCTTGTTCGTACTCCTCGCTGCGACCGGCTTGCTGATCCAGTTCGGTCTTCAGGCAGCGATAAATATGGCCTCGAGCCTGAACTTGATTCCGACCAAGGGGATGACGCTGCCCTTTCTCTCATACGGCGGATCGTCGTTCCTCGCTCTTGGGCTGGGCATGGGAATGATGCTCGCGCTGACCCGCCGGCGACTCGCAGGAGGGGTGCCGTGAGCGTTTCCTTCGTGCTCGCTGCTGGCGGGACCGGTGGGCATCTATTTCCAGCGGAGGCTCTGGCGAGCGAGCTGCTGGGCCGAGGGATTAGAGTTCATCTCTTGAGCGACAGACGAGCCGATGCAATCGTCCTACGTCTTGTCGGGGTCGAAACCCATCGCGTGCGCGCCGGGCAATTCGGCGGCGGACCAGCGCAGGCCGTTCGAGCCCTCGCCGAACTGGCACTTGGCGCTATCCAGGCGCGTGAGATGTTGCGCCGGTTGGCGCCGACCGTCGTCATCGGGTTTGGCGGCTACCCTTCGGTCCCGACCATGCTCGCGGCCACTTATCTTCGGCTGCCAACGCTCGTTTACGAACAGAATGCAGTGCTCGGGCGCGCCAATCGGCTGCTGGCGCCGCGCGCTCGGCGGATCGCCACTGGTTTTCCCGCGACGACAGGTCTGCGCCTTGCCGACCGCATCCGTGCCGTGCATACCGGAAATCCCGTGCGGCCGGCGATTCTGGCGGTTGACAGTGCCGGCTACCAAGCACCGAGACCCAGCCGACCGATCGAGCTATTGGTCATGGGCGGCAGTCAGGGGGCGCGCGTCTTAAGCGAGGTTGTCCCGTTGGCTCTGAGGGCCTTACCAGAGGGACTGCGCACTGTGTTGCGGGTCAGCCAGCAGGTACGTCCGGAGGATCTCGCTGCAGTAAAGGAGATATACCGCAGAGCGGGTATAGCCGCAGACCTGAGTACCTTTTTCGACGATGTGCCAGCGAGGCTGGCCCGAGCGCATCTGGCGATCTGTCGTGCGGGGGCCTCCAGCATGGCTGAGCTCGCAACGATCGGCCGGCCAGCAATATTGATCCCCTATCCGCATGCGACTGACGATCATCAGACCGCGAATGCCCGAGTTTTCGCCGAGGCCGGCGGTGGTTGGGTCATCCCGCAGGCGGGCTTCTCCCCGAGCACCTTTTGCCGTTTCCTCGATCGGCTGCTTGCCGATGGAGCAGCGTTGTCAGCAGCTGCGCGGCACGCTCGCGCCTTTGGACGGCGCGATGCTACGCAACGGCTGGCACGACTGGCCTTCGATCTCGTACCCGGCGGCGGGCATTCTTCCGAGTTTCGAGGGCGCGCAGCATGAGAACGCTTCCCCGGACGATTGGCCCGCTGCATTTCGTTGGCATCGGCGGGATCGGCATGAGCGGCATCGCCGAGGTGCTGCACAATCTCGGTTATAGGATTCAAGGCAGCGATCTTACGAACGGCGCCAATGTCCGCCGACTGGTCGATCTCGGAATCCCGGTCGCAATCGGACATGATGCCGGAAATTTGGGGGCGGCTGAGGTCGTGGTGACCTCCTCCGCGGTCAAGTCCGACAATCCGGAGGTCGTAGCGGCACGGGTTCGCCGCCTGCCAGTCGTACGTCGCGCCGAGATGCTCGGCGAGCTGATGCGGCTCAAATGGTCACTGGCGATCGCCGGGACCCACGGCAAGACGACAACAACCTCGATGATAGGTACGCTGCTTGAGATAGCGCAGCTCGACCCGACAGTGATCAATGGCGGGATCATCAACGCCTATGGTACAAACACCCGCCTGGGAGCTGGCGACTGGATGGTGGTCGAGGCCGACGAAAGCGACGGTACCTTCACCCGGTTACCGGCGACGATCGCAATCGTCACCAATATCGATCCTGAGCATCTCGATTTCTACGGCAGCTTCGATGCGCTGCGTCAAGCTTTCGAAACTTTCGTCGGCAATATTCCGTTCTACGGCTTTGCTGCGTTGTGCATCGATCATCCAGTAGTCGAGCGGATGATCCCTGGGTTGTCGGATCGCCGCGTGCTGACCTATGGTTTTAGCCCGCGAGGCGATATCCGCGCCGTCGACGTCCGGCTGGGACGCGACGGCGCCCGATTTGACGTCATCGTGTCTGACGCGTTATCGGATCGAGGGCGGACGATCGCGGACCTGTTCCTACCCATGTTTGGGCAACACAACGTGCAAAATTCGCTGGCCGTGGTCGCCGTTGCTGAAGCGATGGGGCTCGGCGACGAGGCGCTGCGAATCGCGCTGAGTAGTTTTCGAGGAGTCAAGCGGCGCTTCACCAAGACCGGGGAGTGGAACGGGGTGACCGTGATCGACGATTATGGCCATCACCCGGTCGAAATAGCGGCGGTTCTGAAGGCGGCCCGTGCGATTGTCGAGGGCCGAGTGATCGCCGTTGTTCAGCCGCATCGCTTTACCCGGGTGTTGCATCTTTTCGAGGGCTTCTGCACCTGCTTCAACGATGCGGACATTGTCTTGGTCGCAGACGTCTATGCCGCCGGAGAAACCCCCATCGAAGGGGTCACCCGGGAGGCTGTCATTGACGGTCTGATCGAGCACGGCCATCGCAACGTACGCCCCCTCAGCGACCCGCAGGATCTTGCCCCGCTCGTGAGGGAGCTGGCCAGGCCGGGTGACATGGTCGTGTGCCTGGGGGCGGGCTCGATCACCAACTGGGCGATTAGCCTGCCGGGCGAACTCGCTCGCCTGCACTCCTTGAGCCAACTCGCGTGACGGAGCGACGCGAAGACGCGATGTCGGGAAAGCTTCCTCCGGTGCGCGGCAAGCTGACCGCAAATGCGCCGATCGGCAGGCAGACCTGGTTCGGCGTCGGGGGCCCTGCGGAAATCATGTTCCGGCCTGCAGACGCGCAGGATCTCGGCGACTTTCTTGCGGCGCTGCCGATGGAAATACCCGTGACAGTG
>Ga0306920_100010125_pt1 | contig 12625 bp, 9 predicted proteins | sample flu12Cox44000170_FD_204666 | JGI IMG/M metagenome (GOLD analysis project Ga0306920, IMG submission 204666) | Lab enrichment of tropical soil microbial communities from Luquillo Experimental Forest, Puerto Rico - flux4day.12C.oxic.44.000.170 (v2)... | ecosystem: Environmental > Terrestrial >...
AGATTCACGGCACCAACCTGAGCACGTCGAACCTCGGCACGCTGAACACCGCCAGCGGCATCGAAGCGACGCCGACCACGCGCCTCTGGGAGCGGTGGTACCAGCAATCGTTCCTCGACAAGCGCCTCGACGTGAAGATCGGTCAGCAGAGTCTCGACCAGGAATTCATCACGAGCCAGTACGCGGCACTCTTCATCAACACGATGTTCGGCTGGCCCGCGCTGCCTTCGTACGACATGCCCTCGGGCGGCCCGGCCTATCCGCTCGCGGGCCTCGGCGTGCGCGTGCGCGGGCAGATCACGCCCTCGCTCACCGCGCTCGCTGGCGTGTTCTCGGGCGACCCGCTCGGCAATGATCCGAACAACCTTAGTGGTACGAACTTCAATCTGCACAACGGCACGTTGTGGATCGGCGAGCTGCAGTACGCCATCAACCAGCCGTCCGAAGGCGAGCTCGTGAGCGCCGACAATCATGGCCTGCCGGGCACCTACAAGATTGGCTTCTGGTACAACAACAACCCGTTCGACGACCAGCGCTACGACAACACCGGCCTTTCGCTCGCGAATCCGGCCTCGACCGGGATTGCGGCGACGCATCGGGGCAACTACAGCGTCTACGCGGTGGCCGACCAGATGATCTGGCGTCCCGACCCGGACGAAGCGCGCAGCATCGGCGTGTTCGCGCGCGTGATGGGCGCCCCCGGCGACCGCAATCTGGTGAGCCTCGCGGCGAACCTCGGCATCGTCATGAAGGCGCCGTTCAAGGGCCGCGACAACGACAGCGTGGGCCTTGCCGCCTCGTACATCAAGGTCGGCAACAACGTGCACAACCTCGACCTCGATCAGCGGATGTTCACCGGCGGCCCTTACGGCGTGCGTACGCAGGAAACGGTGCTCGAAGCCACCTATCAGTACCAGGTCACGCCGTGGTGGATTCTCCAGGCCGATGCGCAGTACACGTTCAACGCGGGCGCGGGCCAGAACCCGCAGGACCCCACGGCGCCGCTGCGCAACACGTTCGTGATCGGCGCGCGGACCACCATCACGTTCTAACCTCGGCTAGCGCTACCGATCCATGTCCAACCCCAAGTCCTCGCGTTTTCCCGCCGGCGTGCGCGCCGGTCTCGCGAGGCACGGAGATTCAGAATGAAACACGCTACGCGCACGCTCCTGCAATGCACGGTCCACGCCGCCCGGTCCGCGCTCGCGCTTGCCGCCGCGGCCGCGCTCGCCGGCGCATCGCTCGCCGCCCACGCCGAGCCGCAGGGCCTGCTCGAGACCGTCAAGCACCACACCACGCTCATCAACACGGTGCCCGGCAACGGCGACCAGAACCCATACGCGATCTTCGTCGCGCCGGTCTCGTCCGGCGCGGTGAAACAAGGCGACGTGCTGGTGGGCAACTTCAACAACGCGTCGAACCTCCAGGGCACCGGCAGCACGATCGTCGACTATCACCCTGACACGAAGCAGATGACGCTGTTTGCGTCGATCCCGCGCGACCTCAAGGAATGCCCCGGCGGCGTGGGTCTTTCGACCGCGATGACGATGCTCAAGTCGGGCTGGGTGATCGTGGGCAGCACGCCGAGCAATGACGGCACGACCGGCACCAAGGGCGCCGGCTGCCTGATCGTGCTCGACAGCAACGGCAAGATTGCAAAGACCATCAGCAGTCCGAATATCAACGATCCGTGGGGCAACATGGCCGTGCTCGACAACGGCGACCATGCGACGGTGCTGCGCCTCGACCTCGATATCCCGAGCGGCCAGGCGCCGGCCGTGAAGAGCGAAACCGTGGTGGCGAGCGGCTTCGGCGCGCAGGCCGACAAGGGCGTGTTCCTCGTCGGCCCGACCGGCCTCGCGCTTTCGGCGGACAACAAGCTGCTCTATGTGTCCGACGCGATCGGCAACCGCATCAACGTGATCGAAGATCCGCTCACGCGCGACACGAGCGCGGGCGTGGGCCGCCAGCTCACCGCCGACGGCCTGCTGCACCGCCCGCTCGCCATGATCGCCACGCCCCAGGGTCACCTGCTCGTGACGAACGCGCTGAACGGCCAGGTCGTCGAGATCGACCCCGTGGCTGGCAAACAGCTTTACGCGCGCTGGATCGATACCGACAAGGCGCAAACCCCTCCGGGCAACGGCGACCTCTTCGGCATCGCGCTGACCCCGTCAGGCGACGGCTTCTACTACGTGGAAGACGACGTCAACACTCTCGTGCTGGCTCAATAATCATGTCTTCCGACGATACTCCCAATCACCCCTCGCGGCCCGCGCGGCGCGGCTTTCTGAAAGCCGGCGCTTCCGTGGGCGCCGCGCTCGGCGCCGGTCTCGCCACGAGCGGCCTCGCCCAGGCCGCCGAGGCGAAGCATCACGCCATGCCCACCGACCCGATGCTCGCCGTCGAGCCGTTCTACGGCGAGCACCAGGCCGGCATCGTGACGCCGCAGCAGGCGCACACCTATGTCGCGGCCTTCGACCTCACGACGACCTCGCGCGACGACGTCATCAACCTGCTGCGCAAGTGGACCGAGTCCGCCGCGCGCATGAGCGAGGCGCAGCCCGCCGCCTCGCTCGACGGCACGGGCGACGACCACCCCGCGCCCGACTCCGGCGACGCGCTGGGTCTCGGCCCGGCCGGCCTCACGGTGACGTTCGGCTTCGGCCCCGGCCTCTTCACCTCGCAGGACAAGGACCGCTACGGTCTCGCGCACAAGCGCCCTGCCGCGCTCGTCGATCTGCCGCGCTTCAACGGCGACCAGCTGATCGCGCAAAAGACCGGCGGCGATCTCTTCGTCCAGGCCTGCGCCCACGACGCGCAGGTCGCGTTCCACGCGGTGCGCCAGCTCGCGCGCCAGGGCTATGGAATCCTGACGATGCGCTGGGGCCAGGCGGGTTTTCTCTCGGGCCCGCGCGCGCAGACGCCGCGCAACCTCATGGGCTTCAAGGACGGCACCAACAATCCGCCGACCACCGACCCGAACGCGATGAAAGAGTTCGTCTGGGCCAGCGCTGCCGACGCGCCGTGGATGCAGGGCGGCACCTATACGGTGGTGCGGCGCATCCGCATCACGCTGGAGCACTGGGACCAGATGGAACCCGGTTTCCAGGAGCAGGTATTCGGCCGCCACAAGTACAGCGGCGCGCCCATCGGCCAGAAGAAGGAGTTCGACAACGTCGACCTCGACGCGAAGGACAAGGACGGCAATCCGCTGATTCCCGAGAACTCGCACGTGCGCCTCTCGAACCGCGCGTCGAACAACGGTGCGCAGATCCTGCGCCGCTCGTACTCGTACAACGACAGCACGGACTTCTATATCGAGCGCTGGCCGCCGTGGCGCCAGGAAACCGAATATGACGCGGGCCTCATCTTCGTCGCGCACCAGGGCGACCCGCGCACGGGCTTCATTCCGATCAACGAGCGCCTCGCGAAGTTCGACATGATGAACCAGTTCACCACGCATGTGGGCAGCGCAATCTTCGCGTGCCCGCCGGGTGCGAAGCGGGGCTCGTTCATCGGCGCGGAGCTGTTCAACGCCTGAGATCAGTCGATAACAACGGATCACTAACCAACATGAAATTTTCCACGATGCGCGCCCCGCTGCGCGCCGCCGCACTCTCGCTCGCCATCGCCGGCACGCTGCCGCTCGGCGCGCACGCCGCCTCGATCACGCTCTACAACGCGCAGCACGAGCAGGTCGTGAACCAGCTCGCAAAGGACTTCGAGCAACAGACTGGCATCGGCGTAAAGATCCGCAGCGGCGAAGGCCCGGCACTCGCGGCGCAACTCGTCGCCGAAGGCGCGAAGACGCCCGCCGACGTCTACTTCACCGAGAACTCGCCCGAGCTGATGCTGCTCGAGGAAAAGGGCCTGCTCGCGCCCGTGCAGCAAGCCACGCTCACCGTCGTGCCCGCACGCTACAACTCGCCGCAAGGACAGTGGGCGGGCGTGACCGCACGCGAGAACGTGCTCGCGTACAACACGGCCAAGGTGCAGCCGGCGCAGTTGCCGCAATCGCTCCTCGATCTCGCGAAGCCGGAATGGAAGGGCAAGGTCGGCATCGCCCCGAGCGACGCCGATTTTCTGCCGGTCGTCGACGCCGTGCTCGCGATGAAGGGCGAGGCGGCGACGCTCGAATGGCTCAAGGGCCTGAAGACCAACGCGCAGATTTTCGACGACGACGAAGGCGTGGTCGCCGCCGTGAATCGCGGCGCAGTGGCGACGGGCATCGTCAACAACTACTATTGGGATCGCCTGCACGCCGAGCTTGGCGACCAGAAGACGCGCAGCGCCGTGGCGCACTTCGCCAATGGCGACGTGGGCGCGCTCGTGAACGTCTCGGGCGCGGCAGTGATGAAGTCGGCGCACAACGTGGACGGCGCGCAGAAGTTTCTCGCCTACCTCGTTAGCGAGCGCGCGCAGAAGCTCATGGCGCAGGATCACATCAGCTTCGAATATCCGCTGCGGCCCGGCGTGGCGAGCGATCCCATCAACAAGCCGTTCGACCAGCTGAAGCCGCCCGCGCTGACCATCCAGCAGCTCGGCGACGACAGCCAGGCGGGCAAGCTGCTGCGTCAGGCAGGCCTGCTGTAATCACCACGGAGTCCGAAGCAAGATCGTGAGCGAAGCAGTCACTACGGTGCAAGCCGTGCCTGATTCTCATCAGGAGGATATCGCGAGGGCGCCGGCCCAACCCGCGCGGCGCCATGCGCCGCGCGCGCTCTTCGCCGCCGCCGCGCTCGGCCCGCTGCTGGTGCTGCTGCCGCTCGCGCTGACGTTCTGGCGCGCGCTCTCGTTCAGCTTGGCCGATGCCGCCGAGCTGATCTTCCGGCCGCTGGTTGGCGAGCTGCTCGTCAACACGCTCTCGATCACCGTCTCGGCCACGCTCGCTTCGGCCGTGCTCGGCACGGCCGTGGCGTGGCTCGTCGAACGCACCGACGTGCCGGGGCGGCGCGCCTGGGCGCTGCTCGCCGCCGCGCCCCTCGCCATGCCCGCGTTCGTCACGAGCTATGCGTGGGTCTCGCTGAGCCTGGATTTGCAGGACTTTCTCGGCGCGTTCATCGTCATCACGACGGCCTACTTTCCGCTCGTTTACCTACCCGTGGCCGCCGCGCTGCGCGGACTCGACCCTGCGCTCGAAGAGTCGGCGCGCGCGCTCGGCTGCAACCGCTGGGCCGTTTTCATACGCGTCGTGCTGCCGCAATTGCGGCCCGCGCTGTTCGGCTCGATGCTGCTCGTCGCGCTTGGCGTGCTCTCCGAATTCGGCGCGTTCACGCTATTGCGTTTTCGCACGTTCACCACCGAAATTTATGCCGAGTACCGCACGAGCTTCGATGGCGGCGGCGCCTCGTTGCTGGCCTGCGTGCTGATCCTGCTCTGCCTCGTGTGCCTCGTGCTCGAGTTCCGCGTGCGCGGGCGCGCACGCTATGAGCGCGTGGATCGCGGCACGCGGCGCGCGAGCGTGCGCCATGTGCTCGGGCGCTGGCGCTGGCCTGTCACGGCGGGCTTCGTCGCGCTCAACGCCGCCACGCTCGGCGTGCCGCTCGCGATGATCGGCTACTGGCTCACGCAGCCGGGCGCGGCGGCGATCACGCCCGCCGATGTCTCGCCCGAATTGCTGGTCTCGACCACCTTCGCCTCGCTGCGCCTCGGCCTCACCGCCGCATGCTTCACCACGCTGCTCGCGCTGCCGCTTGCGTATCTGCTCGCACGCTATCCGGGCCGCGCGGCCACGTTCCTCGAACGTACGGCCTTTATCGCGCAAGGTGTGCCGAGCCTCGTCATCGCGCTTGCGATCGTCTCGCTCGCGGTGCGCGCGCTCGAACCGCTGTATCAGGGCACGACACTGCTGATTGCGGCATACGCCATCCTCTTTCTGCCGCTCGCGCTCGTGAGCGTGCGCGCCGCGCTCATGCAGGCACAGCAGCGCCTCGAAGAAACCGCACGCGCACTCGGTCTGGGCTGGTTCGCGACGCTGCGCCGCGTCGTGCTGCCGCTCGCCGGTCCGGGTCTTGGCGCAGCGGCCTCGATGGTGTTCATCTCCGTGGTGACCGAACTCAACGCCACGCTGCTGCTCGCGCCGATCGGCACCCACACGCTGGCCACCCAAGTCTGGACCGACACCTCGACGCTCGCCTTCGCGGCCGCCGCGCCCTATGCCGCGCTGCTCACCGCGCTTTCGCTCGCCGCTTCCGGCCTGCTGTTCGCGTTTGCGGGCCGCTCCGCGCTCGCGGGCCATGCGCCCGCGCCGACGCGGCCCGATACACCCGATATGCCTGCCGACGGCACCTGAGTCTCACCTTGCATCGCCCATGAGCACACTTCGCATTTCCGGCCTTCAGAAGGCCTTCGACGGTCATCCGGTCCTGCACGGCATCGACCTCGCCGTGCGCTCAGGTTCGCTCGTTGCGCTGCTCGGCCCCTCGGGCAGCGGAAAGACCACGCTGCTTCGCCTGCTCTGCGGTTTCGAGCGCGCCGACGCGGGCACGATCGAGATAGACGGCCGGCGCGTCGCGGGCGACGGCCTGCATCTGCCGACCGAGCAGCGCCGCATCGGCTATGTGCCGCAGGAAGGCGCGTTGTTTCCGCATCTCTCGGTCGCCGAGAATATCGTGTTCGGCCTGCCGCGCTCGCAGCGTCGCGCGCGCCATCGCGTGGCGGAGCTGCTCGAACTCGTCGGGCTTCCTCATTCCTATGCCTCGCGTGCGCCGCAACAGCTCTCGGGCGGGCAGCAGCAGCGCGTGGCGCTGGCCCGCGCGCTCGCGCCCTCGCCCGGCCTCGTGATGCTCGATGAGCCGTTCTCGTCGCTCGACGCAGCGTTGCGCGTCGAAACCCGCGAAGCCGTGGCGCGCGCGCTCGCCGCCGCCGGCGCGACCGCCGTGCTCGTCACCCACGACCAGGCCGAGGCGCTGTCACTCGGCCACGAAGTCGCCGTGCTGTGGCGCGGAAGACTCCTGCAAAGCGGGCCGCCGCAAACGCTCTATCGCCGCCCTGCCACGCGCGAACTCGCGGCATTCATCGGCGAGGCGGTGCTACTGCCCGGCACGGTAGCCAGCGCTCGCGCGCATTGCGTGCTCGGCGCGCTGCCGATCCAGCAAGGCCAGTACGCCGAAGATGGCGCCGTGGACGTGATGCTGCGCCCCGAGCAGATCGACGTGCTGCCCGCAACCGCGCGACGCGATGGCGCGCTCGAAGCCGTCGTGCGCGCCATCACCTTCCAGGGCCAGGACGCCGCGCTCACGCTGCAACTGATCGATGCGGACACAACGGTCCGCGCACGCGTGCCCGGCTATCGCACGCCGCGTGAAGGCGAGCGCGTGTGGCTCGCGGTGGGCGGCGAAGTGAGCGTCTACCCGCGCTGACGCGGCACCGAAAGGTCCTGCACCATCTGCTGTGCGAGGTAGTCGCACGTGGGCCGGTTCGATTTGACGCTGCGCGCCACCACGATTTCCAGCGGCTCGATCTTCGGCAGGCCCTGCGCTTCGCCGAGAATCGCAAAGCGCGGCGGCACGCTGCAGCGCGTGAGCGCCACGATCGCAATGCCCGCTTCCACCGTCGCCATGAGCCCCATGAGGCTCGCGCTGCTATACGCCGCGCGGTAGCGAATGTGCGCGGCATCGAGCGCCGCCACCGTATGCGCGCGCGCCACGCTGCCGTGCTCGTAAAGCCCCACCGGCAACGGCGACATGGCAAGCGGCGCCGGATCGGTGACGGAGCCCACCCATACCATCTCCTCGGCGCGCACGAATTCGCCGCGCAACTTGCGGTCGCGCGTCACGAAGGCGATGTCGATCTTGTTGTCCGCGAGCATCGGCCCGAGCGCCACGCTTTGCGCGCACACGATCTCGATCTCCACATGCGGATAGAGCGTCGAAAAGCGCCGCAAAACCGGCGAGAGCAGCGAGGCCATGTAGTCGTCGGGCGCGCCTAGCACCACCCGCCCCGTCACCTCGGGCCGCACCATCGCCGCCCACGCCTCCTCCTGCAAATCCAGTGCCCGCCGCGCGTATTCGAGCAGCGTGCTGCCCGGCCGCGTGAGCGCGAGATTGCGCGTGTCGCGCATGAACAGCGTGGTGCCGAGCATCTGCTCGAGCCGCTTGATCTGCATGCTCACGGCCGCCTGCGAGCGGTGCACGGCCACGGCGGCCTTCGTGAAGCTGCCCGCGTCGGCGACGGCGGCGAAGGTGCGCAGCAAGTCGATGTCGAATTCGGGGTTCATGTGGGGTTGGCGCGGGGCTCGACGCGGAGTCGGCGATTAATAAGCCGCGTTGATGGAATTCTTCAATTTAATTCGTTTGCCCGCGCCCCGCAACTGGCGAATACTGGAGTCGTTTTCAACCCGCTTCCGATTTCCGCGCTCCGGCCATGCAATCCGATCATCACGGTAACCGCCAGCAAGGCGTCCTCATGCTCGCGGGCGGCGGCCTCCTGATGGGCACGATCGGCGTGTTCGTCGAGGAGGCGCGCCTTGGCGCGCTCACGCTCGTATTCTTCCGCTGCTTTTTCGGCATGCTCGCGCTCGCCGCGTACTGCGCGTACAAGGGCTGGCTTACGCCACGGCAGTTCACGCGCCGCACGCTCGCGCTCGCGCTGATTTCAGGCGTGCTGATGGTGACGCAGTGGGTGGCCTTCTTCGACGCGATCCATCGCACGAGCATTGCCGTCTCGACGGTCGTGTTCCATGTGCAGCCGTTCTGGGTCGTGCTGATGGGCGCGGCGCTCTTTCACGATCGGCTCGGCGCGGACCGGCTGGGCTGGATCGGCATTGCGTTCGTGGGACTCGTGCTCGCTTCGGGCGTGCTCGCGGAAAGCCATATCGCCGATCGCACGAGCTATATGATCGGCATCGCCGAGTCGCTGGGCGGCTCGGTGCTCTACGCGAGCGTCACGCTCATCGCCAAGAGCCTGCGCGATTTTCGCCCGCATCTGCTCACGCTCACGCAATGCGCGGTGGGCGCGGTGTGTCTGCCGCTCATCGCGCCGTTTTTCGCGCCGCTCCAACTCGCGCATATCTCGGCCGTGCAATGGGGCTGGCTCGTGGGCATGGGGGTGCTCCACACGGGGCTTTCGTACGTGCTGATCTACGGCGCACTGCCGATGCTCACCACGCCCGTGATCGCCGTGCTGCTGTTCGTGTATCCGCTCACGGCAATTGCCGTCGATGCGATCGTCTACGGGCGCGCGCTGAGCGTGCCGCAACTCGCCGGCATGGCACTGATCGTGGCGGCGAGCCTCGGCGTGAATCTCGGCTGGCGCCTGTTGCCGCCGGGGCTCGCGAAGGTGCGCCGCTAACCGGCGCGGCGCACCCCAGGCCGGCGTACAACAGGCTCAGGTTGGCAGCGTTTTACCCTTCGTCTCCGGGGCAAACGGAATGATGAGGAGTCCGGCGACGAACGCCAGCGCGGTGAGCGCAACCGGCGTGCCGAGCGTGTGCATATTCAGAACCGCGGCGCCAAGCAGAAAGTTCACGCCCGCGCCCACGAAGCGGCCGAACGACGTGCAGAATGCAAACGCCGTGGCGCGCACGCGCGTTCCGAACTGCTCGGGCAGCCACAGGCTGAAGAGCGCGAAGTTGCCGCCAAAGAAGCCCAGCACGAACAGCAGCGCGATAAACGGCACAAGCCCGTTTTCGAGGTAGAACGCCCAGCCGAAGCTCGCCGCGATTGTCACGGCCATGCCCGCGAAATAGACGGCGAGCGTCCACTTGCGGCCGATGCGCTCGGCCAGCGGCGGCAGCGCGAGGCAGCCCAGGATCGTGCCGATCGAGAGAATGCCGGTAGCGATCGAAGCCGTGCGGATCGCCTGGGCCTTGCTCGCGCCCGCCTTCGTCGCGAGCTGGATCACGGCCGAAGGCTCATACACGGCGCCCGCCCACAGGCCGATGATGGCGATGGTGAGCAACGCGCACGCCACCACGGTGCGCACGCGATACACGCTGCCGAATATTTCGCGCAGCGGATGGCCGTGATGCACATGGCTCGCCTCCGACTTCTGCCACTTGTCCGGCTCCTCCACGCGCGTGAGCACGAGAATGGCCACCACCACCGGCACCGCGCCCGTGAGGAACATGGCACGCGGCCGAAGTGCACGCCGATTGTGTAGTTGAGCGCGGCTGCGATGAAGAAGCCCGTGTAATAGCCGGTCTGCAGATAGCCCGCGCCCATCTTGCGGCGATCTTCGGGCCACGATTCGGCCACGTAGGTGCCCGCGAGCGCCCACTCCCCGCCTATGCCCACGCCCGCCAGAAAGCGGTAGATGCCGAGCGCCCACACGCTCTGCGCGGTGGCTGAAAGGCCCGTGAAGATCGCAAACATGAAGATGGTGCCGGCCAGCACGCGTGTGCGGCCAAAGCGGTCCGCGAGCGGCCCCCAGATGAACGACAGGCCCCAGCCCACGAGGAAGAGCGCGAACAGGATCGAGCCGGCCAGCCCGATGTTCGCCGCACTCGCCTCGTAGCCCGAGCGCGGCAACAGTTCGGTGAGCGCGGGCGTGAGCACGAGTGCGTAGATGAACGAGTCCATCCCATCGAGCGTCCAGCCCGCCCAGGCGCCCCAGAAACCGGCGATCTGCGACCGGTTGAGCGGTGTCTTGCTGCGAGTACGCCGCGCGGACTCGGTGATCGAATTCATGATGCTCCTCTCTCCTTTGATGTCTCGCCCACGCGCGCATGCCTGTGCGAGCGCGCGCCGCGAAACGCGGAAATGCAGGCCGCTCCAGCACCGGCCCTCTTCAGGACTCCCTGTAAGCCCCCGTACTTCTTACCCGTCTATAGTGAATCTGAGGTTTCCGTGCTGCGGGTTTTCGAGGCTTTCGCCTTGGTCGTTTTATATATAATATTTGATCTCATGAGCGACGCAACGAATGGTTTTCCCCTGGAAGGCGCTGCCGCGCCTCGCACCAGCACCTCGCGGATGATCGCCGACGCCCTGCGCAGCGCGATCGTCGAGGGCACGCTCGCGCCCAATGCGCCGCTGCGCCAGGACGCGATCGCGCGGCATTTTTCGGTCAGCGCCATTCCCGTGCGCGAGGCGTTGCGCCAGCTCGCGAGCGAAGGCTGGGCGAAGATCGAGGTGAACAAGGGCGCGAGCGTGGCCTCGCTCTCGGCCGACGAAGCGCGCGAGATCTATGAGATCCGCTCGGCGCTGGAAAGCCTCGCGCTCGGCCTTGCCATTCCGAACCACACGAGCGCCACGCTGCGCGAAGTGAGCGCGCTCGCTGCCGCCGCGAAGCGTGAACGCGACCCGTCGCTTTACGTCGCGCGCAACGAGGCCTTTCATATGAGCCTCTACGCGCCCGCCGGCCGGCCGCAGTTGATGGAGATGCTCACGACCCTCCATCGCCGCGGCGAACGTTATCTGCGCCTGAAATTCGGCTTTCCCGAGTACAAGGGCGAATCCGATAGCGAGCACGCCGAGATCCTCGCCGCCGTGAAGCGCGGCGACGTGCCCGCCGCGCAAAAGCTCGTGGCCGGGCACCTGCTCGGCACGGGCGAACTCCTCTACCGTTTCCTGACCGAGCGCGCCGCGCTGCCTGCGGAGACAACCTCAGCGCCCCCTGCAGCCGCGAAGCCGCGCGCCGCCTCTTCCCGCTCACGGAGCCGAACCGCCGATGAAGCCTCAAGCTGATACGCAAACGTCATCTCACCTCGCGCCGCGCTCGTGGACCACGCGCCGCGACGAAAAAGCCCGCCGCCTCGCCGCCATTTCGGGCTGGCTCGAAGACGGCGTCCTCCCCGCCGCACGCACGACCGAAGCGCTCGAACTGCTGATCCGCCCAGGTGACCGCGTCGCGCTCGAAGGCGACAACCAGAAGCAGGCCGACTTTCTCTCGCGCTCGCTGGCAAAGGCCGATCCCGCGAAGGTCAACAACGTTCACCTGCTGATCTCGAGCATCAGCCGGCCCGAGCAACTCACATTGTTCGAGCGTGGCATTGCGCATCGCGTGGACTTCGCGTTCGCGGGGCCGCAGAGCTTGCGCGTCGCTCAGCTGCTCGAAGACGGTCAGCTCGAAGTGGGCGCGATCCATACCTATGTCGAGCTATACGCGCGCATGTTCGTCGACCTGATTCCGCAGGTCGCGCTGCTGTGCGCCGAGAAGGCCGACCGCCACGGCAACCTCTACACCGGCCCGAACACCGAAGACACACCCACCATCGCCGAAGCCGCCGCGTTCAGCCAGGGCATCGTGATCGTTCAGGTGAACGAGATTGTCGATGAACTGCCGCGCGTGGATATTCCCGGCTCGTGGGTCGACGTGGTCGTGCAGGCCGACCGGCCGTTTGCGGTCGAGCCGCTGTTTACGCGCGACCCGCGTCATATCGGCGACTTGCAGGTGCTCACCGCGATGATGGTCATCAAGGGCATTTATGCGCCCTATGGCATCGCGTCGCTCAATCACGGCATTGGCTTCGACACCGCCGCGATCGAATTGCTGCTGCCCACGTATGGCGAATCGCTCGGCCTCAAGGGCAAGATCTGCCGCAACTGGACGCTCAATCCGCATCCCACGCTCATTCCCGCCATCGAATCGGGCTGGGTGGAAAGCGTGCATTGCTTCGGCAGCGAAGTGGGCATGGAAGCCTATATCGCCGCGCGGCCCGACGTGTTCTTCACCGGCAGCGACG
>Ga0306920_100010126_pt1 | contig 12625 bp, 11 predicted proteins | sample flu12Cox44000170_FD_204666 | JGI IMG/M metagenome (GOLD analysis project Ga0306920, IMG submission 204666) | Lab enrichment of tropical soil microbial communities from Luquillo Experimental Forest, Puerto Rico - flux4day.12C.oxic.44.000.170 (v2)... | ecosystem: Environmental > Terrestrial >...
CGTCCGGATCTTTCTCGAGAATGGTTTCGACCAGCAGATCACGCCGGTTCGCCCAGCAGTTCTCGCCGTCGTCCTGATCCGGCTGGCGGACGTTGAAGGTCATCACGCGCAGCGTGTCAGATGGCATCGAGCGCCTCCTCGATCAGCTGCTCGTGGTAGAAGTCGGCGTAGTAGCCGGGCTGGTCCACCAGCTGGGCGTGGCTGCCCTGCTGCGTGATCCGCCCGCGTTCGAGAACGACGATGGAGTCGGCGTGTCGAACGGTCGACGCACGGTGCGAGATCAGAATCGTCGTGCGATCGCGCATCACGCCACGAAGTCCGTGCAGGATCTTCTCTTCCGTCACGGTGTCCACGCTCGACAGCGCATCATCCAGAATCAGGATGCGCGGATCGCGAAGGATGGCCCTTGCGATGGCAGTGCGCTGCTTCTGCCCGCCGGAAAGGGTGATGCCGCGTTCGCCGAGGACCGTCCGGTAGCCCGCCGGGAATGTCTCGATGTCCGGAGCCAGGCAGGCGATGTCCGCGGCCCATCGCATCCGCGCCTCTGACGCCGCAGGAGCGCCAAACGTGAGGTTGTCTGCGAGCGTGGAACTGAACAGGAACGTCTCCTGTGGGACGACGCCGATCTGCCGGCGCAGGTCGTCGGGCGAATAGTCGCACGCGTTCACGCAATCGATCAGAACGCGGCCGGCGGCCGGATCCATCAGCCTCGGAATCAAGCTCGCGAGCGTGCTCTTGCCGCTCCCGGTCGGACCAACGATCGCAACGGTTGCGCCGGCAGGCACGCGCAGGCTCACGCCGTCGAGCGCCGCACCCGACGGAAATCGAACGGCGACGTCCGCGAGATCGATCTCGCCCTGAACGCCGGAGGCTGCCGCCGGCAGTGCCGGCGGCGCGATGGTCGGCCGCTCGTGCATCAGCGTGCTGATCCGGCCGAGCGAGGCCGTGCCGCGCTGCATGACGTTGATCACGCGGCCGATCGTCACCATCGGCTTCACCAGCATCGCCATGTACGTGTTGAACATCACGTACGAGCCGAGCGTCAGACGCCCCTCCAGCACGCGGTAGCCGCCCAGCCACAGCACCGCCAGCGACGTGAGCCCCATCAGAAACTGCAGGAGCGGCGTGAACATGCCGGAGACCCACGCGAGACGGACGTTCAAGCGCACGTACGCGCGGTCCAGGCGGCTGAACTTCGCGATCTCCTCGTCTTCCTGCACATATGCGCGGACGATGCGCACGCCGGCAACGTTTTCCTGCACGCGGCTGCTGATGTCGGAGAAGGCTTCCTGGATCCGCTCGAAACGCTGGTGGATGATGCGGCCGAACCCGACGACGGCGAAGGAGACGAGCGGCGCCGGCAGCAGCGCGGCCAGCGTCAGCTGCCAGTCGACGATGAGCATCACGACGAGAGCCGGCACGAACGCGACACACGAATCGAACCAGTTCATCAGGCCCGGCCCGATCATCAGGCGGACGGCGTTGAGGTCGTTCGTCGCGCGGGCCATGAGATCGCCGGTGCGGGTGTTCCGGTAGAAGTCCGGCGCCAACGTGACCAAGTGGCGGAACAGGTCGCTGCGCAGGTCGTATTCGATGTCGCGCGAGACGCCGATGAACGCCCATCGGCTCCAGAACTGCAGCAGCCCTTTGACCGCGGCGGCGACGAGCATCAGCGCAGCGATCGGGAGCACCGTGCGCAGTGAGCCGCCACGCGTCAGCGCGTCCACGCCGCTTCGGATGAGGAGCGGCAGGCCGACTGCGACGAGCTCCATCAGCAGAATCGCCAGCAGTCCGAGCAGGAGACCGCGGCGATAGCGCCAGAGATACGGCCAGGCAGGACGGAAGGTGTGGCGCATCGCGTCCGGGACGAACCCCGATCACGTTACGCGCGGCAGGTTAAGCGGCGGTGAACGCGGCGTCACGATTGCGAAAATCGCCGCGCCTGTTCATTCAGCCGTCAGCCCGTCAGAATTTTGGTCACAGCCTGTCGTGACGCCGGCGCGGCTCGCGCAGGCGCGCTAACGGCATCACATTTTATCGCCCTGTTTCCGGGCTCCCATCGCTGCGGTGCAAGCTGCACCGGCTGCAGGGTCGCATGGTACGACCACTGCAGTCTCCCGTCATCGAGGGAGGCGCTTGTGACTGACTCTCTGTATACGCGTTTATCGTCGATCATCAAGCCGTCCACGGTGACGGAAATTGCGGCCCAACTGGGTGCACCGGAACAGGCCGTCTCACGTGGGTTGGCGCTGTCGGGAGCGACCGCATTCAGTGCGCTGGCCAGCAAGGCCGGCGATTCCGAGATGATGCGTCAGGTCATCGACACCGCGTCGAGGACTCCAGCCAACATGCTGACTTCCATCCCGGGAAGCCAGCTGAGCGATCCGGCCTCGCCGTTGATGTCAACCGGCCGTCGTTTTCTTTCGTCGATCTTCGGCGGAAGCCAGAGCTGGGTGACCGATCTGATCGGCCGTGAAGCCGGTCTGGGTTCCGGTGCTGCGAGCACCGTGCTGGCTCTGGGCGCGAATGCGCTGCTGACCTTCATCGGCGGCAAGGTTCGCGACGAGGGCATGACGGCGACCTCGCTCGCCGGCTTCCTGCGCAGCGAAGCGCCGGCGGTGCGAAGAGCGCTGCCGCCGTCGTTCGAGGATGCGTTCGTGCGGCACTTCGGCGGCGTAGACACGGCTCGAACGGTCGACACCACACCCGTCGTCGCACAGTCCGTGAAGAAGGAGCGCTCAATCTTCCCATGGGTGGCGGCGGCGAGCATCCTGGGCGTCGCCCTCTGGTATGGCTTGCGGCCCAACCGGATTGAGGTTCCCGAGGCTCCGCCGGTCGGGACGGCGGGAACCTATACGTACACGCCGCCGAACCTGGGCAACTACGTGCCGCGCACGCTCGTCGACGGCACCGTGATCACCGTCCCGGAACGCGGCGTCGAAAACCGGCTGCTGGCGTTCATCGTAGACTCGAGCCGGCCGGTCGACACCACCACGTGGTTCGACTTCGATCGGCTGCTGTTCGACACCGGCTCCGCGACGCTGCGGCCTGAATCAAACGCGCAGCTGCGCGACATCGCCGCGATCCTGAAGGCCCATCCGAACGTCCACGTGAAGATCGGCGGGTACACGGACAACGTGGGCAACCCGGCGGATAACCAGACGCTCTCGCAGGAGCGGGCCGACAGCGTTCGCGCCCAACTCGTGAGCATGGGCATTGATGGCAGCCGTCTGACGGCAGAAGGCTACGGCGAAGAGCATCCTGTCGCCGACAACTCGACCGAGGCAGGCCGCGCGATGAACCGTCGGATCTCCATGTTGGTCATCGAAAAGTAAGGAGAATCCCGTGAGCTACGAAAAAGTCGTCACGCTGTTCGACACGGCTGAACATGCCGAAGCCGCCAGGAGAAACCTGGAGAAAGCCGGGTTCTCCGCCAACGACATCAGCATCGTCGGGAAGCTTGGCTTGCCCGGTGATGCCTCGACACTCAGACGGCCGGGAGTGTGGCAGAAACTCTTCGGCCGGGACATCGAAGAACACGAAGCGAGGGTCTACGGCAAGACGGTCGAGGCCGGCGGCGTCGTGCTGACGCTCCGCACGCCGGACTCGCAGCTGTCGAAAGCGATGGGGATCCTCAACCAGCACAACGTCGTCGACGTGCGGAGCCGCGCGATCGAGGCGGGGTGGCTGCCGAAAGACGCCGTCGCTGAACCTACTCCGATGGCAGCGCCTGCCAAACCCCTGACGACCGACATCGCCAAGGGCGAGGTCCTGCGTCTGGCCGAGGAGCAGCTCGAAGTCGGCAAGCGGCTGGTCACGGAGGGCACGACCCGGATCCGGCGCTTCGTCGTCGAGAAGCCAGTCGAGGCCCAGGTCACGTTGCACGAGGAACACGTCGAGATCGTCCGCCGCGCGGTGGCCGACCCGGCGTACGCGAAAGACGTCGACTGGACCGACAGGACGATCGAGGTCGTCGAAACGATTGAGCAGCCTGTTGTCAGCAAGTCGACCCATATTGCCGAAGAAGTACTGATCGGCAAGAAGGGCAGCGATCGCGTCGAGACCGTGAAGGACACGGTGCGGCGCCAGCAGGTGGAAGTCGACCGCGAGCACGATCGCGATCGCGATCTCGTCGGCGGCCGCAAGTAGCCGACTCCAAAACGTCAGCTGTCCGATTCATGCGGGCAGCTGACGACTTTTCCTCATCCAATTCGTTATCTTCAGGTCACCATCGTTGGCAGGCCTGACCAGCCTCCGCCAAAGCCTCGGCGAAGGTGGAAGGCCTGCCGACACACAATCGAAAAACGGTGTAGCCGGGCCGCAGGCACGCGCCTTGCTCCCGTTCGTGCGATTCACGGCAAGCGCGAAGTCGTCACGCGTGCAACGGGAACGTTACTTCTGCACTCCGCGTCGAACTCGTGAGCCACCACGAACGGGATCATGATGACAACCACGGACATGAACGGTTTGCTCGATCAGCTGACCAACGAGCTCAGGAACTTCGAAGACATTGCCCGGTTTCTTCTGCCGCAACCCGGCGAGCTCCCACGATTGCACGGCATCGACATCTACGGAGGAAGCGTCGCGCGCGATGGCGACATCGGCGGCGATCACCTTATTTATGTGGACTTCAAGCAACGGTTCGATCTGCCGGCGCGCATCGACGAGGCGCTGTCCCAGGGACGCGCCGACATCGCGGCGCATCTGAAACGATGTCAGCAGCGCGCGGGCATCGTGCTCATCGACGTGTCCGGCCATCGTGTCACCGACGCACTCCTCGCCGCAATGCTGCATCAGGCGTTTCTCGTGGGCGCGACGTACGAGCTGGACATGGCCGGGCACATCACGCGGCGGCTGTTCGAAACGCTCAACACACGCTTCTACAAGTCGTCGGGCGCGCACAAGTTTCTGTCGCTCATCTACGGCGAGATCTCCGAAGACGCGCGGTTCCGGTTTCTGTCGGCCGGCCAGCCGCATCCGGCCGTGTTCTCCGCCGCACACGATCGATTCATGGAGGTCCGTCCGGTGTCGTTTCCGCCGCTCGGGATTCTGCCGTCGCTCGGCGTCATCGACCACAGCCGCACGGAAAGCCCGCTCGGGTTTGCCGAACGCTACGAGCTGAATGACTGGTCGTTGATGGGCACTGGCGACATCCTGTTACTCTGCACGGACGGGCTGACCGAGCACGGTCGCGTCGGCGAGCCGTACGCACCCTTCCGCCTCGAAGAGACCGTCCGGCGGGCCAAGCATGAGCCGGCCCGAGCGATCTACGATGCGGTCATCGAAGACGCCTTCGCGTTCGCTGCACCCGGCGACGATGTAAGCCTCGTCGTGATCAAACGGAATTGATGTACTGGCTGTAGCGTCCGGCTTTAGCCGGACGTATCCTCCGTGGACGGTAACGTCTGTCTAAACGCGGACGCTACAGCCGGTACGATGTCGGTTACTTGTCAGGCGGGAATCCGCAGCACCTGACCCGGCTTGATCGTGTTGGGATCCGGCAACTGATCTTTGTTCGCTTCGAAGATCTTCATGTACGCGCCCGCCGAGCCGAGCTCGTCCTTGGCGATCTTGCTGAGCGTCTCGCCGGCTTTCACGGTATGCGTACGCATCTGGCCCGCGACGCTTGCCGGCGCCGCTATCACGGTGATGTCGGCGATGACTTCCTTCTGCCACTCGGGGATCGTCTTGATGGCGTCCCAGATCTTGTTCTTCTCCGCATCCGACGAAACCGTGCCCTTGAAGTAGAGTTTGCCGTCGCGCTCTTCGGCGTTGCCGTGGAACATGCCCTTGCATGTCTGGATCGCATAAGCGTACTTGTCACGCAGTCCCATCACTCACCTCACAACTTTTCGTTGTTTTCGAGTCGTCGACATGGAACACCCACAGGTCGCGCCGTGACGGGCTGTGCGTGAATCGTGCCAGCACGTGGGTGGACATCCTTTTGCTATGAAGCCGAGTTGTGGAGGAACGATGCTGAGTCTTCTTGGAACCGTGATATTTGGTCTGATCGTCGGCGCACTGGCGAAGCTCGTGATGCCCGGCAGAGATCCCGGCGGCATCGTGGTCACGATGCTGCTCGGCGTGGCCGGATCGGTCGTCGGCGGGTTCATCGGTCGTGTGCTGGGCATGTACGGGGCCGGCGATAGAGCCGGCTGGATCATGTCGACGATCGGCGCGATCGCGATCCTGAGCGCCTATCGCTTGATCACCAGACGCCACGCGTGACTTCTGAACTGTCTGTTGTTCGCCGGCTCATTCCGCAGTACGCTGCCCGGATGCCCAAAGCGATTACGCTCCTCGCGGTAGCGCTCTCTTCTGGTTTCCTCACAGCCTGCCGCTCCACGTCCGCGACGGCCCCGGCCGCGGTGTCCGCCGACACCTGGGCCGTCGTCAACGGCAAGACCATTTCGCGACAGGATGTCGACCGTGCCTTCCGACGCTCGCAGAACCCGGCGCAGCCGCTCTCGGAGGAAGAGACGCTCACCGCGAAGCTGAACGTCCTCGACGATCTGGTGACGCAGCAGCTGCTGCTCGCGAAAGCCGCACAGCTGAAGCTCGAGGTGACGCCGGCCGAGCTGGACGCGGCGTACAACGACGCGAAGAAGAACATCCCCGACGAGGCGTTTCAGCAGGAGCTGGCCCGGCGCGGGATCAGCGCGACCGAGCTGCGGGACGGGCTCCGCAACGAGCTGCTCGCGCGAAAGGTCATTACGCAGGAAGTCGGGGCAAAGGCCGCGGTCACCGAGCAGGAGATCAACGACTTCTTCAACGCCAATCGCGCGCAGTTCAACATTCCGGAAGAGGCGTATCATCTCGCGCAGCTGGTGGTGACGCCGGTGCGCGAGCCGCAGCAGACCAACCGCCGCGGCGACGATGCCACCACGCCGGAGGCGGCGGCGGCGAAGGTGCAAGCGTTGCTCGAGCGTCTCAAGGCGGGCGCATCGTTTGCGGAGCTGGCAGCGGATTACTCGGAAGACCCCGAGTCGTCTCAGCGTGGCGGCGACCTGGGCTTCGTGCCGGTGTCGAGGCTGAAACAGGCGCCGCCCGCGCTGCGCGACGCGGTCATCAACAAGCCGGCCGGCTCGGTGACGGTCGTCAGCCAGAACGGCGCTCACACGATTGTGCTGGTGGTCGCGCACGAATCAGCGGGACAGCGCGACCTGTCGAACCCTGAAGTGCGAGAGCAGATCACGCAAACGCTCCGCAATCGCAAAGAGCAGCTTCTGCGGGCAGCATATCTGGCGTCGCTTCGCAACGACGCGCAGGTGACCAACTACCTGGCGAGCCGGCTGGTCGCGTCGAACGGCAAGCTGCCGAACCTGCCACTCACGGCGCCCGGCGCGAAGTAGCTCTAGTTTCCTGCCCTGGCCGCGGCTTCTTTCTCCTGCGCCCGTGCGCCGGCGAGGATGTTCGGCAGCGCGTAGTTGCCCTCGTGGCAGCCGTACTCGTAGACAGGCCCCGGAATTCTCTGCAGCGGCAGCATGGCCGTCCACGGTTGCGTATAGGCGGCCGGATCGGTCACGGTGAATTCGTACTTGAGCGTGTTGGCGTCGACGCGTGTGAAACGCTCGACGAGCTGCGTATTCGCCGTCGATCCCTGGAGGCTCGTCTCGCGGCGGAAGTTCACGGTCTCGACGACCAGAGTGTCGCCTTCCCAGTGTCCGCGTGAATCGCCCGACCACATCCGAAGCTTCGTATGCGGACGCCCGTCGGTCGGGATGATGCGCGCGTTGTGCACCATCTCGTTGATGATCACCACGGTTCCAGGCACCTGCACGATCTGTACGTTGTTGTTGTACTGACCCGGCGTCATGGGCGGACCCGAGTTGAAGCCCTGGATGCAGCGGTCGGCGAGCGGCCGGTCCGCGTAGGAATCGCCGACGCCCGCGTCGGATCGTCGGCGCATCTCGCCAACCCGCTGCCGGGCCGCCTCGGTGAACGGAATCGTCCCGCTCGGCGGGTCGACGATGAGGGACGTGCGCCTGTCATTCGTCAGCTTGCTGCCGCGCTCGTACCAGAACTCGTTATACGACAGCACACCGCCTTCGGCTCTCGGCGCGTACCCCGCGCTGGGCTGTCCCTTGACCGGGTCGAACAGATCGCGATTCTGCCGGGTGTTCTCCGACGCTTCGAACGCCACGGCCTCATCATCGCTGAGCGTGGCTTTTCCGGCGAGCTCCTGCGGACGCTGCAGCGGCGTGATCGTGCTGAACGAGTAGATACCCGCGAGGTTGGGTTTTCCGTCAGCCGTCCGGGCCGGCGTCGACGCTCTGGATTGAGCTGAGATGGGGGCCGACGACAGGGTAACCGCGGTCAGCCACGCGAACCTGCTCACCAGCAGACGATTACGAGTCATACCTCACTCCTCTCGCGCCGAGCAGCCGCACGGTAGCCCACTTGTCGGCACATTGCAAGGATCAGGTGACGGGATGCTGAGAGAACTCACCGCCACTAGTCGAGTAAGGCCGGCCGTCGTTCGGCAGATTCGAAAACCACGTGGTTTTCCGACGGAGTCCTGATGGCAGCGCCGTTGCTCAGCGTCGGCGCTCGTCGATCTGCTGGACGTCGTCACCGTCGAGCTGAATGTCTGAGTGACTATCCATGAAAAAAGAGTGGCTCCGGACCCGCGACCTGCTGCTCATTGGCGGGCTGATTCTCCTCGCCGTCTCGTGGCTGGTCAGGGCCGCAGGACCCGCGGCCCCGCCGGCATCGGAGACATTCGAGATCAACGACTCGCATCTCCATCTGACGAACTACGTGCAGGAAGGCACCAGCATTCACGATTTCCTGAACATGATGGGCACAAAGGTCGGCCGCGCCGCCATCTTCGGCATTCCGCTGCAGCAGGAATGGTCCTACATCAGCACGGGGGGGTTCGCGCCGACCTTCTACCTGCAGACCGACGCCCCGCTCTACTACTACTCGTTCACCGACGCTGTCATCGCGATGGCGTACCGGTCGCTGCCGCCAGACCAGCAGGCGAGGCTCGACCCCATGATCACGGGATTTAACCCGGCCGACATGTACGCCGCCAATCACGTGCGCCGGGTGCTGATGACGTTTCCCGGTGTGTTTTCAGGGATTGGCGAATTCACGATCCACCAGGAGCTCATGTCCGCGAAGATCGCCGGCGGGCCCGCGAGCCTGACGAACCCCGCGCTCGATCGTCTGCTCGACTTCGCCGGCGACGTCGGGCTCGTCGTCTTGATCCACGATGACGTCGACGAGCCGTTTCCGGGGCCTGGACAGGAGCCGTACCAGGTGGTGCAGCTTGGGGAGCTCTTCCTGCGTCATCCGAAGACCACGATTATCTGGGCCCACGGCGGACTCGAGCGCGTCGTGCGACCGCTGAAGGATCAGTTGAGCGTCATCGATCGCCTGCTTTCCAACCCCGACCTCGGTCACCTTCACATCGATCTGTCCAAGGACGAGACGGCGAAGTTCATCGTCTCGACGCCAGAGACCATCACGGCAGCGGCTGCCCTGATCAACCGTCATCCCGATCGATTTCTGTTTGGCACGGACGAAGTCGCGCCGTCCGATCAGACGGCGTACCTCAAGGTGTACCGGATGTATCAGCCGCTCTTCGCACAGCTGGCGCCGGCGGTCAGCCAGCAGGTGCGAAAGGGCAACTACGCGCGACTGTTCGACCAGGCCCGGCGCAGCGTCCGCGCGTGGGAGAGAGCCAACGTTCCGGAGCAGTCGCGTTGAAGCACTGACACAGTGAAGCGCGAGGGGCTGTCACCGTCACGACCGGTTGTGAGATGCGGGTTGAAGCACCCGGTCGCAATCGTTCACGTGGCTTTCATTCTTTCGCCCGCGTCATGGCAGCAACCCTGCACGACGAAGCCGCGTTGCAATGAGGACCACAATCCTTGCGCCCACCGACACGATGGTCTGGATCCCCGGCGGCACGTTCCGGATGGGATCGGATCGCCACTATCCTGAAGAAGCACCCGCGCACAAAGTAAAGATCGGCGGTTTCTGGATGAGCCGCCACACCGTGACGAACGCGGACTTCGCGCGGTTCGTGGAGGCGACCAGTTACGTCACGCTGGCCGAGCGGCCGGCCAACGCAGCCGATTATCCCGACGCGAAGCCGGAACTGCTCGTGCCCTCGTCCGTCGTGTTCGCGAAGACGAGGGGCCCGGTCGACCTGCGGAATCCGTACAACTGGTGGACTTATATCGCCGGCGCCGACTGGCGACATCCGCGCGGTCCTGACAGTTCGATCGAAGGCCTGGACGATCACCCCGTCGTGCACGTCGCGTTCGAGGATGCTCAGGCGTACGCGACGTGGGCGGGACAGAGCCTGCCGACCGAAGCCGAATGGGAGTTCGCCGCGCGCGGCGGCCTCGACGGCGCGGAGTTCTCGTGGGGCGAGGAGTACATGCCGGGCGGCAAGCCGATGGCCAACACGTGGCAGGGTGAGTTTCCGTGGCAGAACCTCGTTCAGGACGGTTATGAATGGACCGCGCCCGTCGGCTCATTTCCGGCAAACGGCTACGGGCTGTTCGACATGGCGGGCAATGTCTGGGAATGGACGACCGACTGGTATCAGGATCACAGCCGCATCGATCGTCCCTGTTGCACGATCGAGAACCCGCGGGGCGGAGAGCTCGACCGCAGTTACGATCCGAGGACGCCCGCGATCAAAATCCCGCGCAGGGTCATGAAGGGCGGCTCGTTTCTGTGCTCGCCGAACTACTGTCGCCGATACAGACCCGCGGCCCGGATGGCGCAGATGATCGACACCTCTACGTGCCACCTCGGCTTCCGGTGCATCGTCCGCCCGCCATCGTCATAAGAAGTCTGTACGGAGTGCAGACCTTTAGGTCTGCTATGGAGCAGGCCTGACCAGCCTCCGCTAAAGCTTCGGCGGTCCACCGTAGCCTTGGCGAATGTGGAAGGCCTGCACAACAAATATGGCGAGCAACCCGCGTCCACGACCAACGCCGGAGCCACCGGAATCGCCTTCGCACGAACTGGCCGCCCGGCAAACCGGGATGTCGTTCCAGCGAACGCGGTTGAGCGCCGATCGGACGCTGATGTCGGTGATCCGGACGTCCCTGTCGCTCATCGGCTTCGGCTTCACCATCTTTCAGGTCTTCGAGAAGCTGTACCAGTCGCAGGTGCTCAAGAACGCCAAGGCGCCAAGACATTTCGGGGAGGCGCTGGTGATCCTCGGCATCTTCATGCTCGTCCTCGGGATCGGCTACCACATCTCGTTCATGCTCGGCCTCCGTCACATGAGAACCGCCATGAAGCTGGAAGGATTGATCCACGGAGAGAGTCAGTTCCCTGCCTCGTTGACCCTCATCGTCGCGATATTGCTTCTGCTCATCGGGATCCTCGCCATCTGGAGCATGGCGTTCAACGTCGGCCCCTTCGGCTCCTGACAACCGGCACGACCCGTGCTCCGTCACGTCCCTGATGACGTGACCCCGCGAATTCCTGCGGCAATCGTCTCGCCGCGTTCGCGGCATCACGAGATGCCGTAACGGATACACGAAGGAGTTGGAGAAGCCCCTATGGCGAAAACCGACAGGCCAAACATCCTGTTCATCATGAGTGACGACATCGGCTGGTTCAACGTCAGCTGCTACAACCACGGCATCATGGGATATCGCACGCCGAACATCGATCGGATCGCCAAGGAAGGCGCGATGTTCACCGACTTCTACGGCCAGCAGAGCTGCACGGCCGGCCGCGCCGCATTCATCACCGGGCAGTCGCCGATTCGCACGGGCCTGACGAAGGTTGGCCTCCCCGGCGCGACCGTTGGTTTGAGCGCAGAGGACCCGACGATCGCGCAGTTCCTGAAAAACCTCGGCTACGCGACCGGGCAGTTCGGCAAGAACCACCTTGGCGATCGCAACGAATACTTGCCCACCGTTCACGGTTTCGACGAGTTCTTCGGCAACCTCTATCACCTGAATGCCGAAGAAGAGCCGGAGAATCCCGATTACCCGAAGAATCCCGAGTTCCGCAAGAAGTTCGGTCCGCGCGGCGTGCTCAAGTGCAAGGCGACCGACAAAGACGATCCGACGGTCGATCCGCAGTTCGGCCGCGTGGGCAAGCAGACCATCGAGAACACGGGTCCGCTGACCACCAAGCGCATGGAGACCGTCGACGAAGAGTTCCTCGCCTCGGCGATCGACTTCATGGACCGGCAGACCAAGGCGAAGAAGCCCTGGTTCTGCTACTTCAACACCACGCGCATGCACGTCTGGACACATCTGAAACCGGCATCTGCCGGCAAGACCGGCCTCGGTGTGACCCCGGACGGCATGGTCGAACTCGACGGTTACGTCGGGCAGCTGCTGAAGAAGCTCGAAGATCTCGGCGTCGCCGACAACACCGTTGTGTGCTTCACGACCGACAACGGCGCGGAGGTGATGACGTGGCCCGATGGCGGCACGACGCCGTTCCGCGGCGAGAAGGACACGAACTGGGAAGGCGGCTGGCGCGTGCCGTTCGTCATGCGCTGGCCAGGCGTGATCAAACCGGGGCGGGTGATCAACGACATCTGCTCGCTGCAGGACATGATTCCGACGTTCGTCGCCGCTGCCGGTGAGCCGGATCTCGTCGAGAAAGTGAAGAAGGGCTACACCATCGAAGG
>Ga0306920_100010127_pt1 | contig 12624 bp, 9 predicted proteins | sample flu12Cox44000170_FD_204666 | JGI IMG/M metagenome (GOLD analysis project Ga0306920, IMG submission 204666) | Lab enrichment of tropical soil microbial communities from Luquillo Experimental Forest, Puerto Rico - flux4day.12C.oxic.44.000.170 (v2)... | ecosystem: Environmental > Terrestrial >...
ATGCACGGAATTCCGGTTATCGGAAAACCGGAACGAATTTTGGAGTGCAAAGCAAAGCACCGGATCGAAGAGATTATCATCGCTATGCCGTCTGCACCGCCCAGGCGCATTCGGCAGGTCGTGGAACTCGCGCACGCCGCAGGACTTGAGTGCAAAACGGTGCCTTCCCTTGGCCAGCTCGCTAGCGGCAGCGTCAGCATCAGCAAATTGCGGTCGGTCAGGATTGAGGATCTACTCGGGCGCATTCCAGTTCGAATCAAAACAGACGCAATCCGCGATTTACTGAACGGCCGCACAGTGATGGTCACCGGCGCCGGCGGTAGCATCGGCAGCGAACTCTCTCGACAGATTCTTTCATTCAATCCCAGTACGCTGGTTCTGGTCGAACGCTCGGAGCCGCAGGTTTTTGCAATTGAGCAGGAGCTCCTCGCGTCGCGTACCGGCACTTGGATTGTGCCGCTCCTTGGCGACGTCACCAACTTCGGACGGATGCGGTACATATTTGATCGCTTCCGACCCGAAGTGATTTTTCACGCGGCTGCCCACAAGCACGTACCGATGATGGAGCACCAGCCAGCCGAGGCGATCCGCAACAATATACTCGGAACTGCGTCGCTGGCTGAATTGGCGATCGAGCATGGCATCGATCGCTTTGTGTTCATCTCTACCGACAAAGCGGTCAACCCGAGTAGCGTGATGGGCGCAACGAAACGGTGCGCGGAGATTTACCTGCAGTCGCTTATGACCCGCTCGCACGCCACGAAGTGTACCGCCGTCCGTTTCGGCAACGTGCTCGGCTCTTCCGGCAGCGTAGTCCCCACCTTCACCAAGCAAATCGCTGCTGGCGGTCCGGTGACAGTAACACATCCTGAAGTTTCGCGTTTTTTTATGACCATTCCCGAAGCGGTAAGCCTGGTCTTGGAAGCCTTCGCACTGGGACAAGGCGGCGACATCTTCATGTTAGATATGGGAGAGCCGATAAAAATTGTTGATCTCGCCAGGCAGATGATCCGGTTGAGCGGTCTCAAGCCACACGAAGATATCGAGATTGTTTTCACTGGCCTTCGACCGGGCGAGAAGCTGGAGGAAGTGCTGAGCTATCGTCTCGAAAATGTGACGGAGACAGAACACCCGCAAATTTCGCGTTTGGTTTCGCCAGTGCAGGATTATAACTATGTGCGGCCGCTCATCGACAAGCTCGCCCTTGCCGCCGAGGATCTCGACCTTTCGGCAGACGGACTAAAGGAGTTACTGGTCAAGGCGGTTCCGGAATATGCGCCATTTGTTGCAAGTGTCGCAGACACATCTCGCAGCGACACACGAGGATCCCTGGCCGAGGGCTCTGTTGATGTGCTACCAGCGCTGGGCGGGATGGTGTCGGAACATCCCTGAGGTTGCTGAAAAGGATATTTTGACTTGAACGACACTCAACAACGGAGGATTGACGAATCTTTCGGTTTGGAGCTTCGGGCAACGCTCAAGGTACTACGTGAGAACGCTTGGGTCGTCATATTGTGCGTCCTGATGGCGGGATTGGCGGGTGCAGCTTATGTCGCGTGGAGCCCAAAGATCTATCGTGCGCAAGCCGTCATCCGGGTCGAACGCGAGGGACATAAGGTGCTCAACAAGATTGAGGACGTTGAATCCGAGGACCTTAAAGCGGAGGAAAGTCTCAAGACGATTGAACAAAGCCTGACTGGTACCGAGCTTCTGCTTGGGCTGATCGATCACAACGGACTCCGACAAGATCCTGCATTCCTACCGGCGTTGAAACGGCCCGCTACAGATAAGCAGATGGTAGAGGCATTGGGCAAGCACCTCTCAGCAAGGATTCGATATGGCACACGGCTCATTGACATAACCGTCGAGGACCCGAGCCCCGTCATGGCGCAGAGAATCGCGGAAAGTCTCATCAGGGAATTCATTCAGGAAGAGGGCCAAAGGCACGAAAAAGTTTCAGAGCTGGCGAATTCTTTCCTTTTGCAGCAAGCCGAAAGATTGAAAGCCAAACTAGCAAAATCCGAAGCGGCGCTTCAGGCCTATCGGGAGCAGAACCAGGGAGTTCCGCTCGAAGCAACACAGAATATCGTCGTGGCGAAGCTGGGAGAGCTTAACCACATGGTGACGGAAGCAAAAGGGGCCCGCCTCAAGTTGGAAGCGGATTACGCGCAGATGAAGAAGCTTAGAAACGGCCCGCCCACGGCCCTGCTGGCAATCCCCAGCATTGGTAGCTCTCCAGCCATTGTAGCGTTAGAGAAAAGCATCACGGAAAAGGCGGCGGAGGCTGCGACGCTCACCGAAACGTACAAGCATCCTTTTCACACTGGCGCCGTCAGGCAGTTGCGGGAACTGAAGGCAGCTCTGGACCGCAAAGCTCTCGCAGCGGCTGAGGTGTTGGCCAGCGCATATGAGTCCGCAGCCGCAACGGAGCAGAAGATGGAGGAGGCTTTGCAGAAGCAAGAGCAAGTTGCACTCGAGCTGAATAAGGTATCGATCGCATACAGCGTATTACTCCGGGAGGTAGAAACGGATCGCGCGCTCTGGGAATCGGTGCTAGCCCGGTTAAAAGAAACCGATGTGGCCAAGAGCGTCCAGCAGGACGCAATTCAAATCGTTTCCCGCCCGCTTCTGCCCGACCAACCCGTGTGGCCAGCCAAGGGGCGAGTTCTGCTGATTAGCCTTTTGTGCGGCATGGCGCTCGGCTGCAGCCTTCCCTTGCTAGCGAGGGCGCTGGATGCCTCTTTTAGAACGCCCGACGAAGCGGAGCGGCGCCTCGGAATGCCGATTCTCGGAGTCATTCCGAAAGCCCTGAAAATGAAGTCGCATGATGATTGCCTGGTGCTTGTGAAGCAGCGCGGCTCCGGGGCTGCCGAGTCTTTCCGGAGCCTGCGCGCTTCGCTGTTTCTGCTTCGCAAAGATGAAACGTGCAAAACATTTTTGTTTACAAGTGCGGTCCGGTTGGAGGGCAAGAGCTTTTGCGCGATCAATTGCGCCGTGGCCTTTGCCCAGCAGGGCCTCAAAACTTTGATCGTCGATGCCGATCTTCGGTTGCCGTCGATCGGCAGGATATTCTTTGATGGAGCTCCGGTTGAGGGCTTAACCGATATCCTGACGTACCAGACGAGTCTGGACGATGCCGCTCGGCCGACCGGGATTGATAATCTCTCCGTGCTATGTGCAGGGAATCAACTCTCTACACCAGCGGAGTTGCTTGCGGGCGAGGCGGTTGGCTCGCTTATTAAAAAAGCGACCGCAAAATTCGACCGCGTGGTGGTCAATGGTGCACCTGTGGAGGCGGTAAGCGACAGCTTGCTGCTGGCCGGACATGTCCAGTCAATCTGCTTCGTTATATCCGCCCAGACTTCGGCAGAGATTGCTTCGCAAGCAATTCGAAAGCTCCGCGGTGCGTGCTCAGCGCCGATCGGATTCGTCTTCAATGGCGTCTCCGGTCGCCACGATGCAAAATATAGCTACCAATATTCTGAGGAAGCATGCGCTCACGCGAACGGGGGAAGTCGCAATAGACTGCTGAAACCCCCTCCGCAGTTACCGAGCAGGCTATTACCGGAGCAATAGTCTCTGTTTTGCTAATCCAGCCTGTCGAATACTACTGCGGCGGCCTAATTAACACCACCAGGACTGTGAACATATTCGCAACAATGTATGCAGATAAAAGTGCCATTTCCTGCCCTTAAATCTCACTATCCACTTTTGCGTTCGCTTCGAGCTGGATTTCGCGATCTACTACAAGGGGGGCGCCCTAGGTGCGAAGGCCCTGGGCGTAAACCCTGTAATGAACCCCTTGAATTGGGCGCTGGAGAGCGTCGCAAGACGCGGGCTGGTTGAGACCTTCAAAGCTGTTCTCAGCGTGGTCGTCGACATCGCCTTTGACCTTCGCTATGGAACTGACACAATGCGCTGGGTAGAAATTCACAGGCAACACGCGGAATCGTATCGTGCGACGAAAGCCGCGCCCCTAAGGAGCCTGATGCGCAAACTGAATTTGCCGAAGGGGGTGTGTTCGTCGACTTGGGGTCAGGCAAGGGCCGTGTGTTGCTGATCGCGGCTCAGCTTGGTTTTAAGAGAATTGTTGGTGTCGAATTCTCAGGAGAGCTGTGTGAGATCGCGCGCCAGAATGTAAAGGCCTTTTCCCGAAGGACACAATTAGCGGTTCGCATCGACATTGTTAAGTCCGACGTCGCAAGCTACCTTATCGAATCGGAGCAGAATGTCTTTTTCATGTACAACCCGTTTGATGAGGTTGTCATGGCCCAAGTTTTGGCGAATTTGCGCAGTTCAGTAACGCAGTTCCCAGGCAGGATTTGGCTTATCTACAACAAGCCGACGCAGGACGAGGCGGTCAGTAAGTCAGAACTGTTTTGTACGTGCGAGGAATTTCAAATCCGCGGGTCCAGGTTCAAAGTATATAACAACTAACCGCTCTGAAATCGCGCTTTGCTCACCGCCTCCACAGCCGATAGGGATAAAATGCCGGGGATCAGTCAGCCGCAAATCGGCCCCGGCCCTCAGCGGTTGACGCTGCGCATGAACTTTCTGTGGACGCTGACTGGCAATGTATTCTATGCAGCTTGCCAGTGGGGCATATTGGTAGTGCTCGCTAAGCTGGGCACGTCGCAGATGGTAGGGGAGTTTGCGCTGGCCCTGGCAATTACCGCCCCGGTCGTGATTGGCGCAGGGCTTTCGCTGAGGAGCATCCAGGCGACGGACGCGACTTCTCAGTACCGTTTCGGAGACTACCTGTTCTTGCGCTTGCTGACGACAGGTGCGGCTGGTTTGCTCATTATCGGGATCGTTTGTTTTTCCAGGTACGGCCGGCATACAGCCGCGATCATTTTGATCGTAGGCCTAGCCAAAGGGTTCGAATCGGTCAGTGACATCTTCTACGGCTTGTTGCAGCAACACGAAAGAATGGATCGGATCGCGCTGTCGATGATTATCAAAGGCTCGCTCTCGCTGGGAGCAGTCACCAGTGCCATCTATCTCAGTGGCGACCTGCTTCTCGGCGTCTGTAGTCTGGCAGCGGTCTGGGCGCTAATTCTTGCATTATATGATATTCGTTGCGGCGCGAGCGTCTTACGCACCCCGTCGGACTTGGAACACCCAAAGGTTGGCTTTTGTTCAGGCATAGCGCGCCGGCTGCAAGTGCACTGGAGGCCAAGCGCGCTGGGAACGCTGACGCTGCTGGCGCTTCCGGTGGGAATCGTCATGGCCCTCATTTCTTTCAACGCGAACATTCCCCGGTATTTCATTGAGCACCACCTTGGTACCCGGGAGCTGGGTATCTTTGCTGCCTTAGCCTATCCTCTGGCTGCTGGTACGACGGTGATCGGCGCTCTGGGAAGTTCGGCGACGCCAAGACTAGCGCGGCTCTACGCAGATGGCGATTATCGGGGCTTTTCCTCCCTCATACGCAAACTGCTGTGCCTCGGTCTGGCGGTAGGAGTGAGTGGAGTACTCTTGATCTGGCTGGCCGGGCGCCCGATTTTGCTGCTGCTCTACCAACCCGAATACGGCGATCGTGTGGGAGTCTTTCTCTGGCTCGGGATTGCGGCTGGAATTAGCTACCTGGCGTCCTTGTTAGGCTACGGAATGACCGCTGCGAGATATTTGCGCGCTCAACTGCCAGTGTTCCTCGCGGTCACGCTTGTTACAGCGGCGGGTTGCGCCGTCCTCGTTCCGCGCCATCAACTCTCGGGAACAGCGATCGCCATGATATTGGCGTACATCTGTCAGGCTTTGGCAAGCGCAGCCGTCATTGTTCACGCGCTCACGAAGCGAAAGCTAGCTAGCTAAGCTAGAAAGACGATCATGGAATCTGCTGCTCGGATTCGCGTTCTACATATCGTCGGCGGAATGGGCCGCGGTGGAGTCGAAACGTGGCTTCTACACGTTTTGCGCCACATCGATCGCGAGCGTTTTCAAATGGATTTCCTGGTTCACACTGTAGAGCCATGTCCGTACGATAACCAAATTCGCGCCCTCGGGAGCCAAATCCTTCCGTGCCTTAGGCCTCAACGCCCATGGAGTTATGCTAGAAACTTTAGACGTATCCTTGCGGCCTACGGACCGTACCAGATCGTGCATAGTCACGTTCATCACTATAGCGGCTACACGCTTCGCTTGGCCCAGCGTGCGGGCACTCCCATAAGGATCGCTCACAGCCACAATGATGTTTGCTTGCAGGATGCTTCGCCGGGCCCATTGCGGTGGATCTACCTGACCACGGCAAAACGTTGGATTCGCCGCTTCGCAACGATGCGTCTGGCAGCAAGCGGGAAAGCGGCCGAGGCTTTGTTCGGCTCGAATTGGCAGCGTAGCCCGATTTGCCGACTGCTGTATTACGGCATCGATCTTGAGCCCTTCCGTGCTCAGGCAGACCCATCGGTCAGGCCGGCTCTGCGGCTCTCCCCGGGTGCGTTCGTTATGGGACATGTCGGCCGATTTGACGCGCAGAAGAACCACTTTTTTTTGCTGGAGATCTTTCGCAAGGCCACTGATGCTGATCCCAGAACGCGTCTAATGCTGGTCGGAGATGGCCCTTTGCGGCCCGCGATCGAGCGGCGGGTAGCCGAACTAGGACTCACGGAGCGCGTCGTCTTTGCAGGGCTTCGGGCAGATGTTCCTCGTCTGTTGCTTGGGGCGGTGGACGTCTTCGTGATGCCATCCCTGTACGAGGGATTGGGACTGGTTTGCCTCGAAGCCCAAGCAGCCGGACTGCCGTGTGTCATTGCGGATACGATTCCTGCCGAAGCAGACGTTGTTCCGCAATTAGTGACACGCTTGCGGCTGTCGCAGCCGGCTTCGAGTTGGGCCAGGGTCATATTTGCACGTTGCAAGGAAACGCCTCCGATCACCCAGGACGAAGCGCTCGCGGCGATGGAGGCGAGCCCATTCAGCATCCGTACGGCAGTGGCAGAATTGACGCGGGTTTACGAAACCGCATTGACGGCAGCATCAGCGCATTGCCCGGGTTCTCTGCGATTTGGTGGCGCCAAAAATCAACTATACAACGTTGCGCCATAACGTTGTAATTAGAATACACCCTATGCTAGAGGTATCCGAGGCGAGGGAAGATCTGGGACTTGCGAGTCGGGGCGTGACAAGTCTTCATCTCTCCTTCCTGTTTTGCACGCTGATCGTTTTCGGCTTTGTCGTCGCCTCTGAGCAGACCGTGCATTGGTTTCTTGTTCCGATATTGTTCTGTGGCGTTTTGATCGGGTGCGATGCCGCCGACTGGTTTCGTGGTCGATTGGATCTTTTCGACCCGTCAGGTATCATCGGACTGCTGGGGGTTCACTTTTTTTTTCTCGCGCCGCTGCTGCACGTCTCCTGGAACGCGTGGATGAGGTACGTCGAACCTCCTCCAGACTGGCGGGACTGGCTTGGCGCTATGGCGATCGTGAACGCTATCGGGCTGGTTTTGTATCGCGTCGCAAGAAAAAAGGCGGCATGGCTGGGAAAGCAAACCAGGAAAAGAATTTTTTGGCAGTTGAACCGAAAGCGACTTTTGTTCGCTGCAGAGTGCGGATTGGTGCTGAGCGGCGCTCTGCAGATCTGGGTCTACGCCCGAAAGGGAGGAATAATTGGCTATATTGAACAGTTCAGCCGGTCAACTGATGATCCCGACGCTGGTTTCAAAGGCATGGGCTGGATCTTCATGGTGTCTGAAAGCTTTCCGATTCTGGCGATGATTGGTTTTGCAGTCTGCGCTGGCCGTTCACCGATCGCCAAGACCTGGCCGAATATAACTCTCGTATTACTGGTAGTATTTACACTCCAGATATTCTTTGGAGGCCTCCGCGGCAGCCGCAGTAACACCATATGGGCCTTATTTTGGGCGACTGGAATCATTCACTTCTGGATTTGCTCCGTGAACAGAACGTTTGTCTTTATAGGGATCTGTTTCCTGGTTGTTTTTATGTACCTTTACGGTTTTTACAAGGATCTGGGAGAAGATACCTGGAACGCCTATCAAGCCGGCGAGATCGACCCCGCGGCAAGCAAAACGGGACGAAAATTAGACGGCTTGCTTCTGGGGGACCTGGGTCGATCCGATGTTCAGGCATTCTTGCTTTATCGGCTCTCACGGCCAGATCGGGATTATCGATACGCCTGGGGGAGAACCTACCTTGCGAGTGCCGCGCTCCTCATCCCGAAGGCGTTCTGGCCCGATCGGCCGTCGGGAAAGGTTAAGGCAGGCACCGAGGCACAGTATGGCGTTGGGTCGTACGACGAGCACAAATGGAGTTCATCCCTAGTATACGGACTCGCCGGAGAAGCGATGCTGAACTTTGGGCCAATAGCAGTTCCCTTTGCTTACGGGGTTTTCGGTCTGGTTGTCGGGATATTGCAACGTTTTCTCTATACGTTACGCCACGGGGATACACGACTGCTGCTGTATCCGTTTCTTGTCAACTGCTGTTTTTCGATGCTGGAAAGTGATTCCGACAATCTATTGTTTAATTTTATCAAGGGGGGCCTCGTGCCTATACTCGTCGTCTGGTTGGGTTCCTTCGTCTTGATTCACTCGCCGATATCCAAATCCGGCTTCGCACAAGAATGATTCTGCCCAAAGCGGACCAACAGGAATCGAAATAGAGTTTATGAACGTTATCGTCACCACTGAGCAGCGGTTTGACCGGACGCCGGATGGCCAGGTCTGGACGTCGGGATCTTTTGCATATCCATTCTGGACTCGCTATCTCGCGGTGTTTGATTCAGTACAAATCCTCGCACGGGTACGTAATGTGTTGGTGCCACCGCCGGGCTTTCGACTCGTCAGCGGTTCCAAGGTCACCTTTGCCGGAGTGCCGAATTATGTGGGACCCGAACAATACCTGCTGCGACGAGCAGGTATCAGGGCAGCGACGGTGAAGGCCGTCCAAAACAGCGATGCTGTCATTCTCCGGGTGCCGGGCCAAGTTGGTTCGTGTATCGCGCGGTGCCTGCGCAGGATCGGGCGCCCTTACGCGGTCGAAGTCGTGGGCGATCCTTATGACGTTTTTGCCCCTGGAGCGGTAAGACACCCCCTGCGGCCGTTCTTTCGGAGGTCGGGTACATGGAGTTTGCGTCTGCAGTGCGCAGGGGCCTGTGCCGCCTGCTACGTCACGGAGCACGCGCTGCAGCGCCGCTACCCGCCCGGGCCGAAGGCGTTTGCAACTTCGTGCTCAGACGTTGAGTTACCGGCGGCCGCCTTCGTCAGTGTTCCGCGTACCTCAATGCCCGACGGTAGAGCCAGGCTCATCTTCGTGGGCTCGTTAGCGCAGCTTTACAAGGCTCCCGACGTGCTCATTGATGCGGTAGGAGTTTGCGTGCGCGACGGGCTGAACATCGGGTTGGTGCTCGTCGGCGACGGCCGCTATCAGCCAACAGTGGAAGCACGCGTGTTGGCGCTGGGCTTGGGCAACCGCGTGCACATGCGTGGCCACCTGACCACCCCTGAGGCGGTGCGGGCGGAACTGGATCAGGCTCACCTTTTTGTCCTGCCTTCGAGGGTCGAAGGCCTCCCACGGGCCATGGTCGAAGCCATGGCTCGCGGCCTGCCCTGCCTGGGCTCAACCATCGGTGGTATACCGGAACTGATCCTGGCAGAGGATCTCGTTCCGCCAGGCGACGCTCCGGCGCTCGCCCAAAAAATTCATGAAGTAATCACCGATCCCGCTCGCATGGCACGGATGTCGGCACGCAATTTGGCCAAGGCCAAAGGGTATTCTGATGTGATTCTCACCAGCCAGCGTCAGCCATTCTACCAGCATCTCAGAGCGTGCAACGAAGCGTGGCTAAAGGGGAAATAATGAACACGATATCTCGACTGGTTTACATTACAACTCTCGCAAGGACGCTAGAAGGCTTTCTACAAGGCCAGTTGTCTTATATGCGCGAGCGAGGGTTCGACGTCGTAGTCATCTCAGCGCCGAGCAATGGGCTTCGCGCGGTTAGAGAACGAACAGGGGTCGCCACCGTACCGGTGCCGATGGAACGGGAGATTAGTCTCCTCAAGGACTTGGTTTCTTTGGTTCGGCTTTACAGAGTGCTGCGACGACTTCGTCCCGCGATTGTGAACGCTGGCACGCCTAAAGCCGGCCTCCTCGGGATGATCGCAGCCCGCGCTGCGGGTGTTCCCGTTCGGATCTATTTCTTACTTGGTCTGCGCCTGGAGACGACACGTGGTCTGAAACGTTTTGTTTTGGGCGCTTCTGAGCGTTGTGCCTCGGCTTTGGCGCACAAAGTGATCTGCGGTAGCGAAAGCTTGCGACGGCAGTACCTAAAGCTCGGATACACTACGGAAACCAAGACATTTGTTCCGGAGAAAGGTTCTCCAGATGGCTTAAATTATCCAGATGAGCGTAGGCAGCAGGCGCGTGTGCGGGCGCCAGCGTTGCGCACCCACCTGGGAATTCCCGACGGCGCACCCGTGGTTGGTTTTGTTGGCCGTTTTACACGCGACAAGGGCGTGCCCGAGCTTCTGGACGCCTTTGGTCGAATTCTCATGTCTTTGCCTCATACGCGGTTGCTGATGCTAGGCCATTTTGAAGACGGTGATCCGATCCCCCAGAGTTACGTGGAGCGGTTACACAGTCACCCGAGCGTGGTCATGGCCGGCTGGGTCCCTGATCCTGATCCATACTATGTACTCATGGATGTTGTGGCCTGCCCTTCCCATCGGGAAGGACTCGCGGGGCCACCGTTGGAAGCTGCAGCGGTCGCGAAAATCCCCTCGGTGGGCTTTCAGGTCACGGGCACCGTGGACGCGATCTGTGATGGTGTGACCGGGACCATCGTTCCTCTCGGTGATGTCGCATCGTTCGCTTGCGCACTGGAGAAATATCTGACCAACGACGCCCTCAGACGTGAACACGGCGAGGCCGCTCACGAATACGTCCTGCGTCATTTCCGTTCGGAAAAAGTTCGGGAGGCAATTTACGGAGAGTATGTCCGGTTATTGAAAGCGAGAAGCCCCGCTTTATTCCAAAAGCTCGTGGACGATCCAAAGAGAGCGTCCCAGAGCGCTCTTGGTGAATGAATCTGATGTGAACATTGCGGCTTCAGCAGGGGCTGCCAGAATCACGCAAAAACCGTTCTACCCATCTTCTAATCGGATCATGAGATGCAACCACAGTCTGGACTAAATCCATCGTCGGATGTTGCGCCTGCGAGCAGCGACAAGCACGGGTGTGGTGCGAGTGCGATCGTAGTCAGGCCTGTTACGGAAGATCTTATCCCCGCCGTCAGAGAATTCAATTCACGCTTGGACGCCGGCGGTGCACCACGCGAATTTCGTTTTCCAGAGTGTCATATCTCCAGGTGCCTTCCCAAGACGAATGATAGACCGCTCTACGAGCAGCACTTTGCGCTATTAGAGAAGGACATCATTCGCGGCTGCTATATTTTCAGGCATCAAGATTTTTCCTTCTACAACGTGATCCGTTCGGTGGGCTTTTGGCGTTGGCCAATATCCGAAGGGCTGGTCAATAACAAATACTCCTGGGTGGCCTCGCGGATGCTAGCGGCTGCACTGAAGGCTCAGCCCCTGATCTATGGCTTGGGCATGACTGATCAGCTCACGCGGCTGTTGACGGCCATGGGATGGAGTGTGCGCAGTGTGCCGTTCTACTTCAAGGTCAACCGCCCCGAGCGTTTCTTGAGAGAAATCAGCGTGTTGCGAAAGACCAAATCCCGGCGGCTGTTAGCAACGGTCGGAGCCATAACAGGAATTGGAGGGGTAGCGCTAAAAATTCTGCACAGTGTGCGCGCAGCCGGCGGTCTGCGCAATGAACAGGCTGAGCTCGTGCGAAGCTTTTCGGGCTGGGCTGACGACTTGTGGAACGCATGCAAAAGGCGGTACGCGATGATCGCGGTGCGCGATAGGGAAACCCTAAATATACTGTACCCCGCGGCCGGCAACAGGTTCTTGTGTTACAAAGTTGTCTGCGACAGCGCTGTTCTGGGCTGGGTTGTACTGCTGGATACGCAAATGCGCGACCATAACCACTTCGGGAATCTTCGAGTGGGATCGATCGTGGATTGTCTTGCTCTACCTGAACAGGCTTCTGGAGTGGTCCGAGCAGCCACCAGGATCCTGGAAGCTCGCGGGGTGGACTTGATTGTTTCCAACCAATCCCACGCCGCTTGGTGCGCAGCTTTGCAAAGCGCGGGATTTCTACCGGGTCCTTCAAATTTTCGTTTCGCAGCCTCGCGAGAACTTGCCAAAAAACTTGATCCTTTCCCAACTACCTTCGGGCACATCCATTTGAATTGGGCGGATAGTGACCGCCCGGTTCGTCTTTAGTAGAGAGCGCACGCCGCGGCGCAATCCAATTCAACCCTCAGTCGGAGACAGACTCAATGAACGATAACGGATCTCGAAAAATCCTCCAATTGTTTGCCACCTGCCCGCAGTCCAGCGCGGGTCAAACGGATTCCTACGTAAGGAGGGTGGCTGAAGTAGCGCGCTGGAGTGAACAATACGGCTGCAAAGGTATCCTTGTGTATACGGATAACTCGTTGGTGGACGCTTGGCTAGTATCTCAAATCATCATCCAAAACACGGAGAAGCTATGTCCGCTCGTTGCCGTGCAACCGGTTTACATGCATCCGTATTCG
>Ga0306920_100010128_pt1 | contig 12623 bp, 12 predicted proteins | sample flu12Cox44000170_FD_204666 | JGI IMG/M metagenome (GOLD analysis project Ga0306920, IMG submission 204666) | Lab enrichment of tropical soil microbial communities from Luquillo Experimental Forest, Puerto Rico - flux4day.12C.oxic.44.000.170 (v2)... | ecosystem: Environmental > Terrestrial >...
TGGCTTCGCTGGTGGCTGAGGCTGCCATGGTTTTCTCCGTGGGCATTGTAGTGCAACCCAAGAAACAGCAAAAGCAACCATTTCTGCCGGTGGACCCGAGGGCTACCCGGCGCCGTTCCTACCGCTCCATCCTACAGCGTAGAACTCTTCTCCACGATCAGCTTCCTCACCCGCTCGACAAACGCCTCCACCGGAACCGATCCTTCTGCTTTCTCCTGTCCGCGAACCCGCACATTGACTTGGCCCGACTCAACCTCCTTGTCGCCGACCACAAGTTGAAACGGCACCTTCTGCAACGCGTGCTCGCGAATCTTGGCGTTCATTTTTTCGTTGCGCACGTCAACCTCGACGCGCACTCCGGCAGCTTGCAGCTTGTTGCCGACTTCGTGGGCGTAAGCCTGGTGCTTCTCGCCGATAGGAATAATGACTACCTGCACCGGTGAGAGCCATACCGGAAAGGCCCCAGCATAGTGCTCGATCAGCACCCCGAAGAAGCGCTCCACCGAGCCATAAAGTGCGCGATGGACCATCAGCGGCTGATGACGCTTGCCATCTTCGCCGACGTACTCGAGCTGGAAGCGCTCGGGCAAGGTGAAGTCAAACTGCACGGTCGAGAGCTGCCACAGGCGCCCGATGGCGTCCACCAGCTTGATGTCGATCTTGGGTCCGTAAAACGCGGCTTCGCCGGGGATGGTTTTGTACTCGATGTTGCGCCGCTTGAGCGCCTGTTCGAGCGAGCGCCGCCCCAGCTCCCATTGTTCGTCTCGCCCGGCGTACTTCGCCCGGTCCTTGGGGTCCCAGGTCGAAAGCTCGACCTGAAATTCTTTGAAGCCGAAGGTGTCCAGCACCGCCAGCGCGAAATCGAGGCAGCCGACTACCTCGTCCTCAATTTGCTGAGGCGTGCAGAAGATATGGGCGTCGTCCTGGGTAAAGCCGCGCACCCGCAGCAGGCCGTGCATCACGCCCGAGCGCTCGTAACGGTACACGGTGCCGAGCTCGCCAAGCCGAACCGGCAGGTCGCGGTACGACTTGAGCGAGTCTTTGTAAATGAGGATGTGGAACGGACAGTTCATCGCCTTCAGGCGATAGTCGGCATCGTCCAGTTCCATGGGCGTGAACATGTTCTGCGCGTAGTAACCCTCATGGCCCGAGGTCTTCCACAGGTCCACGCGGGCGAGGTGCGGCGTGAACACCAACGAATAGCCTCGCTTGAGGTACTCGTTGCGCATCCAGTCTTCCATTTCCTTACGGATCAGCCCGCCCTTGGCGTGCCAGAAGATCAGACCCGGCCCCGCCAGCTCCTGGATGGAGAACAGGTCGAGCTGCTTGCCAAGCACTCGGTGGTCGCGCTTCTTGGCCTCCTCGAGCTTGTTGAGATAGTCGTCGAGCTCTTTCTTCGAGTAGAACGACGTGCCGTAGATACGCTGAAGCTGTGGGTTCTTCTCGTCGCCCAGCCAGAAGGCCCCGGCGACGTTCAGCAACTTGAAAGCCTTGATGCGCCCGGTTGAGGGAATATGGGGACCGCGGCAGAAGTCGAGGAACTTCCCGGTCTTGTAGATCGAGATCTTCTCGTCGGGTGCCGTGAATTGCTCGATGAAGTGGCACTTCATGAAGTCGCCTTCGGCCCGGAAGCGCTGTAAGCCCTCGGCGCGCGGCAGAAACTCGCGCGCATAGGGCAGGTCTTGCTTGGCCAGCTCCTGCATCTTCTTTTCGATGGCCTGCAGGTCCTCCGGCGTAAAGGGCTGCTCGCGATAAAAGTCGTAGAAAAATCCGCTCTCGGTCGCGGGGCCGTGACCAAGCTTGGTCTCGGGAAACAGCTCGAGCACCGCCGCCGCCAACAAGTGAGCCGACGAGTGCCGGTACACCTCCAGCGCTTCCGGATCGCGTTCAGTGAGCAGCCGCAGTTCGACGTCCTGCTCGAGTGGACGACTTAGATCGACCAGCTGCGGGCTGCTGCCGTTCGCCGTCGGCGTGATCTGGGCGGCCAGAGCCGCATCGGCCAACCGCGGGCTGATATCACGTGCGATCGCAAGGGAAGACGTGCCTTTAGGAACGTCTTTAACGCTGCCGTCAGGCAGTTTTACATGGATGACTTCCGACATGATGGCGTGGACCTATGGGCAGCGCGAGCTATCAGCTTAACCCTTGAGTCTATCGGACAAGGACCAGGGCAGCAATCAACCCGGCGGTGTTGCCGGCGGGTAGCCGTGAACCAGTCGCTCACCGGCCTAGCGGAAAAACTTGCTCACCGGCTTTGCCCTTGGATGTGCTTGGGAGTTAGCATCATACTCCCATTTCGTTGCTCCGAACGGTTCACCACTAAGGGGAGAAATAACCACAAGGAGAGAAGTCCATTAAGAGAACAATCACTCTTGTCGCTGCCCTGCTGTGTCTCGGCTTGGCAGTCCCGGGCATATTCTCGCAGCAGCCGACCAATCCCCCTAAGCAGAACTTTCAAGCAGCCAAGTCGCCGGTCTCACAGGACGTTCCGGCAGAGCTGCAGAGTGCGAAGGCAAAACTAGAGAGCGCGCGCAACGATTTGGTACACGCAGGCGGCGAGTGGGGCGGATTTCGGGATGCCGCGATCAAGAACATCGACGAAGCACAGGCTAATCTTCGGAAGGCAACGGAATTCCACCAGAAGAACGGGAAAAAATAGCCTTGACAGTAGCGTCTGCTGGACCGTCTTCCGGCTCAACCTCAAAACCTAAGATTGGCCCCGTCACTCTGCCCTGCGGGAAAGGGCGGGGCCTTGCGCCAGCGGCGGCGGAGAACGGGCGATCGAGTCAACGATGCGGCCGCCTGCTCCGGCCCTCCAGCACCAGCGCGCCGATGAAGGCCACGCAGCCGACGGCGATGGCGATGGGAATAGCCACGCGACGGTAGGCGTTGCGCATGTCAGGCTGGATTCCCGCGATCAAGCCATAGGTCACCAGTCCAATGATGCCCAGCAGGAGGCCAAGCCCCATCCCCCCGGCCGTAAACAACAATGTCGTGAACACCACGCGAGCGGCGGAGGTGAAAAGAGGAAAGATCGTGCTGCGGCCGGGTGAGCGTGCATCCTGCATGGTCCTCTAAGGTACATCACCATCAGCAGTCCTTTCACTATCAAGAGCTCCGGAAAGCTGCCTGCTGACTTGTTGCTGTGTCTTTTCGAACTCGACTTTCGCATGCGCTATGTGGTGCAGAATCGCGTGCATACGGCGGGGACCTAGAAGAACATATCCCAATCCGCAGAAAAGCATTAACTCGGTTCCGAAGCCTGCCACATTCGCCTCGCTTAGACCTGTTTGTCGGCGGGTTGGCTGGTAGCTTCTGCCCGCTCGTTTATGGCTGACCTGAATCCGCGAATGCCTTCCCCAATTCCTTTTCCCAGTTCGGGGAGTTTCTTCGGACCAAACATGAGCAGGGCAACGGCGACGATCACCAGCAGGTGCATGGGCTGAAACAGTCCTTCGATCATAGGAATCCTCAATTCGGCATGTTTTAAAAATCAGGCGCTGTGCCGTGGTTTCAGAACAGCGCCCTATAAGAGAGGAGAAGCAAGTTCGCCACTCCCCGGTGATCAGCATTCGCGTCTGGCTTGGTCTGCATCCGAAGCCAAGTCCTTCAAAAGCTGGAAAAACTCTGAAGTCTGGCCGATGAACAGTCCGTCATTGGTGAGGGCTTTGACCGCGCCCATCGCGATCCCCTCGGTCTCGGTTGGACGAATGATTGAACAGCGTGGGAAGCTTCGGTTTAGGAATGGGCACGGCTCTGGCATGATCAGGTTGGCCTGCAACGTCTCCGGCTGACTGAAATGGAGGTCGAAGAACGTCACATCTGAATTGTTTACGGGGTCATGTACCGTAAACGGCAGATTGCCCGGAGGCCCATTCGGGTTGGTGTTCGCATTGCCGGCTTTGTCTTGCCAGGTTTGAAAGTGCATTGTCTCGGTTGGACCGATGCTAAGTACAATTCGCAAAACTTCCGGGTGGGTTACTCTCTGAGCAAGCCCAGGGTAGAGGCTGGTGCCACCTTGCTCAATAAAGCAGAAGTGGAAGCCCGCCGTGAATGCAATCGCCTTGATCAGGTTCGCGTTGTTCGCGTCAGTATCATTTCTGGGAATCGCCGTATGCGTCCCTTTGTTCAAACTCGGGACCGCCCGAGCGAATGAGGTGTCACCGAGATCAGGGTTCTTGTTGTTGGAACGATATCGGCCCCAATAATTGGTGTCGATGGTGAGTTGCGTGAGATTGGTGAGCCTTCCCTTCCTAGCTGACCCGGTGGCCTTGCTACCTGCCAATTTGCGGAAATGGGGGCCCAGCAGGCGGTCGAGGTCCTCCGTGCCGGCACCTTTCGATTTCAAGTACGCCATCAGGAAGTTCGCGTGGCTGAATTCGTCATCGGTGTTGTCGTTAATGTACTGGGGCATGTCGCCATCCAGGATCTGAAGAGCGGTCGTGTATGCCGCGTTCCCGCCAGTGGGAGGTGGCTTAGTGCCGGTTGCGGGATTAGGAGCTTCGAAAAAGCTGTTTACCCCCGTCGCTGAACTCAGTTCCCAGTATTGTTCCCAGAGATCGCTCTCGAGGATTTCCGCCGCGGCAAGAAAGCGCAGGATCGCCGCGTCGCCCTTGGTCAGGCTGTCATTCGTCTCCTCTTGAGCGTGGAGCAGCGAGGGCAGGAGCGATCCTGCGGAAAGCGCCACCCCTGCGACCCCCACGCCTTTCAGGAATGAACGCCGCTTGACGGTGGCCTTGGTTTGAGGCTTAAGGTCTCCGCCTGCCGCTTGCGGGCCGTCAGGCGAAATTAGGTTTGCTAAGCGATCTTCAGTCGCCATACTTCACACTCCGCTCCATTTAGAGACTCTCGGCCATCGATTTCGATGAATAGACTTGGGCCGACTTGCTCAGACTAGGTCTGCGGCTGCGATTGCTTGTCATCGCGGGGTGAAAGCCTAGCAAAAGAATTGTCAACAGCTGCGCCAGCTGAGAAGTCGCAGTTTCTGCGCGGTTCAAGAGTGGTCCCCGGGCAGAGCGCGCGCTTAGTAATTAAGCCCTCGGCTGCGTGATCAGGGAGCTCAGCCAAGCGACGGCGTGCCAGGTCTCAGATGTAGCGGCTGCGTTACAATCAACCATTCATGTCTCAAGCGTCTCAAGCCGTAACCCGAACGCCTGCCGAAATCGTGCGCCTTGCCCCGGTTTCGCAGGCGAGTAACGGCATCTGCTACGCGGTCATGGGCGAGGTGACCAACGCCGTGCGCGACCTGGAGCGTATGGTCACCGCGGTTCCCCGCACCATAGCGGCCGCTTTGAGCCGCAAGGCCTACTATTTCGTTCCCTTAACGCTCAATCTTGACGAAGAAACCATGATCGCTGACCGCTACGATGTGCAGCTGGCCGATAGCGCGATCTGCCATCGCAACCACACGCTGGGCGATTCGCAGTGCGTGTTCATCTCAACCCGGCTGATGGAGGACAGCTTCGCCATTGCCTTCGAGTTCTTCATCAACGTAGGACATAACTTCGTGGAGCGCGTGGGCGTGGCGCAGGAGTTCAGCGACCTGGTGTGGAAGCAGGTGGAGGACAAAGCGCGGGGCGAGACATCGATGGATGCCTACGAGCTGCGCAAGATTGCGACCACGAACAGCTCCGAAAGCGAAAAGGCGAAACATGAATACCTGATGGCCGCCTTCGCTGACGCGATTGCGGTGTACACGCTGTCGCTTTTTCTCGATGTGGACTATCAGGAGTTGCGCGAACGTGATTATCCGTTACTGGCTCCGGTCGCCCTGGCGGAACGGCTGCGCAAGGTGAACGAGCTCTTCCCGCCAAACCCCGGATACGAGTTTGCGGTATATCACCGCAGAAGGCAGTAGAACCATGTGTCTGGAGGTCGGTGGTTAGCTGGCGAAATGTGCTTGATCTTTGACCCAGGCCGCCATCCATTACCATGATTGCCCACCTTCGCGGACGACTGATCGCCAAGCATCCCAACCAGGCCGTCGTCGAGGCAGCGGGCGTCGGCTATGATGTCGCAATCTCTGTGCCCACGTTTTCCGATCTTCCCCCTGTTGGCAGCGAGGTTGCCCTGCACATCCACACCCATGTGCGCGAAGACACCATCGCCCTGTACGGATTCCTACGTGCGGACGAAAAGCGCCTGTTCGAGAAGCTGGTCACGGTGAGCGGAATTGGGCCGAAGCTCGCGATCACGATTTTGAGCGGCATGGCTGCAGTGGACATGGTCGGCGCGATTCGTGCCAGTGACCACGCCCGGCTGACCCGCATTCCCGGCATCGGCAAGAAGACCGCCGAACGCATGTGCGTCGAGCTACGCGACAAGCTGGATGTATTCGCCACGCCACCGGCCGCGGCTGCCGTCTCATTGGTTGAGCAAGATGTGATCTCCGCACTCACCAACCTCGGCTACCAGCACGGTCTGGCGGAAAAAGCGGTCACACGCGCGACGGCGTCCGCGGGGCGGGAAAATTTCGACGCCATCTTCCGTGCGGCGCTGGGGGCGCTGTCAAAGTAGAACTTGCCGGCCATTTGCTCGAAACCCCAAAGCTTCGCAGCCTGACATTATGTCCGAAGTCCACCGGTTTTACCCCCGGGCAAGGGCTGAAATAGTCAGACACTGCCAGCGGCGGCCGGCCTCGGATCGACCTGTCCGCGTTGGCAGGTGATCGAAACGCCGCTTTGGCCCTCCGCCACGACCAAGCCAAGGCATCACGCCTCTTCCTGTTCAGCCCGCCCCATTGGCAGTCGTGGAGGAGAACCATGCATTTTAGTCGGGTTTCTGAGCACAACTACCTCCCTTGCAGCACTAGTAATGTTTGTTCTGGCACGATGCCGCCGCGTCGGCCTCCAGCGTTACTCACGCCCGGATGTCCGATGGGTGGCGATATGCGCTGACCAGTCTCGCAATGAGGACTGCCAGGTAGAAGACGCCCAGGATGGCCTCGATCAACGCCGTCGCGCGCGCTTCGGCAGAGACGGCGGTAATCCCGACCGCTCCGACGGAGGTAATCGTGGCAAAGCTGTAGTAAAGGAAGTCAAACCGCTGCGGAATGGTGTGCAAGTTGGTGAGCGGGTCAAGATAGAAGGCCCTGGGATTGAGGGTGTCCACCATTTCGTAGACGCTGGTAAAGCTGAATCCCAGGAGCAGATAAATGCACAGAGCTCCGAAGATTGTTTCCGAGGTGGGCCGCTCATTGGTGAACACGCGGCGAAAGATGCGCAGACGTCAGGACGGGTCTCAGATGTCCAGCAGAGGACCTCGATCGGCCGCCCTATGGCACCTCGATCGCCCACGCGACAACCTTCTACTGGTCTTTCTCTTTTGTCCAAAGCACCAGCAGCGCGGGTGATTCCTCCTCGCCATGGTTAAGCCGGCTGGCAGACAGATAATAGGCCCCATACTTCGCATCGCTCGGTTTTAGCTCCGGCGTCTTTTCGGGAAGCTGGCGGCTCTGACAAAGAAAACTGTCAGCCATCTGGTGCGGCACTGCCATGATTGCAAATGCGTTTGAGTTTACCTGCTCCACTGGGCGCACCAGCTCATTGACCGGTTGAACACTCGACATCATGTCAGAGAGATTCTGCCCTGGCGGAACTCTTCCGAGTGGATTTGTGAGTGCCTTCTGTATTCGGTCCGCGGGCTTCATCGCCTTCTCCGTTTCGGACGGAGCGGCCAGGCATCGGTACGAGCGCTCTGACACGTAGCGCGCTGCGCCCGCAGGGCCTCTTTTTTCCATCCAAGATTCATAGAACGACGAGATGTCCTTTACCGCATTGGGATCACCAGCGATGGTTTTGGGCTCAGGTTCCGAGAGTGAGGGGGCCGCTGCGGCTGTGTTAGGTGCAATGCCGACAACGCTGCCGTCGTCGATGCGGATGGCAACGATCCTCCAATACTTCCCTTCCTTCGTCCACCGCAGCTACATCACTTTATTACGGCCATCGCCCAGCTTCCCGCGAAGCGCCGCGCCGTAAAACTCTCCTTTGTCTTTCTTGCTGCCCTCTGCTTGAGCTTGAATGCACCCCTGGTCTTGAGCCATATCTGGAGGTACCTCAACCAGCCGGAACTCCGCGGGATAGGCGTTTTTTTCTTCTTTCAGATCGGGCTTCCAATTTGTGGCGGCTTCAAACACGTCCTGTACGGAGTTGGTTTTGCCGAGGCTGGCGTTGAATCGATCCATCGCCATCAAGGTGTTGAACCGCACCATGCCTGGCGGAATTGGTTTCTGTTTCTTCCTGGCCATGCTCTCCAGACAGGGATAGCTGAGCGGCGAAAGATACGCGATTGCATTTTCTGGTTGCCTGTTCACTACCCACGACGTCAGGAAGTCGTGGACACTTGCGTCGATGCCTTGATTTGCAGTTATGCGAGGATTCACTGGAATGGCTGCCGCCCTCCCGGTCGTTGCGTCGCTGGCGGGCTTCGCTGTACTGCCCAGCGAGAAACCAAAGACCTGACGCCACCACCCATTTAACCCCGCCCAGCGATCGTCGTGGGTATCCAGATTGCCTCCGGCACGTACGTCCGAGTTCCCCGCAGTCAGGTGGCCGTTGAATAGCGCCTTGGGAAATGTTGACGAGCGATAATCCACGTCGATGTCGGACATGCGCTCGTCCCGCGTAATCGAAAGCTGGATTGACGGTGGACCGTTCTTGAGTCGATAGCAGATGGGAAATCCCTTGTGATACACCGTGTTGTCCTTGTCGTGAAAGAACTCACGACTGCTGCTCAGGAGTCGATCGCATTGGGCTTCAAGTAAACGTACATGCGGAACTGTCTGTCACCTCCCGCCCCGGCTTCCTCTCCCAATACCTGGTCCAGGGCGTCAACAAGGTCGATTGCACGTCCAAGGCTTTGACCCTTTTCATTGGTCAGTTTCGTGGAAACGAGGGCATGGGTCACCGCATCGAACGTCGTTCGGACCGACACGCGGGCGCCATTGTAAGCCTGTTCTGGATCAAGTGTGCTGCCCATTGTTTGGTTGTATGTCCGGACGAAGTTGTCTAAAAGGCTTCTCTGCTCCGGCAGAAGTGTTGCATAAGGCTGTCCGAAAGCATGCGGACTACTGGCTTTCGGTGGAGGTGTGGTCGCCTTCGCTGGCTTCTGTTCTTGCCCTGCTGAACCACCAACCAACCCGGCAACTACTAAGCTCACTGCGATCATCTGAGTGATAGAATTCATAACCCACCATGCGATCCGCCACCTATTTCTACGCTCCGGAACATCCTTGACGTAAGCTAAGGACTTCTGCAGATTAGAAACCGAGCGGCTGATTGCTATGCTATCTTTCGTTCCATCGAGCCCTTAAAAACCTGTCAATAGCGCTTGTTCGCAGGCCATAGTCTTCACCAGATAAAAGTCCGGTTGCTTCGAATCGTCACTGCCACGAATCGAGAAGTGAGATCGAGCGAGGTCTCGAAATAGTGACTGGAATAGAGTTGTTTATCCGCAAATACATAAGCAGCCTCCCCAGGCAGGCCTCTCGCCGGGCATGATCAGGACATGGTGATAATAAACAGCGTTGCTCAGATGCGACCTGTGGCGGGAAACGCTTCTGGCTGGTTCTTTTGACGCTTCTCCAGCTGGGCCTTGGGATCCAGGCTCTTGCTTGCAACGCCTCTCCAAACCAGGTGCTGGTTTGCAGGATCGTACATGTCAACTGCCAGCTCGTCCATCGGTCACAATATTGCGACGGTGCGTGGGCTTCAGCGCCTTGATCCTCACATCGGTCAGCGGCATTTCGGCCCCCAATTTGTGTCCACCAATAGCTCACTAAAGATTCAAGTCAAGGAGACACCCTGGTGTACACACTTTCGTTCGGCTTCTCGTGGAGGCTACCGGACAGCGTAGGATCTGAGCTGACTAAAAACAATGGCTTTATGTCGTTGCATCGAATTTTGACGGAAGCCTGCGGCGCTTATATTACTTTCCGATGCAGAATGAACTGAAGATGGTATGGAGAATGTCGTCCGGCGTTGTCGCGCCGGTGATCTCGTCGAGCGGACGCAGGGCGTTGTAGAGGTCGATGAGCACCATCTCGTGCGGAGTCTTGAGCAGCACGGCAGCTGCTGCAGCATCGAGCGCGGCGATGGAGTCCTGCACCAGCTTCTGGTGGCGGATGTTAGTAAGAAAGCCCCTCTCCGTCTGAGCTGCGCCATCCCCGCCAGTCAGGCGCAGAATCTTGGAGCGCAACTGCTCGATGCCTTGGCCGGTGAGAGCCGAAGTCATCACTACCGGAAGGCCACCGTCCGGCAATAAGGGCGCGGTTGTGGTGGCGTCGATTTTGTTCTGGACCACGATGGCCAGTCGATGTGTAACCAGCGAGATCAGTTCGGTGTCACGACGGCGCGCAACATCGTCGTTGGGCGGATGCGAGGCATCGAGGACGACCAGCGCGAGGTCAGCGTCGGCCAGAGCTTCCATCGATTTGCGCACGCCAATGCTCTCGGCTTCGTCGAGTGCTTCACGAATGCCTGCCGTGTCCACCAGGCGCACGGGAATTCCACCGATGGAAACCGTCTCGCTCACCAGGTCCCGTGTTGTGCCCGGGGTCGGGGTAACAATGGCGCGTTCATGCTCGACGAGACGATTGAAAAGACTTGATTTGCCGACATTAGGCCGGCCGACGATGGCGAGGGTCAGGCCCTCATGCACTACTTTTCCGTAAGTGAAGCTGGCGAGCATTTGTTCCAGTGGCAGGCGGACTTCAGCCATGCGCTCCAGGATCCGCTCATCGGCGATGATCGCGACATCGTCTTCGGCAAAGTCGATGCCGGCCTCCATGATGGCAATCAGCTCGATGAGCTTCTGCTTGATGGGCTGCAGCCGCCTGGACAGGGCGCCCGCGAGCTGGCGGGCGGCAACCTGTGCCTGGTGCAGCGTTTGCGAATTGATGAGGTCCCCAACCGCCTCGGCTTGGGTAAGGTCGATACGTCCGTTAAGGAAGGCTCGCATGGTGAACTCGCCGGGCTCGGCGAGGCGTGCACCCCGGGCAATCGCCATCTCCACCAGGTGACGCAGCACGACCGGTGAACCATGGCAGGAAATTTCGACCAGGTCATCGGTAGTGTAGGAGTGAGGCTTGGCAAAATACGTGACCACCACCTCATCGATCCGCTCACCTGTGCCGGGATCGATCAGCTGGCCAACGTGGGTGCGATTGGTTTGCAGCTCATGCCCCAGCTGCAACATGGGAAGCGCAATCTTGGTGGCCTCCGGGCCGGACAGGCGCACTACTCCGATTCCACCGCGGCCCGGCGGCGTGGCCACGGCCACCACGGTGTCGTCAAGGTACATGAAACGATTATTCACCAGCGGAGCCTAGAGACAGGACTCGGCTTCGAAAATTTGATCCCGGGAAATTGTTTCCTAAAGACGTTTTACCGCACGGGCGCCGAGCACTCTTGGCCGTGCCTGCCCGGAAATCGGCACTACGGTTGGAAAAGGGGAAGCCGTAGCACTCTAACTACTTTGCATTCCTCGGGGACCTTGGTCGGGCAGGGCTAAGGCAACGGCTCTTGCCGGTCTACCGTGCCCGTGCTGAGCTCTTATCTTCTTCGGGATGGGGCCGGGACTGGTGGCTTGCCCTTGTAATCCTTAGGGTAGACAACGACATAGCGTTGCAGCGCCTCCCCGGCGCTTTCCGTGCGCAAATCTTCCAGGTCACGCAAGGCCAGGTGCACGATGCGACGCTCGCGTGACGACATGGGAGCGAAAGCGTACGGCATACCGCTCTGGCGGACGCGGTCGGCGGCAACGTTGGCCGACAGGCGCAGCTCCTGCAGCCGGGCCGAGCGGAAGTTCTCGCAGTCAAAGACCACCTTGTCGTGCTCATCGGGCGCGAGACGCAGCATTTCCAGCGCCACATGTTCGAAGGCGCGCAACAACTCACCGCCTCGCTCCAGCACCAGCGGGCTGTCGCCGCCGGACAGTTCCACCTTGATGTCAGGCCGCGTGAAATCGTGGTTGGCCGCCGGAGGATCGACCATGATCTTGTAGCGAAGGCGAAAGTCGCCGCTGGAGATGATTCCGTTGAGTAGTTCACTGATTCTTTTGGCGGCGGCGATCTTGTCGGTAATCGGCATGGCGGAGGTTCGGTGTCCCTACTTGGCGGCCTTGCGGGCACGCTTTTCCATCTCGGCACGCATTTCTTTGCCGAGACCGGTGCGGTTCATGACGGATTGCTGGGCGATGGCGATAACATTGCCAACCACCCAGTAGAGGCTCAGCCCCGAGGCCAGCGACCAACTGAAGAAGCCCAGCATGGCGGGCATCATGAAGGTCATCATTCGCTGTTGCGCCGGATCCATCCCGGCACTCGGCGTCATCTTTTGCACGAACAAGGTGCTGATCACGATCAGAATGGGAAGGATAAACAGTTTGTCGGGCGACGACAGGTCACGCAGCCACAGAAATGGCGCCTGGCGCAGTTCAATTGCAACTCCCAGCATGGAGTAAAACGCGAAAAGGAAGGGCATCTGTATGATCAGCGGCAGGCAGCCGCCTGCAGGGTTGGCGCCTTCCTTCTTGTACAGCGCAGAGATTTCGGTGTTCATCTCGGCGCGCCGTGGATCGCGCATCGGATACTTCTTGTACTTCTCCTGGATGGCCTTCATTTGCGG
>Ga0306920_100010129_pt1 | contig 12623 bp, 12 predicted proteins | sample flu12Cox44000170_FD_204666 | JGI IMG/M metagenome (GOLD analysis project Ga0306920, IMG submission 204666) | Lab enrichment of tropical soil microbial communities from Luquillo Experimental Forest, Puerto Rico - flux4day.12C.oxic.44.000.170 (v2)... | ecosystem: Environmental > Terrestrial >...
CTTCTCGGCTATCTTGCCGAAAGAGAAAAAGAACTGCGCGCCGAAATCGGCTTCGCCAACAACTTGCTGTCGCTCACGAGAGTGGGAAACCGCTTGAGTGAAGTTATCTGCGAAATCTTGACTGAGCTTGCTGGAGTGTTCGAGGGCAAGAGGGTGTACGCGCTGGTGAATCAGGCAGCTTCCGATCGTCTCTTTCGTTGGGAGCCCGGGTACGAAGCGCGGGAGATCCTCACTGAGGAAGAGGGTTGTTCCCTGATGCCGAGGTATCCCCACACCTTCTACATGCAACAGCTCAAGAATGGAAAGAACTCCATCGATGCTGTCGACGATGAAGGCCGCCGGGTTGATTCTCCGGATCTCGCTGACCTACCCATGCCGATCAAAGATGCGAAATCTGTGCTGGGCGTTCGCCTCGATCTGGGTCGGGAATGGAACGGAAGGTTCCTGCTCCTCGACGGAAGACTGGGTTGGAACCGTGAACGCGAGTTGCGCTTTGCCCAAACCGCTCTGCGGCAGGTTGCGCCTGCGCTGTACTCCATCTACCTGTTTCGCCGCTTGCGGTCGCGCGCCGGTGCCATGGAGCGGGCACGAGTGGCCCGTGAATTACACGACACTGCAATTCAATCGCTCATCAGCATTGAAATGCAGGTCGATGTCTTGCGTCGCCGGACCAACGGCCACTTACCGGGCGGAGAACTGGAGCGAATCCAGCGATTGCTGCGGGAAGAGGTACTCAACTTGCGCGAGCTCATGCTCAGTATGAAGCCGGTCGAAGTCGGCCCTAAGCAATTTCTTGACTTTGTCGCCCAACTCGTAGAACGCTTTCGAAACGACAGTGGTTTAGATGTGCGCTTTGTTTCGGAGCTGGAGGAGGTGACTCTGCCAGCCTCAGCTTGCCGGGAATTAGTACGTATCGTGCAAGAAGGTCTGGTCAATATCCGTAAGCACAGCCGGGCGAAGTCGGTTTACGTTCGTTTTGGAGCACTGAACGGCTTGTGGAAGCTAGTGATCGACGACGACGGACAGGGTTTTCCGTTTACCGGTCGTCTGACGATGGGAGAGCTGGATGATCTCCATCGCGGCCCCGCGGTGATCAAAGAGAGAGTCCGGTCCATTGGTGGTGATCTTGTGATCGAGTCGAGTCCGGGTCACGGTTCGAGGTTGGAAATTACCGTTCCTCAGAAAGGGTATGAATTCTATGGATAGCAAGGTCGCGACGGTCCGCATCGTCATCGCCGATGATCACACCATTTTCCGCGATGGGCTTCGCCGGTTGCTGGAGGCCGAACCAGAACTCGAGGTGGTAGGAGAAGCGGCTGATGGCAATGAGGCCATCGCGCAAACTAAGGCGACAGACCCCGATGTCCTGCTGCTCGACCTCAACATGCCGCGTATGCCCGGGATGGAAGCCATGCGCGAGCTCTCCGCCGCCGGCGAAGGTAAGAATACGAAGATCATCGTGCTGACTGCGGCGATCGAGCGCATTCAGATTGTGCAGGCGTTGCAACTTGGCGCGCGGGGCGTGGTTATGAAGGAGGCCGCCACCCAGCTACTCATGAAGGCTATCCGCACGGTAATGGTTGGAGAATATTGGATTGGGCGCGAGGCCGTCGGCGACATTGTCGAGTTCATGCGTCTCAACGCCTCGGGTGAGCGCCCGCCCAAGAATTTCGGTCTCACGAAGCGCGAGATGGACATTCTCACCACCATCGTTGCCGGCCTGAGTAATAAGGAGATTGCGCGCAAATTTGCCTTGAGTGAGGATACGGTCAAGCATCATCTGACCAACATCTTCGACAAGGTGGGAGTAGGAAGCCGATTGGAGCTGGCGCTCTTTGCCATCAACAATCGGATTACCGACCAGTAGGATTAAGGCTCCCGCAGTGAACACCAGGGACCGTGCTCGGGGCTCGATCCCGTTCGTATGAGGTGCCCCCGCGGAAGTCAATGACTGGAAAAACTGATCACTGACAACTGGCAACCGGGCGGGGCGACTCTGACCGCTCTTTCGGGTTCTAATTGTGGAAGCAATTCTAGGAGTATGGAATGAAGTCGACGTACTCGAGCGCCTTGGCGGCACTGCTCTTCGCATTTGCCCTGGCAGGATGCAGTAAGGCCCCGGTCCGCACGGACGCTCAAATTGCTACTGAGGTGCAAAGCAATCTCCGGGCTGACGGCAACATCGCAGCCAAGGGCATCGCAGTGCAGGCCGACCATGGCATCGTGACCCTGAATGGTACGGTCAACACTGACGATGAGCGAACCAGCGCCGCTAGTGATGCCGCCAAAGTCGAGGGCGTTAAAACCGTAGTCAACAATCTGACTGTGCAGCAAGCAGAAACGTTGTCACCCGAGCCAGAAGCTCCTGCAGCGCCGCCCCCGACCTCCAGCGCAAAAAAGCGCGAACCTAAGGCCGTGGCGAAGGCCAAGACTCTTCCTCCACCGCCCGCCCCAGTAGCCAACCCTCAGCCGCAACCAGTAACTCCGGCGCCGGCTCCATCTGAAACCGCAGCAGCCCCACCCGCGCCGCAGCCACCGCCTCCACCAAAGAAGGTGACGATTCCTGCGGGGACGCAGCTCACGGTGCGCTTGAACGATGCTCTCGACACCGAGCGCAATCAGGTCGGCGATTCCTTCCATGCCACGCTGGGAGCCCCAATCGTGATCAACAGCGACACCGTTATTCCCTCAGGTGCCGATGTTGTTGGGCGCGTGGTGGACGTGAAAAGTGCCGGCCGCTTTGCGGGAAATTCCGCGCTCACTCTGGAGCTTAACTCGCTGTCGGTGAACGGCAAGACGTACAACATCCAAACCAATCAGTGGTCGCGGCAGGGCAAAGGCGAAGGTAAAAACACCGCTACCAAAGTTGGTGGTGGTGCGGCTGTAGGCGCGATCATTGGAGGTCTTGCCGGCGGCGGTAAAGGCGCTGCCATCGGCTCTGTTGCAGGTGCGGGTGCGGGAACCGGTGTGGCCGCGACGAAAAAGGGCGAGCAGATCAAGCTCAACCCGGAATCCACGTTGAGCTTTCTGCTGATCAACACACTCACCGTGACTGAGCAGGGTCAAAACAATCGCAACGCAGGGCGGACGCCGCTGCCGTGAATTCGGTCAGTCTGTAAGGTCCTCTGTTGGAGAAAGTCGCCAGCTGCACCCATGCGGTCATAAACCAGGCCAAGATCTCGTCTTCGTCGGTGATCTGCTGCATGTTGCTCATGATCCGAGAAAGTCTCCGTCGTTAACGATTGCGGACCAATTCGCCCACGCCTCTCATTACTCTGCAACTTCGGCGTATGCGCAGAGACCTCGTCTGTCATTGAATTTTGGGGTTTCGAAGGTATGGGAGTTGCTGATTATGCAGCCAGTTTGGGGGAGTTTGTCATTCGAATAAACAGGTCGTGGAGACTGAGCCGGCCCGACCCTTAGCCTACCGTCTTCCCACTGGAACGCAGGCGACGTACTCTGATAGCACTTGGAACTCCTATTCGCTTGCGTGCTGTTTGTCATAGGGCTGGTGTTCGGCAGCTTCCTGAATGTCTGTATCAGCCGCATCCCGCGGGATCTTTCGATAGTCACGCCTCGCTCACGCTGCCCGCATTGCCACGCGCCAATCGCATGGCGCGATAACATCCCGATCCTTAGCTGGCTCTTGCTCCAGGGAAAGTGTCGGCACTGCCAGCGCACGATTTCCCTCCGCTATCCGTGGGTCGAATTGCTGGTCGCCGTCTTTTTCGTCACCAGCTACGCATATTTCGGCCTGGGATGGACGACGCTGAAGGCCTGCCTCTTCTGCTTTCTCGTTGTCGGCCTCATCCTCATGGACGCGGAAACCGGATACCTGCCGGCGGAATTCACCTATCCCGGAATATTGCTGGGAATGCTCTTTGCAGCACTGGCTCCCGGCAACGCATCGGGCCTGCTGTTCGTCTTGGCTGCTCTCGAGAGGCCAGTCCCTGCGGGCCCGCGATGGCTCTCTTTCATCGATGCCGTTTCCGCCGCCCTTCTCGGTGCCGCATTCTTCTACTTGGCTTGGGCGGCGTATTACCTGATTCGTAAGCGCCACGGTGTGGGCTTCGGCGATTTTGCAATGATGGCAATGATTGGCGCCTTCCTGGGACTCCGTCTGACCTTGCTCGTAATTTTCCTCGCACCAATTCTGGGAACACTCTACGCGCTTCTAACGCTGCTTAGGTCAGACCGACGCCAAGTCGCTCAGGCGCAACCTTCCGGCGACGGCGCCGTCCTGCTGGCCGAAGTTCCATTCGGAGTCTTTCTCGGCGTGAGTTCGCTTATTGCCCTGTTTCTCGGGAGGCCAATTTGGAATTGGTACCTAGGATTCTTTCGATAAGCCAGAAATAGCTAACAATGTCGGTTAATTCTGGCAACGACTTGCCGCAGGTGGTGTCGTCCATGCACCAGGTGAAACCGTCGCCACTGCGGGGCGGTAAGTGGTCCAAGAATGGGGTGCATCAAAATCGGTGTTCCGCTCCCGAATCTCTTCTCGGCATCCGCCAGAGTCGCATCCATTGCGACCAGAGCATCGTTGAAACGGCGTAGCGGATGGTCGCCTAATCCCGCTCGCGGCACCGTATGCTTAGGCGCTTCGACACCTGCTGGAAATCGCCCGATCCCCAATACGTACATGCTTCGCAGCCGCTGCTGGAGGCTTGGGTTGGCTCGCTCCGGCCGTCCTGCCTCAAGGGCACGCAGCAAGCCCTTGGTGGTCGCTGTGTAAGTGAGCGTGAGGTGTTCCAGAACCTGCAGGGAATTCCACTTGCCTTCCGGCGCGTGTGCCAGCGCGTCTGCCGACGCACTGCCGGCCGCCAGTTCGGTTTGGCGACGCACGATTTCGAGTTCTGGAGACACCTACCTCATCCCACTGAGCGGCGCAGCAAGAGGCTGCCAAGTCAGTACAAATAATAAGAACAGCTGCGCCGGTTCTCAAGCGCACAGGAGCGGAAATCTCCAAAGTGTTGGACGATTAGAGCTTAGTTGCAAGGGTTGTTCTGCGGCTTTCGCAATTTTCCTGCTGGAAGCAGCCAATCGTTTATAGTTCCAATCTGTCCCATTCTTGCTCCTGCCAAGACCAATGCCGCCAACCTCGCAAGCGCCAACCAAAGCGCCGGAGCTGTTACGCGAACTCGGGGTCGGCCAGGCCAGCGCCATCGTGGTTGGCACCATCATCGGAAGCGGAATTTTCCTGGTTCCGGCGGAGATGATGCAGGCCGTCGGCTCGGCCCGTTTGGTGTACCTCGCGTGGATTGTCGGCGGGCTGCTTTCGCTCGCTGGCGCCATTACCTACGCCGAGCTGGGCGCTATGAAGCCACAAGCGGGCGGCGAGTATGTGTACATCCGCGATGCTTACGGGCCGCTCACGGCATTCCTGTATGCCTGGACCTGGTTCATCGTCGCCAAACCGGGCTCGGTTGCGACTATTGCCACCGGCATCGTGCGCATCCTCGGCACATTCCCCGCGCTCGCTTTCTTCAGCGACACTGCATTCAGTTCCCCAATGAAGCTTACTTATGGGCAGCTGGTTGCCATCGCTGCCGCGATTCTCATTACCTGGCTGAACTATGTCGGCGTGAAAAGGGCCGGCGAGTTTCAACTCGTCTTTACAGTCCTGAAAATTGTGATGATCGTTGGCGTCGCGATTGTCGGATTTACGGCAGCGAGTGGGACGTGGCGCAACTTTAGCACGCACTTCGCCGGCACGACTGGCGGCGTCGCAGGCTTTATGGCTGCCCTGGTCGCCGCGCTCTGGGCCTATGACGGATGGAACGACCTCAACATGGTCAGCGGCGAAATCAAGCACCCCGAGCGCACCATTCCTATTGCGCTCATCGCCGGTGTCGGCATCGTCGCTGTGCTCTACATGCTCAACAATGCGGCCGTACAGTATGTTCTGCCCGCCGATCAGATTGCCGCCTCCCAGCGACCCTCCTCCGACGCGACAGCCATTGCTGTCGGCCTTTGGGGAGCGGCGATCGTCTCGCTCGGTATGGCGCTGTCGATGCTAGTCACGCTCAACGGCACCATCATGAGCGGAGCGCGCATTCCGTACGCGATGGCGCGCGACGGCTACTTTTTCAGAGCGATGGCTGACGTTCATCCGCGCTTCCATACACCCCACATCGCGCTTCTCGTTCAGTTGGCCCTGTCGATCCTCATGCTGATGTTCGCTGGCAATTTTCGCGAGCTCTTCTCGCTGACCATTTTTGCCGAGTGGCTGTTCTACATGATCGCCGCCAGCACCGTCTTCGTCCTGCGCCGCAAGGAGCCGAACATACCGCGACCGTACAAGACTTGGGGCTACCCGGCGGTGCCTGCTGTTTTCCTGCTCGTTGCCGCCGTGCTGCTGTACTTCACCTTTACTGAGAACCTCCGCAACTCGATTTGGGGAACGCTGCTGATACTTTCGGGAATTCCGTTGTTTCTGTACTTCGCCAAGAGGCGTAGGCAAAACACAACCGCCTGAACGCACGCGAGTACCCTCCCCACATCCTCGAAACTCCTTGTTTTCTCGCACATAGCGGAATTTCGACGCAAGGTCTTGAGCCCATGTGACTTACCGGCAATGTCCTCCTACTAAAGGAGTTACGCAGAAAATCGAAAACGAGTAGGACCTCGCACAGGTCGAATCACGTTCTGAGAACGGGAAGTGTCCGCCTGTCGTCTCCGCCTGTCGTCTCGTGGGACGACACCTTCCCCATTCTTCTTTGAGGGAGCGTAGGTTCAGGGTGGGCGAGCTATAGAACCTGGGCCACGAAGTGATGTGATAACGGAGTGGTCGTGTTAGGGGGCCGAGGGGCTTCAAGTCTCAATTTCGAGAATGCCAGCCTGCTTTAAAGGGTATAAGTTGTCCACTTGTCCCCTCGCATTTTTGGTACGTCGGCCAGTAGAGGGAACAGGGAAAATTGGAGCACTCGTCCAATCTTGGTAGACCTTGCGCCTTTCCTAAAGTCAAAGCGGTAACCGTGCTTCATGTTGGGCTGCGAATTGTAGCGACTAGGCACGGGTGAAAGTCGGGAGGGGCAGATGAGCGGCTTGTGGCAAGACATTCAATACGGCGTGCGCGTTCTGCTACGCCGTCCGAGTTTCACTATCGTGGCGGTGCTGGTGCTGACGCTGGCTATCGGAGCAAACGTAACTATTTTCAGCTTCATCGACACAGCACTGTTGCGACCGCTCCCCTATCGCGACCCGGAGCAGTTAGTGAAGATATGGGACTCGCGCCAGGCGGAGGTCTACTCGCGCTTCGAAGCATCGTATCCAGACTATCTTGACTGGAAGCAGCAGAACCAGGCGTTCAGTTCACTTGCGGCCTATGGCGGCGGTGGCAATGTCGTTCTGGCCGGAGCGGATGGGCCGCAGATGATCAAGGCGGGACGCGTCAGCGACAATTTTTTCCAGACCCTCGGCGTCTCGCCACTCTTCGGTCGCCTGTTTCAGGGTGGCGAAGACCTGGAATCAGCCCCTCGATATGCGGTCCTGTCCTATAGCTTCTGGCAGCGTCAATTCGGCGGAAGGCGGGACGTCCTCGGCCAGTCGGTAACCCTTAACAGCGTGCCCCGAGCAATCGTCGGGGTGTTGCCGAAGAATTTCCACTTTGCGCCGATTGGCGAAGTGGACCTTTATGTCACATTGCACGCGGGTGGAGGCATGCGAATACGACGCAACCTGCATTGGCTTCACCCCGTAGGGCGACTGAAACCCGGAGTTTCGCGCGAACAGGCACAGGGAATGATGAATGTCGTCGCGGCGAATCTCGAGAAGCAGTATCCGGACTCCAACAAAGAGCTGCGGACCGTCGTGGTCCCGCTCAGCGAGCTCATCACGGGACAGATCAAGCCAATTCTGCTGGTGCTTCTGTCGGCGGTTGGGCTATTTCTGTTGATCGCGTGCGCCAACGTTGCGAACTTGCTGCTGGCACGCTCGGCGACGCGGGCCAAGGAGTTCGCCATCCGCTCGGCTTTGGGTGCCCGCCGGTGGAGAGTGATACGACAACTGATCGTTGAGGGGACATTACTCGCTACGGTGGGCACAGTGTCGGGTATAGTTTTCGCCATTATTGCGACACGATGGATGATTCTCACGCTGCCCAAAGAGGCGCTGCAAAGCATGCCGTACTTGAAGAACATGTGTGTCGATCCACGCATTTTGCTGTTTGCCGACGGACTGGGCTTGCTAACTGCGCTGCTGTTCTCGCTGCCACCGGCGCTGAGCCTGTCGGCACCGCTCCACAACGCGCTTAGAGAAGCCGGGCAACAGTTCGTTGCCGGTTCGTGGAGAAAGTTCGGGTCGTCTCTGGTGGTGGCCGAGGTGGCGATCTCGGCGATTCTGCTGGTTGCATCGGGACTGTTGCTGAAGAGTCTGTTCCATCTCCTGACCGTGGATACGGGATTCAACGTGAGTCGATTGACGACGTTTTATGTCTTTCCCGACAGCCGACGTTACATCGAAGACCCACAAGCGATTGTGCTGCACGATCAGCTGGTGGATGGGTTGCACAGCGCACCGGGCATTTCGGCAGTGGGAGTGACCAGCACTCCACCGATTGTGGGGGGCAATACCAGTCTATTCCGCGTCCTGGGTGCGCCCCTGACGCCGTTGCCCTACGAAGCGAACAGTCGCGACATCGATCCGGGCTACTTTTCGACCTTGCAGGCGAAGCTGAAGGCCGGGCGCTACTTCGATAAGCACGACGATGCGAAGGCGCCGCAGGTCGTGATCCTCAACGAGACGCTGGCCGAAATAGCGTTTGGCAGCGAGAACCCCATTGGCAAGCAGATTGTCTTCACGTATAACGCGCAAGAAAAGCCACGTGAAGTAGTGGGTGTAGTGTCGGACGTGCACGAGGGCGAGCTCAACGTTGCGGACAAGCCCGCGATTTACACGCCCTTTGCGCAGAGTCCGGACAGTATCTTTGCGGTTGTGGTGCGCTCCGATCTCGACCAAGCGGCGCTTAGACCGGCATTGGAAAAAGCTGTTCATCAGGTCGATCCCGGCATTGTGCTGTACCAGATGCAAACGATGGAGGACTTGATTGCGCAGTCTCCGGCTGCAGTCATGCATCGCTATCCGGCATGGCTCGTCAGCGTTTTCGCGATGTCTGCGCTGATGCTCGGAATCATCGGTCTTTACGGAGTTATGTCGTACTTGGTGAGCCAGCGGACGCGCGAGATCGGCGTTCGCATGGCGCTGGGTGCACCGCGTGGCAAAGTGGTCAGGCTCATCCTAGGGAATGGGATACAGTTAGCAGCAATCGGCATTGTGGCCGGTGTCGCCGGGGCGGTGCTGGCCGGCTACACATTTCGCAGCGTTCTCTTCGGTGTGGAGCCGTGGGACATTGCCACGCTACTGGCAGCTGCGGCGATTCTTGCGGCGATCTGCGTTGCCGCAAGCTACGTGCCGGCTCTTCGCGCCTCGCGGCTGGATCCAGTGAAAGCGCTGCGCTACGAGTGATGGTACCCAGAGGAAGAGGCCGCTAGCTGGCGCGGAGACGATTTGCTTAGTGCGGCGCCTCTGTGTTTGGCGGGGGATGAAGAGGGAGGCTGGAGGGCTTGTATTCGTAGTGGTCGTTGGTCTCGGCCCTATTAAGCATTGCATAATATAGTTACAACGGAAACAGTTCTGCTTGTCGCCAGAACGCGATCAGCAGCGAAGGTCGCCGGCGCATCCGGCGAAGGGCCTTGCGGGCAGAGTGGCTGAGCTGGCAAAAGTTCTGTGGGCAGAAGTTGGGCAGTTCGTGTTGTTTCCAGTGGGACCACAGATACTCGACCGGATTCAGTTCCGGTGCGTAGGCGGGAAGAAATTCCAGCCAGAGGCGTCCGCGCTGCTGGCACACAAAGTCCCATACGGCACGGCTGCGGTGGCCGGGCAAGCCATCCCAGACAATGAGCAGTTTGCCCGGCAGGTGGCGCAGCAAGTGTCCAAGAAACTCGATGATCTGCGGGCTGCGAATCGCGCCGGGAAACAGTCGAAAGTAGAAGTTCCACCACGTTACCCCCGCCATCGCCGACAACATCTTCCAATTGAAGTGATACTGCAGCACCGGTGTTTGTCCCTTCGGCGCCCAGGTGCGACAACGGTGCGGGCGTTCGCTCAGTCCGCTTTCGTCGACAAAGACGATGGTGCGGCCTTCTTTCCGGGCTTTTTTTTAATCTCCGGCCACCGCTCCTGCTTCCACCGCCCGATCTTGTCTTCGTCGCGCTCCAGCGCCCGTCCCACCGGACGCTGGCAACTCCACCCCAACTGGCGCAGAATCCGCCACGCTTGGACGGGATGGTACTTCACCCCGCACTCTTGCTCGATCAGGTGCGCTACGCGCCACGAAGTCCAAAGGCCGGTCTCATAGCCCAGCGCCTCGGGTCCGCGCTTCAGCCCCTTCTCGATCCGTCGCAGGTCCTCGGGACGCAAACGCGCTCGCCGCCCCGCGTGTCGCGCTTTCTTGAGAGCCCGTACTCCGCCCTGCTTCAGTTGCGCCGCCCATCGGCTGACAGATTGCCGATGCGCACTCACCTGCCGCGCCACCTCAGCCTGATGAACTCCGTCGCGCAGCAGTTGTGCCGCCCGTAAACGGCGCTTTTCTAACTCCGAAAAATCTCTCCGCACTCCCGCCGGGTTTCCCATGTCCGGAGAGTAGCACGAAACCGTCACAATGTCACTATATTATGTAATAGTCAATAAATGGGTCGCCGAGCCTGGTTTAAGTCAAGCGACCGCACCCGCGCCGGCGTGTCCGCGGAAGGGACGGGTTCACTCTTACAGCTTGAGCCATCGAAAGCCGCCAAGAGCAATGCAAGGGCGTTACGAGAAACGGTACGGCTTGCACGGCTTGGGCGATGCAAGGCGACGTACTTGACAACCCCATAATTGTTGTAATACAATAAAGATAGCGGGAGCAGGACTTGTGAAACGCAAACCCGGAAGGCCGAAACTGCCCAAGGGTGAAGCGAAGGGCAAGATCGTCCCCATCCGGTTTACGAAGGCCGAAGCAGAACTGTTGGCCGAAGCTGCAAAGACAAACGACCTGACTCTCTCCTTATGGGGTAGGTGTGCCCGAAAGCCAGAGCTCAGGGAACCAGGTTCGGGTAAACCAGAGGCATTTGATAGTGTCCTAAAACTGCGTTGATGGGCCACCACGTAAATGGGATTGCTTAGTCATATCGGTGCCATTGACTTTCGCTCGCCTTTCGTGAAGTATCCGTGTACCTTTGGCGCGGCCGGTATGCGCTCGAACCCGAGCACCAATAAACTCTTTCGAGGAGACCCAAATGACTGGTTGCTACTCTCGTCAATGCCGGAACCTGGCTCTGATCGGTGTAGTTCTTGTGGGGATGACGGCAATGTGCCATGCCACTGCCACGCAGTTTGCCCTCAACGGCACATTCCTGGACAACAGCACTGTTTCGGGAACGTTCACCCGTTGATACGACCTCAGGATCGATTCTGTCAACCAATTTCCTGTATAACGGACAAGTCTTTAGCACGATTTTGTTTCAGTATTCCTTCGACTGTTGCGCTGATCCCACCAGTCTGCCGGTGAGCTACAACCTCCGTGTCGGAACCAGCAGTGCCCTCGTCCCCGCCTTGCACTTCGGCTTGCCCGGAACTACAGCCGTGGATTCGCTGGTCGGATACGCCGGAGGCAACGTCTGCTCCATTACCGCGCCCTGCGGTCCTGATAGCGATGGGAATTTCTGGGGATCGGTTTATCGCACTTCATCTGTGGCGCTCTCTTTGAACTTCGGTTCGGTGGCCCCCGTTCCCGAACCAGCGAGCTTGGCGTTATTGGGCTCGGGATTGACATTTGCCATCATGCGGCGAGTGACAGCGCGCCACCGCTGAACTCAGCGGACCAGTGACCCGCCCGCCGAACGCCGAACGAATGACGAACCACTCTCTCAAAGTCGTGACCCAGAAGAATCCACATGCGCACAGGGTAAGGGTGAGGTGTGCCTAAGATCGGACGCCTCATTGAAATTGCGGCCACCTGACAAAATCAGCGGCTCATGTAGGAAGGATCCGAAGGTCGCAAATACTGTTGCCTACGTTGCAACCGTTCTTTTGCGGGCGCATGAGCCGGATTCGACTCCCAGTGCGGATACCCCAGCCCAGCCATACGCGCCGCTCATCTATCGGTCACTGGTTTACCGGGACGGCAGGAAGCATGAGGCAGACGATGTGATAGACCTCGAAACGGGCGAGCGGGTTGCACTGCCAGCCGCCTACGTGCCCTGCGCGCTCCCAGCTCCTACTCGTTCGGCAGCCCATATAGAATAGAGACGTCACAGCCAAACGTCGAAGTCGAGGTGGAGATCCCGGACGACTAGACGGTTCCAGCCTGGGTTAGGCCCTTGCCACAGTAGCAGCGGCCGCCTTATGTAGCCTCAAGGCCCATATCTTTATTGTATTACAATAATGGCAGGCTTGTCAAGTGTCGTAGTCGCCACACGAACAATGGGTGTGCTCTCAAAGTTGGCATCGGAAAGAACTTATACGAGCGCTTAAATAAGCATCGAGCTTCGCTCGACAGTTGCTTGCTGCTTAAAACCGGAGGTACACGCGACAATCCTGACGACGTTCAATCTAAGGGATCAATCCTTGCAAAGCATCTTTACTAT
>Ga0306920_100010131_pt1 | contig 12622 bp, 8 predicted proteins | sample flu12Cox44000170_FD_204666 | JGI IMG/M metagenome (GOLD analysis project Ga0306920, IMG submission 204666) | Lab enrichment of tropical soil microbial communities from Luquillo Experimental Forest, Puerto Rico - flux4day.12C.oxic.44.000.170 (v2)... | ecosystem: Environmental > Terrestrial >...
CCGTCCACGCCAATCTGCGCGAGGCCCTCGAGCTTCTGCGCCTTCGTCATCAGCAGTGGCGGTGCCTTGTCGGGCCGCACCACTCTCGGCGGGTGCGGATCGAACGTCATCACCACCGAGGTGGCGTGACGCTCGCCGGCGACCCGGCGCAGGCGATCGAGGATCTTGCGGTGCCCACGATGCAGGCCGTCGAAATTGCCGAGCGCGAGCACCGGATCCCTCCAGCCCGCCGCGCGCGCATCATCGGGAAAGTGAATGACGTCCACGACTACCCGGGAACCTCGATCACCTGGCCATCATAAGCCAACTCCACACCGGCGGGCAGGCGCGCGCATGTCTCCGCGTGGCCGAGATCGTGGGAGATGTGCGTGAAGTACGCGCGGTCGGCGCCGATCCGCGCGACGACGTCGACCGCTTCGCTGAGGCTGAAGTGCGTCGAGTGCGGGCGATGCCTGAGCGCGTCGAGGATCACGGTCTTCACGCCCGCGAGCAGCGGCCACGAGGCGTCGGGGATGTGATTGCAGTCGGTCAGGTACGCGAACGCGCCCACGCGAAACCCAAGGACCGGCAGCTTCCCGTGCATGACGGGCACGGGTACGATCTCGACGCCGCCCAGCGAGAACGCGCCGCCCAGCGGGAAGAGCTCGATTTTCGGCACGCCGCCGCCCTGCTGCACCGGCGCGAAGATGTAGGAGAAAATCCGCCGCAGATCCGCCAGCGTCTGCGCACTGCCGAAGCAGGGCATCGCCGTGCGCTGCATCTCGTTGTAGCGGCGGATGTCATCGAGGCCGCAGACGTGATCGGCGTGCGAGTGCGTGAAGAGGATCGCATCGATGCGATCGATGCGGCGGGCCAGCGCCTGCTGGCGAAAGTCCGTCGACGTGTCGACCAGGATATACCGGACGGCGGTGCGCGTCGCCGACTCACCATCGCGAGGACCGATGTCGATGAGGATCGACGGACGCGTGCGCTGGTCGTGCGGATCGGTGGAGACGCACACCGCGCAGCGGCATCCGATGAACGGCACACCATGGGAGGTGCCGCTTCCAAGAACGGTTACTCGCACGACTCGGGGCTCGCGGCGGGAAACTGGCGTCTCGCGACTCGCGGCTCGCAACTCGCGGCTCCCGACTCGCCCCTGGCTCCTCGCGGCTCGGGATTCACGGGTGAATGATGCGCGACGTCTGGCCGCTCGCCTCGATAAAGCGCATCCGCAGCTCGTAGAGGACCTGCTCGAGCACCTGGCGCTCTTCGGCCGTGAGGTTGCCCCGCGTTTTCTGTTCGAGCAGCGTCAGGATGTCGATCATCTGCGACGCTCCTTCGAGGTTCTTCTCGGACTTCTCACCCGTTGCCGGATCGGCGAGATCGCCCAGATGAATGGCGGCAGTGCTTGCCAGCGACAGCACGAAGGCGGTGAAAGAGAGCTCAGGCATTTGGTGGTAATTTTAGCAAATGCGAGAATTCGCGCGCCTCGTCGAGATCGTCGCCACACTGCGGTCACCGGACGGCTGCCCGTGGGATCGCGAGCAGACGATCGATTCGCTCAAACCCTACGTGCTCGAGGAAACGTATGAAGTGGTCGAGGCCATCGATCGCGGCGATCATGCCGCCCTTCGCGAAGAGCTCGGCGATTTCGTGTTCGAGGCGGTCTTTCTGGCACAGCTCGAATCGGAGGCGGGACACTTCACGATCGCCGACGCGCTGACCGCGATCGCCGACAAGCTCGTCCGTCGCCATCCGCACGTCTTCGCCAGACAGGACGGCGAAGCCCGACTCAGCTCAGCGGGCGAAGTGGTCACGAAATGGGAACAGATCAAGGCGCAGGAACGCAGCGGGACGACCAAGCCGAAGACCCTGCTCGGCACCGTCCCCGCAGCCTTGCCCGCGCTGCTGCGGGCCTATCAAATCGGCCTGCGCGCGAAGTCGGTCGGCTTCGACTGGCTACGCCCCGTGGACGTCGTCGAGAAGATTCAGGAGGAGGTGGATGAGGTCCGGGCGGCGGTGGCGAGCGGAGCCGCCGCGAGTCGAACGGAGGTCGAGGAAGAAATGGGCGACCTGCTGTTTACCATCGCCAACCTGTCGCGGCAGCTCGGGGTGGAACCGGAGACGGCGCTGCGCAAGGCGAACGACAAGTTCACGCGCCGATTCGAGGCGATGGAAGGCGCGATCGAACAGACCGGCCGAGCGATGCGGGATCTCGATCTCGATGAACTGGAGCGTTACTGGCAACAAGCCAAATCAGGGGCAACGAGTTGACTAGACACAACTGCTCATCACGAAGACACGAAGGAACACGAAGGCATCTGTCAACTGGATCTAGAGTACGACGCGGCGAATGCCTTGCTTGAGAACGAGCACGTTGAAATTCACGACCAGCGCGATTCGAAGACCAGTCGCGCGTAAGTAACTGACAGCCTGCGCAACATGGACTGGATGAACCCGTTCGACTGACTTCACTTCGACAATGAGCTTCCCAGCCACGATCAGATCTATTCGCTGGGTTGTGATTAGCTGCCCGCGGTAACGAATCGGCACGGCTTTCTCGGCTTCGTACGGAAGCTCCGAGGCCGCCAGTTCGATTCGGCATGCTCGTGCAGAGACGCTTTCGCCCATCCCAGGGCCCAATTCTCGGTGAACCGTCAGGCAGATTCCGATCGTCGTTTCTGCAAGTTCCTCCAGGTCGGCTGAAAGGTCCGATGGTGTACGCATCAGAGTCATGACTTCGTGTTCTTCGTGTCTTCGTGATAACCAGGCGTTGATTTGAGATGAATGCGCCGGCCCGTGAATGTATGAACGTCGATCGAATAGCCATCACAGTCGATGGTTACTTCTCCATCGAGATCCGTCCGAAAGATCGCCGTCCCAGCGTCTCTGTATCGTTGTAGGACGTCCGGCGCCGGATGCCCGAAGTGGTTGGCGCGGCCGACGCTGATCACCGCGACCGTCGGCTGGATCGCCCTAACGAAGTCGGACGTGCTGGATGTGAGGCTGCCGTGGTGCGGCACTTTGATGACGCGCAGCGGCGCCGGCGTCATCCGCGGCGGCAACGCGCGCTCCACCGCCTTCCCGATGTCTCCCGTCAGCCAGAACGACGCGTCGCGCCAACGCAGCTCGAGCACGATCGAGTCGTCGTTGCGGACGCGCTGCCGCTCCCAATCCGGCAGATCGGGATGCAGGACAGCGACGTTGACGCCGTCCACATCGAAGTGATCGCCGGCACGAACGGCAGACCAGCGGAGGCCGCGGACACGCGCCGCGTCGTGCAGTCTCGTCAGCGGCTCGAATCGCGGAACCGGGATGCCTTCCCAGATCTGGCGAGGACGGAACTCGTCGACGATCGCGCCGGCACCGCCTATGTGATCGGGGTCGCCGTGCGACAGCACCAGGTAGTCGAGCCGACGGACACCCGCCTGCCGCAGCACTGGTGCCACCACCCGGTCGCCGATGTCGAACGACGGCGCCGTTGAACCCGAGACGCCGGGCAACCCGCCCGCATCCGCCAGCATCGCCGTGCCGCGTGGAAAGCGCACGAATGCCGAATCGCCCTGGCCGACGTCGACAAACGAGATGTGCAGCCGGCCGTCACCTCCCGCAGCCACGAGCGTCCACGGCTCGGTGAGCATCCACAACGCCGCGAGCACCGCGACGGCCGCGGCGCTTCTCCGCCGCAGTCGCCATGCGGCGACCATGGCCGCGTAGTACACCGCGACGATCGGCCACCCCGGCGGCGCCACATGAAAAGCGGTGGCAGGCGCGACCTTCTGCAAGTCGGCCGATCGCACCAGGCCGGCGGCGCCAATGTGGGCGAGTAGCCCCGGCGCGCGGGCGAACGGCGCCCACAGCAGCGCCATCGGCACCGTCAGCATGCCGGCGATCTGCGCCAGCGCCATCAGCGGAATCGCGAAGAAGTTCAACACGAGGCCGGCGACGGTCACCCGCGAGAAGAACAGGGCTCCGATTGGAAACAGCATTGCCTCGGTCGCAACCGAGGCCGCGAACATCGACGCGGCCGGGGCCAGCCACCGCGGCACTCGAGGCGAGGACACCGCCGGCACGATCGTGAGAATGGCGAGCGTCGCGCCGAACGTGAGGACGAAAGCGGGATCGACGGCCGAAAACGGCGCGGCGGTCGCCAGGCACGACGCGGCGAAGGCCAGCGCGTTGAGCGGCGGGCTGCGCAAGTCGGCCGCGCGCGCGGCAAGGTACACCGTCGCCATTAGCGTTGCTCGATCGACGGATGCGCCTCCGCCGACGAGGTAGCCGTAAGCGATGAGGACGGCCATCGACGCGATCATCGCGGTTCGTCCGAGCATGCCGGCCCACCTGAACGCCGCCAGCATCAGGCCGGCGAAGATGGCGATGTTTCCGCCCGAGATGGCGAGCACGTGGTACGTCCCCGCCTCCTGCAGGCTCCGCTCGACTTCCTCCTCAAGCCCACCCCGGTCGCCGATGACGATCGCGAGAACGATCGCGGCGGATCGTTCGCTCCACCGGCCGACCGCGTCGCGAATGGCGCGCCGTGAAAAGGCCCGAACCGCGGCCATCAGTTCATCGATCGGGCCTCCACGAGCCAGCACCTCGACCAGCGCGCCACTCTTCACGCTCCCGACGAGCGCGATACCGCGCCTCTCGAGCGCCTGCTCTCCGTCGGGCACGCCATCGTTCAAATAACGGGCCGCCCGGTGGAGCTCCGCAGGCAACCGCACCCGCCGGCCGGCCCGCCATTCGCCTGCCTGTGTTGCGCCCATCGCGCCGCCAACGCTGACGAGGAGACCCCCTTCGACCTGCCGGAACGGCGCCACGATGGCCAACGGCTGGATACGGTCGGCAACGAGATTCAGGGACACGCCGGACGGACCGGGTGAAGCGTCCACGCGTAGCCGGCCTTCGACGAGCACGAAGGCCGACGGGTCCGCCGGCAGCACGCGCCCGCCGGCTTCAGCCTCGGCGCGCTCGGCACGCGCGATCTCGTCGAAGGCACGCCGCAGCGTGGACTCGTGGGCGCGCTGCCACGCGTCGGACGCGAGGAGGGCGCCGCCAGCCGCGAACCCGATCATGGTGAATGCGACCAGCCAGCGGGCGCGTCCCGTTCGCCAGGCCACGGCCGCGCTCCCAAGCGCGCCGAGCATCAGCGCGTACCCGATTGAATGTGGGAGTCCGGGTGCGATCAGGCCGAGGGCGGAGCCGAGGAGAATCGCGATGGCGGGGACGGCAGCGGCGACTTGCACAGTCCCGGCACCGTGCAAACTTCGGGCGCTTGTTAACCACGAAGGCACGAAGCACACGAAGGACGCACGAAGTCTTTTTAGCTAAAGACCTTCGTGAACCTTCGTGTGCTTCGCGTCTTGGTGGTTAGCAGTCGATGGAATGCGAAAACTGCGTTGGGATCAGAGCTCTTAGACGGCAATTCCCGCGTAGTAGTCCTGCAGCGCGCGGACGCCCAGGCCTTCCTGTCGCAGCCCGCGAATCGCCTGGACCGCAGCGGCGGCGCCTGTGAGCGTCGTAATGCAGGGCACTTCCTGCATCATCGCGGCGCGGCGGACAGTACGGTCGTCGAAAAACGACTCCCGGCCGAGCGGGGTGTTGATGACGAGATCCACCTTGCGGTTGACGATCTCGTCCGCGATGTTCGGGCGGCCTTCGTTGACCTTGTACACCACGTCGACCTCGAGGCCGTAGGCCCGCAGATAGGCCGCCGTTCCGCGGGTCGCGATCAGCCGGAATCCGAGCTCCGCGAGGTCGCGCGCAATCGGCGTCAGGTTGGCCTTGTCACCGTTGTTCACGCTGACGAAGGCCGTGCCCCGTTCCGGCAGCCGCTGACCGACCGAGAGCTGGGCCTTCGCGAACGCGACGCCGAAGCTGGTGGACGACCCGCCCATCACCTCGCCAGTCGACTTCATCTCGGGCCCGAGGATGGTGTCGACGCCGGGAAACCGCACGAACGGGAACATCGGGCTCTTCACGAACACGCCGGCCACCTCGAGATCCTGCGTGAGCCCGAGTTCGGCCAGCGTGCGGCCGGCCATGACCTTCGCGGCCATCTTGGCCAGCGGCGTTCCGGTCGCCTTCGACAGATACGGCACGGTTCGCGATGCGCGCGGGTTCACCTCGAGCACGTACACCACATCGTCTTTGATGGCGAACTGGACGTTCATCAGGCCGACGACGCCGAGGGCCTTCGCGATCCGACGCGTGTGATCGCGAATCGTCAGCAGGTGCCGCTCGGGGCAGATGAACGGCGGCACGACGCACGAGCTGTCGCCCGAGTGGATGCCCGCCTCCTCGATGTGCTCCATGATCCCGCCGATGACCACGGCGCCGGTGCGATCGGCGATGGCGTCGACGTCGAACTCGAACGCGTCTTCGAGAAACTTGTCGACGAGCACCGGATGCTCCGGCGACGCGTCGACGGCCTGCGTCATGTAGCGGTCGAGTGTCGCCGTGTCATAGACGATGGCCATGGCGCGCCCGCCGAGCACGTAGGACGGCCGCACGACGACGGGGAAACCAATTTCCTTCGCGACCGCGCGCGCTTCCTCGCGTGACGTGGCCGTCCCGCTTCGAGGCTGCGTGATTTTCAGATCCGACAGGAACGCCGCGAAGCGTTCGCGATCTTCGGCGAGGTCGATCGAATCCGGCGACGTGCCGAGGATCTTCACGCCGGCCTGCTGCAGCGCCAGCGCGAGCTTCAGGGGCGTCTGGCCGCCGAACTGCACGAGACACGACACTTCGCCGCCCGCCGAGCGCTCGGTCTCAATCACCGCCATCACGTCTTCGAACGTCAGCGGCTGGAAATACAACCGGTCCGCCGTGTCGTAGTCGGTCGACACGGTTTCGGGGTTGCAGTTGATCATGATCGTTTCGAACTTCTCCTCGCGCAGCGCGAACGCCGCATGGCAGCAGCAATAGTCGAACTCGATGCCCTGCCCGATGCGGTTGGGACCGCTTCCGAGGATGGCGACCTTGTTCTTCGCGTTGGGGTTCGCTTCGCACGTCGGCTCGTACGAGCTGTAGAGATACGGCGTGAACGATTCGAACTCTGCCGCACACGTGTCGACGCGTTTGTAGACCGGCTTGAGATCCTGCGCAATACGCTTGTCGCTGACGGCCTTCTCCGTCGTGTCGAACGCGAGCGCGATCTCCTGATCGCCGAAACCGGCGCGCTTCAGGCGGCGCATCGCGTCGGGCGTCAGGCCGTCGAGCCCCATCTTTTGCGCCTCGCGGCGCAACTCCACGATCTCCGCGAACTGCCGCAGGAACCACGGATCGATCTTCGTCGGCTCATGCACCTGCTCGATCGTCCAACCGCGATCGAGCGCGCGAAACACGTCCCACATCCGCCGATCGTTCGGCACGGCCAGGCGATTGCCCAGCGACGCATCGCTCTCGCCTTCCGTTCCCGAGATGCCTTCGGCCTTGTCGCCTGCCCCCGACGCGAACAGCAGGCCGCTGCGGCCGAGCTCGAGCGATCGGACGCCTTTCATGAACGCTTCCTTGAACGTCCGGCCGATGGCCATCGCCTCGCCAACCGACTTCATCTGCGTCGTCAGCGTGCGGTCGGCCTGCGGAAATTTCTCAAAGTTCCACCGCGGGATCTTGACGACGACATAGTCGATCGTGGGTTCGAAGCTCGCGGGCGTGCTCTTCGTGATGTCGTTGGGGATCTCGTCGAGGTGGTAGCCAAGCGCAAGTTTCGCGGCGATCTTCGCGATCGGGAAACCGGTCGCCTTCGATGCCAGCGCGGACGACCGCGACACACGCGGGTTCATCTCGATCACGACCATCCGGCCGTTCGCCGGGTTGACCGCGAACTGGATGTTCGATCCGCCGGTCTCGACGCCGACCCTGCTGATGATGCGGCGCGCGGCGTCGCGCATCCGCTGGTATTCCTTGTCGGACAGCGTGAGGATCGGCGCGACCGTGATGCTGTCGCCCGTGTGCACGCCCATCGGGTCGATGTTCTCGATCGAGCAGATGACGACGAAGTTGTCGGCGACGTCGCGCATGACCTCGAGTTCGAATTCCTTCCAACCGATCACCGACTCCTCGATGAGCACTTCGTGGACCGGGCTGAGCTCGAGGCCGCGCTCCGACAGTTCACGGAACTCTTCGATGTTGTAGGCGATGCCGCCGCCGACGCCGCCGAGCGTGAACGACGGCCGGATGACGAGCGGGAACCCGAGTGTTCGCGCGAGGTCGACGGCTTCCTGCGGCGTCCGCGCGAGGCCGCTCTTCGGCACGTCCAGACCAATCTCACGCATCGCATCCTTGAAGAGCAGACGATCCTCGGCGACTTTGATCGCGTGGAGCGACGCGCCGATCAGCTTGACGCCGTACTTATCGAGGACGCCCGCCTTGCCCAGATCGACGGCAAGATTGAGGGCCGTCTGGCCGCCAACCGTCGGCAGAATCGCGTCGGGCTTCTCACGCGCGATGATCGCCTCGAGCACTTCGACCGTCAGCGGCTCGACGTAGGTGCGATCAGCCAGCTCCGGATCGGTCATGATCGTCGCCGGATTGCTGTTGACGAGGATCACTTCGAGACCCTCGGACCGCAGCGCCTTGCACGCCTGGCTGCCCGAGTAGTCGAACTCGCAGGCCTGGCCTATGACAATCGGACCGGACCCGATGATCAGCACCCGTTTGATGTCTGTGCGCTTCGGCATCTCTCTCTATCTGTAGCGTCCGGCTTTAGCCGGACGTCTGCATCGGCCAGACGTCCTGTCCAACAGCCTACGTCCGCCTGAAGGCGGACGCTACAGACGACCCTCTATCAACTCGATGAAATCGTCGAACAAGTAATCCGCGTCGTGCGGACCCGGCGACGCTTCCGGATGGTACTGCACGCAGAATACCGGATGCTTGCGGTGCTTCAAGCCTTCGACCGTCTGGTCGTACAGGTTCATGTGCGTCACCTGCACGTCATCGGGGAGCGACGCCGGATCGACGGCGAAACCGTGGTTCTGCGAGGTGATCTCGACCTTGCCTGTTTCGAGCTTCTTCACCGGGTGATTCGCGCCGCGATGGCCGAACTTCAACTTGAACGTGCTGCCGCCCATCGCCAGGCCGAGGATCTGATGGCCCAGACAGATGCCGAACACGGGCACGTCCGACTTCACCAGCTCCCTGGCGTTGTCGATCGCATACGTCAGGACTGCCGGATCACCGGGACCGTTGCTCAGGAACACGCCATCGGGTTTCGTGGCCAGCAGGTCTGAGGCCGGCGCCTCCGCCGGATAGACGCGGATGTCGCAGCCATGTGCACTCAGTCGGCGCAGGATGTTGCGCTTCATGCCGAAGTCGTACGCCGCAATCTTCAGGCGCTTCTTCGCGATCCGGCCCGGCTTGTTCGCGAACTCGCCCGCCTTTTCCGACGGCCAGTCAAATGCCTGATCAACGGTGACGCCGCGCACGAGATCCGAGCCTTCCATCTTCGGAATCGCGTTAGCGCGGTCGACGAGCGCTTTCGGATCGAGCTGACTGCCGGTCATGACGACGCCGCGCATGACGCCGCCCGATCGCAGCTTCCGCGTCAGCGCGCGCGTGTCGATACCGGCAATCGCCACAATCCTGTGGTCGACGAGGTAATCACGGAGCGTGCGTTCCGATCGCCAGTTGCTCGCAATCGGCGACTGCTCGCGGACGATGAAGCCCGCCGCGTGCGGCGTGCGCGACTCGCCGTCGTCGGTCGAGACGCCGTAGTTCCCGATCTCGGGACACGTCATCGTGACGATCTGCCCGGCGTACGACGGATCCGTGAGGATCTCCTGATAGCCGGTCATGCTCGTATTGAACACGACCTCCCCGGTCGCTTCGCCCGGAGCGCCCGCGGCCGTTCCTTCGAACCAGGTGCCGTCTTCCAGCGCAAGAATGGCGTCCACGTCAGTCTATTTTCTCCAGCGAGCCGCCGACCCGATTGGCTGTCCCGCCGACAACCTTGATCGAGGCCGTCCACGTTCGATGTTGGTCGAGTTCGAACCGCACGCTGTGATCGCCGGCTTTCACATCGGGCAACATCACCGGGGTTCTGCCGACGGCCCTGCCGTCCAGGAACGCCGTGGCGCCCATAGGGCGAGAGTCGAGAACCAGCACCCCGGAGTCCGACGATGGCTTGCCGCCGAGCTGCGTCTCGGCATCGGCCTTCGCCGGCTGATTCGAGCCCGGCTTCGGCGCAACAAGGTCCGCCTTCGCTGGTGGACTCGAGCCCGGGTTCGGCGCGACAGGAGTCTTTACGAGCGGCACGGACAGCAGTTCGGAGGGCTGCGACGGCGAGAGCACAACCCGTTGTTCGACCGTCGTGTATCCGTCACGCACGATGCGGACGCGGTGCTCGCCCTGCGCCAGCCCGGCGATCGTCGCGGGTGCAGCGCCTCGATCCCGGCCGTCGACAAACACCCGTGCGCCAGCCGGCATCGAGTGCACGACTAAACGGCCGCTGAACGGCGCGACCGGCGCTGGAGTATCGGAAGGAAGAACCTCCCTCGTGACGGCGGATGGCTGGGCTGGTGGCGGCGGGCTCACAGGCGCGGACGTCGCGGTGAGCGGCTCGCCGGCAGACCGAGCAACGCTGGGTCGATCGCGCGTGCCCAACATGTATCCCAGGCCGAAGCCAATCGCCAGGCCGACGATGCACGCGAAACCAAGGGGCCCGACCGACGAGGAACCGGCGGAAGGCGTCGAGAACGGAGGGGCCGAGGTCAGAAACGGCGGAGCGGGCTCCCTGGGAGGAGCAGCCTTCAGAGGTTCCAAGGGTTCCAGGGGTTCCTCGAGTTTCAGATGTCCGAGCGGTGCCAGAGGTTGTCGCAGCTCGAGGGGTTTCGGGGGTCCGGCGCGTTCTTCCGACGGAAACCATGGCCCCGATTCCCCACGAGTCTGGATCTTCGGCTCCGGCTCAGGCGCTGAGAGGCTCAGCTCCGACAGGTCTTCTTCCACCGGACGCACCTCGTCATCGAGCGGCAGCAATGGCTCCACGGGCCCGACATGGCGCGGCTCGTCGGTGCGAAGACCCCTTCCTGGGCGCGACTCCGACAACTCGTTTCTGAACGCTTCGATCGTTTCGGGTGTGGCTACTTCGGAGCTGGCTGCGCGTTCGAGCGACTCGACAAATTCGAGGGCGGTCGGGTAGCGATCGACCGCCTGCTCGGCGAGCGCGCCGGCGAACACCGCCTGCAGCGGCGCAAGATGGGTCCCGGGAAGTGGCGTCATGGACTCGACCGCGTGCATTCCCGTTCCGACCAGTCGCCGACCCCACAGCATCTCGTAGACGACCGCAGCGAGGCTGAAGACATCCGCCCGACGATCCCAGTCCGCTCCCGACAGGCGTTCAGGGGACGTGTACGGGCGGCGAATGGGAGTCGCCGCGCCGATATGCTCGAGCGCCCGAGTCACACCTATGCCGACGATGCAGGCGCCTTCTGGTGAGAGCAGAATGTCGCGTGGATTGAGCGCGCCGTGTTCGACGCTCCGCTCGGCAGCAAAGTCGAGTCCTTCGGCGAGCTGTCGAGCGATGCGAAGCACCTCGACAGCAGGTATCGGGCCTTTTTCGCGCATCACGATATCGAGCGAGTCACCCGAGAAGAAATCCTGCGCCAGATACGGCACGACGCCGGTCAAGCCCGTCGCCACCGGGGTCGAGATCGCCAAATGTCGAAGCCCCGCCTCGATCAGGCGCTCGAATTCGCCAACCAGTTGATGGGCACGCTCAGGAGGCAGGTCGAGGCGGAAGACTTTGACCGCGACGAGGCGATCGCGCTCCGGTTCGTACGCCCGAAACACCGGCCCCAAAGCACCGGCACCGATTTGATGAAGTACTCGAAATGGACCGAAAGAGTCTGGCGAACCTGAGCCGGCAACTTCCGTGTGCAGTGAAAGCTCCTCAGGGAAGGCAAGTTATCGTAACACAACGCACTCCGACGTTTGCATCAATCGTGTACAGTAGGTTCACGTTGCAGGCGAATACAAGCGAGCTGTCGTCGCGTGTGGCGGCTGTGAGCATTGACGTACGCCGGCTTCCGGGCGTCAAGCGTCTCGCCGCGGATTACGCCTACGCTTTCGGCGAGCTCGCGCCGTTCTTCGCGGGCGATCCAAGCGATCGGGCCGCGTGGGCCGACGCGGTTGACCGCACCCAATCTCATCAGCGCCGTTCGCGTGAGCTCGCGTCGGTCGTTCGGGCTCAGCAACAGCGTCGCGGAGCTCCGCCCGCCGCAATGGCAGCCGCCGAGCGGCTCGCCGATCCGCGGACCGTGGCCATCTTGACTGGACAGCAGGCGGGACTTTTTGGCGGACCGCTCTTCACGATCCTGAAAGCCCTGACGGCGCTGAAGCTGGCCGACCAGGTGACCCGAGAGCACGGCGCGCCCGCGGTCGCGGTCTTCTGGATCGAAGCCGAAGACCACGACTGGGACGAGGTCCGATCGTGTACGGTGTTCGACAGCGACATGGCCACGCGAACGGTGAGCCTGCCGCCGCGAACGGGCGATCCGCTGCCGGTCGCCGCTGTGCCGATTGACAGCCGGATTGCCGAGGTCCTCACCGAGCTCGAACAGATTCTCCCGCCAACCGAATTCCGTGCATCCCTCATTGCCGATCTGCGTTCGGTGTATGCGCCCGGTGTCGGCATGGC